>Ga0335078_10002443_pt1 | contig 28157 bp, 30 predicted proteins | sample Lox_Sample_32_FD_206711 | JGI IMG/M metagenome (GOLD analysis project Ga0335078, IMG submission 206711) | Soil microbial communities from Loxahatchee National Wildlife Refuge, Florida, United States - Lox_Sample_3.2 | ecosystem: Environmental > Terrestrial > Soil > Wetlands | place: USA...
GGAACGACTTCGTCGCACCCCGCCCAGCCCCAGCCACCAGGCTCCGCCCAGCCATCTGACAGGCACCGCAACTCAGACCCTCAGGCCATCAGCCCGGTCAAGATCATCCCCAACAATCCTGTCGTGCGCCGGGCAACCCGGGGTGCGCAGCGTTTTGTCCGTGGGCCCTTATACGGTGGAGACGTGACCGCCCGCCCTGATCCCTCCAGCAGCGCGGCGCTGGCCGACGACGTGCTCGCCGGCGACCTGGAGGAGTACCGCCGCGAGCTCACCAGTCACTGTTACCGGATGCTCGGCTCGCTCTTCGACGCCGATGACGCAGTGCAGGAGACCATGGTGCGCGCCTGGCGAGGTTTCGACGGGTTCGAGGGCAGGTCGTCCATGCGGTCGTGGCTGTACCGGATAGCCACCAACATTTGCCTCGACCTGCTACGCGGCAGCCGCCGGCGTGCCAGCCCCATGGACATGGGACCGTCCTGCGCGACCGATGCGTTCACCGGCGAGGCCCTCATCGAGAGCACATGGGTGCAGCCCATGCCCGACGCCCAGGCCCTGCCGGCGGGCGGCGACCCGGCCGAGATCGCGGCGTCGAAGGAGGCCATCCGCCTCGCCTTCGTCACCGCGCTTCAGTGCCTTCCTCCCCGGCAGCGAGCGGTGCTGATCCTGCGAGAGGTACTGCGCTGGCAGGCGGCGGAGGTCGCCGAACTGCTAGGCACCAGCGTGGCATCGGTCAACAGCGCGCTGCAGCGGGCCCGGGCCACCATGTCAGCACGCAAGGCCGGCACGCCAGTCCCGGACGTGGTTGCCGCGGATCAGCGAGCGCTCCTCGCCCGCTACGTGGACGCCTTCGAGCGCTACGACATCGCCTCGCTGGTATCGCTGCTCCACGAGGACGCCGTCATGTCCATGCCGCCGTTCAACTTCTGGCTGCAGGGACCTGTCGAGATGGGCCGGTTCTTCCTCGGCCCGGGGAGCGGGTGCCGCGGCTCGCGCCTGGTGGCCACGGCGGCCAACGGCTGCGCCGCGTTTGGCTCCTATAAGCCTGACCTGGGCGGCGGGTACCGCCCCTGGGGAATCCAGGTCATCGAGACCTCCGGCGACCGGATCAGCGGGCATCACAACTTCATCGACACCAGGCTGTTCGCGGCCTTCGGCCTGCCTGGCAGCCTGTCGTAGCCAAGAGCCGCCAGCCTCCACGTCCGGGGCGCGGCGTGAGCGTTCCGTTATCTTTGTCGGCATGGCCGATCGCAAAGAGATCCTGCAGGTCGCCGGGCACGAGGTGGCGGTCAGCAACCCTGGCAAGATCTACTTTCCGCGCTCCGGTCACACGAAGCTGGACGTCGTCCGGTACTACCTCAACGTGGCTGACGGCGCGCTGCGCGGTGTCGCCGGGCGCCCGATGGTCCTGAAGCGGTATGTCAACGGGGCGGAGGGCGAGGCGTTCTTCCAGAAGCGGGCGCCATCATCGCGGCCGGACTGGATGGAGACGGTCGAGCTGAGATTCCCTTCCGGGCGAACCGCCGAGGAGGTCGTGGTCCGTGACCCGGCGGGCCTGGCGTGGGTCGCCAACCTCGGCTGCATCGACCTCAACCCGCATCCCGTACGCGCGGCTGACCTTGACCATCCCGACGAGCTGCGGGTGGACCTCGATCCGGTGCCCGGCGTGGACTGGCCACAGATCATCCGGGTGTCGCTGGTCGCCAGAGAGGTGCTCGCCGACTTCGGGCTGACCGGGTGGCCGAAGACGTCGGGCTCGCGCGGGATGCACATCTACGCCAGGATCGAGCCTCGCTGGCCGTTCCGTGAGGTCCGCCGGGCTGCGGTGGCGCTGGCCCGGGAGATCGAGCGGCGGGCACCGCGGGATGCGACCTCCCGGTGGTGGAAGGAAGAGCGGCACGGCGTTTTCGTCGACTACAACCAGAACGCCAAGGATCGCACGGTCGCGTCGGCATACTCGGTCAGGCCCACTCCGGACGCCCGGGTATCGGCCCCGCTGACCTGGGATGAAGTCCCGGACTGTCTACCAGAGGCGTTTACCATCGACACCATGCCGCCGCGGTACGCCCGGCTGGGCGACGTCGGGGAGGGCATCGATTCCGCGGCTGGCTCACTCGGCCCGCTGCTCGAGCTGGCCGCCAGCGACGAGGCAGCCGGCCTGCCCGATGCCCCCTGGCCGCCCCATTTCGCCAGGCAGGAGGGCGAGCAGCCGCGGGTGCAGCCTTCCAAGCGGCGCTCCCCTGCCGTCCCGGCGGCCGCGGCCGGCAAGGCCGGTCGCCGACGTTCTGCCATGCCGCTCATCGAGGTGGCGCGGGCGGCCACCCGCGAAGAGGCCCTGCAGGGCCTGGACCGGTGGAAGCAGCGTCACCCGCAGGCATGGTCCCGGCTCGGCCCGGCCGACGTCCTCGTCGACGCGATGCGCGGCCGCTCCTCCACCTGGACCCGGATCCGGCTGAACCTCCGCAACGTCGCGGAGGCTGACCGCCCGCCGCAGGAAGCACTCGAGGTCGATTACGACCCGTGGGCCAGGGGCACCTGACCCGCGGCAGCCGACGGCTCTGATCAGACCCGAGGCAGCACCTCGGCGGCGATCAGCTCAAGATGGTCAAGGTCCTGAAGGTCGAGCACCTGGAGGTACATGCGCTCGGCCCCGAGTTCCGCGAACTTACTGATCTTCCTGACAACCTCGTCCGGCGTGCCCGCCACCCCGTTGTCCGCGAGCTCGTCAGCCTTCCTGCCGATTGCCGCGGCCCGCCGCTTCAGCTCGGCCGAGGAACGGCCGCAGCATACGACCTGGGCGGCAGAGTAGATCATCGATGTCTCGTGCCGGCCTGCGGCCGCGCACGCCTCCTGGGCCCTGCCGAACGCCGCCGCCGTGTCATCGACGCTGCCGAAGGGAAAGTTGTACTCGTCCGCAAACCGCGCGGCCAGGCGCGGCGTCCTGCGCTGGCCGCGCCCCCCGACGATGACCGGGGGACGGGGGCGCTGCATCGGTTTCGGCAGCGCGGGCGAGTCGACCACCGTGAAATGCTCACCCTGGAATGAGAAGATGGCGCCGGGCGGCGTTTCCCACAGGCCGGTCACGATCTCAAGCTGCTCTTCATACCTGGCGAAGCGTTCGCTGAGCGGGGGAAACGGGATGCCGTACGCCGCATGCTCAGCGGCGAACCAGCCGGTGCCGATTCCCAGTTCCGCGCGGCCGCCGCTCATCTGGTCGACCTGCGCGACGATGATCGCCAGCGGGCCGGGATAACGGAACGTCGAGGCGGTTACCAGGGTGCCCAGCCGGATCCGCGAGGTCTCGCGGGCCAGGCCGGCCAGCGTCGTCCACGCGTCGGTCGGGCCCGGCAGGCCGCCGACGTCACCCATCTTCAGATAATGATCTGAGCTGAAGAATGCGTCGAAGCCGAGGTCCTCGGCGGCCGCGGCCACCCGAAGCAGCGTCGCGTAGTCCGCGCCCTGCTGAGGTTCTGTGAAGATTCGCAGTTGCATACGTCTTATCGTGGCCTATATCGCCGCACGCCGCCCCGCCTCCCGGCCAGCCACCGCCGGGCCCCGCGCCAGCAGCGCGGCCCTGGCCGGACGCCACTGGCCGTCAATGGCCGCGCACCAGCGTGGCCAGGCACTCGACGTGGTGCGTCATCGGAAACGCGTCGAACGCGCGCAGCGAGCCGAGTTCCCATCCGCAGGCGCCGAACGCCGCGATGTCACGGGCCAGCGTCGCTGGATCGCAGGACACGTAGGCGACCCGGCTGATCCGGCTCGCCTGGTCGGCGTGTCGCCCTGCGCTGGCGCGCCAGGGCGTCGACAGCAGGTCGATGACCGGCCGGGCGAGGCCCGTTCTGGGCGGGTCCAGTACGGCAAGCGAGGCTCCGGACAGCCCGTGCCTGGCCAGCAGGACCGCCGCATCGCCCCGGTGTACCCGTGCCCACGGCGTCGCGCGCAGGTTATGCCTGGCATCCCGGACCGCCGCCGGGTCAGCCTCGATCCCGATCACCGCGCCGGACGGGCCGACGGCTCCGGCCAGGACCCCGGCGAACAGGCCAGCCCCGCAGTACAGGTCTAGCGCCACTTCCCCCGGCCGGGGTCGCAGCGCACCGAGCACGGCGGTCGCCAGCGCGTCCGCCGCTGCCGGATGCACCTGCCAGAACCCGGCCGCGCTGACCCGCCAGTCCCGCCCGGCAGCCCGCTGGCGCAGGAAACCCGTGCCGCGCAGTGCCCTGGCGCTCGTGCCGTCCCCGGCGAGCACGGCATCCGCAGCGGTCCGCCGCGCCGGCGAGCTCCCCGAACCGATCACAGCCCGCTGGCCCGACCCGGGGGCGACGGCCACCTCAACCGACGCGAACCCGGGCCAGCGGCGCCCGGTCACCGCCGCGGCATCCACCAGCGGGTGCGCGATCAGGCAGTCTGCGATCTTCATGACATCGCGCGAGCGGTGCTTGCGCAGGCCGGCGACACCGCTGCGGCCGACGGCGAATTTTACCCTGGTCCGCCAGCGCAGACCGGTCGCGTCGCCCGGCATCGGCTCGACACTCACCTCGCGCTCGATCCCGGCGATGCGCCGGAGCTGCTGGCGGACGACGCCGGCCTTGAGCGCCCGCTGAGCCGGCAAGCTGGCATGCTGCCAATCACAGCCGCCGCAGCCTTCCGGATGCGCGTGCGGACAGGGCGGCGTGACCCGGTCAGCGCTGGCGTCCAGGATCTCGGTCGCGTCAGCCCTGGCGAACCTGGATGTCGTCTGGGTGATGACCGCCCGGACCTGTTCTCCGGGCAGCGCGTGCCGCACGAAGATCACCGGACCCGAGGCCTGCCTCGCCACGCACCAGCCGCCGTGCGCCGCCTCGCCGACGCTGAGTTCGAGCACATCGCCCGGCTGGGGCAGGCGCTGCGGCGGTGCGGTCACGTAACCATGCTCCCGCGGTGTCCTCGCCGAGCCGAGACCGGGGCCGTCACCTGGCCTGGGACCTGGCTGGCCGCGCTACCCGGCAGGGTAATAGCGTGAGCGGGCACCGTTCTCGCGGGAAGGAATGCCGTGCACATCGTGATCATGGGGTGCGGGCGCGTCGGCTCGACGATCGCCCACATTCTGCAGGACCAGGGACACTCGGTCGCCGTGATCGACCAGGACCCTGACTCCTTCCGCAAGCTGCCTGCGGGCTTCAAGGGCAGCAAGATCACCGGGATCGGCTTCGACCGTGATGTCCTGGTTGAAGCCGGCATCGAGCGCGCGGACGCGTTCGCGGCGGTAAGCAGCGGCGACAATTCCAACGTGATCGCGGCACGGGTGGTGAGGGAATCCTTCGGCGTCGACCGGGTCGTGGCGCGGATCTATGACCCGCGCCGGGCCGAGGTCTACCAGCGGGTCGGCATTCCCACCGTGGCCACCGTGCGCTGGACGGCTGACCAGATGCTGCGCAAGCTGCTGCCCGAAGGCGCACAGCCGCTCTGGCGCGACCCGACCGGCATGATCGTGCTCGCCGACGTGGCCTATTCCGATCACTGGCTCGGGGAGAAGCTTTCGTCGCTCGAGGAGTCGGCCCGTACCAGGATCGCGTTCATCTCCAGGCTGGGCGAGGCAGTGCTGCCCAGCCACGGCACTGTCCTCCAGGAGGGCGACGTGCTCCACGTGATCGCCGAAGACCGCGACCTGGAGCGGATCGCCGCTGCGCTCGCGAAGCCGACCGGGCCGGGGAAGGGAGGCCGCTGATGCGGGTCGCCATCGCCGGAGCGGGCTCGGTCGGCCGGTCCATAGCCAAGGAACTGCTGGGCAACGGTCACGAAGTCCTGCTCATAGACAAGGACCCGAGGAAGATCAAGGTCTACAGCGTGCCGAGTGCGGAATGGCTGCTCGCCGACGCATGCGAGATAACCTCGCTCGAGGACGCCTCGCTGGAGCGCTGCAATGTCGTGATCGCCGCGACCGGGGATGACAAGGCAAACCTCGTGGTTTCGCTGCTGGCCAAGACCGAGTACGGGGTGCCGCGCGTGGTGGCGCGGATCAACCATCCGAATAACGAGTGGCTGTTCAACGAGTCCTGGGGGGTCGACGTGGCAGTTTCGACGCCCAGGCTGCTCTCGGCCCTGGTCGAGGAGGCGGTCAGCGTCGGCGACCTGGTCCGTCTCATGACGTTCCGGCAGAGCGAGGCGAGCCTCGTCGAGCTGACCATGGCCGCCGACGCGCCCCTGGCCGGCCAGCGGATCGGCGGGATCGCGTGGCCGGCCGACACCGCGCTCGTGGCCATCCTGCGCGATGGCCGGGTAATCGTGCCGAACAGCGACGACCCGCTGGAGGCTGGTGACGAACTCCTGTTCGTCACCAGCGAGGATGTCGAGGAGGAGCTGGGGGCCCTGCTGTCCGGCGGGCGGTGATGCCGCCCTACCTGGTCTCGGTGATCTCCGGGCCGCGCTCGAACGGGTTCGGCAGTGCCTGGTCGGGCGCTTCCTGCTCGAACTGCGCGGCAAGCGCCTGGCGCATGTCCTCGGGCAGCCGTATCTCCAGCAGGTCCCCTGGCGGTGCCGGGTGGTCGCCCCGCACCACGACGACATCAGCGAACAGCTCCTCGAACGGCCTGGCAAGATCCGGGCGGCGAGCCGCCGGGCCGCGGATGATGCCTCGCAGGAACCATCGCCGCCCGTCGACTCCCAGGAAGCGGATGGGCTCCAGCTGACTGCGGCGGTGCTCCTCTCCCGCGGGATGCACCCGCGCGTGCAGCTCGAGGCCGAATGGGCCCTGCGCCTCCTGGCTGTCACCGCCCGAGTTCGCCACCTCCGCGGCGAATTCCTCTCGCACCTCGTCCCACAGCCCGCTGGTCTTGGGCGCGGCGAAGGCCATGAGCTGAAGGACACTGTCGGCGCGCAGGATCGTCACGCAGACGCCCATGCCATCAGCGACCTCGACCTCGACCCTGATGCCCGCATAGGCCGGGACCAGCAGGCTGCCAAAGTCGATCCGCTCCCGCTGCGGAAAGCTCCCCGCACCGTCCCATGGCCCGGATCCTGGAACCAGCCCGCCAGCCTGGTCACCAGCGATCGCGTGGTGGCCCGGCAGACCTGACCCGGCCAGCTCCAGATCCTGATCCGGGCCGTAGCCGGCGCCGTCGTCCTGCCCCAGCTCCTCCGGGTCGCCGTAGCGCTCCTGGTCTTCCTGGGCGGTGCCAGAGTCAAATCCGGGCCGGTCCGCTTCTCCGCGGCGGCGCCGTCTGAACACCCCGCACGCTCCTAACTTCCTCGCGGAAACTCGTCCTAGCCGGCCGACGCGCCCGCCGCGGCGTGACCGCCGGTCGATCCGAATCCGCCGTCTCCCCTTGCCGAACCCGGCAGCCTCTCGACCTCGTGGAACACCGGGTGCTCCACTCGCTGGACGATGAGCTGGGCAATCCGGTCCCCCCGCTGGAAGCGGACCGGGCGGTCGGAGTCAGTATTGATGAGGATCACCCTGATCTCGCCACGGTACCCGGCGTCCACCGTGCCTGGCGCATTCACGATCGTGACGCCGTGCCGTGCCGCCAGCCCGGAGCGGGGATGCACGAACGCGGCGTAGCCGTCGGGCAGCGCGACCGCCACCCCGGTGGGCACGACGGCACGCTGCCCGGGCGCGAGCTCGACGTCCGCTGCGGCGAACAGGTCCGCACCCGCGTCGCCCGGATGGGCCCGATCCGGGAGTGGCAGGCCAGGATCCAGACGCTGGATGAGGACTCCGACGCGGCCGGGCTGGGATGTCATCGGCGCATCGGCAATCATCTTCTCTCCGGTCCTGCAGGCGGCCCGATCCACGGACGTGACCCTACCCTCTAGGTGCCGTCGGCGGGCGGCACCGGTGGGGCGCGCCGCAGATGCGGCCAGGCGTAACAGATCGAGGCAGCGGCCGGAACGGCCACGATCGCGCCCGCGATTCCGGCAACGATCCCTCCGACGGCCAGGACCAGGATGATCGCAAGCGGATGCAGCCGCACGATCCGTCCTACGACAAGCGGCTGCAGCAGGTGACTCTCGATCTGGTTCTCCAGCAGGAAGACGCCGAGCAGGATCACCGCAGCGATCCAGCCCCTGGTCCCCAGGGTCACCACGATGGCGAGCGCCCCGGCTACGAGTATCCCGACGAGCGGCACATAAGCGGCTATGAACACCAGGATGATCAGCGGCACCAGCAGCGGGACGCCCAAGAGCCACAGGGCCAGGCCGATGAAGATCGCATGTATGGCCGCGACCGCGGTGGTCCCCCGCACGTAGTTGACCAGGGCTGCCCACGCCGCCGCGCCCGCGTTGTCCGCCCGCAGCCTGGCGTCGGGCGGCAGGCCTTTGATCAGCCAGGCCCAGATCCGCTCGCCGTCCTTCAGCAGGAAGAAGGTGACGAAAATCACCAGGACAAGGCCCGTCAGCAGCTCGAGGAATATCTTTCCTCCGGTGACCACCGTCCCCGCTATCAGGGACTCGTGCTGGGAGAGAAAGTGGACGAGGTCGTTGTAGTACCGATCCAGCCGCGCGCTGCTGAGCCGGAACGGCGGGCCGGCCAGCGAAGTCTGCACCTCATGCGCGGTGTGCTTTACCTCGGCCTGCAGCCTGGGATAGTCGGCGGTCACCCGGCTGGCCGCGAGGATCGCGAGGCCTGCCAGGATCACGACCGCGGCCAGGACCGTGCACCAGGTCGCGGCGAGCGCGGGCATGCCCGTCCTGCGCAGCCGGGCGGCCAGGGGCTGCAGCAAGGCGGTCAGCAGCAGCGACACGATGCACGGCAGGACCACCAGGCGCAGCGCGCTGGCCACCCGGAACGCCACGTAGATCAGCAGGCCGACCAGGAGCAGGCGCCACGACCAGGCCGCCGCGCGCTGCAGTAAGCCCGGCACGGGCGGCTCCCGGGAAAGGCGGCTGATAACGGTTGCGGTCAGCAGTTCGGCCGCGGTGCCGTCGCTCCCCTGGCCCGTCCGGGTGCTTCCCTGGTCTGCTCCGGCGACGGTCGGGTCCCCGCCGCCCTGCGCCCCGCCATCCCCGGTCATGTAGTCCATGTAACCAACTACCGTGGTCTGATGCGCAGCTACACCGAACAGCTTCACGTGCCGGCCGCGTGGTGGCTGCTCGGCCTGCTCTCGGCGGGCATCTTCGCCAGTACTGCCTGGGCCGGCTTCACCCTGCCGATAGCGTTCGCCTGCTATGCGGTGTTCTGCGGCGGAACCGCCGCGGCGCTGCTGATCTGGGGCCGCACCACGATCGAGGTATCCGACGGCGAGGTGCGCGCCCGGGCCGTCACGCTGCCGCTAGCCATGGCCGGGCAAGTTGTCGCGCTCGACGAGGCCCAAGCCCGGGCCCTGCGCGGTCCCAGAGCGGATCCGCGGGCCTTCATGCTCGCGCGGCCATATCTGAAGCTCGCTGTGTACATCGAGGTCACCGGGGAACACCAGGACCGGCCGTACTGGTTGATCGGCACCAGGCGGCCGGCGGAGCTGGCCGCCGCGATCGAGAGATCAATGCCGCAAGCCCGCACCGGCGGCACACCCGTGGGATGATCGGCAGACTGGCTGGAGGAAGGACCTTGGATGTCAGGTAAGCGGGCCAATGGCGGCAACCGGGTGCTGGCCAGCGTGATCGGCTTTGCCGCGGCTTTCGGCGCGCGGAAGGTGTTGCATTTCACCTGGAAGCAGGTCACCGGCAGGGAGCCGCCCGAGCACCCCGAGGACCCGCAGGTCGCGCTCGGCGAGGCGCTTGCCTGGGGCGTTCTGATCGGGGCCGGCGTCCAGGTGGCCCGGATGCTGGCCACCCGGGCCGCGACCAAGCGTGTCGCCGAGCCTGCGGAACCCCAGTGATCCACGCAAAAGATCGTTCCCGGCTCCTGTTCAAGCTCAGCTATGCCGCCAGGAATCCTGACCGCATCGTGTCGTACGCGCGCCGGCAAGGCCGCGACACGTGGCTCAGGCTGCGGGCACCCGACCACCTCAGCTACTACCGGGCCGTGATGGCCTCGGACGCCGCGCGAAGTCACGATGCCGCCGTGGGAAGCAAGACCCGGGAGTCCTGGATCAAGATCGGCCAGATGCAGTTCGACTACCTGGTCGGTCACGGCCTGCGGTGCGGCGACCGCATGCTCGAGATCGGCTGCGGCAACCTGCGGGCCGGCCACCTGTTCATCGACTACCTGGACGCCGGCAATTACTACGGCATTGACATTTCCCCCGATATCCTGCTGGCCGCGACCGACACCGTCGCCCGGTTCGGCCTTCAGGCCAAGCTGCCGCGCCTGACGCTGGTCCGGGACATGGGCCTGAGCTTCCTTCCCGACAGTTACTTCACAGTGGTACACGCGCATAGCGTGTTCTCCCATTCGCCCGTCGAGGTGATCGAGGAGTGCCTGCGCACCGTCGGGCGGGTCATGGCTCCCGACGGCTTCTTCGATTTCACCTTCGACCGCACCGACGGCCCGGAGCATCACGTGCTGCGCGAGGACTTCTACTACCGGACCCAGACCCTGATCGCGCTGGCCGCCCGGCTCGGCCTGCAGGCACGATTCATGGGCGACTGGGAGTTGCTGCCGCATGAGCAGTCCAAGCTGAGGGTGACGCATAGCCGCTGACCCTGCCCTCTGGAGGCCGCCGTTCCGGTCGCAGGGAAGCCGCGAGCCCTATGCTTCCCGCCCGTTCACCGGGCGGGAACCCCCGGCCTCCCGGCTTCCCTGCCAGGTCCGAACCAGTTAAGATATATCTCCTCTTGAGCGGAACAGCGAGACGTCCTCGGCAGCAAGCGAGGCGCGGAGGAGGTGCGGGCTTGGTCGCGAAGGAGGCCGAGATGACTCCAGAGGGAGAGCGCGAGCCGGGCCGGGAGCCGACGATCCGCGTGTCCGACCAGGACCGGGATGCCGTCGTCCAGCGGCTGCAGCAGGCATTCGCCGAGCGCCGGCTAGATGACCACGAGTTCGATGAGCGGATGCGCGCCGCGCTCACCGCGAAGACCAGCGCTGACCTTGACCGGCTCACCGGCGACCTCCCCGCCGCCACGCCCGGCAGGGCCGCGTCGGCAGTTCCGGTCCGCGCCCGCGGCCGTTGGGCGGTGGCGTACAAGAACTCGATCCGCCGTGGCGGGCGCTGGCGCGTGCCCGAACGCTTCAACTGCGTGGTCTACAAGGGCGATGGCTGGCTCGACCTGCGAGCCGCCGAGCTGTCCGCGCCGGTCACGACGGTGTTCGCGGTCGCCTACAAGTCGCGGATCGACATCCTTGTCCCGCCGGGCGTCCGGGTCGAGATGGACGGTTTCGGGGTCAGCAAGGGCTGGTCCGCGGAGGAAGACCTGGAGATCCTGCTGCCTCCTGACGCGCCCGCGGTGCATATCCGGGGGATCGCCTACAAGGGCACGATCGACACGCGCACCAGGCCGCCGCAGCGGTGATCGGGCACGCGCCCCGGACATTATCGGACCCGTAGATCAGGGAACCCGGCGATCAGGGAACCCGGCGATCAGGGAACCCCGCGGCCGGTGTAAACGCCGCGCGGGCGGATTGGCGTGGCGCGTGCGTACTCCTCCAGGGCATGCGCCAGCCAGCCAGCCGTCCTGGCGACGGCGAACACTGCCTCACCCGCTCCGGGAATCATTCCCGCCACCGTGGACAGCACCGCGAGCGCGAACTCGATATTGGGGGCGGGCAGCGCCCGGCGCCGGGCCTCCGCCAGCACCGCCTCGGCGACCGCCAGGCGGTCAGATCCCGGGGCCGCCCTCCTGATCAGGTCCAGAAGCAGAGCGGATCGCGGGTCGCCGGTCCGGTACACGAAGTGACCGAGCCCGGGGACTCGCTCACCGCGGCGCAGTAGCTCGCCGACCACGCGCGGCGCGTCGGCCGGGCCGCTGGCCGAAGCCAGCAGCACCTCGGCGCCCAGCGACGCCCCGCCGTGCAGGGCGCCGCTCATCGCGCCGAGGCCGGTGCCCACCACCGCGTAGGGGTCGGCCCTTACCGACGCGGCCACCCGCGCGGCGAGCGTGGAGGCGGCCAGTTCGTGATCGGCGAGCAGCACGAGCGCCGCTCGCAGCGCGCCGATCAGGCATCCCGAGAGCGGCCGCCGGCCGAGCTTGGGCGCCAGGCGTTCGGCGATGCTCTCGTCGCCGACGCCATCGCCCTGGCCTGCCGCTGGCAGGCAGTCGACCATGGCGGCTATCAGGCAGCGGGCCGCGGCCATCACCGCGGGACGGTCGAGGTGCAGCCGGAGCCGGTCGGTTGCCGCTACCGCGGGGACAATCACCTGCAGGCGCTCCAGTGGGTAGGTGTCCGGCGGGAGCGCGGCCTGTGCGGCAGTACCCGCGGCGATAGCCTCGCCGGTGGCATGCCACGGGCCGATGGCTGCGTCCTCGAAGGAACCCGTCCACAGCAGGCATGCCACCTCTTCGAAGCTCCGGGTGGTGGCCAGCGAGATCGCGTCATACCCGCGGAAGCTCAGACGGTCACCGGAGATCTCGGTCAGCTCCGACTCGATCACCAGCTCGGCTCCCCCGGGCGCCCGGCGCGGCCTGCCGCGCCGGGCCAGGCCGGCTATCTCTGCGGCGTCGAACAGGCTGGCCCTGCCGTTGGGGCTGCGGCGCGGGGTGAGCACGCCACGGCTCACGTAGGAGTACAGGCTGGCTGGCTTGATGCCTAGGCGCTGGGCCGCTTCCGCAGCCCCGATCCACTCCGTCACGCTCCAGCCTCCCGTGATCCCAGGAGCCAGATTACCCTCATGGGGTTGATTTTAATCGACATCGACTAATATGGATATGATGCTCGAAGCTTTTCCATATGAGGCGGCGGCATGCCCCGCAGCGGGCATGCCAGTGGTGACCGTCCGGTCGCCGCGGCACGCAAGGAGATCGCAGATGCCAGAAACCGCGCAGATGTCGGCCAACGGCGACCGCAGCAACGCCGTGGATGCGCCCGCCGGGCTTGAGGGAGTCGTGGTCGCGCATACCGGCATCGGTGATGTCCGCGGCCAGGAAGGCTTTTACCACTACCGGCAGTACGACGCGATCGAGCTGAACCGGCGCCGCACGCTCGAGGACGTGTGGCACCTGTTTTTCCGCGGGCACCTGCCCGACAGGGCGGAACGGGATGCCTTCACCAGCGAGGTCGCCGGACACCGGGTGCTGCCCGGCGACCTGGTCCCCTTCCTGCGCACCCTGGCCACCACCGATCCCTACGATCCGCTGGCCGCGCTGCGCACGGCGATCTCCTTCGTGGCCCAGCGGTCCGGCTTCCGGTCGTGGCTCGACATCTCGCCGGACCAGCTGTATGACAACGCGATGCAGATCTCGGCGCAGACGCCGGTACTGCTCGCGGCGCTGCACCGGCTGCACACCGGCCAGCAGCCCGTGTCACCGGACCCGGAACTTTCCGCCGTGGCCAACTATCTGTACATGCTCGGCGGGAAACACCCGGATCCACAGCGTGTCTGGGCACTCGAGCGATATCTCATCTCGACGATCGACCACGGATTCAACTCCTCCACCTTCACCGCACGGGTGATCACATCCACGGGTGCCGATCTCGGCGCCGCCGTGGTAGGTGCCATCGGCGCGCTCTCCGGGCCCCTGCACGGCGGCGCGCCCAGCCGGGTGCTCGAGATGCTTGACGACATCGCCAGCCCGGACCGGGCCGAGGTATGGACCCGCGAAGCGGTCGGGCGCGGGGACCGGATCATGGGCTTCGGCCACCGGGTCTATAAGGGAAAGGACCCGCGCTCGGCGCTGCTGCGCGAGGTCGCCGGCACCGTCGGAGGCCGCACGGCGCAGTTCGCGGCCGCTGTGGAGGACACGATCGTCCGAGTGCTCAGCGAGGCCAAGCCGGGACGCGCGCTCAACGCCAACGTGGAGTTCTACGCCGGAGTGGTGCTGGATGCCTGCGGGATTCCGCGGGATATGTTCACCCCTACGTTCGCCTCCAGCCGGGTGATCGGCTGGTGCACGCACGTACTCGAGCAGGTCTCCGGTAACCGGCTGATCCGCCCCTCAGCGCGTTACGACGGCCAGGCCCCGCCCGAGCCCGTCCCAGCCGCCGATTAGCAGCACGGGCCGTGGCAGCGCGGACTGCCCACCGGCGGGACGCTGCTGCCGGCCGGGCCGCTAGCGGCCGAGCTGTCCCCGGTCCCGCATCCCGCGGATCCGGCGCCGCTGGGACGGGTCGAGCATACGCCAGGCAATAACCGGAAGCGCGATGGCGAGAACGATGACGCCGACGGCCAGCCACGGGCTCACGATGAACAAGATGAGCCCGATGATGACCCCGCAGATGCCGAACATCAGGTGACGCATGTCCATCTCCTTAGGCGGGATACACAGATCCCACTCTATGAAACGCCAGGCTATCCCCATATAGTTCCGGTGCCGGCCGTCCGGCCCGGCGCCAGCCCGGAGTCTGCTGCGATGATGGCAGCCCGACCTGGAGGGACGATGACGCTCTCGCTGCCGATCGATGACGACGCCAACGACCTGCTGTCACGCAGCCCGCTGGCCCTGCTCATGGCGATGCTGCTCGACCAGCAGGTGCCGCTGGAGAAGGCGTTCAGCTCGCCCTACCAGCTGGCGCTGCGCCTCGGGCACGAGCCGACAGCCGCCGAACTGGCCGGCTACGACCCGGACGACCTGGCCGCGGTTTTCAGCGCACGGCCCGCGCTGCACCGGTACCCGCGGGCGATGGCCGCACGGGCCCATGAGCTGGCGAAGGTGATCGTGGAACGCTACGACGGCGACGCCGCCCAGGTCTGGGCGACCGCCGCGACCGGCGCCGAGCTTGCCGCGCGGCTCGCCGGGCTGCCCGGCTTCGGCGACTACAAGGCGCAGATCACCACGGCGCTGCTGGGCAAGCAGCTCGGTGTCCGGCCGCCCGGCTGGCGCGAGGCCGCAGGCCGGTTCGGCGAGGAAGGCTCGCGCTACTCCGTCGCCGACGTCACCGACGCCGCCTCGCTGGCCGCCGTCCGCGACCACAAGAAGCAGGCGAAGGCAGCCGCGAGGACGCGCGCGTAGCCCTGCTCACCGGGTGGCACGCCCCGCGGGGTGGTGCCGGCGAGGTCGGGGCATGCCGGGCAGCGGCGCGGGCCGGCCTGCGTCAGACCGCGTCGCCCTTCAGGGAGAACTCCGACAGCCGCCGGGTAGCGTAGAACAGCGTGACGACGGTCACGATGCCTCCCATGATCAGCGCGGTCGGCAGCGTCAGGCCGGCGTTCAGGGCCCCGTCGCGGGCTATCGAGTTGGCGACGCCCAGCGAGTACTGCTCGATCGACAGCAGCCGGACGCCCCGGACGAAGTTCCCGAGCACGACTTCCCAGATCAGCACGTACAGCAGCCCGACAGCGACCGCCCGCGTGGTGAGCACCGACAGCATGACGAAGGCCGCGTTGTAGATCACCGATCCGGCGAGCGCGCCGACGAAGAGGCCGATCGCTAGCTTGCCGACCGCACCGGAAGCGATCAGCCCCGCAATCAGCTCCGGAACGGCCACGAACACCATCGTCAGCGCCGCCCCGATAGCGAACTTGGTCACGATCACCGACGACCGGCGTACCGGCGTGGCCAGCAGATGGACGATGCTCCCGTCGTCGATCTCCGCTCCGAGGACACTGGTCCCGATAATTAGCGCGGTGAGCGGGAGTATCACGGAGAAGGCGAAGTCACCGAGGATCCGGCCCGGCCACGGAGCACCCGGCGGGCGAGCCGCCTTCAGAGCCAGCGTGATCAGGATCAGGATTAGCGGCGGGATCGCGAAGAGAACGGCCCGTCTGCGGCCGAAGACTGCCCGCAGCGTTACGGACGCGACGATTTTATTGAACCCAGCGTTCACGGGCAGTCCGTCCTTCATTTCAGGACTCAACGAGGTAGGCGAAGACACTCTCCAGCGACTCGTCCTCGGGCAGCAGCTCGCGCAGCCGGATGTCCTTATCACGGGCCAGCCCGGCGAGCTCGCGGCTGAACGTGCCGAAGTCTGACGCCCGCACCTGCAGGCCGCCGCTGGTCAGCTCGACCCCGGTGACCGCCGGACGGCCGATCAGGGCGGAGCCGAGCGCCCGGTCGTCGGAGCTGCGTACCAGGAACACATGGGGCCGGCTGGTCATCAGCCTTCGGATCGCACGGAAATCCCCCGAGGCCGCCAGCCGGCCGGACACGATCACCTGGATGGTGCCGGCCAGCTGCTCGACCTCCTCCAGGATGTGCGAGCTCAGCAGGATCGTGCGTCCCTCGGCGCCCAGCTTGCTCAACAGGTCCATCATGTGCAGCCGCTGCCTCGGATCCATCCCGTTGAACGGCTCGTCGAGCAGCAGCACCTCTGGATCGTGCACCAGGGCGGCTGCCACCTTGATCCGCTGCCGCATTCCCTTGGAGTAGGTGGCGATCCTGCGATCCTGCGCCTGGGCCATGTCCACGATCGCGATCGCCCGGCGGGCCGCGGCGGGGGGATCGGTCAGCTCGTGCAGCCTGGCCGTCGCGCGCACGAACTCCCCGCCGGTGAGGAACGCGTAGACCGAGTCACGTTCCGGGACCAGGCCCACCGTGCGGTAGATCTGCGGGTTTCGCCAGCTTGCCACGCCGCCGACGGTCACCGTGCCGCGTGACGGCGCGAGGAACCCGGCGATCAGGTGCAGCACGGTCGACTTGCCGGCTCCGTTCGGGCCGAGCAGGCCCGTGACCCCCTGGCCGAGGGCCATCGTGATGTCGTTGACCGCGACCACGTTGCCGTACCAGTGGGACACGCCGCGCAGCTCGATGGTGCTCATGCCGCACCTGCCTTCCGGTACCTGGCGACCAGGCCGCCGACGCTGGCCGCGAAGAGCACGAGCAGCACCGCTCCGTACAGCGCCCCGTAGCCGGCGACACCGGGCACCGGGCCCGGCGACGTGCCGCCGAGCCACTGCCGCGCACCGTCAAGCGTGGTGAACGGGCTGACCAGCCCGGACAGGCGGGCGGCCGTGGTCGGCACCTGGGTAATCGTGTGGATCTCGCGCGGGCCGAAGCCTCCGCCGCCCGGGGGCTGCGGGGCGCCGGGACCTGGGCCGGCGCGGCCGATCGCTGTGTGGACGACGCTGCGCTGGGTGACCGCGATCAGTACCCCGGCGAGGATCCAGGTCAGGAAGAAGTAGATGGCGATGGCCCCGGTGGCGTAGGCACGGCGACCGCTGAGTGAGGCCAGGACGAGCCCGATCGCCGCCAGAACCGCGGCCCACATCAGGCCGACGAGCAGGCCGGGAATAAGCGCTCTGGTCTGGCTCCAGATCGCGCTGCCGCCGTGAGCCTGGGCGATCGTGCCCAGGTAGAGCAGGAGCAGCGGCACGTCGAGGATCACCAGGCACGCGGTGATGAACGCGGCGAGCTTGGCGAGCGGGTAGTCCAGGCGGCGCAGCGGCCTGCAGAAGTACAGCGGCAGGACATGGCTGCGCAGGTCGCGAGAGACCAGCTCGGGCGCCTGAGCCGCAGCGAAGATGATCATCACGACGACGCGAAGCTGGAACGTATACGTGTCGTAGGGGGTGATGCGGGCGTTGCCGTTGGCGACGGCCACGGCGTTCGCGATCGCTGGCAGGCAGATGACCACGAACACGATAACCGGCACGATCTTGGCCTTGGCCCCGCGCCCGAGCCCGAACGCCGAGCGCAGGCTGTGCCAGTACAGGGCACGCACAATCTGGGCCCGGCCGAGGCGCCGTCCGGTGTACCGCTGGTACCCGATGTCGTGAATGACTCCGGTCTCGGCGGACGTCTCAGCGGACATGGGATACCTCCGGCGCTTCACTGCCTGGTGCCTGCCCGTCCGGTGCCTGCCCGTCCGGTCCCTGCCCGTCCGGTGCCTGCTCGTCGCGGAACAGTTCCTCGACGCGTCGGCGGCGCTGCTCCAGCCGGTTGAGCGGCAGGCCGAGGTCGGCGATCGCGTCGCGGACGGTGTCGTACGTGGCGTCGCCCTCGATACGGACGAGGACCGCCCGCCGGTATCGCCGGGGATCGAGGCCGCGCCGGCCGAGTTCCGCCAGCAGTTGCTCGGAGCCCTCGTCGACCTCGATCAGGAGCACCTGGCTCATCTGGGTCATGCTGGTGATCGTGTCCGCGCGCAGCAGCCGGCCTCCGTCGATGGCCACCAGGTGATCGCAGATCCGCTCGATCTCGCCGAGCAGGTGCGAGGCGACCACGATGGAGATGCCGAACTCAGTGCCGATCCGGGCGATCAGCTCCAGCATCGAGTTACGGCCGGCCGGGTCGAGTCCCACGGTCGGCTCATCGAGCAGCAGCAGGCGGGGATCGCCGACGAGTGCCTGAGCCAGCTTGACGCGCTGCTTCATGCCTGTCGAGTAGGTGCCGATCTGGCGGTAGCGCTCCTCGTACAGGCCGACGTGGCGCAGCGATTCGGCAGCGCGCTCCTTGGCCGCGGTCGGCGGCAGTCCGGACATCCGGCCCAGGTGGGTCACGAACTCGGTCGCGGCCACGTCCGGCGGCAGACAGTCATTTTCCGGCATGTAGCCGGTTAGCGTCCGGATCCGCTCGGCGTCGCGTCCGCAGTCGCTGCCGAGCACCCGCGCGTGCCCGCTCGTTGGCGGAAGCAGTCCGAGGAGGATCTTGATGAGCGTCGACTTGCCCGCGCCGTTGGCACCGACGAGTCCGGTGATGCCGGCCCCGACGGTCACCGTCAGCCCGTCGAGCGCGGTGACCGGGCCGGGATAGCGCTTGGTCAGGGCGATGGTCTCGATGACCGCCGCGCGCCCGTCCGGCTCAAGGTGCGGTGCCTGCGCCAGCGGCGCTGGTTGGGCGCTCACGTGCCTGCGCCTCACAATCCTCGGGTCTGTGGCCCGGATCACCGGGTCAACGTGGTCAGCATCGTCGGCCGCCGTGGCCGACCGCCGCGTTCTCAGGGTCCCGCCCGCCGGCGCCGCTGTCGTCACCCGGAAGGATGATCTTTTGGGTCATCCCGCAGCTTCGCTCTAGCGGCCTGCCGCGTAACCCTGCATGCCGCGCGGGTTCGCCGCGCCGTAAAGAAAGCCGCGGTCCCGCGCGATCGCGCTGATCCGGCCAAGCGACCACGGCGGCATGACGGTGACCTCGTGCCCGCGCCGGCGCAGGTCGGTGAGCACCGGCCCGGGGACCCGGTCCTCGGCGGCCAGCGAACGCGGTCTGGACCAGCGCGGATAGAACGACGACGGGAAATGGTCGGTGTGGAAGGCCGGCGCGTCGATCGCCTGCTGCAGGTTCATGCCGAACAGCACGTGGTTGAGGAAGAATCCGAGGGTCCACTGATCCTGCTGGTCGCCACCTGGCGTCCCGAACGCCAGGTACGGCTCGCCGTCACGCAGCACCAGGCTCGGCGACAGGGTCGTGCGCGGCCGCCGGCCTGGCGCCAGGCTGTTGGCCAGGCCAGGGGTGAGCGCGAACATCTGTCCCCGGGTCCCCAGGCAGAACCCGAGACCGGGAATGACGGGCGAGCTCTGCAGCCAGCCGCCGCTCGGCGTCGCAGACACGAGGTTTCCGAACGAGTCGGCCACATCAACGTGGCAGGTGTCCCCCGGCCCTAGCTCGGGGACGGACAGTGTCGGCGACGACCTGGCCAGCGGCTCACCGGTGCCATGGCCGCGATGGCCGCCATCGGCTGACGCCATGTCCGCCGCCGCCCCGGCCGCGAAACCAGCAAGGGCGTACCGCGGCAGCCGCGGCTGCGCGCCGCCGGGCGCACCGGGGACCAGGCCACCCGAGGCGGCACCGTCCACCAGCTTGCGGCGCTGTGCCGCGTACTGCGCTGACAGCAGCGCGCCCAGCGGCACGTCGGCATGGCGCGGATCTCCGTACCAGGCTTCGCGGTCGGCGAAGGCGAGCTTCGCGCACTCGGTGACGGTGTGGATGAAGTCGGCGCTGCCGGGCCCCATCGCCTTCAGGTCGAAGCCGTCCAGCAGCGCGAGTTGCTGCAGGAACACCGGGCCCTGCCCCCATGGGCCGGTCTTGCACACGGTTAGCCCCTGAAACTCGGCAGTGACCGGGGCCTCCACCGACGCCCGCCAGCTGGACAGGTCGGAGCCGGCCAGCAGTCCCCGGTGCCGCCGCCCGGTCACGTCCAGCACGTCGGCGCGTTCGAGGTATTCCGCGATCGCCCCGGCTACGAACCCTTCGTAGAACGCGGCGCGCGCAGCCTCGACCTGAGCCTCCCGGTCACTGCCCGCCGCCTCGGCCTCGTCGAGGATCCTGGTGTAGGCGGCGGCAAGCTCAGGGTTGGCGAAACGGGCTCCGGGGGCCGGTGCCGCCCCCCCGCTCAGGTAAACCTGGGCTGAGCTGGGCCAGTGCTCACGGAACGTGTCGGCGACCGCCGCGATCGCGGCGCTGGCCGAGCCCAGCATCGGGTAACCGCCGGCGGCGTAGACGATCGCGTACTCCATCACGTCTCGCAGACGCAGCCGGCCATGCCGGGCAAGCAGGAGCATCCAGGTCCCGAAGGCTGCCGGAACGCACGCCGGCAGCAAGCCGGTGCCCGGCACGAGGTCCAGCCCGAGCGCGCGAAAGGCGTCCAGCGTCGCCGCGGCGGGCGCGGGTCCCTGCCCGTCCAGGACGAAGGTCTCCCCCCGCCGGGCGTCGAACCCGATCACCGGCACTTCGCCGCCGGGCCCGTTCAGGTGTGGCTCCACCACCTGAAGGACAAGGCCGGCCGCCACTGCCGCGTCGAACGCGTTGCCGCCCTTCTCCAGCACCGCCATGCCCGCACCCGAGCCAAGCCAGTGCGTCGATGCCACCATGCCGAACGTCCCTGCGAGCTGCGGCCTGGTGGTGAACGAAGAGGTGACGGGCACGCACGCCTCCTGAAGTCTGTCGGTCCCTGTATCCGTACCGTGATATGCCTCCACCGCCGCCCCGCAACCACGGGGCCCGAATGGGCGTCTTACCTGTCGTGGCCATGGGGGCTGGTCACGACGGGAGGGGCACCATGACATTATTCGCGAACACGACACGCGCGCTAATCGCCGCGGCAGTCGTCGGCTGCTCCGCCGCTCTCGTCGTGGGCTGCGGAACCCCAGCCCGGAAGCCGTCCCCGCCTGCCGCCCCCCCCACCGTGAAGCCCGCCGCGACGCCGACGCCGACCCCGCCCTCGAGGACCTCCGCGCAGGCGAGCCCCCCTCCGACGACGACAGCGCCGTCCCAGGCAGCGGCGCTGCCGTGCGTTACGTCGGCGCTCCGGGTAAAGGTGCCCGCCAGCCAGGGCAACGCCGCAGCGGGCAGCAGCTACTACCCGATTCAGTTCGAGAACGTCTCGGGCGCCTCGTGCACGCTGTTCGGCTACCCGGGCGTGTCGTTTGTGACCGCGCCGGGCGGCAGCCAGATCGGCCCCGCCGCGACCCAGAATCCCGCCTTCGCCAAGAAGCTGCTGGCCCTGTCCCCCGGGCAGACCGTTCATGCCGAGCTTCAGGTCGTCAACGCGGAAAATTACCCGGCCAGCGACTGCGGGCTGGTCACTGCGCATTGGCTCAAGGTCTATCCGCCCAATCAGACCGCGCCGCTCTACGCCGGCTTCACCGCGTCCACCTGCTCCCAGCCCAGGCAGGTTCTCTCCGTGCAGACCGTGCAGGCCGGCCTGTCCGGACCGTAGCGGCCCTAGCCGCGGACAATCTTCCGCAACGCGAACGCTCCGTAATACCGTGGTCACCGGGCGGCTGGCAGGGCGGCGGGCCAGCCGGTAGCGTTCCGCCCATGGATGATCTGATTCCCCGGCTTCGTAGCGTGTGTGACCTCAATGTCGCCGATGTGCGTGAGTTCAGCGGGCGGCACGAGTACGACGGCACGATCCAGGATCTGTCCGTCGGCGGAATCCGGGCCGGGCTCGCCAGGATGGCGCAGACCTCGGCCAGTGGCGAGCGGCTCGACGACCCGCACGACGAGGCGCATCTGGCCACGTTCGAGAGGGCCACCCGCGTGTGGCTCGGCGACCTGGAAATGCATCGCCGCAACCCCATCCTGCACCTGTCCGACCTCGACCTGGCCTGCTACGACAGGGACTACGCCCCGGAACCGGAGCGCGCCGCGGCCCGCACCGCCCACCTGGCCGGGTGGCCGGAGGCGATCGGTGTCGCGGTCAAGACCCTTGACCTGCTCAGCGCGCCGGTCGCGGCCGCTCTCGCCGGCGGGATCCGCGGGCTGCCCGCGGGCATTCCTGCGGCCACGGACCGCCGCATCGTGGAGGATGCGCTCGCGGCGCACGCGCGGCTGATGACGCACATCGAGCGGGTGGCCGCCGAGGGTGACCCCGACGCCGCGCTGGGTTCAGCGGCACTCACCGCGATCATGAGCGGCACCGAGGGCATGCCGGTCGACCTCGGCAGGCTCGGCGAGCGCGCCGATGCCGAACGGGACAGGCTGACAGCCCTGCTAGCCGAGGCCTGCGCGCGGGTGGATCCGGGACGGCCGCCGCTTGAAGTGGCGCGCGAGCTTGTCCGCGATCATCCCGACGCCGACGGCGTGATCGCGGCAGCGCGCCACTGGACCCGCCTAGCCATCACGTTCACCGGGGACCGGAACCTCGTGCCCTATGCCGATGGCGAGTGCCGGGTCGGCCTGGCGCCGCCGTCGCGGCGCTGGGCCATGGCGATGATGTCCCCCGCCGCGCCGGGCGAGCCTGACGCGCCTTCCTGGTATCACATCACGCCGCCCGAGGAATCCTGGCCGTCCCACGAAGCCGAGGAATGGCTGCAGGTCTTCAGCGCCACCACGCTGCCCGGCATTACCGTGCACGAGGTAGCGCCCGGGCACTTCTCCCACAGCCGGGCCGTCCGCCGTGCGCCCACGCAGGTCCGGCGCACCCTGCAGTCGGCGGCCTTCGTAGAAGGCTGGGCACACTACGCCGAGGAACTGTGCGTCGAGGAGGGCTTCTGCGCCGACGACCCGAGGTTCGCGATCGGCGTCTGGCTCGAGGCACTGGTCCGCGTCACCCGTCTGGCCTGCGCGATCGGCGTGCATACCGCGGGGATGACGGTAGCAGAAGGCGCCCGCAGGTTCGAGGCGGACACGCAGCTGTCCGGTGCCGCCGCGCTGTCCGAGGCGCGTCGGGCGACCTTCGATCCGACCTACGGCCGGTACACCTGGGGCAAGCTCGAGATCATGAACCTGCGCGAGCGGGCGCGAAAGGAGTGGGGCACGGGGTTCTCGCTGCGGCGGTTCCATGCCGCGCTGCTGGGACTGGGCTCCCCGCCGCTAGGCCTGATCGGCACGGCCGTAGAGCGCGGCTGAGCCTCCTTACCTGCGGCTGAGCCTCCCTTACCCTGCGGCTGAGCCTCCCTTACCCTGAAGCTGCCCGCCATCCCCCACCCCGGGAAGCCGGCGAGCTTCGGACGATCTGTCCGTGAGACCATGGCAGGGCGAGAATTGAGGACGGGACGGTTGATGCGGGAACGACAGGGCCGCCGCCCTGGCACACCGGGCGTCCGGCCACGGCTGCGCAGTCTGCGGGCGGTCACCGGGGCCGCCGCTGCCGCTTGCGCACTGCTCGTCGGCGGCGCATCACTGGCCGGCTGCGGTCAGAAGGCGTCTGCTGCCGCATCGATCCAGCTCGGAACGGCATATGTCGAGGTGCCAACCTCGGGCAACACCACGCAGGCATACCTGGTGATCCGCAATAACGGGGCGGCCGACCGCATCACCGCGGCCCGGACCAGCGCCGGCGGGCGGGTGACCTTCCGTGCCCCAGTCCAAGTCGGCGACAGGCTGATGAGGACCGTCCCGGATATCGTGATTCCCGCCGACTCCCTGGTACGGCTCTCTCCCACCAGTTCCCACCTGCTGATCACCGGTGCCGGGCCGATGAAGGGCGGCACTCAGATCATCCTCACGCTGGTCTTCGCCAGGGGCGGCACCGTATCGGTCGAGGCAGAGGTCACCAACCCGGAGAGCGGCGGCAGCAGCTACTTCCTCAACTGAGCGGCCGGCAGCAGCCACCTCCTCAACCGAGCGGCCGGCAGCCAGCTACGAGTGCCGAGGGCGGTCAGCGAGAATCCGCTCCGCCGACCCCATCCGGAGCCCCCGGGCTGGCATCCCGCGCGTGACTTGCCGACGGGGATGTCGAGATATATCTTCTTGCTAATGAGCTGATGAGGTCGGGCTGGATGCGGAGGATCACATGGCGACTGGACCGGACCTTCGCATTGGGGACGCCGACCGCGAGGCGGTTGCTGCGAGCCTGCGCGAGCACTATGCACAGGGCAGGCTGACCCTGGAGGAATTCAATCAGCGCCTCGACGCCGTGTTCAAGGCAACGACGCAGAGCCAGCTGAGCTTGATCACCCGGGATCTCCCGCACGCCCCCGCGCCATCGGCCCGACTGCCCGTCGGGGCCGGAGCCGGCCGCGAGCGGTCCAGGCAGGATGACCGTTCCGACTTCCAGGCAGGCGGACGCCGGGTGCGGCTGGGCATGTTCCCCCTAATCATCGCCGCCATCGGCGCGTGGCTGGTGCTCTTCGACCTGCACCTGCGGATGTTTCCGTGGCCGGGCAAGCTGGCTATCTTCCTGGCGATCCTGGCCATGGCCCGCGGGCTGCTGCGACGAGTCTTCGGCGCCGGCCGGCCCGGCGGGCGAGTTCGCCGCTACCCGGGCTGCTGCGGACGCCCCCGGGGCGGCCGGTACTCCGGCGGGTCGTGGCCCGGCGGGCTCTGACCGTCGGGCCACGGGTTACCGCCGAAATCAGGCCCGTGGCGGAATCCTGAGCGGGACGACCAGGTAGCGGAAAGCTGGGCCGGGGGCCCCGGACGCCAGCTCGCGGCTCTCACCCGCCCAGGTGATCAGCGCGGGCTTAGCCGCGCTGGTGAACTCCAGCCTGATCCGGCCCGAGTCGGGCGACGGTGCCTCCGTGCCGTCGCAGGAAGACGCTGCCTGCCGGGCTGGAGCCGCCGAGGCCGCCGCGGCGGTCAGTCCGTCGAGGAGATAGTGGGGGCTGAACGAGATGGCCCTTTCGCTGCCGTCGAACTCTGCGGGGATGGTCTCCATGGCCCTCGCCCGCCCCTCGGTCCGTGCCTCGACGACAACGTTCCCGGACCCGAAGGTCAGCCGCACGGGCGTGGCCCGTTCGGCGACGAGCGACACCCTCCGCACTGCCTCGGTGAACAAGCCAGCGGGGAGCAGGGCGCCGGAGCCGAACTCGTCCGGGAACCTGGACCGGTACCTGATGAATTCGCCCCCGATCAACCGTGCGGTCAGCCTCCGGTCCCCGCCCTCGAAGCTGATCACGCCGTCGGCGGGCCGGGGGTCCCGGGCCGGCACCGTGCCGGGCACGGGACGGGGACTCAATCCGCCGGCTCCGAACGCGACCGTCACCGGCACCCCGGCAGCCATGGTCCTCGCGACGTCGGCGAGCGTGCGGGCCGGGACCATCGCCGCTGCCCGGAGGCCAGGCACGGCTGGGTCCCATCGCACGTCCCTTACCGCCATCCGGTAACGATCCGTGGCCGCCAGCGTCATGGTGTCGCCGTCGATGTCCAGGCAGACCGCGGTGAGCATGGGCAGCGTGTCATCCCGGCTAGCGGCCGGGACGACCTGACCGGCGCCCACGGCCAGGACGCCCCCGTCCACTGTCCCCGCGGCAGGGGGTGGCTCGGGCAGCGCGGGGTACTCCCCCACTGGCAGCGAGACCAGCGCGAACTCCGCACTCCCGCAGGTCAGGCCGACCAGATCGGCATCGGATGCCATTTCCACGTCCAGGGCTGGCAGGCTGCGGGTGATCTCCGCAAGCAGCCGCCCGGGCACGAGGGCAGTCCCAGGCTCCTTGACATCGGCCCCTATCCGGACCCGGGCCGAGACCTCGTAGTCGAAGCAGGACAGCGTCAGCCCGTCGTCGTCGGCCTGCACCAGCAGCCCGGAAAGTACCGGGACCACCGGCCGCGACGGCAGAAGGCGTGCAACCCATGCCACGGCTTCGCCCAGCACATCGCGCCCGACCCGGAACCTCATCGCCACCGCCTCCGCCCGCCTGCCCTAGAGCGATCCTGGCACGGCCCGCCGACATTTTCGTCGCGTGGCACCGGGACCCCGGGACCCGGGCAGGGAAACTGGGCTCAGGCCAGGCCGGGCGGCGCCGACCGCAGCGTCGCCTCGATCGCCCGGGCCAGCGCCCTGGCCGACTCCGCGGTCAGCTCCACCGCCACCCGCGCGGACGGTCCGCCGGCGGGGTTGAGGAAGTCGATGTTGAGCGTGTGCTCGGCGGGCGCGTGCTGCGGGTGGTCGAGGTACACGGTCGCGTCGGTGAGCGTGAACCAGCCCGCGGCCCCTTTGCCGCTGCCCGCCACTTCGATCTTCTCGGTCAGATACGTGCACATATCACGTCACTCTCCTGCGCCGGCCAGGCAGCGGCCGTAGAAGTCCCAGATCTTCTGCCATCCGTCGCTGGCGGCCTCTGGCCGGTAGGCGGGCCGGTCCACGTTGAAGAAAGCGTGCCCGGCGCCCTCGTAGCTGTGGAACTCGTGTTCCTTGCCGGCCTCGGTGAGGACCTTGTCCAGCTCGGCTACCTGGTCCGGGGACGGGTACTGGTCGTCGGCGCCGAACAGCCCGAGCAACGGGCAGGACAACTGGGGTGCCAGGTGCGCGACCGGGCCAACCTTCAGCGGCATCCCTTGCGGCGGCTGGCCCACCACGAAGGCGCCGTAGCAGTCGACCGCGGCGTCCAGCGGAAGGCTGCATGCGGCCAGGAATGACTGGCGCCCGCCCGAGCAGTACCCGATGACACCCACCTTGCCGTTGCTGCCGTCCAGGGCTCGCAGGTAGGTCGCTGCGCCGCCGACGTCACCGACGAGGCGCTCGTCAGGCACGCCGCCCTGGGCGCGTGCCGTGGCAGCGGCATCGTCCGGCCCGGCGCCGGGTGCCTCTCGGTGGTAGAGGTTCGGCATCAGCGCGGCATAGCCGTGGGCGGCGAATTTCCTGGTGATCTCCTTGGTGGATGTGTCATAGCCTGGCATGTGATGGATCACCACGACGCTGCCGAATGAGCCCTGCTCGAGCGGCCGGGCGAGGTATGCCTCGATCTCGTCGCCGCCGTGCCCGGTGATGCTGATGGTCTCCGCGATCAGCGCCTCATTCATGCGCTCTCTCCCTAGCGTTGCTTGACAGTGCACGATCGCCCCCATCCTGCCAGCAGGCTCGGTGCCGTCGGTCGGCCCCCCGCGCTAGCGGCCAGGCGTTCGACCTTTGCCGAGATCCCGAAAGCAGGCGGCGTTTCTGCTGGTACAGCAGGGGGCCTTGCGGCATGATCAGCGAAGGCGGGTGGCCGGGGAGGGCACGGTCCATGGGCTCAGCAGCCTTCGGGATGGCGTTGATCGTTCTTGTTGTCGGCTGCATCCTCGGGTGGCACGCCAACCGCGCCCATGCGGCGCATGGCGACATCAAGACGACGCACGGGCGGATAACTGGCTACCGGAAGACCCGCTTGCGCAGCGGGCTCATCACCATCGGCTTCGTCATCGTGGCGCTGCTGATCGTGAGCGTCCTGCTCAGCCACTCATGACGGCCTTACCGGACCGCGGTGACTGTGCGGGCGCCTGCACGCTGGCGCGCGTGCTCAGCGTAGCCGCGCGGCCCTGGCCGCGAGACGTTCCCTGCTCAAGGACACGCGGCCGACCTGCTGGACGCGATCCGGGTCGTCGCGGCCGGCGACGCTGCTCGTCCTCGGCCACTGGCCTGCCCGGACCCGCCCGGGTCCGTGTTCACTCGTTTCTTGCGACCTCCGGGCCGGTGATGAGGGCCAGCAGGGGGAAGGTGGCCGCGATGATGCCGAGGGCCGCCAGGATCCCGCCCGCGGTGAGGAGGTAGTAGGCCAGACCGGGCGCCACGATCGAGTGGTTCTGCTGCAGGGAGGCGTTCATCGCGGCGGCGCCGAACCCGGTGCCGATCGCCACGGCGGCGACGGCGAGCAGCGGCACCGCGCCCTCCAGCGCGACGACCCGGCGCAGCGTGGCGAGCCGGGCGCCGGTGAGCCGCAGCAGGCTGAACGGCCGCTTGCGGTCCGCAAGCCCGGCCGCGATGCCCGCGGCGAGCGTGCAGCCGGCGATCGGCAGGCTGACCAGGATCACCACGTTCGCGAGCTGCTGGTAGTCGCTGTCGGTGGAGTGGTCCTGCGCGACGATGTCGCTGATGGTGGACGGCGTGCTGACCCCGGGGTACGCATGCGCGTGCTCGAGCAAGGTCCGCGCCTGTTCGACCGTCGGCACGGTGCCGTCCGTCTGCACGTTGATGG
>Ga0335078_10002444_pt1 | contig 28144 bp, 29 predicted proteins | sample Lox_Sample_32_FD_206711 | JGI IMG/M metagenome (GOLD analysis project Ga0335078, IMG submission 206711) | Soil microbial communities from Loxahatchee National Wildlife Refuge, Florida, United States - Lox_Sample_3.2 | ecosystem: Environmental > Terrestrial > Soil > Wetlands | place: USA...
GCAGAAGCCGGCGATTTGCGCGGCCGTTTCGTGATTGCCGGGCAGCACGTAGACGCGCCCGGCGCGCCGCTCGAGGATCTCGCCGCAGCGCTCCAGGCCGCGCCCGAAGTTCACCAGGTCACCCGCCGCCACGTAGTAATCCGCTTCGGTGTCCATCAGCCGCGCCAGCGCGCCCAAGTCGCCGTGGATGTCGGAGAAGATGAGCAGCTTCATACTGCGGACTGTAACACCGGCACGCCTCCGGATTCGTCGCGCCGCGCCATGTCCGCGGCCACCGTGCGCGATCCCGCGTAGAGTACCAGCGCGAGGACAACGGAGAGCGCGGGGATGACGTACATCGCCTGCTGCAGTCCGATGGCGCGGTACGCTTCAATGATCGCGGCCGAACCCGCGGCCTGCGCGGCATGGCGGGCCAGCACGTCGCTGAGCCGTCCAGTGAGCAGCGGTCCGAGCGACGCGCCGCAGAGATACATGGCCAGAAAGTAGACGGCCATGGTGGTGCCGCGCAGCGCCGGCGCCACGATATCGTGGATGGCCGAGTAGACCAGGCCGTAATACATGCTCAGGAAACCGTAAGCGGTCATCAGGAGCACGATGGAGGCTGCCGCCGCGCTCGCCGGCTGCGCGATGCCCGCCAGCGCTAGGGGTGCTGCGAACAGGGCCGCCGCGGCTGCGGAAAGCATGCGTCCGTCGCTCCGTTTCCGGATGATGTGATCGCCCCATGTGCCGCCAGCCAGTCCGCCGGCAACACCGGCCACCCCGTAACCCAGCCCCCCAAAAAAACCCGCCGCGCCCACTGTCAGCCCGTGATAGCGCGTCAGAAACGCGGGAAAGAAAGTAGCCAGCGCGTACAGAGTGAAATTCACCAGCGCGCCCGAAGCGATGATCCACCACAGCGTCGGGATGCGCAGAATCGACCACACCGGCGCGGCGTGAGCAGCCTCAAAACGCCGCGCTTCGCTCGCGCCGCGCGCCGGTTCCTTCGTGCCCAACAGAAACGGGATCAGCAGCGCGGCGGGCAGCGCCGCCAACACCAGTGCCGTGCGCCATCCCCAGGCCTGCGCCGCGGGTCCGCTGATGGCGTAGCTGAGCGCGCCGCCGATGGGCACGGCCAGCATGAAAACCGCCAGCGCGCGCGAACGTTGTTCGGCCGGGAACAGGTCGCCGATCCAGCTTGTAGCCGCCGGCGCGCAGGTTGCCTCGCCTACGTAGACGCCCAGCCGCGAAACCAGCAGCATCGCGTAGCTCCTCGCGAGCCCGCCTAATCCCGTAAGCGACGCCCACACGGCCACACCCGCCGCCAGCAGACGCTTGCGGCTCCGGGCATCGGCCAGCCTCCCGATCGGCAGCCCTACGAGCGCATACAGCAGGATGGGCAGCGTTCCCAGCGCGCCCAGTTGCGTATCGGACAGGTGAAATTCCTTGCGCAACGGCTCCAGCAGCGCGCCCAGCACTTGCCGGTCGTAGAAATTGAGCAGGTTCACGGCGAACAACACGGCAAGCGAGCGCTGGGGACTCCTCAAGTGCACGGGTTTCAGAATGTTAACACGGCGGCAGCGTTTGTTAGAATGCAGCATTCTATGTCTTCTGTTTCGCGGCGCCGGTTTGTGGGCGTGCTTGCGGCGGCTGCGAGCGCCGCCGGGCAAAGCCGCCCGCGCATCGCCGACATCCGCGCGATGGTTCTGCAAGGGCCGCACAGTTACACGCTGGTGAAAGTGACGGCCGATAGCGGGGTGTTCGGCATCGGCGAGGGCTACGGCAGCCCGTTTGTCGGCGTGAAGGCCGCCATTCTGGAGCTGCGCCCCTACTTCATCGGCAAGGATCCGCTGGAGATCGAGGCGCTCTATAACGGCCTGGGCCACCGCACCGATGGCTCCGCCGAAATGCTGCTGCGCGCGGTCAGCGCCATCGAGATGGCCCTCTGGGACCTGGCTGGCAAGCTGCTGAACCAGCCCACTGCCACGCTGCTCGGCGGGCACTACCGCGACCGCGTGCGGGTTTATTGTGACGCGGGACCCGGCGACATGCTCGACCGCAACAACTGCAACGATTGGGCGGACAAGATGAAGAACGATCCCGCCGGCTGGACCGCTTTCCGGGTCACGCCGCCGCGCTCCACCACCCGGCTCGACAGCGCCCGCGACCCTGCCAACCGCGTGCTGACCTCGCGCGAATTGCGCGATATCCGGCAGGCTTTCGAATACTGCCGCGACGCCATCGGCTGGGACCGCGACCTGATCGTCCACTGCGAAGGGGAGTACGACGTGCGCTCCGCCATCCAGCTCGCCGATGCGATCGAGCCGGTGAAGCCATTGTGGCTGGAAGATCCACTGCCGCCCGATGATGTGCCGGGGTGGATGCGCCTGACGCAAGTTTCCAAAGTGCCCATCGCCACCGGCGCGAACCTGGCGCGCCGCCAGGGATTCCGCGATTGCATCGTAGGCCAGGGCTGCGACGTGGTGGAGATCGATCTCAGAAATGCCGGCGGCCTGCTCGAATCGAAGAAGATCGCGTCGCTGGCCGGATTGTATGGCTTGCCGGTGGCGGCGCGCAACATGGGCAGCGCGCTTGCCACCATGGCCACCGTGCAATGGGCGGCGGCGGTGCGCGATTTTCTGGCCGCGGAAACCGTGATCGGGCAACGCAACTGGATGGACGACGTAATCGTGCACGATGGGCCGCTGGTGGCGCAGGGCTACATCGCTGTGCCGCGCAAGCCAGGCCTGGGGGTGGAGCTGAATCCGGATGTCGTCAAAGCCAATCTCGCTGCGGGCGAGCGCTACTGGGATTAGTCCGGTGCGAGCTTACATCGCCCCATTCCTGGTTTTCATCGCTCTGCGCTGGCTGCCCATCCGGCCTGAGTGGCTCGCGCCGGCGCGGTTCGTGCTGGTGGCGGCGTCCATCGCCGTGTTCTCCCGCCGCTTGTTGCGCTGGCGCCTCGCCTTTCCGTGGACTTCGATTCTACTGGGCGTGGGCGTGCTGTTGGTGTGGATCGGACCGGACGCGCTGTGGCCCGGCTATCGCGATTTCTGGCTGTTCCACAACGGCATCACCGGAGTGGCGGTCAGCACGCTGCCGGCGCGCCTGAAGTCCGACGCCTTCTTCATCGCCATTCGGGTGGGCGAGAGCGTAGTGCTGGTGCCCATTCTCGAAGAGCTGTTCTGGCGCGGCTGGCTGATGCGCTGGCTCATCCGCCCGGCCTTCGAAGAGGTGCCCTTCGGCCAATACACGCCGGTATCGTTCTGGGTGACGGCGCTGCTGTTCGCGGCAGAGCACGGGCCATATTGGGAAGTCGGTCTGATCGCGGGAGTGGCCTACAACTGGTGGATCGTGCGCACGCGCAACCTGGCGGATTGCATGCTGGCGCACGGGGTGACCAACGGCGTGCTGGCGGCCTATGTGCTGCTTCACAGCCAGTGGCAGTACTGGCTCTAAGCCGGAGCGCTATCGGTGATCGCCTCCCGGGCCGCGTCCCAATAGAGCTTCTTGCCCTCTCGGTAAGCGCGCGCGGCCATGATCACGGCTACCGAGTGGGCAAAGCCGTGGTGCACGGTAGCATTCGGCTGCTGGCGGCTGCGGAGACAATCGAACCAGTTGGTCATGTGCGAAAGATTGTCGTCGCTGATGAACGGCAGCCCGGGACCATTATGCCCGGGAAGAGTCACCCAACTTTCCGGACGGTGAATGAACGGATCGTCCTCGTGGTTGCCCTTCTCTTCCACCAGCTTCCAGCGCTGGCTGCCCTCGCCGCCGATGTTGATCAGCGTGGCCTTTTTGCCCATGATGCGCGTGAAGCTGTCGCTGTCGTTGCCGAAGCTGGTGGAGTAGCTCACCAGGAAGCCCTTGGGGTATTCGAGCAGCGTCTGAAAGGTGTCCGGATTCTCGCGCCCGTCCGGCCAGGCGAAAATGCCGCCGTGAGCCACCACGGAGCGGGGGAACGGATCGTCGAGAAAGAAATGCACCAGGTCGATGGCGTGGCTCATCCACTGATCGGCAATGCCGCTCGAGAACTCCCGGTATAGCCGGAATTCGAAGTAGACGCGCGGATCGAAGGGGCGGTAGGGCTTGGTGAGCAGCCAGCGGCGCCAGTCGGTATCCTGCTCGCGCAGTTCTTGCACTTCGGGCCGGCCGCGCCAGCGCGGTCCGTGGTAGTTCCACACAATTTCGTACTTGGTCACCTGGCCTAACGCGCCCGTGCGGATCACGTCGCGGGTGGCGATCTGGTAAGGTTCGCTGCGGTGCTGGGTGCCGACCTGCACGATGCGGTTGTGCGCCAGCACCGCGTCGCGGGCCGCGCGGGCCTCCTCGAGCACGTTGCCCATGGGCTTTTCGCAATAGGCGTCCTTGCCGGCCTCGGCCACGAGTTTCAGGATGGGCGAATGCGCAAAATCAGGAGTGGAGATGAACACGGCGTCTAGGTCGCGGAGCGCCAGCAGATCTTCGAAATACTCGAAGGCCCGCGGCGGCCGGCCGTACGCGGTGGCGGCCTTGGCCGCGGCGTGCTCGCGATTCACCTTCCACAGATCGCAAACGGCGGTCATCTCGACGTTCTTTTTGTCCTTGAGCTGCGCGGCCATCCAGGCAAGTTCGCGGCCCCGGTCGCCGACGCCGATGTGCCCCAGCGAGATGCGCTCGTTGGCGCCCAGAATGCGGCTGTAGGAGAGCGCCGTGCCGGCCAGCACGGTGGCGCTTTGATTGAGGAATGACCTGCGATCGAGCGGCATAACTGCGATCAGTGTACACCAGCGCCTGGCGGCATGCAGGGGGCAAGCCAAGCGTCGGGGCGCACACCTGGATAGCTCGCCGTAACGCGCAAGCTCCCCGGGTCACCTTCCTGGGTTCCGTTACCGCAGGGGGAGGTAGCGGACCTGGCCTTCCCACTCATTCCGACAGCAGGATTATGTCTTCAACCGCATTCGGAATCGGAATGCGGCGGCCTACTTCAAATACGCCAGGCATGGGCTCGCCTTTCATGACGCGGCGATACGCATGGGCTGTGATTGTTGAAACGTCATGAGTCAAAAGGACCCGTTTCTGATCTGCTGCCCACCCCAGGAGCTCTTCATCGGCAGCCCCTGTTAATCCGACATCCTGCGCTCGCACAATGTCGAGATCGCGCCTTGCGCGAAATAAGGCGCGGAGAATGTCACCATTGAAGTTTTCGTCGGCGAGCCAGCGCAGCACGGTTATCGCGGCCGCCGATCCAGCAAGCGAGTGCGAATGCCCTCCGGCCGCCACCGGGACTCATTTAAACTCCTGGTCGCTTGGGCGGCGTCGGCTCGTTTCGCCAGGTACTCCTCGATTATGGCCGGGTGACGCAAGCAGTATCCAATCGCCTGGTAGGCGTCGGCTAAAGACAGCACGGGATACTGCTGAACGATCTCCTCGGCGGTCGCTCCCTCGTTAAACGCGGACCAAACGGTGTCCAGCGTAATGCGTGTTCCTCGCACGCGGATTACGCCATCGGCGCTCGTTTCGAGCGGAAATGACTCGCTACTGAGGGCCTCAGCCACTCTTTCCAGCCTACCGCCGGTTCCACGATGAAGCAAACGCGGCGGGTTGGTCACCCATTCGCGCAAGCCCATTTTGCAGCGCGCTTCTCGATTCCGGGAACAGCTCACGTAATAACAGAACCAGCCGCGGCGACAGGCTTTCGTCTAAACGGCTGCGTAGTGGGAGGACTCTTGCCGTGTCATGGACGTATGCCTGAACTGGTGTTCGAAGTGGTCCAGGAGTCCGACGGCGGATATTGCGCAGAATGTCTTACGGAGAGCATCCTCACCGAAGGTGACACGTGGGATGAGTTGCGCAAGAACGTGCTGGAAGCTACCTCCGCGTTCTATTTCGATCGGCCCCGACCGGAACGAGTTCGACTTCGCCTTGTTCGCGACGAAGTCCTGTCGGTGGCATGAAGATTCCTCGCGATGTTTCCGGCGTCCGCCCCGCTGAGCTCCTATGCCGGAAATGGCGGTACTCGAAGGTCCACCACCGGATCGCGATCCCGGACCACCATCCACTTCGCCTCGGAACGCTCCATCGAATCCTCCGCGCTGTTGCCCGGCACAAGGCTGTCGAGCGCAACGCGATCATTGCCGACCTCTAGGGGGAGGGGGCGACGGCGCTGGGAAGTTCCGCCTATCGAATCAGTGTGTGAGCGTCCCTCCGCCGGTCGCCAACTCCGACCTGCGATAATCGGCAGAAGTATGCTTCACTGCCGCCACGTCAGCAAACAATTCGGCGAATTCACCGCCCTGGATGACATCTCCTTTGAGCTGCGCAGCGGAGTCTGCGCGCTGCTGGGCCCCAACGGCGCCGGCAAATCCACGCTGCTGAAGATCCTGGCCGGCCTACTGGCGCCGGATCGCGGCGAGGTGCGCATCGCCGGCTACGACATCGCCCAGGAGCCGCTGCGCGTGAAGCGGCTGATCGGCGTGCTGCCGGAGGATCAAGGCCTGTTCGACGCGCTGACGATCGAGGAGCACCTGGAACTGTCCGGCCCGATCTACGGCCTCAGCCGCAAAGAGACGCGCGCGCGGTCCGACGCTCTGCTCCGCGTGCTGGGTCTGGAGAGTGGCCGCTATACGTATCTCGACCAGTGCTCGCACGGCATGCGCAAGAAGACCGCGCTGGCCATGGCGCTGCTGCACAACCCGTGCGTGTTGCTGCTCGACGAGCCGTTCGAGGGCATCGATCCGGTTTCCTCGGTGACGATTCGCGATCTGCTGCTCACCGCTTCGAATCACGGCATCGCGGTATTTGTCACCTCGCACGATCTTTCGATGATCGGCCAGCTTGCCGGAGAAGTAAAGATGATTCGCGGCGGCCGGATCGTGTTCAGCGCCGCGGCCGCAGAGCTGGAGCGGCCGCTCGAAGAGCTGTACTTCGACCTAGTCGAACAGCCCGCGCGGGAGGACCTGGCTTGGCTGCGCTGCGCGCGATCCTGAATGCGCTGCGGCGCGTTGTCGGACGCGATCTGCCCAGCTTTTTCAAGGCCAACAATATCCTGTTTCTGGCCGCGCTGGGCAAAAGCGCCGAGGCGCTGTTCCTGTTGCTCGGCCTGCTGGTGTTGTTCCCGCTTTCCGCCGATCCGCTGGGCAAGATTCCGGCGGTGCGGCGGGTGCTGTGGCCGCTCAGCGGAAGGCAGCGGTTGGCGCTGCGGCTTTGCAGTTTCGCGCTCAGCCCGGTAGTGTGGATCGGCGTCGCAATCCTGTTGAAGACGCGGCGTGCGGGACTGGCGCTGGCCTTTTGCGGCCTGGCTGCAGGTATGCAGGCCGCGCTGGCATTCGGCCGGCGCATGGTGCGCCGCGACCGGCACTGGGATCTGCTGCGCGACATCCCCCGCTTGCCCGGCCGGCTGGGCGGACTGGTCCGCAAAGACATGCGGGAAATGCTCACGCTGTTGGATCCTTACGCCGCCGCGCTCTTGAGCGCCGGGGGCGGCGCGTATCGGATCTTCGCCGCGCATCCCGATCCGGCGGCGCCTGCGATCCTGAGCCTGCTGGTGGGACTGGCCCTGAGCACATGCGCGCAGTCACTGTTCGGCCTGGACCTCGACTCCGGGCTTACGCGTTACCACCTGCTGCCGCTCGCGGGATGGGAAATCCTGCTGGAGAAGGACCTGGCATTTCTGGCGATCCTTTTCGTGCTGCTGCTGCCGCTCGATCCCTGGCCGGGCCTGACCTTCGGCCTGGCGGTGCTGGCCCTGGGCCATCATTCTTCCGTATTGTACGGGCTGCCGCAACAGCGATGGCGTTTCGCGAGCGGACGGTTGCAGTTCGGCCTGATGCAAACCGCTGTGGGCATCGGGGCCGGATTCCTCGAGCACCAGCGTGGAGTCCTGGTGCTGGCGGCGGCTGTGGCGGGATATCTGGCGTCGGTGTGGTATTACGGGCGGCGCTGGGCGCAGGCCGAATGATCGCCATCCTGCGGGCGCTGTGGCGTGCGATGGCCCGCGACCTCGGGACACTGGCGTCGATCAAGCTCAACAACCTGTTCCTGTTTGTATTGCTGCTCGCATATGGCGCGGCGAACAGCGGGCTGCCGCCCAAGAGCGCGGAGCCGTTCTTCCTCTTGCTTGGCTTCCTGTTGCTGTTTCCGCTTTCCGCGGATCCGCTGGCGAAGATCCCACCATCGCGGCTGGCCCTATGGCCGCTCACAGTCTGGCAGCGGCTGGCCTTGCGCCTGGCCAGTCTGGCGTTCAGCCCGGCGGTTTGGATCGGCGTTCTGATCCTGCTCAAGACCTCGCGGCTGTGGATGGCGCTGGCGTTTTGCGGACTCGCCGTGGGCATGCAGGGCGCGGCGGCGTTCGGCCGGTATGCGAGGCGGCGCGAGCGGCATTGGAACCTGCTGCTGGATATTCCACGCCTGCCTGGCCGCCTCGGCGGTTTGGTGCGCAAGGAAGTGCGCGACCTGTTCAGCGTGCTGGATACGTATGCCGCGTGTCTGCTGAGCATCGGAGGCGGCGCGTATCGCCTGTTCGGCGCACATCCGGACCCCATGGCGTTTACCATCCTTGGCCTGTTGGTCGCGCTGGCCATGAGTACTTACGCGCAGTCCCTGTTCGGCCTGGAACTGGGCGCCGGAATCACGCGGTATCGCATGCTGCCGCTGGCGGGTTGGGAGGTATTGCTGGCCAAGGACATCGCGTTCCTGGCGCTGCTGCTGGCGCTGCTGCTGCCGCTCGATCCCGCCCCGGGAGCGACTTTCGGATTGGCGGCGCTGGCGCTGGGCCATCCTTCGTCGGTGCTGCTGGAGTTGCCGCACCAGCGCTGGCGTTTCACAGGCGGGCGTCTTCTGCCGGTTGGCGCGTTGCAGGCCGTGGGCGGGATGGCGGCGGGGTTTGTGGAGCACGAGCGTGGCTATCTCGTGTTAGTACTGACTGCGTTTGGCTATCTGGCGTCGCTCAGTTACTACGGGCGGCGCTGGGACCGCCGGTCTCCATAGCAAAGTCCCAAACCTGCATGTTTACCTTGCCCGGAGTGTACTCGACCACGGCGTACTCGCCAGGGTCCAGCGGCTTCATCGGCCAGAGTTTGTAGAGCCCATCCTGGGTTAGTTGTTTGGTGAACACTTGCACGATTATAGGTTCCTCGATTACTTCCTTGGTAACCGGCACGATGCTCATCTTCTCCACGATGCGGACACCCCGGAACGGCGTAAGCTTGACGATTCCGAAGCGCTCCTCGGCCGAAAGCTGGATATAGAATTCCTGCTCGGGATTGGTCAGCAGGTTGGCGGAGTGCATGCCATCCAACTCGAGGGTGGCCTTACCGCTCACAATCGGGATCGGCGAGAGGATCTTGAGTACGCTGCGGCCCTTGTCATTGTGCACTTTCGATTCCGCGGCCTTGATGGCTTTCACCTGGTTGTGGATCATATAATACACGCCGGGGTCCTGGGGGATGCGGGAGATTTCCGCTTTCAGATCGCGCTCGGCCTTCTCCTCTTCGGCCATGGCCTTGGAGTCGGCATTGATCTCCGCCTGTCGGGCGGCTGCCTCCCCTTGGGTGCGCCGCATGTCCACCAGGGTGAGTGGAACCTCTTCCCACTCGCTACGTTCCACGCTATAGAAGCGCACGCGGTCGGTCTCCACATGATACTCGCGCACAATTTGATAGCTGCCGTCTTTGAGGTAAAGCTTGATGTTTTCCGCGAAGGCCGTAACGGCCAGTAGGAACACCGCGATCCAGGCGCCGCGCATACAGCTATCCACCAGTGTAGCGCCGGTGGGCGCCCACTACCGCGTCAGCATTTTGAAGGCGTGCGTCCAATCGCCGCGCTGGAAGCCCGGCAGGCACCACAGGAGGCAGAGCGGCTCCAGAGCGCGCGCCGCCACGATGCTGCCGCAATCGTACGGCTCCCAGCCGAACTGCTGGATGATGCCGGCGACCTGCTGCTTGGCCTCCGCGTGGTTGCCGCAATAAAACATGGTGGGCGTTCCTTGTTCGAACTGCGGATTCACCATGAAAGCGTTGCCCACGCTGTTGAAGGCCTTGACCACGCGAACCTGCGGGTAGCGGGCTTGAATCCGCTCGGCCAGCGACTCGTTGGGGCCAGTAAAGTAGGCCAACACCCCATCCACCGGCGGAGCGTCCGCGATGGGGTTGGTGGCATCCATCAACGTCTTGCCCGCCAGGCTCGCGGGGCCGGCCAACTCCACGGCGCTTTCGGCGCCTTTACCGGCCGTCGCCAGCACGGCCAGGTCCGCGAATTTTGCGGCAGCCGCGAATGTGCCCGCACGGGCGCCCACGGTCGACGTGAGCCACTTTTGAACCTCGGGCTTTTTCGGATCGCGTGTGCCCAGCATGGCTTCGTGGCCGTGCTTCAGGAAGCCCGCGGCGAGCACCTGCCCGACAATTCCGGAACCAATCACTCCAATCTTCATGTTCCAACTGATGCCGGCGACGAGGCGCGGGATTCGCGCGGGGCACCTGCCCGTTTGGGTAGCCCCCCGCCGCTATAATGAGTTTTCATGAAATACCGCAAGCTGGGACGCACCAACTTCGAAGTGAGCGAGATCGGTTACGGCGCCTGGGGCATCGGCGGAACGCAATGGTTGGGCGGAGATGACTCCGAATCGGTGGCGGCCCTGCGGCGCGCCATCGAACTCGGGCTGAACTTCATCGACACGGCTCTGGCCTATGGCGACGGACACAGCGAACAACTGGTGGGACGCGTGGTGCGCGATGCCGGCCATAAGATCTACGTGGCTACCAAAGTGCCGCCGAAGAACCAGTTGTGGCCGGCGCAGCCTGGCATCGGCATCGAAAAGGTCTTCCCTTACGAATACATCCTGCGCTCGGCGGAGCGCAGCCTGAAGAACCTGGGCGTCGAGCCGGTCGACCTGATACAACTGCACGTGTGGAATCCGGAATGGATCGCGCGCGATGAGTGGCGCCGCGCGTTCGAGGAATTGAAACGCTCGGGGAAGGCGCGGGCGGTGGGAATCTCGATCAACGACCACCAGCCGGATTCGGCGCTCGAAATCATAGACACGGGTCTGATTGACACGGTGCAGGTGATTTACAACATCTTCGACCAGAGCCCGGAGCAGCGCCTGTTCGCGCGGACTGCGGCGCGCAATATCGGCGTAGTCGCACGCGTGCCTTTCGACGAAGGCAGTCTTACGGGGAGCATCGACGAGAAGACACGCTTTGCGCCGGGCGATTTCCGCGCGGCCTACTTCAAAGGCGCCCGCAAGAAACAGGTGCGCGAACATGTGGAGGGCCTGTTGCGGGATTTGGGCGTGACCGCCGACGCGCTGCCGGAGATCGCGCTGCGCTTTTGCATCTCGCACCCGGCCGTTTCGACGGTGATCCCGGGGATGCGCCGGCCGCGCCACGCGGAAGCTAACTGCGCGGCATCCGAAAGAGGCGCGCTGCCGGCGGAGACACTAGGGGTTTTACGGCGGCACGCCTGGGAACGGAACTTCTACGATTGACGCGTCTTTGCGGGCCAGCTACCCGTGCCCGAAATGCATCAGCCAGCCGAGGCCGAACAGGGTGGCGATGAAGCACGCGAACACATAAAGACCGTAACGCAAGCGCGCGCGGTCGTCACGCTTGGTCACCACGCCCATCACCACCGAGGTAAACAGCGCGAACAGCACGGAGAACTCCATGTCGGAAAGAGTCATTTTCGGCATCAGTTCTTCCTTCCGGCGGCGATTTCGAAAGCGTCCACCATGGCCAGAATGTTCAGCAAGCCGGCGGTGACCAGGAACTTGGTGCCGTAGTCGTGCACGAGTCCGGGAACGTCGGGCTGGTTGTAACCCAGCCAGACGGTCAACAGGTACAACAGCCCCGAAGCCAGGTCGCCGATGAAGCCACCCGTATTGATGAGGATGGTCAGCAGGTCGCCGCTCTCGGGGTGAAACATGGCGCCGCGCAACATCAGGCCGCAGAGATACATTGCCGTGACGGAGGCCAGCAACAGGACAGCGCGCCCGTGGCGCTTGAGCATAAAATGACCGCCGCCGGGAATCAACCAACCCAACGCTACCGGTCCTGCCCAGACGCTCAGAGGCGGCATGGGTTGCTTCGGCGGTTTTTGTTTAGCCATTCTTATCGATTCTAGCGCGTCCCGCGCGCACCGCGCCATCCAGGGGTACGGATCACAAACAGATGCGGACGGCCTTGGCTTCGATAGCCACGCCCAGTTCGTGCAGCGTGTCTGGGGACAGGCGGGATTGGGCCGTCTGGAACAGATCGTTCTCTTCGCGCCGGATGTGCGCGCTCAGCAGACCGCACAACCGCTCGAGCAAGCCTGCGTCGGGCGACAGCCGCAGTTGCGCGACCAAGCCTTCCAGTTCGCGGTGTTCGGCGACCAGTTCAGCCACCAGAGGCAGCTTGCCGAGCGCGCTTTCGATGGCCGGAAACAGGATCCGCTCCTCGATTTCGAAATGGTTGGCCAATTCCAGTTCGTAACGGTCCACAACCCGGCGTGCCAGCCTGGCCGTGTTGAAGGGCGAGGCGTCTTTACTCAGGGAGCGGCGCGTGAGCACGCAGAGCGCGAGCCCGTTGTGATGCTGCCGTGAGAGCGGAATCAGGGTGGGATCGCGCAGCATGGCCTGCCTATCCGGCCGCCAGCCTCCGGCTCATCCGCTTCGCCAGGAGCGCATCCAGCGACCACGCGCCCGGACCGAAAATCAGCACGATCAGGAAGGCGATCAGAAATGTGTAAGGCGCCGCGGCGTAGAACTTGTCCGGATCGGAGAAGATCGACAACAGCGCTTCGCGGTCGCCCGCGATATAAGCCACGATCATGTCGCCGGTCAGCAGCAGTGCCAGCAGGCGCGAGCCCAATCCCAGCATGATCAGGATGCCGCCCACAAACTCCAGGGCGGAGATGAACGGCGCGTTGACCGCGGCGAAAGGCACTCCCAGGCTGGTGAAGTAGTCGATCACTCTGGGGATGTGCTGCAGTTTGCCCCAGCCGGTCTGCATCATCTGAAACCCCCAGTAAAGGCGCACCGCGAGCAGAAACGGAGACTGCAGGCGGGATGCCGTGGCGACCAGAAGGCTATAGAGTCTTACGGGCACAACCACCCCATTTCCGCCCACGCGGCGAACCAAGTTTCCAAGTGCCGCCGCAATTCTTCGAGGGCCTCCGGGCTGTCTTCGATCGCCGCTTCGACCGCCTCGCCGACCGCCAGGCCCGTGCGCAGGGCTTCCAGCAGGCGGAATTCGCGGGCATCCAGCCTGCGGTAGTAAACCATAAAATCGTGGCGATGCACGGCCAGGAAGATATGCTCCGGATTCATGCGCTGAATGCGCTGCACCAGACCGCCCGTCTTGCGCTTGAGCACCGCGTTGCTGGCCGTGCCATGTTCTTCGGACGCGGCATTCACTTTGACGCGCAGATCGTCCACCGGATAATGCAGCTCGATCAAACGGACGTACGGCTGCAGGCTCGCGCGCAGCCCGGGGCCGAGTTCCAGCAGATCCTCCGGGCCGAGTGCTCGCTCAGCCCCGCCGTCGAAAGCTTCGATATGCGCCCATTCGAGCCGGGTCATGTCGAGCGCCAGCTCCAGCCGGTCGCCGGCGAACGCGGGATTGAGGCGCAGCCACGCTTCGAGGCGCGATCCCAGGTTTCGCAGCGTCCAGGACTCGGAAGGGCACTCCGCCAGGTAGGCCCTCGCCAGGCGGTGAAACGCGCGCTGGCCGAGCACCGCACGCAGGCCGGGAAAATCTTCGTACAGCGAATCGAGCAGCCGGTACCAATAGCTGCGGCTGTAGATTTCCAGGCGTTGCCGCGCGGTCAGGCGATCATTGGGCTTGATGTAATCCGCGGCCACTGCGGGATCGATAGCATCGCGGGCAGCCAGCGGTCGCATCAGGTCGGCGGCCATGCGCCGCTGCAGCGCGAGCAGTGTCACGGTGTCACCAGGGCGGCCGACGACAGGTATTTTTCGGCCTTCAGCGCTTCGGCGTGCACTTCTTGAAACGAGGGAATCCGGTCGTCCCATTCGAGCAGCGTCGCGGTCGGCCCCACCCGGCCGATGGCATGCTCGTATAGCTTCCACACCGGATCGATGACCGGATGATCGTGCGTGTCCAGAATATACTTCTGGAACTTAGAGTGGCCGGCGATGTGGATCTGAGCCACGCGCTCCGGCGGGACGCTGTTCAGGTAATCGTAAGGATTAAAGCTATGATTGCGCGAGGAGACATAGATATTGTTCACGTCGAGCAGTATGCCGCAATTGGCGGCTTCCACAACCTCGTTGAGAAACTCCCACTCGGTCATTTCCGATTCGTGGAACTCGGCATAACTGCTGACGTTTTCGACCGCCACCGGGACCTCCAGAAAATCGCGCGCCTCGCGGATCTTGCGCGCGGTCCACGTGGCGGCCTCGAAGGTATAAGGCATGGGCAGCAGGTCATGGGAGTAAGTGCCGTCCACGCTTCCCCAGCACAAATGGTCGGTCAGCCAGGGCGTCTTAGTGCGTTTGACGAGTGACTTCAGGCGCCGTAAGTGGTCGCGGTTGAAAGGCTCGGCGGAGCCGAAGTACGCCGATACGCCGTGTTGTACGACGCGATACTGTTCCAGAATCTGATCGAGGATGGCCAGCGGACGGCCGCCCTCCACCATATAGTTCTCGGAGATGATCTCGAACCATCCCACCACCGGCTTCTTTTCGAGAATGTGCCGGTAATGCGGGATGCGCAGACCCACGCCGATACCGTAATCGGTAAATGCGTTGAATTGATTGGCTGGCACTGTGATCGGGAGAGGCGGCGGCCCGGCGGGTTTCGAGGCCCACCGGGCCGGTACGCCGCGTTACATCTGTTTCTTCGAACCGTCGGTGGCGCAGCCGCCCTTGCCCTTGCAGGAATTCTTTCCTTTGCAGCCGTTGTCACCGGTTTTGCAACCGCCCTTACCTTTGCAGGAGTTCTGGCCCTTACAGGCATGCTTCTCCTTCTTTGCCTGCCAGATGGTTCCGGCGGACTGTCCGGCCACGGAAGCGGCCGAGGACAGGCTCAGCCCCGCGGATTCGGAAGAGATGGTGCTTGCGTTGAGGCGTGTCATGGTGCCACCCAGCAGGCCCGTGAACGCCGCGGTCAGTACGAGAGAGCTCTTTGAAACTTTCATGGTCTTTGTATTCCCCTTCTTGGGCAGGTTATTCCCAAAACCCTCAAAATTTTCAGCACACCCGTACGAGTAACCCAGTTCCCCGCGCGGGTTCTTTCGAGTATACGACAGCCGCAGCAGGGTCGCATCGACTTTTTGTGAGTGGTAACCGAAGTTCACATGGATCGTCTTTCACAGGGTGGGGGGGATGAGCAGACGCGCGGCGCTGGGTTCCCTGGCGGGACTGATTGCGCAATGTACGGCGGCGGACAATCCGGATGATAACGTACCGCTCAAGATCGGCGGCGGGGAGATCCAGGTGTCGTTCGACTCCGCGTCGTTTGACGTGCCGCGCGCGGCGCTGCTCGATTGGGTGCGCGTGGCGGCCCGTGCGGTCACCGCGTATTATGGCCGGTACCCCGTGCCGCGGGCGCGCGTGCACATCCACGCCACGGGCGGCCGGGGCGTGCGGAACGGCGTAAGCTACGGCGATGACGGCGTGTGGTGCCGCATTTCAGTGGGCCGCCACACCACGGCTTCCGACCTGCACGACGACTGGACGCTCACTCACGAGATGGTGCACTTCGGCTTCCCCTCGCTTCCGCGCCGGCATCACTGGATGGAGGAAGGCATGGCGACGTACGTGGAGCCCATCGCGCGGGCGCAGGTGGGCAACCTGACCGCGGAGCAGGTGTGGGGCGGCATGCTGCGCGACATGCACCAGGGGCTGCCCGCGCCGGGCGATCAGGGGCTTGACAACACGCACACCTGGGGCCGCACCTACTGGGGAGGGGCGCTGTTCTGCCTGCTGGCGGACATTGGGATTCGCCGACACACCCACAATACCCTGGGGCTTGAGGATGCTTTGCGGGCCATCAACCGCGCCGGCGGCACTATCGACGTGGATTGGTCCTTGAGGCGCACTCTCGACACCGGCGATCGTGCCACACACGGCCATGTGCTGACAAACCTCCATCGCAAGATGGGCGCACGGCCCGTGGCAGTGGATCTGCCCGCGCTGTGGAAGCGGCTGGGCGTGCGGCGGCAGGACAGCCGGATCGTGTTTGACGCCAGCGCGCCCGAGGCCGCGGCCAGGGAAGCGATTATGCGCGGCAGCGCCCGGACCCTACCGGAGAGCCGGCGTTTCGGGCCGCATGGTCAGGATAGTGATCCAAAAAGTACCCTCGGCGCACGTGAACGCTAGCCGGTCTTGAATTTCGGCGCGATAGACCCGCACGCTGTAATCGCTGCCGTTCACCACCATGGGCATGGAGAGTTGTATGCCCTGTGTCAGAGCAGATTTCAGATTGCCCCCGATCATGTTGGCCAGTTCGCCCAGCACATCCCGCACCACATCGTCCACGCTCGACGGCGGATCCTGAGAAAGGAAGCGGCCTGCGAACCCGCAAGCCTGCCCCCGGGTGCACTCGAGCAACACCGCGCCGTTGCAGGGGCCCGCCAGATGCACAGCCGCGGTCAGGCGGTCGTCGGCTGGAAACCACGGCGTTTCAACCTCGTCCACTTCCAGGCTAAACATGGTTGCGAACACGGATTCGACGATTTGCGCCAGTTCGCCGCGTACAGTCTCCAAACAACTCTCGGTGGGCATGGCTTGTTCCTCAGCGCGCGACGTATACCATCGCGCCTCCAATGGTCTGTCTTTCGAACCACTCCTCGACGCTGAACGCCGTCTCGGCGCCGCCCAGCAGCAGCCAGCCGCCGCGAAACAGCGTGCCGTGCAGTTCCCGTATGATCTTCTTCTTCGTTTCCGCGTCGAAGTAGATCAACACATTGCGGCAGAACACTAGGTCGAACGGTCCGAGGGCGCGCATACTTTTGCGCAAGTCGATGGTCTCGAAGCGAACCATCTGGCGCAGGCTGTCGCTCAACTGCCAGTCCACGCCGGAGCGCCGGAAGTGCTTAACGAGCAGAGCCGCCGGCAGCCCGCGATTCACTTCAATCTGCCGAAACTTGCCGGAGCGCGCCCGTTCCAGCACCTGCGAGGAGAAATCCGTGCCCAGGATCTGGATGTTCCAGTCCTGCAAGCCCTCTTGCAGCAGAATCATGGCCAGGCTGTAAGCTTCCTGTCCTGTGGATGCCGCGGCCGACCAGAAGCGCAGCCGCTTGGTGTCCTGGCGCTCCTGCTTCAACCGGGGCAGCAACACGTTCCGGATGGCATCATATTGGGCGGGATCGCGAAAGAAGTAAGTCTCATTGGTGGTCATGGCCTCCACCACCTGGCGGCTGATCTCGCTCTCGCGGGTGGCAATCAACAGTGCGCACAAGTCGTTAATGGACGCCAGACCGTGCTGCCTCACAATAGGACTCAGCCGACTTTCAAAAAGGTAATGCTTGTCCTTTTCGAGCACGATGCCCGCATTAGAGTAGACATGCTGCTGAAGGAACCGGTAGTTCTCCGCGTTGATCTCCGACACTGCGGTTTGGCTGGCCATCGCGTTCCCCTTAAGTCCAATCCACGACGCGTAGAATTTCCGGCACTACCTGGTCGAGCGGCAGCACCCGGTCGGCGAGGCCGGCGTTGGCCACGGCGCCCGGCATTCCCCAGACCACACTGGAGGCCTCATCCTGCACCAGCACGCTGGCCCCCTGGGCCTTGAGAATCTCGACGCCGCGCAGCCCGTCCTGCCCCATGCCGGTCAGAACCACGGCGATGGCTGCGCCACCATAGACCTCGCCGGCAGACGCAAACAGCGCGTCGACGGCGGGCCGGCAGGAGTTTTGAGGCGGCGACTGATCCAAAAACACGCGCACCTTGCCGCCGTTGGGATCGAGTTTCATGTGAAAGTTTCCGGGCGCAATCAGGATCTTGCCCGCCGTCACCGGCAAGCCCTGGCTGGCTTCCTCAACTGCCAGCCGGCAGGTGGAGTGGAGACGCTCGGAAAGCAGGCGGGTGAACAGCGGCGGCATATGCTGCACCACCAGGACCGGCAGCGGGAAGCCCTCCGGAATCTGCGGCAGGATGGATCCCAGCGCCGTCGGACCTCCGGTGGAGACTCCGATGACGACCACCTTCGGCCGCACCTTCGTGGCCCACGAGGACGCGCCGCCCGGCGGAGTCGGCGGCAACACCGCCGCGGGTGCTGCTGCCGGCCGCGGCGCGGCCTGCCTTTCCCCCGGCAGGTGGAAGAACTGCTTGATCTTCGGGACCAGCTCGTCCCGCAAGCGTACCAGCGAACGATCCAGCGATCCTTCGTTCGAGGCTTTGGCCACGTAGTCGTCCGCCCCCAGCGACAGGGCTTCCAGCGTGATCGCCGCGCCGCGTTCGGTGAGCGTGCTGAACATGATCACGCGGAGATTGGGGTACTCGCGCCGCGTGTGCCGCAGCAACTCCAGGCCATCCATCTCGGGCATCTCGATGTCCAGCGTGAGAACGTCTGGATTAATTTGCGGGATCCGTTGCAGCGCGATTGCGCCGTTTGCCGCCGCGCCGACGACTTCGAGCAGCTGGTCCTGCTCGAGTGCGTGCGTGACCAGGCGGCGAATGACCACCGAGTCGTCCACCACCAGCACCCGGATCCGCTCGCCGGGTTGGAGCAAGCGCTTGTTTAGCGTAGCCATGCTTTCTCCCTCAAGCGTGGATCCCCACGAGCTGAAGCTTCTCCAGCAGGATTTCCTTGGTGAAGGGCTTCATCACGTATTCGTTGGCGCCGGCCTCCAGAGCGATTGCCATTTGATCTATTTCCGTCTCGGTGGTAACCATGACAATCACCAGCGAAGATAGCGCCGGGTCCTTGCGCAGTTCCCGGAGCAGTTCCAGTCCGTTCATCTCCGGCATGTTCCAGTCGGCCAGAACCAGGGATACGGCGCTCTGTTCGGCCTGCATCACCTGCAGCGCTTCTTTTCCATTGGCCGCCTCGCAAACCTGGTAGCCGATTCCTCTCAGCGCTTTGGCGAGGATCATGCGCACGGCCTTGGAATCGTCCACAACTAAAGCTTTGGGCATCGTTTTACCTGATTCTGTCTGAGGGTTCGGTGGGGACGCGGCCCCGGCGGCGAGTGGCTGCCGCGGCGCCGGGTCCCTGACCGTTGCCGTGGTCAGAACGTGAATTTCGAGATAACTGTCTGCAGTTGAGCCGCCATCCGGCTCAACTCCTGCGAGGCTTTCTGCGTATCGCTGGCGCCCTGCGTCGTGTTCTTGGCCGCCACAGCCACACCGCCAATATTCTTGGCGATGTCGCCGACTCCCTTGGCGGCTTCCGTCACGCTGCGCCCGATTTCGTTAGTGGTTACGGTCTGCTCTTCCACCGCCGAGGCAATGCTGTTGGAGATGTCGTTGATCTGGTTGATGATGGTGCCGATCTCCTCGATAGCCTGGACGGCTCCCTTGGTGTCGCCCTGGATGGCCTCGATTTTTTGGCCGATCTCCTCGGTCGCCTTGGCGGTCTGTTTGGCGAGCTCTTTCACTTCGTTGGCCACCACCGCGAAGCCTTTGCCCGCTTCTCCGGCGCGCGCGGCTTCGATGGTGGCGTTGAGGGCCAGCAGGTTGGTCTGCTGCGCGATCGAGGTAATCACTTTGATCACGTTGCCGATTTCCTGGCTGGACTCGCCCAGTTTCTTCACGGTCTCGTTGGTGGAATGGGCTACACCGACAGCGTTCTTAGCCACCCGCGCGGATTCATTGGCGTTCTTGGCGATCTCGCGGATGGAAGCCTGCATCTCTTCGGAAGCAGAAGCTACCGAGGAGACATTCTTCGAGACCTGCTCGCTGGCCGCGGACACAACGTTGGCCTGTGTGGCCGTCTCTTCTGCGTTGCCGGCCATCTGCTGGCTGACCGCGGTCAGTTCTTCAGAGGAGGAGGCCAAGGTGGTGGCATTCTGGGCAGTTACCTTCAGCGGCTCAACGACCGTATCGAGCGTCTTGTTAATGCCTTCGACGATCGTGCGGAAGTCGCCTTGGTGTTTGGAGGCGTCGGCTCGCGTCCCGACTCTTCCATCGGCGGCCGCCTTTGCCAGCATCGTGACGTCCGCAATCATCGCGTTCAAGGCCTCCTTCTCCCGTGTAACGTCCGTGGCGTACTTCACCACCTTGGAGGGCTTGCCGTTCAGATCCAGAATCGGGTTGTAAGAAGCCTGTATGTAGACCTCCTTGCCGCCCTTGCCGATGCGCTTGTATTCGGCCGCCTGGTACTCGCCCCGGTTCAGTCTCGCCCAGAACTCCTTGTACTCGGCGCTCTGCCGGTAGGCTTCGTTGACAAACATGCTGTGGTGCCGGCCTTTGATCTCATCCATTGTGTAGCCCAGGGCCTTGAGGAAGTTGTCGTTGGCGTCGATAAGCGTCCCGTCCATATGGAACTCGATCACTGCCTGCGACTTCGTGACAGCGGCGATCTGCCCCTGGTAGTCGGCGTTGAGCAGCTTCTGCTGAGTCACATCGGTGGCATATTTCACCACCTTGAAGGGCTTGCCGTTCAAATCCAGGATCGGGTTATAGGAAGCCTGAATCCAGACCTCCTTGCCGCCCTTGCCGATGCGTTTGTATTCGGCCGCCTGGTATTCGCCCCGGTTCAGTCTCGCCCAGAACTCCTTGTACTCGGCGCTCTGCCGGTAAGCTTCATCAACGAACATGCTGTGGTGACGCCCCTTAATCTCATCCAGGGTATAGCCCAGGGCTTTCAGGAAGTTCTCGTTGGCGTCGATGACCGTCCCGTCCATCTTGAACTCGATCACTGCTTGCGACTTCCTGATGGCGGCCACCTGGCCCTGGTAGTCGACCAGGCTTTCCAGGTGCGATTTGACGGCGTCCTTGATCTTGCTCACCTGATCGGATTGGTCGCCGTTGGAGCACACTTGGTCTAGCCGGATTCCGCCTGCCAACGCTACGCCGTGGAACGTGCTCAAAATAAACGAGTCGCCGATTGCCTGCAAGTCGAGATTGAAGACTCGCCCGACGGCGGCTTCTACGCGGGCGACCTTTTCTTTATTTTCGATGTCGCGCCGCAAATAACGCCCCAGCAGCCGCTGGTATTCAGCATACGATCCGATGTACCACTTAAACGGCAGATTGACGCGGTCGTGCACCAGTCCCACCTGCATGCGTTTTTCGAAGTAGCGCGAATCCCAACCCACCGAGGCACCGGCGAAGACCTCGGTCAGATACTCGGCCTGGGAGGCCTCCAAGTGCTGGCGGAGAGCCGCCAGAGACATGCCGCGCTGGCTGGCAATCTGTTCGAAGAACTGGCGTGTGGCCGGGAACTCGAACTGCCAATCATAAAATTCGCGGGCGACCTGCGGGGCCACCCCACGGGCCCACGGCGCCATCTCCGCCAGCAGCACGCGGTCCTGGTCATCGAGCCTGACAAACTGCCTGCGCAAGGCCAGACTGTGCTCATCCATGCTGAAGCGGCGAGCCGCCGAGTCGGCCCCCGGTGACGGCCAGTCCACGCTCACCTGGGTCGCTCGCGGCGATTCAGATTGATCCGGCCGATCGGCCGCCGCGGCGCCGCCTCCAGCCTTGGGGCGGCGGGAGCTGCCTCGTGTCTTCCTGTTCTTCTCGTTGGACATGTCTCCTTAATCCTTCTTCCTTCTCTGGCGCATCGCGCCGGTTTCGTTCTCATGGCGCTTCGCGCCGTTTGGTCCCCTTGCGGGGATGCCGTTTCTTCAAACCGCGTTACCCGCCGCTAGATCCACAGTCCGTCCTGCATCCAGCACGAGCAGCAGCCGGTCCTTCAACTTGTAGACGCCGCGGATGAGTTCGCGCGCGGCCGGCGCCAGGTTCTCCGGCGGACGTTCGTAGGTCGCAGCATCCACATCCAGCACGTCTCCGATCTCGTCGACCAGCAGGCTGACTGCGCCGTCCTCGGTGCGGACCACCATGTTCATGGGCGTCTGGTCGCCTGCCCGCAGCGGCAAGTGGAGCCGCCGCCGCATATCGATAGCGGTGACAATCTGGCCGCGCAAGTTGATAAGTCCCTCGATGACCTCCGGCGCCTGAGGCACGCGGGTCATCTGCTGGAAGCGCAGAACTTCCTGGACGCGCAGGACGTCCACACCGAAAAACAGGTCCCCCACGAAGAACGTGGAGAATTGTCCGCTGTTCTCGTCCAGTTCGGGTTTTTCAGCAGCCGTTTCGGTCGTCATCGGTTATTTCTCCTCTCCCACCAACGCGGGCGCTGCTGCAGAGGTGGCCACGGCGGAAGCCAGCCGCGCCAGCGATTCCAGCGTGGCTTCCCGGTCAAACTTCAACTGGCAATCCTGGAAACCCGCGGGCTGGCCGGATTGCCCCCGCGCCTGCTCGGCTGACTCTGCCAGCGCCAGGACCGGGATAACGCTCCATTCAGGCCGGCGGCGCATTTCGTCGAGCAGCGCGGCACTGCCGTTAGGCGGCAGATCCAGCGCCGCCGCCACCACATTGACCGGCTGTTTTTCCAGACTGCGCAGCGCCTCGTCCAGGTTCGCGGCCTCCACGACCCGGTAACCCGCCATATCCAGACCGCTCCGGATCAGCCCACGCGCAAACGCCGACCCTTCCGCAACCAGGACCCGCTTTCCTCCTGCGGACCCGTTCGCGTCGACCCAATTCTCCGACGCCGCGCGAATCACTTCGTTGAGGTCCAGGAAATCCGCCACCCGCTTACCGACCACCGCCGACCCGAGCAGACCTTTGCGGCGGGTCTTCTGGCGGACCGCAACGGCATCCTCTACCACGTCCAGGATCTGATCGACGACCACCCCGATACTGCGGTCGCCGTCGTTGAATACGATGACCTGCACCATTTCGGGCGGCTCTTCCTGCCCGCGTGCGCCGGATTCCAGCACCGCGCGCAGAGGCACCAGGGGCAGGATACGGTTCCGGTATTGCACCACCTGGCATCCGCCCGCCCGCTCGATGGATGTCTGCGGAAACTCCTCAAGCCTGGCAACCAGAGAGAGCGGAATGGCTAGCCGCTCGAAGGAACCCGCGCGGAACAGGAGCAGACGCTGCTGCTCGGTTCCGGACTGCGCCTTCTGTTCCGCCACCGCGTGCGATTGTTCGCGAGATTCGGCCAAAACGCCGGAACGCTGGCCGACGCCGAGCACGTCGAGGATGAGCGCCACGCGGCCGTCGCCCATGATGGTCGCGCCGGCATACACCGTCAGCCCCTTCAATTGCTTGCCCAACGGCTTCACCACGATTTCCTGGGTGTCATTGATGCCGTCCACCACCAGCCCGAACTGCCGGTCTTCGGCCTGCAGGACCACCATGTTGAGCACCTCGGACTGCCCTGCCGATTGCAAACCCAGCACCTGGTTGAGGTAAGCGATCGGCAAAAGGCTCCCGCGGCGCCGGTATACCGGAGTGCCGTGCACATGCTCGATGTGCTTTTCCGAGGAATCGCCCTCCAGGCGAATCAGCTCGAGCAGGCTGACCTGGGGGATGACAAACCGTTCGCCCCCACTGGTCACCACCAAGCCGGGAATGATGGCCAGAGTGAGGGGAATCTTGAGCTTCACCGTGGTGCCTGCACCGGGCCGGCTGGAAACATCCACTGCGCCGCCAATCTTCTCAATGTGAGACTTCACCACGTCCATGCCGACCCCGCGGCCTGAGAGGTTGGTCACTTCTTTGGCGGTCGAAAAGCCCGGCTGGAAGATCAGGTTCAGGGCCTCGCGATCGCTCATCTTCTCGGCTTGTTCGGGACGCAACAGACCTTTCTCGATGGCCTTGCGTTTGACCCGCGGCACATCGATCCCGGCTCCGTCATCGCCGATCTCGATATTGACCTGCCCGCCCTCGTGGTAAGCACGCAACGTCAGCTTTCCCTCCGCCGGTTTACCCGCGCGGGCGCGGATTTCCGGGGACTCGATGCCGTGGTCGCACGAGTTGCGCACCAGGTGCACCAGCGGGTCCCTGATGGCCTCGATGATGGTGCGGTCGAGTTCCGTCTCCGTGCCGTCCATTTCCAGACGAATCTGCTTGCCGAGCGCCACGGCCATGTCGCGCACCACTCGCGGCAGCTTGTTCCACACCATCCCGATCGGTTGCATGCGCGTCTTCATGACGCCTTCCTGCAGCTCGGTGGTGATCAGGTTGAGCCGCTGCGAGGTGGCATTGAGGGCGGCGTCCTCGCGCTCGGTGTTGAACTGGAGAATCTGGTTGCGGGTCAGCACCAACTCGCCCACCAGGTCCATGAGCTTGTCCAGCAGTCCCACGCCGACGCGCACGTTGGCATCCGCTACGGCGGACGACTTCGCGGCGTCGTCCTCGGACTTGCCGTTTTCGGCAGGAGCGGAGGGGCCTTTGGCGTTAGCGGTCCCCTCGGGTGGTACGCGCGCCGGATCGGGATCCAGCCGGCTGCGCGCGCCAGCCGACAACTGTGCGGCGGCGCGCAGCCGTTCCGTGAGGTCCTCAAAGCGATCCGGACCTTCCTCCCCACTGGCCTCAATGGAGGCCAGTACCTTGCGAGTCGCGTCGACCGTTTCCAGAATTAGCGAGACCAGGGATGGATCGAGCTCGCGTTCCCCATCGCGCAACTGGCTCAGAATGGTCTCAGCCTGATGGGTGATCCGCTCCAGTGTCGAGAACGCCAGGAAGCCGCAGGTGCCCTTGATGGTGTGGACCGTGCGGAACACACTGGCCAGCAGCGCCGCATCCCTGGGCCGTTTCTCGAGCTCGACGAGTTCCTGGTCCAGACGCGAGAGGTTTTCGTAACTCTCCACGAGGAATTCCCGAATCACTTCCTGATCTTGCTCTGCCATAACTCTTGTCCGCCTCAGAACCTGTAATGGCCTGCTCCCTTCACGACTAACCTGCTTTCACCAATTCGTCCTGCGGCGTGGATGCTCCTATGTTTCCAGCAGAGCGTCGACGACTTCCGGATCAAAAGCGTATCCCCGCTGCCGGGATACCTCTTCCAGGGCGGCCGGCGTCGCAAACGCGGGGCGGTACGGCCGGCTCGAAATCAGCGCGACATAGTATTGCGCCACCGCGACGATGCGCGCGGAGAGAGGAATCTCCGATCCTTTGAGTCCCCGCGGATACCCAGTCCCGTCCCATCGTTCGTGATGCCCCGCCGCTACTTCGTGGAGCAGTTCCATTCCCGGAATCCGGCTGCCCCTGAACATTTCCTCGCCCGCCACCGTGTGACGCTGCAGGGCTTTCAGCTCTTCCGGCTTCAGTATTTGCTCGGACCTCCGGATGGCTTCCGGCACGGCCAGCATGCCGAAGTCATAGACCCGAGCGGCCAATCTCAAGTACCGCAGGCTCTCCTGTGCCAGGCCTATTCGAGCGCCGATGGCATGCGAAATCTCGGCGGTCTTCTCGGCTTGTCCGGTGCGTCCCGGATCCAGGCAATCGCCAATTCTTCTAAGCTGGTTGAATGCCTCACCTGTCAAGCCGGCGCCATCCTCTACGCCCTTCTCCAGGTGCATGGGTGCCAGCCGCCACCTTTTCTTCTCCGTTTTCAAGTCACAGGCCAGGAAACGCCACTCGATGAGGTTCCTCACCTGTGTTAGCAGTTCCACTGGGTCCACGGGCTTTCGGAGGATCCCGCGGGCACCTTTAGACAGCGCTTTGATTTTGGCCGCCGCGGCGACCTCGCCCGCCGCCACCAGCACCGGAAGGTATGGATCGGGCGTTGCCTGCAAGGCAAGTTGATCCAGGATGCCGATGCCGTCCGGAGACGGCATGAACAGACCCAAAATCAACAGGTCCGGCCGGATCTTCGGAAACATCGAAAACGTCTCCCGCGAATCGAGCGTATTGTGCACCGACCGGTAGCCGCCCTTTCGCAAGGCGTACTCGATGGTGATTACGGTTTCCTCGTGATCGTCAACGATCAGAATGCCCGCATCGTAGATCCGATCGGGATCCATCGGTCCTCTGACCTCTTTCCAGGGAGCCGGATTGGAACGGCCTGCATCCGGGAGGACCGATTCACGATTGGCGTCTTGATTCTTTTCCATGTGCCTGTTTTCCATCGCGGCGGCGCTGTGCGGAGCACCCACTAAGTGATATCGGTTGACGGGCGGAGACCTTGAGTACCCCTTTTTTCGAATGGGGATAGAGGTGGGCTGGCGGCTAGGAAGAAGCCGCCAAGTCAGATGACGCGCGCGACACCGGGAACCTGGCGTAAGCCGGCGACACTGCCCAACTCAGCGCCAGCGCGCCGAAGAACACAATGCCTCCCTTGGCCACCGCGGCGAGAGGTGCCGGCAGCAGCAAGTACTGCAGCCAGGTCACGAAGAGATAGTGAACTAAGTAGATTCCATAGGCGTTTTCGCAAAGACTATCCATAGTCCTCACGCGGGCGCCAACAAACCGAAGGAACATCGCAAGCACCCAGAGCGTCCCTACGGTGCATGACACCACCCATACCATGGCGGCCACGAGTTCCCACCAGGACGGCGCCGTGGACCGAATCGCCGGATGGGTAGCCACAACCAGTACCCCATATGCAGGCGAAGCCCAACCCAGCCATTTCAACCAGTCCCGCGGCGGCTGGGCCGGCCGCCCCACTCCGGCATCATGAGGAAGAATCCTGCAGCGAGGCAATCGAACACCAGCAGAATCCAGATGAACCATGCGGGACCAGACGGCCATTCGCCGAGAGAAAACCATTGTCGGAGGAAGGTCTTGAGAGACGGACCGCCAGCGGTGGTCAGATACGTCGGATAGTAGGCGGCGGGCGCCAGAAAGGCAACGGCAACTGCGAATGGCAAACCCAGCCGTACCGCACGATCGCGTCCGAACCGTGCGATGCCTTTCCGCTGCAGACTGTTCTATACGAACAGCCCGGACAGGAAGAACATGAGTGACATTCCGAAGGGGCCGGTAAACCCGACAATCGGATCGAAGCCAGCCCAGCGCCGGCTATCTACTATGGGATATGCCTTCCAAAGATCCGTCCTCGTCCCAAACCGGATGTGCAGGGGCGCGAAAGAGCAATACGCCAGCACTGAGTGAACTGCGACCACTACGACGATGATGGCCGCGCGAAGATACCCGATGGCAATGCTGTAATTCGCCTTAGGAGCAGGTTCAAACCGGGTTATTGGTACGTGGCGCACGGAAGGCGGTAGCGGCGGGGAGTGCCCTTTCCATGAATTGCCACCATAGCATTCCGCGGCTCGGAGGAAAGTCCCGCGTACCAATGTGAACAATGGAGTGGGAGCGAGATCGATGTCATACCATCAGGGAGGCCGCCTTGGCTGGGAACCCACTTTTCTTCAGAACCATCCGAGCCACGATCCCGGTCAAGTCTGTCAATACACAGTCAGTGCCTGGCCCGGCACTGCCGGGGTGACTTCGCCTGATGCCGTTTTCGTCGCGGCGCCGGCCGCCACCCTGTGCCAGTCTTTCCTGGCCGGCACTGCGGGCGCAATGCGAGCATCCGTCTCAAGCTGAACGACGATCGCGGTAGGCTGCCATTCGCGCACCAGATGGCTGTCGAAATGGCGATGGGGGTCAAAGCCCGCCATGGTGAGATAGGCCACTGCCATGCCGCCGGCAACCAGCGGGTGCAGCGCCGCCACAGGAACCATGTACTTCTTGGATCTGAGAAAGGCTTCGAGCACGCCGCGCACCGGCCGGCTACGTGGCAGCATGCCGGGAACCTGGTCAATTACAAAACGCGATAACTGCAGATGCGGATGCCGTCGACCGTAACTTACCAGGCACTTAGCCACCTGCTTCGGCGTGGTAATCCCCTGGTCGGCAAAGAGACTGCGGCGGACGGCGTGCGGATAGTAAGTATTGATGACTCCGCGCGCAAAATCCGCGCAGTTGCGGAAGATCAGGTTGAAATGGCCTTTGTTCTTGTGAGAGTTCAGTTTCTCGATCAGGCGGTCGTCCTGCGCCGCAGTGGTCTCGATTTCGAAGCTGTAGATCTTGCGGTCATACGCCGCGCCCACCAGTTGAATCCACTCGCCGCCGGGCGTGCGTCCATCGGGCGTGTCCGGAGCAATTTGCTCGAGATGACGCCGGCGATACTCATCGCGGAGCCGGGCCACCATCGCGGCGCTGGCAAACAGGGGAACCTCTTCCGGCCGTTCCACCGCGTACAGATACGGGATCAGGGGAATGGCGATCCAATCGTAGCCGCCCACGCGATGGTACCGGCTGATGACCACTCCG
>Ga0335078_10002445_pt1 | contig 28141 bp, 28 predicted proteins | sample Lox_Sample_32_FD_206711 | JGI IMG/M metagenome (GOLD analysis project Ga0335078, IMG submission 206711) | Soil microbial communities from Loxahatchee National Wildlife Refuge, Florida, United States - Lox_Sample_3.2 | ecosystem: Environmental > Terrestrial > Soil > Wetlands | place: USA...
CTGGACGAACAACGTCAGCGAACGCGGAGCCAAAGCCGCCAAGCGGCACCAGGCCGTCTCCGGGTACTGGCACGAATCCAGATATCGCCATTCGTGCCAATATGCCGCTGCCGTAGTTATGCCGCGTAGTGGCGGGCAGCCCGTTGCTGCGCGCGTCGCGTAGGGGTTCTGATCAGCATATTTTCGGGATTCGCCGATGTGATCGGCTGTCCTGTTTTGTCGTTGATGGCGTCGGCTCCATCACGACGAACAGGAGAAGATCATGGAGTCAGAACGCAAACTGGGAGGCCAGCGAACGCCGACGGTGGTGGGCGGCCCGCTGGCCGGCTACTCGGCCGGCTTCCGGCAGGCACTGATGGGCCGGGGATACGCGCGCCGGACGATCGGCGATCAGATGAGCATGATGGCGCACCTGAGCCGCTGGCTGCAGGAGCGGGGCCTGGACGTGACCGCGCTGCAGTCCGCCGCCGAGATCGACCGCTTCTTCGCGGAGCGGCGGGCCGGCGGGTGCCAGGCGAGAATCTCCAGCATGGCGCTGGCAGGCCTGCTCGGCTTCCTCCGCGACCGTGAGGTCATCGGCCCGGTGTCGCAGCAGCTGGCCGGGCCGGCTGACCGGCTGCTGGCCGAGTACCGGGTCTACCTGTCTGACGAGCGCGGCACCGCGGCGAGCACGATCCGCGGGTTCACCGCATGCGCGGCCATGTTCCTCGATGCCGTCGCAGTGCCCGGGAAGCCGTTCGGCGAGACGCTGAGCGAGCTGTCGGCCGCTGAGGTTATTACGTTCGTGGCCGGCTGGGCGAGGTCCCGCAGCCACGCCTACGGCAAGTCGATGGTGTCCGCGCTGCGCAGCCTGCTGCGCTTCCTGCACGTGGCCGGCTACGTCGCCTGGCCGCTGGATACCGCGGTCCCGGCGGTCCCCGGCTGGGAGCCTGTCCGCGCGCCGCACCGGGTGTCCGGGCGGGAGATCGAGGCCGTCCTGGCGGCCTGCGACCGCGAAAGCGCCCGCGGGCGGCGTGATTACGCCATCCTCATGCTCCTGGCGCGGCTGGGACTGCGCGCGGCTGAAGTCGCCGGGATCCGGCTCAGCGACATCGACTGGCAGCAGGGCGTTCTCACGGTCCGCGGCAAGGGCAGTGCCCTGGACGAGCTCCCGCTTCCCGTCGATGTCGGCGGGGCAATGGCGGACTATGTCCGGCACGGGCGTCCCCGCAGCGGCAGCACGCTGTTTTTCGTGAGCGTCCGGGCGCCGTTCGAGGGACTGTCCCCCGGATCGGTCGGCTCGGTCGTGCACCGGGCATGCGGGCAGGCCGGCCTGGCCCGGTTCGGGCCGCACCGTCTGCGCCACGCCGTGGCCTGCCAGCTCCAGCGCGACGGCGCCTCGCTGGAAGAGGTCGGCCAGCTCCTGCGCCAGCGCGACCCGCGAACGACTGCACGCTACGCAGCCGTCGATGCCAGCGCGCTCACGGCCCTTGCCCGTCCCTGCCCGGAAGGAGCCGCGCGATGAGCATCCTGCGCGAGCACGGCACGGCCTATCTGGCGATGCGCCGCAGCCTCGGCTACAAGCTCGACGGCCACGGCCGGCTGCTGATGAAGTTCATCGGCTACCTGGAAGACCACGGTCACGGCACCGTCACCACCGAGGCGGCCATGGCCTGGGCGGCAGCGCCGGACGGCGTGACGCAGTACTACCGGAACCAGCGGCTGTCGGTGGCACGGTGCTTCGCCCGCTACCTGTCCGCCTTCGACCCGGCCTGCCAGGTCCCGCCGAACGGCCTGACCGGGCCGCCGCGGCCCCGCCCGGTTCCCTACCTGTATTCCCAGCAGGACATCTCCGCGATCATCCATGCCGCCGGCACCCTGGCCAGCCCGCTGCAGGCGGCCACTTTCCAGTCCCTGGTCAGCCTCCTCGCGGCAAGCGGCATGCGACCAGGAGAAGCGATCGCCCTGGACCAGGGCGACATCGACCTGGACGGCGCGCTGGTCACCGTCCACGGCAAGTACGACCGGACGCGGCTGGTCCCGCTGCATCCCGGCACGGTGGCGATGCTCCGCCGCTACCGGGACCGCCGCCGGCACCTGTGCCCGGCCCCGTCCTCGCCCGCGTTCTTTCTCTCCGCAGCCGGGACCCGCCTGTCCGGCAGCCGGGTCGACGCGGTGTTCGCCCAGCTGCTGGTGCTCGCCGGCGTCACCGCACCCGGCACGCGCCCCGCCCGTGCCCACGGGCTGAGGCATTCGTTCGCGGTCGCCACCCTGGCCGGCTGGTACCGCGACGGCGCCGACGTGGCCGCGAAGATGCCGCTGCTGTCCGCGTTCATGGGCCATGCCGGCCCGGCCTCGACGTTCTACTACCTTCACGAAGCCCCCGAACTGCTCGGCCTGGCCGCCCAGCGCCTCCACGAGCACCAGCAGCAGGACAGGAAGGAGGAGCCGTGACCAGGCTCGCCCCCATCATGCAGGGATTCTTCACCGGCCACCTGATCACCCAGCGGCACGCCAGCCCGCACACCGTCGCCAGCTACCGCGACACCCTCACGCTGCTCCTGGGCTACGCGCACCAGCGCAGCGGGAAGCTCCCCGCGCAGCTGGACCTGGGCGATCTCGACGCCGTGCTCATCGGCGCGTTCCTCACCCACCTGGAAACAGAACGGGGCAACAGCGCCGCCACCCGCAACGCGCGGCTGACCGCGATCCGCGCGCTGTTCCGGTACGCGTCGCTGCGCGCCCCCGAGCACGCAGCGCTGATCGCCCGGGTACTGGCCATCCCGGCCAAGCGCACCAGCACCACCATCGTCTGCTTCCTCACCCAGGACGAGACCGACGCGCTCATCGCCGCGGCCGCCGCGGCCGGCACCTGGCACGGACGCCGCGACCAGGCCCTGCTGGCGCTGGCCGCCCAGACCGGGCTGCGCGTCTCCGAACTGACCGGGCTCCGCGTCAGCGACATCCACCTGGACAGCGGGCCGCACGTCTACTGCCGCGGCAAAGGGCGCCGCGACCGGTGCACCCCGCTCACCCCGCCCACCGTCCGCACGCTCACCAGCTGGCTCGCAGAACGCCGCGGCCATCCCGATGATCCCGTGTTCCCGACCCAGGCGGGCAACCAGATGTCACGAGACGCGGTCGCCCGGCTGCTCGGCAAGTACACCAGCCTGGCGAGCGCATCCTGCCCCAGCCTGAACGACAAGGCCATCAGCCCGCACACCCTGCGCCATGGCGCAGCCATGGCGCTCGTTGCCGCCGGCGTCGACCCGACCGTCATCGCCCTGTGGATGGGACACGCCTCGCCGCTCAGTACCAGGCCCTACCTGCACGCCGACATGAAACTCAAGCAGCAGGCCGCAGACCGCCTCACCCCGCCAGGGACACCACCGGGACGCTATCACGCGCCCGACGAACTCCTGGCCTTCCTCGCCGATCTCTGACCGGACCACCGCCTGACAGTTATGCCGCGTCCGCCACCCGCAACCCGCCCCGCGGCCCGGAACGCCAGGCAAGACGCGGCATAACTACGGCAGCGGCATATTGGCACAGCCTCGCCACGCTCGCCCGCTGGTGCCGCCTGCGCAGCTACCTCGACTCGGCCGCCGCCCAAGGCGTCACCGCACTCGACGCCATCCGCACCGCCATCGAGGGAAAGCCCTGGCTACCGCCACTCCCCGCAATCGGCTAAAGCCAGCTCACGGATCCCCGTGAATGGACACCCTGTGGGAGCCAATCGGGCGCATCATCGAGGGCTTTGGCGTGGACCGATGCATGTGGGGAACGGACTGGACGCGGACTACTAACTTCCTCACCTACGAGGAGGGCGTTGAGGCGTTCCGGCAGCACTGGCCGATGACACCATCGGAGCGGGCGAGCCTGCTGGGAGAGACCGCCCTGCGAATCTACAAGTGGGACGCGGCAGGGACATAACCTGCCGTCTTTGTATCGAGCGATCCAACCAATAGTTCATCGATACCGTCACGCTGGAAGGCCGGGCAGGTCGTGTCTACTACGTGGCGAGGACGACACTGGCCACCGGCTTCGAGCACGCCGAACGGGAGAACTATCAGTATGAGAGCCATAACTCCCTGGACAGCGGGGACGGTGCGGGGCCCGCTCCGTGACGGATGTCGAGTCGCCCCAGTCGAGTACCATCGCGCATATTGTATGTTGCGCTCGCTCCAAATATTTCGTACGATCATCCGGACTCGTGACGTCGATCACACCAACTGTGTTGCCGCTGTCTCGTCGCTGACTGGCTCGGGGAAAAAGCTCTTCGCGCACGTGGCCAACTCGTAAAGGGACATTGTTGATGGGCATCGCGGACCAGACCCAGGCTGGAGCCCACGGGTCGCGTTGTGCAGTCACTGAAGGTCGAGAGTTGCCGTACGTGCGGCTGCCTCACAAGGGTGCCATGCGAAGTGCCGAGCAGTGGGGTTCGCCGGGTGGCTGCGGCCAAAGCGGATTGGTTGAACCTGGCTTCGGTGTCTCGAGCCCTGCACCATTCGCCAGCGGGTTCAATGAAACCGTCGAAGTCGCTGGCCGCGTTGCTGATGGGATGTCAATCGGAATATGACTCAGTACCTTCCATTCATCGTCGCTGGCCTGGTATCTGGGGTAATTTACGGGCTGTCGGGAACCAGTCTTATACTGACTTACAAGACGTCCGGAATATTCAACTTCGGCCAAGGCGCGATGGCGACGGTCGGCGCATACGGGTTTTACTTCCTTTGGGTTGGCTGTCACCTGAACTGGCTGCTCTCGCTGTTCATTGTTGTTTTTGGCATCGGCCCGGCGATGGGGCTCGGCATGGAACGCATGGCGCGGCGATTGTCCCAGCAGCGGGCAGCATGGAAGATCGTCGGCACCATCGGGCTCGTGCTGCTAATACAGGGAATTGGGTCCATATGGTACGGATCCAACACGATACCTGTGGGGCAGTTCCTGCCCGGCTCGACGAATTCTTTCACGATCTTCAAAGTGACCGTCACCTACAGCCAGGTCACCGTCATTGTGCTCGCGCTGCTCATAATGCTTGGCCTGCTGGCCCTCTTCCGATTCACCCGAACCGGGATAATGATGCGGGCCGTGGTGGAGGACCCCGACCTTGCCGACGTCCAAGGCGTCAGCCCGATACGGGTGCGCCGGTTCGCCTGGGTTCTCGGTTCGTCGATCGTCGCGCTGTCCGGAGCGCTCCTTATCCCGCTGATCGGCCTCGATCCACTCCTCATCACACTGCTGGTGGTCGAGACATTTGCCGCGGCCGCCATAGGCCGATTCGAGTCGATACCGCTGACCTTCGCGGGTGGACTCGTCGTCGGTGTCGGTGAGTCGCTCCTGACTAAGTTCGAGCTCTCGACACCTATTCTCGTCGGGGGCGCGGAAGCTTTGCCGTTTGCTGTGCTCCTGATCGTAATGCTGGTCATTCCGAAACGGCGACTGGTGTCACCGACGGCGCACGAGGCCCGATCTGCCCTTCTCTGGAAAGGGCCGCCGAAGCTGCGAGTGTCCGCATACGTCGTGGTGTTCGCTTTCTTGTTGACCGTTCCTCTCTGGGCACCCGGCTATCTCCTGACTCCATACTGGTCCGGCGCACTGATTCAGGCGATATTGATTCTGTCGCTCGGGCTCCTGGTGCGCTCCGCCGGGCTCGTGTCGCTGTGTACGTCAACTTTCGCTGCAATCGGCGGTGTCGCGTTCTCGCAGCTGTTTGTGGGTTTCGGCCTTCCCTGGATAGCGGCCGTTCTGCTCAGCGGCATGATCGCCATTCCAGTGGGCGCCCTCGTAGCTTTGCCGGCAATCAGGCTGTCGGGGCTATTCCTGGCCTTGAGTACTCTCGGCTTCGGGCTTCTGGTACAGCAGCTCTTGTATCCACGTAACTGGATGTTTACTTCGCTGGCAACCGGCCGGACAACCCCCCGACCGAGTTGGGCCGAATCAGACCAGAGTTACTATTACCTTGTGTTGGCTTTCCTGGTCCTCATGGTTGGCCTTGTTGCCGTTATCTATCGCTCGCGACTCGGTAGAGTCATGAGGGGTATCAGCGACTCCTCTAAAGCGGTATCCGTCTTGGGCTTGAACGTTCAGGTGACTAGGGTTCTAGTATTCAGCATTAGCGCCTTCATGGCGGCGATCGCCGGCAGCCTTCACGGCGCTCTGCTGGGTACGGTCAACACATCAGACTCGTTCTTCGCGCCGCTTAGCTCCATCATCTTGCTGGCCATCTTGGCACTGGCGCCATTCCGCGCACCCTGGTATGCCATCTTCGCCGGCCTGACCGCAGTGATTCCGGGATACATCCCTGGCTCGACCGTCTCCTACGTCATGAACATTATCTTTGGCGTGTCGGCGATCGTAGTCGCGGCCGAGGGAGGACCGGCGCAGATGCCTGCCCGGCTGCAACAGCTTCTGGAATCGCGGTTCGGTCGCGCGGAGCCTGAGACCAGTGCGAACTTCGAAGCGACCAGCACCGAGATCACGAATAGGGCAGGCATAGCTGCTCGCCCGTCCGCGGTACGGACAGGGCTCAGCGTTCGCGCCCTAGGTATACGGTTCGGTGGGCTGATCGCTGTTGACGACGTTTCGCTTGATGCGCCGGTCGGCCGAATCACGGGCCTGATCGGACCGAACGGTGCCGGCAAGACGACGACCTTCGACGCTTGCAGCGGACTGAACAGCCCTGCGCGCGGGGACATCAAGCTCAACGGCGCCGATATTTCTAAGTTGCCCGCCGACGCTCGGGCGCGGCTTGGCCTGGGGCGCACGTTCCAGGTGATGGAGTTGTGCGACTCCCTAACCGTCGGCGAGAACGTCGCACTCGGCTGGGAGGCGAGCAGAGCGGGGCGCCGCTGGCGGACTCAGATCGCGGGGCGCCGAGGCGAGAACGCGGCGAGGCTCAATGCGGCCTCAAGGGCCATGAACGTGTGCGGGATAGCCGACCTTGCCGATCTGCAGGTGGGTTCGCTCTCAACGGGGCAGCGCAGGCTTGTCGACCTGGCACGTGCTCTCGCAGGCCCGTTCGACGTCCTACTCCTCGACGAGCCGTCGAGCGGCCTGACACCAGATGAGACGGACCGCCTGGCCACCCTGTTGAGTCGTGTCGTCGATGAGCGGGGCTGTGGAATCCTGCTGGTCGAGCACGACATGTCACTGGTCATGAAGGTGTGCCACCACATCTACGTGCTGGACTTCGGGCGCATGCTCTTCGAGGGAGCCCCGTCGGAGGTTGCTTCGAGCGAGATAGTCCAGACCGCATACCTGGGCGAGGCATCGGCAAGGAAAGGATCGATCGAGGTGGGTGAGATAGCTGACATGGTCTCTGCCAGCGGGGTGGCCACAGATGACTGAGACCGCAAACGAGAACGTGCGTGCACCCGCCCTCGAGGTGGCAGGCCTCGTTGCAGGCTACGACCGGACGGTGGTGCTCAGGGACGTGTCACTGAAGGTCCCGACTGGGGGTGTGACCGCTCTCATCGGCCCGAACGGTGCGGGCAAAACCACCCTGTTGCGTACTATCTCCGGGGTCATACGTCCCTCAAAGGGTCAGATCCGGCTTGGCTGCAGCGACGTCACGGACCTGCCCGCACACAAGCGCACGAGCATGGGCATGTGCCACATTTCCGAGGGGCGCGCAGTCTTCAAGAGGCTTACGGTCCGCGAGAATCTCGTCATGCAGGCGGAGCGAGGCCATGAGAAGGAAGCAGTTGAGCGCTCCGTTGCCGTGTTTCCGCTGCTGGGTCAAAGGATGGCCCAGACGGTCGGGACCATGAGCGGTGGCGAGCAGCAGATGCTGGCGATGGCTCGTGCCTACGTTCGCGAGCCCCTGATAGTTCTCGTTGACGAACCTTCGCTCGGCTTGGCGCCACGGCTGGTCGATGTCATCTTCGAGTTCCTCGCCCGCGAACTCGTTGCTCAGCGCGGAGTAGCGGTGCTTGTCGTCGACCAGTACGTCGGCCGAGTCCTCGATATTGCGCAGGAAGCATTCCTGCTCCGCCGCGGCCAAATCGCGTTCGCCGGTACCGCGAAGGAACTGCGCTCGAGCGATCTGTTCGCACACTATACCTCCGGTGGCTCTATCGGTTGATCATCGCATGGTCCTTCGCTAGTTCAACGAATTTGAATCGCGCCTCACACTAGGCCACTGATCGCCCCGAGAACGGATATCAGCGCTAAGAGATAAGCACGCCTAGATCTGCATGCTAAAGCAGCCGAAACGCTTGTTCTTGACACGGTTGAAACCTCGATGTAGCTTTGTAGCAGGCGCTCGATTCAAAGAATTGATCTTCCTATCCGCGTCGGCTGCCGACCACCCGGCCTAGGCTCCAAGCGTTGCTGCCACCAGTCGGCGGGACGCCCAGGAGTGGACAGGATTGGTGCGCAACGTCTATCGAAAATCGGTGGACTGAATACAGGAAAGCGGAGGGGAGACTTGAAACATTCTCATAGTCTGCGGTCGTGGATGGCTGCGGTAGCGGCCGGCTGCGTACTCACGCTGTCGTTGACGGCGTGCGCGTCCAGCAACAACAGCAGTTCCAATACGTCACCGAGCGGTACAGTTTCCGGGAACGCAGCCGCAGCGGGAACAACAGCCTCGAAGCCCAGTGGCGCTCTGATTAAGATCGGAGTTCTGGTGGATCTGACAGGAGCCGATTCGGTGATTTTTAAAGGTTCAGGTTCGGTAGCGACTGCGTGGGCGAAGTGGGTCAACGCTCAAGGAGGGATCAACGGTCACCCCGTCGAGGTGGTGGTAATGGATACCCAGTCTTCACCGGCCACAGCGGCGGGCGATGCGCGTGAACTGGTGGAAAACGACGACGTGGCCGCGGTCGCAGTCGAAAGCCTCGTGGCCGGGCCGGCGATCGAGCCTTATCTGAATTCGCACAACATCCCTTACCTCGGGAACAACGTTGGGGACGGCCCGGCGAATCCTCCCAGCACCTACTTCAGCCTGGACATCGGGTTTCCAGCATATGCTGAGACGGCCGCTCTGCTCGCGAAGTCGGCAGGATTCAAATCGCTCACATCGGTAGTCTGCTCTGAGATCGCTGCGTGCCTGTCGATTGGTAACACGCTCAAGGCATACTCGCCTACGGTGGGTGTCGCCTATAAGGGTACTTCTACGATGGCCTCGACTGCGCCTAATGCTACGGCTCAGTGCGTGGAGATCGTCAACTCCGGCGCAGGGCTGACGCTCGCTGCCCTGTCTCTGGTGCCAACGGGAAAGCTCATCACAACCTGCCGGGCTCAAGGCTATAAGGGTGGGTTTGCCATCACCTCGGTTAGCCAAGCGAACTTCTTGCAGCTCGGGGCAACGCCGCTATACGGGCTCGACGCAGACTTCCCGTGGTGGTCTACCGCAGCAGCGGTCGTGCAATACCGTGATGTCATGGCGCAGTACGCGCCGGGCCTCGACTACAGGAGCTATTTCGACGACGACATGTGGGCATTGCTGCAGCTGTTCAGCTATGCGGTCAGCAAGAGCGGCCCCTCGACGGATGCCCCGGTGTCAGGCGCCGATGTGATCTCGGCCTATCGGACTGCCGTGAAGAACGTGACACTCGGCGGCCTCCTGGCCCAGCCCATCACCTATTCGGCGAGCGGAAACACCATCGTGAACTGCTTCTGGCCCGTCGAGCGCCGGGCGAATGGCTCATTCGTGACCCTTACCGGCTCAGGGCCTTCGGGGAACGGCGTGACGGGAGATCTTGCCTCCACATGTGTCAGCTGACCCGAGCGGACCGAACAGGACGCGGCGGTCCAAAGCGGCGAGCAGCGCCTGGCCTTCACCTCGCCTCTACGTAGGCCCCGGTCGGTAAATGCAGTGTTGGTCGTCTTTCCTCCCCTGGGTGGAGGGAGAGGAAAGGCGACCATACCTCGGGATCACACCCGCTCGACTGGCTGGCCGTCGCTCGTGCCGGACGAGCGCACCGGACCGAGATCCTGCTTTGCTACGAAATAGTATGCTTCAGGCGCGCGCTCTCGAAAGTGTGCGCTGGATCCACCTCAGCCGGGCCCTGGTGGTGGCGATGCTGATCGCCGCCGAGGGCGCAACCACATCGTAACCGTGAGTGCCGCCCGGCCAGACGTGAAGCTCGGCTTCGCCGCCGGCCTTCCAGACTTCCTGGGCGAACGCGATGGCTTCATCACGGAATAGCTCGGCCGACCCGACGTCGATGAAAGCCGGAGGCAGCCGGCTGTAGTCCGGAGATCTTGCGGGAGCCGCATATGCGGGAATGATCGCGTCATTGATGAGCGGGCCGAGCATCGCTCGCCAGCCGTTGTAAATTGCTCACGGCTCGGTTTGCCTGATGCTCGGCTAGTGCCGTCACGATGAGAGCGAAGCCAGCCGATCGCGGTATAGCGGACATAGCGCTGCTCATCGCGATCCTCGATAACCGGCAGCGACATCCGGTCGGAGCCACCCAGAGGCGGCCCTGCGGCGATGATCTCTCCGAATCGCCGGTCCCCAGTCAGTCGAAGCATCGCCGCACGCAGCAGCGCAACGTCGGCGTGCTCGACAGCGGAGACGATCATGTCGTCGGAAGACTCGGAGACGTCGGCAACGGCGTCATCGTGAATGCGGTCTGTTCCCTGCATCATTGAGCACGACCTCCGCGGCGAGCCGGATCCGGGGACGGTTGATCGAGCCAGGCGCGGATAAAGTCGAACAGTCGACGGTTGGCATCGTGAGCCACAGCCGCGTCCAAGTTCAGGAAGCCGTGGAAAGCGCCGGCATAGTCCGCGATCGTGGTCGGCGCGCCAGCCTTTTCGAGCCGACGCCCGTACCCGATCCCCTCGTCGTGCAAGGGGTCCAGTTGTGCTGTCAGGATGTAGGCAGGGGGCAGTCCTGCAAGATCCGCGGCGCGGGCGGGCGCGGCGTAGGGTGAAACGTCGGCGCCGCCCGCCCTGTCGCCGAGGTAATGCCGCCACATGTCTCGGACCATCGGCGACGTGAGCACCGGAACGCCGACGCTGTTGCGCGCCGAATCGGTGGCAAGCCGGTCATCGAGCACGGGATAGAGCAGGACTTGCAACGCCGGGCGCGGCCCGCCGTTGTCGCGTACCAGTAGGCACATCGCGGCGGCCAAGGCGCCGCCAGCGCTGGAACCCGCGATGATGAGCCGGCCCAAATCCACCCCGAGATCGCCCGCTGACCTCTGCAGCCAGGTGAGCACCGCGTAGCCGTCACGAACAGCTGCCGGAAACGGGTTTTCGGGGGCTAGCCGGTAGTCGACATGCACCACGACGGCATCGAGCTCGGCCGCGTACCGACTGCTGATAACCGAATCGAGCTCGAGCTTGCCGGTGATGAAACCGCTACCGTGAAACCACACCACGCATGGGCGGGCAACTACGTCCGCCCGTGCGGGCCGGATGATCCTGACCGGGACCCCGGGTTCTCCATCCAGCCCAGGGACCATGCAGTCGTCCGAGGTCAACGTAGCCAGCCAAGCCGGCGAATCAGGGAGCACAGAATCGAGAAAGGCATGCACCTCTTTACGCCGCCGCACCGGGTCCTTGAATCCGTCCGGGTCGACCGGACGGACGAACGGCACCAAATCGGGATGCACGCTCATCGCGCTAGCCAATGCAACGTCCTGACCCGGCGTAGGGGTCGGCGGCGGCTGTCAGCCCCACATTCCCCACCCAGCGTTACTGTCTCTGCCTGTGTGGATGTCACGATATTTTGCCTCCTTAAGTGAGTGATTCGTCGCAAGATTGAGGATACCGATGGTCTGACATCGGATCGATATGGTCGCCTTCGAGACCGCGTCAAAAGGGACGGGCAGGGCTCGAACTGCTGCAGGTTGATCGGGAACTAATGGGCGTCGCGGTGACAATGATATGAACGGCCCGAACTCTCGGCCTCATCCACATCCACCGTGACGTAACGACGGCACAGCCACTCCAACGAGCGTAGCTGTTGGCTCCAGTCAGCACAAGCGAGGATCGAGCGCTACATCCTGAGATGGCTGCGGACGTCATGCTCGCACATCGATGGCCGTAGCTACGGCTCATCGACATCGTGGCCATCGTTCCCCGCTTTCGCTACCGACGCGAAGAAAGGCCAGCTCGCCGGCCTGGATCTGCGGCACCGGCGTCGGCCGGTGCGAGGACGGATCCGCTGCGCCAGGGACACCGGGCTGCGAAGCCTCCCGGTCGAGGGCTTCGCGAGGGCCGGGTCTGCTGCGAGATCGTCGCGTTGACATGCCCCCTGAAACGATATAGTCTCTCTGTAGCGAGCGCTCGAATTTATCATGGCAAATTGCGTGCACTCCAAAATGGGGTCAAATGCTGATGAACGCCCGCATTGCGCAGTAATTTGCGTTGCGTCGGCTTCTTGCGCGACGTTCCACGGATAACTTTGAGAAGGATGCTGCCCTAATGACCCGAGATGTCGACCAAAGTCGACCGCTCAACGAAGAAGATCTTCGGCGTGCGGTAGAGGTCGCCAACGTGCCTACGCTTCTCATGGTGCTGTTCCAATTGACCGGCGACGAAGCCTGGCTGCAGGCACCGTACCTGCCCACGCGTACGCGCGGTCTTGATCTTCATGACTCCGGCGGCCTCGCGGACGACGTGCAGCAGGAGGTGCGGTCGGCCGCTATCGAGGCCTTGATTGCCTGGTCGAACGGAACGGCACCTGTGGTGCCCGCCCCCGAGAGTGACCTGCTCGTGCAGATGATGAGCGTCTGCATGGGGGAAGCCGTAGACACCGACTACGCCCCGATGATGGCGGAAGACATGGGCTTCATCTCGGAGCCTGTACGTCGTCCAGCCAATGGGGATCTGAGCGAGGTGTCTGCAATAGTCATCGGCGCGGGCGTGTCAGGCCTTCTCGCATCTGCAAAACTAACCCAGGCAGGAATTCGTCATATAGTCCTGGAGAAGAATAACGACGTTGGCGGCACGTGGCTTAACAATCGCTATCCGGGGTGCGGAGTCGACACTCCGAGCTATCTCTATACATTCTCCTTCCTGCCCAACGACTGGTCGACTTACTTCGGAAAGCGAAACGATGTCTGGAAATATTTCGCTGATGCTGCCCGTAGCCTGGGTGTGTATGACCGCATCAAGTTCGGTGCCGAGGTGGTGTCGGCGGAGTACAACAGCCATGCGCGTGAATGGATCGTCACGGCACGCGAACGCGATGGCCACATTGCTCTGCACAAGTCCAGTGTTGTCATTTCTGCCGTTGGCCAGCTCAATGTACCCCACATCCCAAATATTGATGGATCTGACAAGTTTACCGGGGAGATATTCCACTCTGCGGAGTGGCCGGCGCACCTTGACGTCACGGGAAAGCGTGTCGCGGTCATTGGCACAGGCGCGTCAGCGATGCAGATCGTCCCCGCGATTGCGGACTCAGTTGAGGAGCTGACAGTCTATCAGCGATCACCGCAATGGATTGCGCCTAGTTCAAACTATTTCGACCAGATTCCTGAAGGCGTCCATTGGCTGATGAACCATGTACCCTTCTACCGCGCATGGTACCGATTCCGCCTTGCATGGACATTCAATGATAAGGCACACGCATCTCTTCATATCGATCCTAGTTGGCCGCATCAGGAACGGTCCGTAAATGTGATAAATGACGGCTACCGAGGGTACTTCACCCGCCACCTCAGCGACGAATTGTCGGGACGTCCAGACCTCATCGAAAAATCGTTGCCGACATACCCACCCTACGGTAAGCGAATGCTACTTGACAATGGCTGGTATCGGGCATTGAGGCGGCCTTCCGTCAATCTAGTGACTGAATCGATTGTCGGCATCACTGCCGCCGGGGTCGTAACTGAGAGTGGTTACAATCGGCCGGTCGATGTCATCGTATACGCGACAGGCTTCGAGGCGCGCCGCATGGTCTGTCAATTCGACGTCCGAGGAGAAGCTGGCCAATCTCTTCGTGACGTTTGGGGTGATGAGAATGCATACGCCTACCTGGGAATCACGGTTCCCGGATTTCCCAACTTCTTCCTCATGTACGGCCCCAATACTAATACGGGGCACGGGGGCAGTTACATCTGGGTCGGCGAATGCCAGATTCGATATATCGTCGACCTTATCTGCTCGATGGTCGAACGTGGCGTCGCATCCGTCGATTGCAGGGATGAGGTATGTGCCGAGTACAACCACATAGTTGACCGTGCACACAGGGAGATGCTCTGGACGCACGGCGGCATGAGGAACTGGTATCGCAACGCGCAAGGCCGGGTCGTGACCAACTCGCCGTGGCGTGTCGCGGACTATTGGCGAATGACACATGCGGCAAACCTGGATGATTTCGTTTGTGAGTCCACCACAGACTCGCCATCCGCCGAAGTTCCAAAGAGCGTACAAAACGCATTACATGCAGTGATTAGGGGCACTATCATGACCGCACCATCATTCCCGCGCCGCCCTAAATTCGAGACGCCAGACAAGGAGCGGACGTACCGCAAGCAGCGCCTCGCAGCTGGCTTCCGGCTCTTCGCTAAGTTTGGCTTTGAAGAGGGCATTGCCGGGCACATCACCGCTCGGGACCCAATCGAGACGAACACGTTCTGGGTGAACCCGTTTGTTGTGCCCTTCAGTCACGTCCGGCAGTCCGATCTGATCCGGGTTAACGAAGAGGGCGAGATCGTCGAGGGCAACGGTCGACTGAACCAAGCCGCCTTTGCCATCCACTCACGGGTACACGCTGCCCGTCCCGACGTAATCGCCGCGGCGCACTCGCACTCGACCTACGGCCGGGCGATGTCGACGCTCGGGCAACTGATCGAGCCACTCACCCAGGACGCCTGCGCCTTCTACCGTGACCACGCGTTGTTCGACGACTATACGGGCGTCGTCGTCGAACTCGAAGAGGGTAAGCGAATCGCCGACGCCCTCGGCGGAAACAAGGCGGTGATTCTGCGCAACCACGGGCTGCTTACCGTCGGCCAGAGCGTTGACTCCGCAGTGTTCTGGTTCATTACTCTCGAGCGTTCCTGCCAGGTACAGCTCGCGGCCAAGGCGGCCGGCGCGGTTATCCCGATCGATGAGTACCAGGCCGCCAAGACCTACGAGCAAGTCGGCTCTGAGAAGGTCGGCTGGCTGTCCTTCCAACCGCTCTACAACAAGATCATCCGCGCGGAGCCGGACCTACTGGACTTACAGAGGTTGAAAGGTTGAGGTCTGAGTTCGGGCGGGGCGTGCGCGGCGCGCCTGCGTGAGTCGTGCGGTTAGCGGGGTTATGCCTGTTTCGTGAGGTATGCCGATGGAGGCAGGCTGACGGCTCAGGGCCGCGCCCGGCGGGAGACAGTGCGGCTGCAGGCCGCGGAGATGTTCGCCCGGGACGCGGACCCGGTGCAGATCGCCAGGTTACTGGGGGTCAGCACGAAGTCGATTTACCAGTGGCGCCGCGCCTGGCGGGCCGGCGGGCCGGCGGGCAGGAGGCGCTGACGTCGGAGGGTCCCGGCGGCGGCCCGTGCCGGCTGGACGAGGCCCAGTTCGCGGAGCTGGGCGCCGCCCTGGAGGCCGGCCCTGCTGCTCACGGCTGGGCTGAGGACCAGCGCTGGACCCTGGCCCGCGCGGCGTCGCTGGCCGCCCGCCTGTTCGGAACCTCCTACACGCTGCGCGGGATGTCGTTCCTGCTGCACCGCATGGGCTAATGACCCCAGGGCCCAGTCCACCGGGCCGTCGAGCGGGACGAGGCCGTGGTCGCCGAATGGCGGGCGGTGACCTGGGCCAGGGCACGAGGCTAGCGGCGCTGACCGGCGCGTGGATCTGCTTCGAGGACGAGGTCGGCCAGTCGCAACGCCGTCATCCCCACATTCCCCACTCGCGGAAACCCATCGAGGTATAGCTGTCGGTCGGCCGCCGATCGAGCGGCTGGTCGATATCAGCTAGGGTCGGCCCGATCCGGTCGGCGATCGCCTGGACCTGCTGCGAGTCAAGGCCCATGGCCCGGATGGCGTTGCCGGCGAGCATCGCCCGGACCTTTTCCTTCGGCAACCCGGCAAAGGTCTTGCGCCAGGAGGCCTGGGTGAACGGCCACGTCCCCTCGGGATGCGGGAAGTCCCGGCCCCACAGGTAGTTCTGCCAGTAGTCCTCGCTGATGGCCCGCTCGGCCTCCATCCGGGACATGAAGCTAGCCCCGACAAAAACGTTGTCCCTGAAATACTCGCTCGGCATCCGGGGCAGCACGTCCTGGATGTACGGCACCTCACGCTGCGCGAGTTCGCTGTGGTACGCGGAGTCGAGCGTTTCCCTGAGATCGGTGATCCAGTTGCCGAGCTGTTCGGTGAGAATGATCTTGATCTGCGGAAACTTCTCAAAAACCCCGCCCAGAATCATCTGCCAGATCGCGCGTCGGCCGGAGAATGGCATCTCCATTCGACGTATGCTGTATCCAGACGGCCCCGGGGTCGGATAGATGTATCCCCCGCCGCCGTGCGTGTGCAGCCTGATGCCGAGCTCGCTGCACACCTCCCACAGGGGATACCATTCCTCCTCGTTGTACTGGGGCATCTCGCGCCGGGGAGCCGGGAAGTTAATGCCGCGCAGGCCGGCCGCGCTGGCCGCCCGTACTTCCGCAACGCACAGGTCGACATCCCACAACGGGATCTGGGCCAGGCCGATAAACCGCTCTGGGGCGGCGCTGATCCAGTCGGCCAGCCACCTGTTGTACATACGAATGCCGACCAGGCGGAGCTCGCGCGTCTCCGCGGTCTCCGGCACGTCCTGGCCGAGGCTGTCGTTCAGGTTGCGGGTGAAGAACGGGATGGGCTGCAGATTGAAGCCGCCGTGAAACAACGTTTCCACGGCGATGCCGTCTTCATCCATGAACCTGAGCCGGACGTGCACGTCGGAGTTCAGCTCGTCCGTCGCGTATTCCTGCATCTTCGCCAGCCACCGCTCGCGCCGCGGGGACGACTCCTGGTCTCCTCCCCGGGGGGCGAGCATGTGCTCGTCAATGTGCTCGATAACGTCATCGAGCACATCCCGGTACTCCGGATCGCAGAACGGCCGATACTCCGACACTACGGGTGAGACATGTGAGTCCATCGACACAACGGGGAGCCGCGCGCCGACCCCTGCCGCAACCGTCCGGTCGTCCGCCATTGTCATGGATTCCAGCCTCTCTTGGCTACGAAACAGCGCCCTCAGCGACTAGATTTGTTCGATGGAGCGCTCGATTCATCTTTTGAAAGGATAAAGTCCGCTGTCCCCCACGTCAACCGGCCGCTTGCGCGCCCGCCTACGTAGTTGATTGCGGCCAACCATTGATCCTGACGCGCCTCGTCTGATCCCCCTGACCAGCTCGCTACCCAACGCGTCGCTCCAAGCCACCTGTAACATCAGTCGTCGATCTGGATGTCGCTGACAAGACTTGGGCGGCTGGATGCGAAAATCGGCGCGCCGCGCAGTGAGGTCCCCGGCCGCTGTCGGACTGGATGCGCCTCATCCCCACGGTTAGTGATCGCGGGGCTGGCCGCTGCCGGGGTCGAAGCCGTATACGTGGTGAGCGTTACTGACGAGAATCGCGTCCCGGTCCGCTTGGTCGGGACCCAGTCAGCTAGGACGTCAAGTAGGTCACCGACGTGTGGCCAGTCCGATCCCCAGACAAGGCGGTCGGGCGCTGTCTGCACGAGTTGGCGCGCGAATGGAATCGTGTCCTCGTATCGGGGCGCGGTGGAGATCCGGTATGCACCGGACAACTTGGTCCATGCGCCGTCAGCGACCAGGGCAAGGACGAGCCGCCATCCTGCGTCACCCGTCCCAGCGTTGACGTCGAAGTGGCCCATGTGATCGATGACATAAGGCACCTCGAGGTTCCCTAGTCGAGACCCCATGGCCTTGAGGCTCTCGGGGTTGGCGATGAATTGGATGTGCCAGCCAAGCTCGGCGCAGATCCGCTCATACCGGTCCAGATACTCGATGCCAATCCCGCCGTTCCCGAGGGTGTTCATCCGGACACCGACGACGCCGGCGTTGCGGTAGCGGTCAAGCATTTCGTCCGTGGAGTCGGGTGGCACCAGAGCGACCCCACGAAGGCGCTCGGGGTTCTGTTCGAGCATGCGCAGCAGCAAGGAGTTGTCTGTCCCGTGGCCACTGACCTGTATGAGGACTCCGCAGGTCATGCCCACCACGCGGAGCATTGTCAGGTAGTCGTCTCCGGAGGCCGGAGGCCGGAGGTGGCGTGTAGCTGCGCTCGTCAATGAACGTGTGACCGACGACGTGTGCGTGGGTGTCAACGGCCCCAGTGGCACCGCGAATCGGGTCGGCTCGTGGGGTCGGGGGTCAGGCTTCGGGGAAACAGAGTTTTTCCCGCGGGGTTGCATCGGATCTCCTCTGGCAAGGGTTGTCCCCCGTTTCCCTATGCGACGCGGCCGTCGCTCTGCGGTGGCGGCCGGAGGCGTCAAAGTGGAGCTAGAAGTGTTCCGGGGTGGCAACACGTCGCGTCGGTGACGAAGGGATTGGAAGTGAAGCGCCAGAGGAATGAACGAGTACCCGCATTTGCGCGCCGCACGATGGCCGTTCTTACCGCTTGGCCTATTCAAAGAGGATGCCTAAAACGTCATCCGTTGTTAGGTTCTCACGGCTGTCGAACCTCTCCCCAGCGCTCGGACGCGTGCGGAAATGGGACAAGCGCTCGTTACGATGATAGGGCAGCCTGGCCCCTCGCGCATCCGCCGTAACCCACGGAGCGCCATCACTAGGTGACCCGCCGTGAATAGTGAAAGGTCCGTCCCCGCTGCGTTCTCGCGTTCACCCTGGAAGGTTGCTACTGCTAGAGCCCTCCGAGTCTCCACGCAGGTGCGCGGGTTGACACAGTCCCACGAGGGCTATACGGTGGTCTTGGAGCAAGCGCTCCAGCGTGTAGGCGATGCAGTCAAGGTGGCTGTATTGCGGGGCCACGCGAATGATCCTGACGAGCTGGTGCGTCGCCTTGGGTTGCTTGGCACTCTCAAAGCTATGCGCGAGCCCGCGCCATCTTTGTACGGAGTGAAGGCTCCTCCGGACAACTGGTATATCTAAATTTCGAACGATGCCGACGAGCCAAGGCAAGCCGTTGAGGTGTTCCCGATGCAAATGACGATGACCCAGAAGATTCTGTCCGGTGCCTGCGGCAGAGAGGTAATCGCGGGTGACGTCATTAATGCGCCCGTGTCAGGACTAGCTATTCATGACAGCGCGCCGCTGGGAATATTCAACACTTATCCTGATGCTCGGGTGTGGGATCCTTCCAAGATCGTCATTTGTTACGACCACTTTAGCCGTTCAAATATGGCTTCGTATCATGACCGATTGCGTGAATTTGCTCGCCAACAAACCATCCCTCCCGAGAACATCTTCAGTCCGGGCCGACACGGGATCTCGCATCAAGTTCCTGGCGAGGCAGGATTTGTCCTGCCTGGGACTGTTTATGCAGTCTTCGATACACAGGGGGCAACTCTCGGGGCGCTCAACTGCTTCGCCTTCACAAGTCTTTTCACTACACCATCAGTTATGGCCTTGGGAACTGCACTTCTAGTAGTTCCGGAGGTAATCGATATCGAGCTCACGGGGCAGTTGCCGCCGGGCCTGACGAGCAAAGACTTGACTTTCCATATGCGTGCCATTCTCGACGAGCAACTGACTGGTCGCGCCCTCGAGTTCCGCGGTGCGGGAGTGACAAACCTATCGATCGATCAGCGAATGGGAGTCGCGAATGCCGCTAATAACCTCGGTGTCTTTACAATGATCTTTCCCGGGGACGAAGTGCTCTCCGAATACCTGCACCCTAGAGCTCGGGAACCGTATCGATTCGTGGCCGCAGACCCTGGCGCGACGTACGCCGCAACCGTCGCTGTCGACCTCGATGAAGTCCCGCCACTTGTTTCTGGCCCTCGTGACATCGAGAAGATCCGTGCACTCGATGAGGTGATTGGGATTCCAGTTTCAGCCGCCTTTGTCGGGTCGTGCTCGGCTGGCCGCCTCGAAGACCTGGCCCTTGCTGCCAGTGTGCTGGAGGGGCACGTCATCGACAAGTCGGTCCGGTTGGTGGTCACCCCGATTTCAACGGAAGTGATGCGCGAAGCCACCGCACGAGGCTTCATCGCATCGCTCGTGGCTGCGGGCGCCATGGTGACACCGCCAGGATGCGGGGCTTGCTACAACGGAAATCTCTCCCCGCTGCTGCTCGGCGATGGGGAGCGGTGCATTGCCACATCAGTCTCGAACGCGCCGGGCAGGATGGGCAGTACATCCGCCGAGATTTTCCTGTCTAACCCAGCCGTCGTAGCGGCCTCAGCTCTCGAGGGCCGCATAGCAGACCCTCGACCTTATCTATCGGACGTGAGGAGGGCAACGTCATGATCCTTCAAGGGCGTGTCTGGAAGTACGCTCGGCAGGTGCGGGCCCGGAATACTGCACATGGTGAGCGGGGGCGACGAGGTCGAATGCGACCTTCAGAGTGGAGTAATTGTGAATCGCTCGGCGAACACCAGCGCTCACTTCCGTCCGCTCGCACCGGAGGTAATTGAAGTGCTTGAGGCTGGAGGTCTGGACCAGTTGACGGTGCGAAGGCTCGGACTCGGCGCAAGTAACTGACGCCCGATCGGACAGATGCGGCGTGAAGAAGGGGCATAAAATGTCTGCAAAGGGCTATCAGGACAAGTTCGTCGAGGTGCTCGGAATTCGGACTCACTACCTCGAGGCGGGATCTGGTCCGAATCTTATTCTGCTGCACAGCGGTGAATATGGCGCGAGTGCAGAGCTCAGCTGGCGTTACAACATCACTGGACTTGCGCAGCATTTCCATGTTCTCGCCCCTGACCTTCCCGGCTTCGGAGACAGCGATAAGGTCTACAGCTTCAGCGAACGGACCGGCTTTAGGGTGCGCCATCTCGCAGAGTTCTGCCGGGGGTTGGCTATTGAAAAGGCGCACTTTGTTGGCAGCTCGTTCTCAGGAGGGCTGCTATTGAATGCTGCCAGTGATCCGAATTGTAAAGTCCCACTCGACAAGCTGATCACGGTTGGCGGAGGCGGCGAGCTTGCAAGAGATCCAAGCTGTAGAGAAGTATTGACGACCTATGATTGCACTCCTGAACATATGCAAAAGGTACTCCAGATTCTCTTCTACGACCAAAAATGGTGGTCAAACGAGCGGGTGGCGGAAAGGCAGGAATCGGCGCTGAAGCCGGGCGCCTGGGAGGCAGCGTCAGCCGCTCGCCTGCGTCGCCCTGGTGAGGTATTCATTACGCAATTCCCCAATGCCAATCCCAGTGCGATCAAGGTGCCAACGCTTATCGTGGCCGGCGCAGAAGACCTGCTCAAGGACCCGGACTGGGGTCCACGCCTTCAAGCGCAGATTGCCGGTTCGGAGCTCTACACGTTCAGCAGCGCGAGGCACATGCCTCACATCGAGCATCCTGATGAATTCAATCAACTAGCTACCGCCTTCTTGTTGCGGTAGTTCGGCTTATGTAAGCCTCGAAGATGCGAAAGAGGCCAATGCCAATGCCAGCGGCAAACCGTTTGGACCCCACAGCTAATCCAGTTCTCTTCAATCAGGCGCTGCGGCTAGGTGAGTCAGCCGAAGCGATGGTCAAGCGGCTCTCCGCGTTTATAGATATGCACACAGACACCGACGACATCGACCCGAGCGTGATCCGTCTCCCCGAGTATCCGAAGCAGTTGGTTGAGGAGATCCTTGACAACGAGGTCGCTCACTTGCTCATCTCGATGGCTCATATCGACAAACACGGCTATCCGTTTATCTCGGTGATGGGATTCGCGCTATACGAGGGAAAGATTCATATCGCTTCGCGTAAAAATGGCGCCAAGGTGAAGCGCCTGGAAGAGAATCCGCGTTGCTCGATGGTGTACGACAATCATGTACCGCGGTCTCTCTGGCTCGGGAGCCTAACGCTAGTGGGTAGGGCGAGAATCGAACGTGCCGATCCTGAAAAACTCATGTACATCCACGAACTGAAGGCCCGAAAGACATTTCGTGATGGAGATCCGGACGTCGATCAGATAGCGGCTTACATGGAGTCCCAGAGCCATACCGATCGCACGCTGATTATCCTTGATGAGGTCGAGGCCGTGTATTTGATGACACCCATGTCGGCCGATCGGCCAGGACGGCCGGCGCCGGTCGTCTCGTGGAGAGCCGATCGTGCCACGGGCAGCGCGGGTAGCTCATGACTCAGCACGAACCTGGCAGCGATTCAACTCGCATCGGCACCCCGGATGCCTCATCGTCGTCCGTGTCAGTCTCGAGCGAACAGCCCCATGTCATCGCTGAAGCGTTGAATGATGCCGATCTTAACGCTCTCCGGCTGACACTCTTGCAGCTCACCGGCGACCCGGAGCTGCGCGACATGCCGCTCGAGTCGGTTTCGATCCGAAATGGCAGGCTGTGGCAGACGGTTGTCCATCACGATCATCAGGACCGGCTGAAAGAGATCGCGACCGCATACCTCAGCCGTGCGGGTCGAGACGTACCGCCTCCACCAGCAAGGGCGACGATAGTTGACCTGTTGAATAACTTCAGTGGTCACGAACTCCCCGGTCTTGAGATCGAGATGGCGATAGAAGACCTCGGGTTCGGAGACTTTCCACGAGACTTGAAGGTAGGTTTGGATCCAGGGACGTTCATCCCCGATGATTTTCACGTGACCATTATCGGCGGTGGCAACTCTGGCATCGCAGTCGCGATCTACCTGCAACGTCTTGGTATTAACTTCACAATTGTTGATCGTCAGCCACGGTTTGGCGGCACCTGGGTCGCCAACCACTATCCAGGGCTGCGCGTCGACGTGAGCAGTTTCATTTACCAGTACAAGTTCGCACCGTACAAGTGGCGCAGCTACTACGCCACTCGAGGTGAGGTACTGCAATACGTCGACTACATCGTTGACCGTTACGGCCTTCGCCCGGCCGCTCGGTTGGGCACATGTGTGGAAGAGGCTGACTGGGACCAGGAGAGATGTCGTTGGACCGTTCGGTTGGACGATGGCACTTCACTTTCCTCTAATGTCGTTATCAGTGCTAGTGGTTTGTTTAACATGCCCCATACGCCGGACATCCCGGGCCTGGCGCTTTTCGGTGGTGCGATGTTCCATACTGCCAGCTGGAACGATGATTACGACGTTAGCGGCAAGGTGGTAGCACTCATCGGTAACGGCTCAAGCGGTACGCAGGTCATGCCATGGTTGGCCTCGAATGCGGTCAAGGTCTACGCGTTCCAGCGAACACCTAACTGGATCGTACCAGTTGCTCTTTATCACGAAAAGGTACCCGAGGGGGTCCACTGGCTCTTTGAGCATCTTCCATATTACCAGAATTGGCACAACTACGGTGCACATGAAACAAACTCCAAAGGTCAAATTGGACATGAGCTAGACCCTGGCTGGTACGCGGAGCACCACACTCTGTCCGCAGCTAATGACTCCCTTCGGAAAAACCTTGAAGAATACATCGCCTCAAAGCTTGATGGTCGGCCGGATTTGATTGAGAAAAGCATTCCTAAGCAGGCACCATTGTCGCGGCGACTTATTGTGGACAATGGCTGGTATGACTCGCTGATGCGGCCGAACGTCGAGTTGGTGACGAAACAAATTTCTATGGTATGCGAGTCGGGGATTGTCACAGCCGATGGTCAGCGATATGAAGTAGACACCGTGGTACTGGGTTCGGGATTTGAGGTCAGTCGCTACTTTTGGCCCGTCACTTACAAGGGTGTGTCAGGGCGGTCGCTCGAGGATGCTTGGCGCCTGGATGGTGCTCGGGCATATCTCGGAATGAGCTATCCGGAGTTTCCGAACTTTTTCTCATGCTATGGACCGAATAGTCAGCCGAGGTCCGGAGGTCATCATCTGTGGGCCGAGTCGTGGGCTCGATACGTGACATCACTGATCGTGGCGATGCTCAATCGTGGAGCTCAGGCGGTGGAGGTTCGGCGCGAGGCATTTGCCGAATTCAACGAAGCACTGGACGAGCGATTCAAGACAACCGTGTGGGGCGTGGTTCCATCCGGCGGTTATTATATAAACTCGCACGGCAGGCCTGGCGTCCACATGCCCTATTGGTCGCATGAGTATTACGATATGCTTGCGAATCCGGCGCTTTCCGACTACGACTTTCGGTGAGTGTCGGCCCGGAATTATGGACGGCGGCCGACGTCGAGTGCCACGCTGACCTGACCGAGTGGTCCTCGTTCATCGTGCAGGCGTTCCCGCTGGCCTCTTGGGGCCAGGCATGCCTGGCCACTGGTCGCCAGGCGCACTGCCAGGGCCGCACGGGGTCTTTGGCACCTACCCGGAGCTGGCGATGTGCCGGGCCTCCGCGCTCTGCGCAAACGTCTGCGGCCGTTTCGGACCATGGTGTGAGGTGTGGCCGCCCAGCCGTCTGTCGATCGAGCACTCCACTCGGGAAATAATGAGCGGGTTGGGGATTCTCCAGATCCTCCGCGCTCCGGGACATCGCGATCAGCTACTCGAGATGACGCAAGAACCCGCACATTAGCAACACACGCACCAACCATCTTGCTAGCTATAGAACGCGGATCCGCGCTCCAAGTCATCGCCGGTCAGGTCCGCGCTCCCGCGCCCGGGGGCTCGCCCAGGCACCGGATCTCCGTTGACGATCCGGATTCCCAGACTGATCCCACCACCCCATCCTCGCCCCGGTCGAACCCTTGACACGCTGCGACCGGCTGGCCTACTGTGTCGAAATAGATGGAGCGCTCCAACTAGTGATGGATGTGTGAGCTGCACGGCGGGCACGCAAGGGGAGACGAGTAGCGGGATGCGCTACATCGTCTATGGAGCCGGCGCCATAGGAGGCCTGACTGGTGCGCTTCTCAGCGCGGCGGGTCATGAGGTGGTTCTGATTGCCCGGGGTGCGCACGCCGAAGCCATCGATCGCTATGGGTTGGCGATCGAGTCGGCTGATGGGTCGCGGACGGTCAGCCTGCCAGTCGTAACGGATCCGGCAAAGGCCTATATCGGCGTCGGAGACATTGTTCTACTGGGCGTGAAATCCCAGGACACGAAGGGTGCCCTCGACGCCCTTCGGCAGGTCGCTTCCGTTCAGACCCCTGTTGCCTGCCTGCAGAACGGGGTGGCTAACGAGCGCGCAGCCCTCCGACTGTTCCGCCACGTCTACGGCGTATGTGTAATGTGCCCAGCAACCCATCTCGAACCTGGTGTGGTGCGGCAGCACTCGATACCCGTACCGGGCCTCCTGGACGTCGGCCGGTATCCAGTGGGGACTGACGCCACTGTGACGTCGATCAGCACTGCATTCCGCGCTGCGGGCTTCGAATCGATCGAGCGCACTGAGGTCATGCGGTGGAAATATCGTAAGCTCCTGACGAATGTCGGTAACGCGGCGCACGCCCTATTTCAGCCGAATCAAGCTAGCGAAATCGTGAAAAGAGCCACCTGGGAGGGCGAGGAATGCCTCCGGGCGGCTCGGATCAATTTCGCCTCTGAGGGCGATGATCGAGAGCGGCGAGCTGACATCCTGCAGATCAAGAGGATTCCAGGTATGCCCTTTGAAGGCGGGTCGAGTTGGCAGAGCCTGAAGCGTCAGTCGGGGTCCATCGAGAGCGATTTCCTCAACGGAGAGATCATCCTCCTAGGCCGCCTTTATGGGGTGGCGACCCCTGTCAATGACCTTCTTCGGGATCTCGCGTGGAAGGCGGCAGCCAGACGGGAGCCGCCAGGTACGCTCAGTGCCGAGAATTTTGAAAGCATGCTTGGAGCGACGATTGGGTAAAGTCAGAATGCGCCCCAACTTCCTCCTAATAGTTTATGAATTCTCGCCAGAAGGAGAATGTGATGAATATCGTTGGATCTGGTGATTTTCGGTACGAGCTGGTCGCTGACTGGGCGAGCTTGCCCGATGGATGGGAACTGGGCCAGGTCAGTCCTGCGACGGACGCCCACGGCTACGTCTATCTGTTCAACCGCGGCAAGCACCCAATGATTGTCCTGAGCTCAAGTGGAGAATTTGTGACGTCCTGGGAAGGAGTAGTACTTCCCAGCGCCCACGGGATACATCTTGACACGGATGGAAACATCTTCGTGACCGTCATGTTCGGGCATGTTGTGTGCAAGTACAACCGAGACGGTGAGTTGTTGATGACGATCGGTGAATGGAATTCCCCGTCGAATCCGGACTATCAGATCGACCCCGCTAAGGACGGTGCCACTGCCGATCCGACCTGGGAGGGAACGGCACAGGTTAGAAGCAAGATGAGGTCGGAGCTGACGAGGAATTTCGGACCGTTCACGATGCCGACGGACGTGGCGGTTGGGCCGCGTGGGGACATTTTTTGCACGGACGGATACGGCAATGCCAGCATCCACAAGTTCTCTTCCTCGGGAGAACTGCTGCGGTCGTGGGGGTCTCCCGGACGCGGACCAGGCGAATTCAGGATTCCGCACGGCATCTGGGTCCACGATGACGGGCGAGTATTCGTGGCTGATCGTGAGAACGACCGGCTTCAAATCTTCGACCTTGACGGGAACTTCGTAGCAGAATGGTCTGGATTTTCTCACCCCTGTGACGTATTTGTCCGCCAAGACGGCGTCGTCTTCGTGGCGGAGGGCACGTCGTGGAACCACAATCCGGTCGGTACGGCCCCCTTTGTGCAGGTCCGATCGCCAGACGGTGAACTAATTTCGAAGTTCAGTAGTCCGAGCGGTACTCCCGCACATCGGATCTGGGTGGACTCCGAAGGCGCGCTCTACGTGAACCAGAACGCATACCGACGTCCCGCTGACGAGCAACCCATCCTGAAGTACCAGCCGGTCTGACCTGAGCGTCGGCATTCCCGCCCCGTCCATGGGGGAGGTTCAAGATGCAGCCGTACGCCGGCCTAGCCGACTAAATTGAGTCCGATCGCAAAACTTCAATCATCAACGACAGGCGAGCATGGTGCCGCCACAAGCAAAAGGAGACAACACGTGAGCGACGATAGGCTTCAACTCATCCTCGACCGCCAGAGCATCCGCGAGACACTTTTCCGCCATGCCGTTTACTGCGACGAAGCCGATCTCACTCGCATGGACGAAATCTGGGCGCCAGAGGCCAGCAGGGACAACGGTGCTGGTCATGTAGAGATTGTCGGGCGAGACGCCATGGCCGAGCGGCTCGCTGCCGGCCTCCGCAGATACAACTGGACCCACCATCACCTAGGTGACAGCCTAATCGATATCCGAGGTGACGAAGCGTCCGCAATGACGTACGTTGCCTGCTGGCATGAATCGACCAGCGGTGAGCGCTTCTGGGGAACTGCTCGCTACTACGACAAGTTGCGGCGTTCCGACAACGGACGGTGGTTGATCACGTTCCGTCGTATGATCATCACGGGGACGGAAGGGGCGATGCAGGAGATCGACGCAGCGCGGCTGGATCGCTGGGTGACGAAAGAGTACGCCCTGTAAGCCCGTCGAGTTGATGCCTTCCGTGTTCCGGAGTGAGCCCTGAGCGAGTAGCCGATCGAACGATAGGAGCGTCGATGTCCGATAGCGAAATCAGCCTCCTCATCGATCGCCTAGATATTCGAGAGGTACTGCTCCGCCACTGCGCTTATTTCGACGAAGGCAACATCAGCGGGTTTGAAGAGGTCTGGGCCCCGGACTGTGTCGATGTCGGTCACGGTGCCCAGACGGCCACCAGGATGCGCTGATCGGTCGAGACGCGCTATTGGACCGGATCAAGGGTGCGCTCGGAAGATTCCACTGGACCCACCACCACCTGGGCGACAGCATCATCGACATCCATGGCGATGAGGCAACCGCGATGACCCCCGTCGCCTGTTGGCACGAGTTTGTCGGCGGGAAACAGTGCTGGGGGACCGCTCGCTACTACAACGAGTTGCGCCGAACTGGCGGTGGCCGGTGGCTGATTACCCATCGCCGCATGGTGCTGACGGGGGCGGAGGGCTCGATAGCGGAACGCGGAGGGACATGGCTGGCCAGGTCGTCACCGACGGACCTGGGTTCCGCAGCTGAGTAGTGCGCTGGTCGGCGAATCTGGGGTGTGACGTGCGGGAATGCGCCTGTTCCTGGGTGGGGGCGTGTATCTAGGCGGTTTGTTTCCGCTGGTCAGCGGCTCGCGGCTGGGGTGAGCTGGTAGATCCTCGGGGGCGGGTCGATGCCGAGCTGTTCGAGGATGGCGGCCTGGGCGGGGCTGA
>Ga0335078_10002446_pt1 | contig 28138 bp, 23 predicted proteins | sample Lox_Sample_32_FD_206711 | JGI IMG/M metagenome (GOLD analysis project Ga0335078, IMG submission 206711) | Soil microbial communities from Loxahatchee National Wildlife Refuge, Florida, United States - Lox_Sample_3.2 | ecosystem: Environmental > Terrestrial > Soil > Wetlands | place: USA...
GATCCTATCGAAACTGCCCCGGACGAATGCACCGGGCTCAACTTCGCCTCGTCAGCCGGGGCAGTCCCGATAGGAACCTAACGTTTGTGGGGACCTATGCATCCCCCGTTTCAAAAATCTTCCGCCATTCCGGCATTACCCTGGTCTTTAAAACCCACGTTTGAGGTATTCACCAGGGCTGGCCCCAACAACTCGCTTGAACGCCTTACTGAAGGCAGCGTCAGACTTGTAACCGACCGACCGAGCAACGTCTATGAGCTTTTTGTCACGCTCTTTTAGTAACTGCATCGCTTTCTGCATGCGCCACTCGGTTACATATTCCAGCGGTGTTTGTCCGAGTAGCTCTTTAAAACGCGCTGCGAATGCGGAGCGAGACATGCCCGCCGCTTGCGCCAGAGATTCGACCGTCCAGGGTGTATTCACACTGTCGTGAATGGCACTCAGGGCAGTGCCCATTTGAGGATCGAAAATCGCACGAAGCCATCCTTTGTTGCGTTCCGGCCCCGATGCGATATGCGCCCGGAGTGCCTGGATAAACAGAACCTCGGCCAGCCGAGTCGCGACCACTTCAGATCCCGGCGCCTGTTCTGCCATTTCTGACGCCAGTGCCTGCATTGTGTTGTGCAGATCAAGCGTGCGTGCCTGATCGGCCTTAATCAGAATGAAGCTCGGCAATAACTGAGTGATCGGCTTCAGGCTGGCGCGATCGAAACTCAGGGACCCACAGACGATTGTCGTCGGCGCACCACCACCTCCATAATGAGCGACATTGTTGTTGGCTTTGGCCCCGATCTCGCGGAAACTCCACCTCGGACGTGTTCGCGGGCTGTCGCGCAAAACAATCGAAGTCCCCCGGGCCAGCAAAAAGCAGTCACCACCGGTGAGGGGAATCGGCTGCGGAATCCCTTCCACACTTAGCCAACAGTTGCCGCGCGTAAGCATAGCGAAGTGCACCAAATCTGCGGGTGAGATCTTTTTGCCGGAAGGCGTGACTTTTTCTTCGGCCTGCTTGTCCTGTATCAAGCCCCACGGGGCGGTGGCTTCGAGCCTGTGCTGACCGAAAGCGGTCACGTGCATGGTTCTGAAGATGTCTGTTATCGGGTCCAATTTAGCCTCCCTCTTTTGGACGAATAGACAAAACATTAGGACTCCCGAGCAGTTCTCGTCCACCGCCAAAGAACTCAACTCTACTGTACTGAATGCTACACATCTACCGAAGGGAGCAATTATGGGAAAGCTTAATGGCAAGGTTGCAGTGATTACGGGTGGAACGAGCGGCCTGGCGCTGGCGAGCGCCAAGCGCTTTGTTGAAGAGGGCGCCTACGTTTTCATCACGGGCAGGAGGCAGGAGCAGCTCGATGAGGCCGTCAAGCTGATTGGCCGGAACGTGACCGGCGTGCGCGGTGACGCGGCAAATCTCGACGACCTCGACCGTGTGTTCGATACGGTCAAGCGGGAAAAGGGCAAGATCGACGTCCTGTATGCGAGCGCCGGCTGGGGCGAAGCCGTACCACTGGGAGAGATTACCGAGCAGCACTTCGATAAGATCTTCGGCCTGAATGCTCGCGGAACGCTGTTTACGGTTCAGAAGGCGTTGCCGCTATTCAACGATGGTGGATCGATCATCATGACCGGATCAGTTGCTTCGGTGAAGGGTTTTCCTGGTTTCGGCGTGTATTCGGCGAGCAAGGCGGCGCTGCGCTCATTCGCACGCACGTGGCTGAACGAACTGAAGGGCAGGAAGATCCGGGTGAACGTGCTGGGCCCGGGGCCGATCGCCACACCGATGCAGGAAGAAGTTCTCACCAAGGAGGCGAAAGAGATGTTCGAGTCCCTGATCCCGCGAGGAAAGATGGGTCAACCTGAGGAAATCGCGACGGTCGCGCTGTTTCTTGCTTCAGACGATTCGAGCTTCGTGAACGGGGTGGAGTTGAATGTCGACGGCGGCTTGTCGGCCATCTGAAATCGGCGGATCCCGGTGGTCCCGGTAGGGACGCTCATCACTGAGCGCCCCCCGGACGGATCCGTACGTGCGCGTCTACGCATACGGCTCTTATGAAGGATGAGTGGCGTTGAAGTGGGCGTGAGGATAGGGATGCAGGATTCGGGGTATGGGTATCCACCTGTCGAAGACCGGAGTCAGCGACTCCCACTTCTTCTTTGCGCGTTGGCTGCGACGAACCAGAACGTTTCGCCAGAGCCGATTGATGCGCTGTCTGAAAGTGTGCAACTGACCGATATTCCCGGGAACAGCATGGTATTGGTAGTAGCCAGTGACCACCTTCCGAAGCCATGCACCAACCTGACTGATGCGATCATGCTTCCGGCGGAGAAGCTCAACCTTAATGGCCTTGAGCTTTGCAACCATTCGCGGTTTCGCAGTAATTCGCCAGACGGCGAAGGTGTCGGTCTTGTGGCGTCGCCCGCAGTAGTGGGTGAAGCCCAAGAACGTGAAGGTCTCTGGTTTCCCTTTGCCCCACTGTTTCCGGTTGTGGGCTGCAAAACGCCCGAATTCGATCAGCGCGAAATAAGCACTCAAATCGCTTCGGGGCGCCGCGCGAAACCCTTTAGATCCGATCAAACAGTGGGCGGAACTATTATTCAGTTCCAGGCCGCCGCGCCGCCGCGCGCCACGTTGATCGCACGCTGTGGTGCGTGCCTCCGTTTGCTGCAATCGTTGGTTAAAGCGAAACAAAAAAACCTGCACCCGGAGACCGAGTGCAGGCGAAGATGAGAACAAAGTTGAAAGCGATCACCGGCCTTGAGGACCGGAACGATCCATGGCGACGGGTGCGGCGGGCTATGGATGGCCGACCGGGATGGAGCGTTCGTCGTGCTTGTCGACGAGCCGCCTCAGCAGATCGGCACTGAGGCTGTAATCAGGAACGATCTCTTTCAGGGCAAGAGTGAGCCCCCCGAGATCGCGTGCCGCGCAGATTTCCCGCAGCGACTCGAGCCAGCTGTCGAGGTCACGCTCGGGGAGCCCATTGCCGACAAAGATCCGGATTTTCTCGTGGCCTGAAGGAATGGTGCTTTCGAGCAGCGTGCTTAGTTCCTCGTAGAGCTTTTCCCCAGGACGCATGCCGGTGTACTTGATCTGAATATCATGGTCGGGCTTCAGCCCGGACAAGAGGATGAGATTTCTGGCAAGGTCGACGATGCGCAGCGGCTGCCCCATATCCAAAACGCAGATCTGTCCTCCCTTCGCGATGGCTCCGGCCTGAAGAACCAGTTGGCATGCCTCAGGAATGGTCATGAAGAAGCGGCGCATTTCAGGGTGCGTCACAGTGACCGGCCCTCCCGCGGCAATTTGCTTCTTAAAGGTGGGGATAACGCTGCCATTGGAGCCCAGTACATTGCCAAAGCGGACGGCCACGTATTGGGTGCAGCCGTTTTGCAGAGCCAGGATGATCAGTTCGGCAATGCGTTTGGAAGCCCCCATGACGTTGGTGGGGCGCACCGCCTTGTCAGAGGAGATCATCACGAAGTCCTCCACGCCGTGGCGCGAGGCGGCCTCGGCGACGTTGTAGGTGCCGAAGACATTGTTTTCGATGGCTTCAAAGACATGCGATTCCATCAGCGGAACGTGCTTGTAAGCCGCGGCGTGATAAACAACATGCGGCCGATACTGCCCGAAAACCTCGTCGAGGCGGGCGCGGTTCTGGATGCTTCCGATCTCCGGCCAGAAGGGCACGTGGGGAAAGGACTCGCGCATCTCGCGGTCGGTCTCGAATAACGGGGATTCGGCGATCTCGAAACCGACGATTCCGGCGGGCCGGAAGCGCGCAATCTGGCGGCATAGCTCCGATCCAATGGACCCTGCCGAGCCGGTCACGAGAACCACTCGATCCTCGATGGCGCTGCGGATTCCGCACTCGTCAAGACGGACCAGGGTGCGGCCGAGCAAATCCTCGACGGCGACCTCGCGGATCTGGCCGGCTAATCCGCCCCCCTCCACCATTTCGCCCAGTCCCGGCACCGTCCGGCACTCCGCGTCTGCGGCATGGCATATTTCGAGGATGCGGGTCATCTCGATGCCCGATGCCGAAGGAATAGCGACGAGGATCATCTCGACTTTGTTGGCTTTCACCAGCGCGCAAGCTTTGTCGCCTCCCCCAAGGACCGGAACTCCGTTGATGAAAATACCTTGTTTCTCCGGGCTGTCGTCAACAAAGCCGAGGACCCGATAGGCCAGTTTAGGGTTGTTGCGAATCTCTTTGAGGAGGGTGATGCCGGCGTCCCCTGCGCCGTAGATGAAAGTCCGTTTTTCAGGAACGGCTCCCTGCGCGTTCTGCATGGCCTCGACCGCCATGCGAATGGCCACGCGCAATCCGGCGGTGCCCAGCAGCGAGAGCGTGAGATCGATCAGGCAGATGGAGCGCGGGAACCCGGCCGGGCCGAAAAGCAGAATGGCGGCGCAACCCGCTGCGGAAGCCGCGACGTTGGCAATCACAATCGGGTAGACATCGAAGATGGAGACATAGCGGAGGCCGCGCCGGTTCAGGTTCGCGGCCTGAAAAGCGACGCTCTTCAGCACGATCCACACCGGAAGGGCGAAGCAGAGACAGCGAATCGCGGCCGGGGTGAGTGAAAAATCCAATCGCAGCAGGAACGCCACCACGCCCGAAAGCGCAAAAATGCAGACTTGAGCCCCAAGGACCAGGCCCCAGCGAAAGACGTTGCTCCTGATCGAATTCGGTTTTATGCGCATGGCCTATATCCTTCGGCAGCCGTGATCTGCCGGCCCGATCCACCGGATCGGGTCCAATCGGTGGGGGAGCCAACGTGTGCTCAAAGCGACCGGTGCTTAAGGCTCCAATGGGACGTTGTTAGAGGGGTGTTGAAAAGCTCGGAGTCGAATCGAGTGCTTGCGGGGCGGATTGGTCTGGATTGGATTAGAGATGGAGGACCAGGCCGGGAACGATCAAGAGCCTTGTACGACAGCGGCGGCGCCGGGCGGAGGATACGCCAGCAGCGGCTCCTGCCGCGCTGCCATGCGCATGACGAGCGGATCGAGATTCCAGCGCCGGAGCATGCCGCCGAGCAGAAAAAGTGCCGTGGGCCGGGACAGAATCGCCATCGCAGTGAGCAGGATGAGCCAGCCATCGACCCAGAAGCTGCGATGGTCGATATAGGCAAGAGCCAGCCTGCTTTTCCAGGGGCGAATGATCTGGTTGTAGAGGAGATCGGGATTACTGCTGCCTTCCAGGATCTCGCCTTCATCGGAAAAGACAATGGATGCAGGGTCGGTGATGCCCGGCCGGAGGGAAAGCATGCGCGTCTCAGCCGGAGTATAAAGCGCAGCATCCGCGGGGACCTGGGGGCGCGGACCGACGAGGCTCATGTCGCCCTTGAGAACATTCCAAAGCTGGAGCAGTTCATCCAGCTTGTAGGCACGCACGAAGCGCCCCAGGGGCGTAATACGGCGATCGCAGGAGGAGGTGGACGAGCCGCCGATGCGATCTGCGCCCACCACCATGGATCGGAATTTCATCATGCGGAAGGTGCGTCCGTTGCGCGCTGCGCGCGGCGCAATGTAGAAGGGCGAATGCCGGTCCTGCATCCAGATGGCCAACATGACCCCCAGCAGAAGCGGCAAGCACGCCATCAGGCTGATCAGGGAAGCGAAAATGTCGAAGACGCGTTTTATGGTCATGAGAGTCAAGAGACCGGGACAGCAAGCTGTTCGGTGACGACGCGCAGGATCGATGGGGCGTCGAGAGAGTACACAGCCCTTAAATATTTCTGGCTGCCGACTACGGAAGAAAAGGTGTTGCGCAGGCCCATGCGCACGAAGAACCCGGGAAACGCGCCGGCTTCGAGCAGCACTTCCGCTACGGCGCCGCCCAGGCCGCCATCGACAGCATGCTCCTCGATGGTGATCACTCCCCCGGTTTCCGTGGCCGCTTTCACCAGCGCGCCCGCGTCGAGGGGCTTCAGGGTGTGAACGCTCAGCACCCTCGAGGAGATACCCCTTTCGGCCAACTCTGCGGCGGCCAGCAGGGCTTCGCCAAGAATTCCGCCCGTTGCGGCAAGTGTGACGTCACGCCCCTCGCGCACCACGCGCATGCTCCCAGCCTTAAAACGCTCTTCCGGAGTTTGGCATGCGGGAGCCGCCGACTTGTCGAGGCGCAAATACGCGGGACCGCGGTGCGAAAGAAGGTAACGCGTGACTTGGGCCGCTTCCCAAACATCACATGGCGAAAACACCTCGATCCCGGGAAGGGAACGAAGAATGGCCAGGTCCTCGGTGGCGTGATGCGACATGCCAACCTGTCCGTAACTCATGCCGCCGCCAATGCAAACCATCCTGACGTTTGCCTTGTGGTAGCAGACATCATTGCGGATTTGCTCAAGACACCGCAAGGTGGGGAAGTTGCCGATGGAGTAGGTAAAGACGGTGTGTCCTTCCAGGGCCAGACCTGCGGCGATCCCGGTCATGTTCTGCTCGGCCACTCCGGCGTTGAGGAACTGGCGCGGAAACCGCGCGATGAAGTCGTTGAGGACGCCGAAGCCGAGATCGCCTGAAAGCAGCAGAAGTTCCGGGTGCCGGGGAGCGAGCTCCGCCAGCACGGCGACGAATGCATCTCTCATGGCCGGCCCTCCAGCTCAGCGAGCGCGGCATCGAATTCGCCACCGCGCGGAGTCCTGTAATGCCAAAGCACGCTGTGCTCCATGAAGCTGACGCCTTTCCCCTTGGTGGTGCGGGCAACGAGGCAGGACGGTTTGCCCGCAGCAAAGGGAAGCGCGGTGAGTTCGCGGCGCAACGCTTTGTGATCGTGCCCGTCCAGCTCGCGAACCGACCAGCCAAACGCCTTCCACTTCTCCGCGAACGGTTCAAGCTCAAGCACCTGGGAGACGGGAGCGATTCCCTGGATGCGGTTGTAATCGATAATCGCCACCAGATTCTGAAGCCCATGGTGAGCCGCGAACAAAGCCGCCTCCCAGGTTGAGCCCTCGTCACATTCGCCGTCGCTCAGGAGGCAGAAGACGCGGTGTCCGGCCGCCTTCAGCTGGCCGGCGTAAGCCATTCCCGCCGCCAGCGGCAACCCGTGCCCGAGGGACCCGGTGGAAACATCGACACCGGGCAGCAGGTGCGAGACATGGCCGCTCAGTTCCGAACCGTCCTGATAGTGCGTGAGCAGCTTCTCCACGGGAAAGAACCCGCGTTCGGCAAGAGCCGCATAAAGGCCGGCGCCGGCGTGGCCCTTGCTGAGCACAAGGCGATCGCGGTGAGGACCCCCGGGGTCGGCGGGATCGACGTGAAGAATCCCGCTGTAGAGCACGGCGAGAATGTCAGCGCAGGAGAAGATGGCGCCGATATGCGAGCTTCCGCCCCGGTTGGTCATCCTGAGCGCGTGAATGCGAATGCGCCGCGCCAGATCGCGGCCGGGATCGATGCCCGCGGTGATCATTGCGAATACCCAAAGAAATTGCGAATGCTGTCGCAGACGTATTCGGCATCCTCGTCGGACAGCGACATGTTCATGGGGAGCATGAGCATGCGGCTGAACAAGCGGTCAGAAAGCGGCAGATGGCTCTTGAAACCGAGAGCTTTCATCTGATGGATTCCCACTCCGCCCCACTGGATGAGAGTGCCAATGCCGCGCTGGGCAAGATGTTGCTGGAGCGCGTCGCGCGCCTCGCTCTCGATCTCGTAGTTCTGGTAGATGTCGAAATGGTCGGGACTGGAATCGGGCGCGGGCGGAAGCACGACCTCCGCGACCTCCTTCAGGCGCTGGTCGTAGAGGGCCGCCACATGGCGCCGCCGCTCGATCACGCGGCCGTGGTTCTTGAGAAGGTGATTCAGGAATGCCGCCTGCAGGTTATCGAGACGCGAGTTGTACCCCCATCGCACCACTTCTCCTTCGGCATTGCGGCCGAAGTTGCACAGCTCGGCGGCGCGTTCAAAAACATCATCATCATTGGCAACCACAGCGCCGCCGTCTCCCAGGCAGCCCAGCACCTTGGCGGGATAGAAGCTGATGGCAGCCGCCGCCCCGAAGGTTCCGGCGCAGCGCCCTTTGAAACGCGATCCCAGCGCCTGCGCCGCGTCCTCGATCATCAGCAGCCCATGCCAGGTCGCGATGGCTTGCAGCGCATCCATGTCGCAGGTGCGTCCATTGAGCTGGGTGGGCATGATGGCCCGCGTGCGCGAAGTGACGGCAGCCTCCACGGCAGCGGGATCGATAAGGTGATCGGCGCCGCAGTCAACCGGAACCGGCGTCGCGCCGGCGAAGTGGACGGCCACGGCGGTCGCCAGCATGGTGTGCGAACTCAGGATCACTTCATCGCCCGCGCCGATTCCCGCGGCTTCAAGGGCGGCCTCAAGGCCGTCGGTGGCGTTGCCCACACCGAGAGCGTGACGGGCTCCGAGAAAGGACGCCAGCGCGGCCTCAAACTCTTCCAGATCTTTCTGCTTGATGAACGCGCCCCTGCGGCCGACATCGAGAAAGATGGACTGGAACTCTGCCTGGTGGGATCTGAAAATGCCGGGGTAATCAAAAAACGGAACATTACGCATGCCGAGGAAATGTCTTCCTTTCTGCTTCTATTCGAGAACGGCGAAGGAAATATAAGGATCCCAGTCGAGGCGGCGGAGGCGAAGGCCGCTTAGCCGATGGTCTTCAACCGCGGCCAGTGTCTCTCCCGGCCAGATCGGGTTGTCGAGCTCGTCAAAGGCCAGAATGGCTCCCCTGGGCATGCGGGGAAGAAATGAATCGAGCGCAATCCTGGTGGGTTCGTACAGGTCGGCATCGAGATAAAGCAGGCTGACCACCAGGTGCGGATGCGAAGTGACAAAGGCGGGGACGGTTTCTGCGATGTTTCCACGAATCAGCTCCACCTTGGGAATATGGCCGAGGAAGCGGTCGAGATCGTATTCGCGAATCAGCTCGATCAGCTCGTCGTAGGAGTTGGCGCGCAAATCGCCGGGTTGCGCATCGGTGAAGCGACTCTGGTCGTGTGCAAGCAGCGACGGAAATCCATCGAAGGTGTCAAAACCGTAGATGCGCCGGGTCAGGTTTTCCGGTTCCAGCATGGCGCTGAGCTTGGCCCAGGCCATCAGCCCGAATCCACGAAAGACGCCGCACTCGATGACAGAGCCTTTGACCGGCATAGCGAGCTTGAAAACCTCGTACATGGCCAGGAAACGCTTCAGGTGCTGGCGGCGCACGTACTTGGTGAAGTTTTCGAGCTTGATTTCGACGGGGTCGGCGCATTGGGCGAAGATTTCCGCTGTCCTGGCCGCCGCTTCGCGCTCGGCCTGTGTCCGCAGCGGCTTAGCTTCGACTGTGTTTTGCATCGAGTATTCCCCCGCGTAAAGAGGTGTTGCCGGGCGGGTCGAGGAGGTAGCGGCCCAAGGCGCGAATGCCCCAGGTTGAAGTGCGCCTGCCCCGCCCCGCAAGGAGGAAACCCGACCGCTGGGCGGTTCGCACGGATGCGGTATTCTCCGCCGCGGTCAGGTACCAATATCTGCGTTCCTTGGACGGCTCAAGGCGCAAGATCTGGGAGATGCCGAACGCCGCGAGGCCCTGGCGGCGGCGATCCTGCCGCGTCCACACGTCGCCGATCTGCAGATCCTCGCGCGCCATGAAGGGAAACCGGAACCACGCAGGAGTAACCAGGCAGCGGTGCACCAGTTCGCCGGTGTCATCGACCAGCAGAACGCAATATCCGGAACTGCGAAACACGCGCAGAAAGTGCATGATCCACCAGACGGCATAGGGCAGGCGAGGCAGGCCGGGAGGAACGACCTCGCGGATGGAAGGGCGCCAGAGGCGGGCGTGGTAGCGGCCGGCATCGGGAGCGATCGCCATGGCGTCGCCGGCGCGCGCAGCGAAGAACAGCACTTCGCTAGCCGCCATATCGCACCTGTCGCGGAGCAACTGCGGGCGGTCTTGACATAATTTGGGCCAGGAGAGAAGAAACCGCGTCCATGGTCCGGGCGGCGCTAAGGTGGGCAAGATAATAGGCGCGCCCGCTTGCCGCCATCCCGGCGAGCCGGCCGTCTGCAGAACGCGCCTGCCGAACGGCGTCTGCGATCGCGGCCGGGGCATCCGGGGCGCAGATGTAGCCGCATCCGGCCGCTTCTACCAGGCGCGCGGGCGCGCCGGTGCCGGCCACCAGGATGGGCCGCGCGCATGCCATATACGCTGCGATCCGCGAGGGGAGCGAAACCGCGCCGGAGGGAGCCCGCCGCGTGGCGACGATCATCAGATCTGCCGCCGCGTAGATGCCGGGCAGATGCGCAGGATCGGCAATGAAACCGAGAAAGAGCGCGTTGCCAAGACCTGCCTGCGAGCAGCGTTCCAAGGCGCGACGATATTCAGGCCCGGTCCCGCAGAAGACGAAACGAATGTTTTTCTCGGAACGAAGAAGGGCCGCAGCCTCGAGAATGGCGTCGATGCCGTGGGTGGAACCGAAGTTTCCGGCGTACATCACGACGAATGCCGAGGGGGGGATTCCGCAGCGGGCACGAAGGTCGCCGGCCGGCTGCGGCGAGAAGCATTGCTCGTCGGTGCAGTTGGGCACGACGTCGATCTTGTCGGCGTCGATACCGGTTTCCGCAATCAAGGTCCTGAATTCGGGCGCAATGACGGTAATCTTCGCCGCCCTCCGGTAAACGCAATGAGCCAGCCTGCTCATCGCCCAGTACAAGACGCCGCGCCGCACCGCGCCGGCCACCAGTCCCGCTTCCGGCCAGATATCCTGCACGTCGTAAAGGAACGGCGTGCGGCGCCAGAAGGCGAGGAAAAGAGCGGGAAGGGCTATGGTCAACGGGGGATGGTAGACGTAAAGGACGTCGAAGGGCCGGAGCGCGAACCCGCCCACACACGACGAGACCGCGAAGGTGAGGAAATGAAGGATTCGCTTGGTTACGGATCGTCCCCGGTACGGCCACACGAAGGCCCGCACCACATCGGCCCCGAACCACTTCTCGCGCATCAGGAGCCGGTAACGGTATCCCTCATACAGCCTGCCGTGGGGCAAGTTCGGCAAGGCAGTGAGGACCTGCACGCTGTGCCCTTGCGCGACCAGGTGCTTCACCAGGAGCGACATCTTCATGGCCGGCTCGGGCGGGAAATATTGTGTAAGGATAGCTATGCGCATACGGGCTCGACCACTGCCATGCGGGCGCCGGCGCGTTCGATGACGTCGAGCACGGTGCGCGACAGCTCGGAGGCCGTGGGAAAGGTGAGCGACTGTTTCACGGCTGCCTGCTGCAACCGGCGCCGAGTTTCCGGCTCGGCAACCAGCCGGGCGAGAGCGTTCTCGATTTGGGACGGATCCTTGGGATCAAAGTAGAGAGCCGCCTGACCGGCAATCTCCGGCATCACGCCACTCTGCGAGCAGGCGATGGCCGCGCCGCAACTGAGAGCTTCAATCAGCGCATTGGGGCAGTTCTCGCAGCCGGATGTAAAGACAAAGCACAGACAGGATCGCAACAGTGCGCCGATCTCCGCGCCGCCGCGCGCGCCGGTGAATACGACGCGACCGGGGCCACACAACTTCGCCGCCAGCCGCTCGAGAACTTCGCGGTACGCCGGACTGGGCGCAGCGCCCGCGATGACCAACTGCGGCGCAGAGTCACCCAGCCGGCTCAGCAAGCTCCCGTAGGCCTTGATCAGCGGCTCGAGGTTCTTGTAGCGATGCAGATTGGAAATGGTGAGGAGATACGGCCGGCTCAATGCAAGGCCATTGAGGATGCCCGCGTCCTGGCCGGGGCGTCCAGCCTCGCCGCGCGCGCGGTAGATGACGCACTGCCTGCCAGCATCGCCAAGCCGACAGCGCCGCACCAGCGTCTGTTGCGCAAACTTCGACAGGAAGATGACGCCCGCAGCCCGCTTCGCGCTCCATGCCGTCAGCGCCCCGAGAAGGCCGAAACGAAGGCGGGAAGCGAGATTCATGGAGCGCGCCTCGCCGCACCATGGCGCCAGGTTCTGCACCGTGGTTACGCAGGGAACGCTCGTGAACAGCGGCCCGATATTGGCAGGACAGAAGAGCACATCGATCTGGTAGCGCCTGATCAGAAACAGCAAGGGCCCTTGCTCAAAGAGCAGGCGGCCCGCAATTCCCGAGACGCGCGGAGAAACACGCACCATCTGCAGGCGCGCATCGGAGAACGAGGCAACCTTGCTGTAGGCGTCCCGGCTGCAAAAGACCACGGCAGTATGCCCCCGTTCCGCCAGTAGAGATCGCCACCCGGCGAGGAGCTGCCTGAGGTTACGCAGGCTTCCACCGTTGGGCTGAAAGAGGGCATTGATGCCGATACGCATTCTCTAAGCCCTCACCACCATCGGTGTCTTGCCGGCACGCGTCCTCTCGAGCTCGGCAACCACGACCACTTCTACGGCCGCGAGCCGGGTATCGACGCTGAGGAGATTTCGCTTCACGCGCTCCACGGTGTCGCCGTTGCCCCCTTTGAGCGCCAGCCGCACTCCGGTGGGGGTCTGCGCGACCTGGTATCCCTGCACCTCGCGGCAGCCGCGCACCGCGTGCGTGAAGAGCTCGGAGTGCAGCGATCCTGCGCCGTGAAGAGTGACGTAGTCGTTGCAGCGGCCCAGCACGCGCTCGAAGGTTGTGATGCCGGAGGTGTCCCGGCATCCCGGCGCGCTCACGATTTCGTCGCCGAGGGCGTAGCGGATGAGCGGAAAGCAGCGCGGGTAGAGGGACGTGACCAGGACCGCCCGCCCGCCCGATGACGCGGGCACGGGATCGAGCTCGACAAAATATCGCCACCAGAAGACTTCGTATCCTCCCCAGCGGCGGGTATAAGCGATCAGGTTAGTCTCCACTGACCCGTACTCCATGGCGATGGGCGCGTTGAACAGGTCGTGCAGGCGCGCCGTGCTGTCTGGGAATGGGAAAGCCTCAGCCGCCGCAATCACCGCCTTCACGCCGAGTGCGCGCAATGGCGATCGCAGTTCAAGATTGACGCGCGCGAAGCAGTCAAGGGCGACGCCATAGCCAAGGATGAAATCCGGCTTGAAGCGCAGCATCGCGTGCGCCGACCGGGCCATCGCCGACGGACTCAGGTCATAAGCCGAGTAGCGGTAGAAGTCGATGAGGCGGTCTCTCAGGCCGCGCTCGATGCGCTTCATCCAGCCGTGGAATCCCCGCCCCATCAGATGGCTGTGTCCCCAGAGCGCGAAAAGCCGGGAAGCCGGCGTGATCCCGTATTCCCGCCGCCCATACCACAGATCCGCGGTTGCAAACCGGCTTTCCGAGCGCCACGCCGGCAGCTGCACCGGCTCTGCGGTCGATCCGCCTGTGGTGCGCAGGAAGTCGCTCCCGCGCTCATTGCTCGACATTTCGCGGGTGTGCCGTTGCACCAGCTCGCGATGGGACGGCGGCACCACCTCCATGAACTCTTCCCAGTTGGCGAAGGCCGTGGGGAGCTTGAGCCGCCGCGCCAAATCGTGATAGTAGGGCACGGTGGCAAGGATTCTTGCCCAGTGCTCATTGAACAAGCGCAACTGGTACGCGCGCCGCTCCTGCGGCCCGCCGAATTCCGCCTTGACCTTGAGAATGGCGTCGACGCGGCGCTGATAGGCTGCAGCCCTGGCTGCCCTGACGATCCACATGTTTTTCCCTCAGTGATTGGGCCCCGCGAGGCGCCGCAGTGCTGGAAAACACCGGTTAGAGATAATGGCGCCACCCGCGCGGGGGAAGAAACTTGTGCCCACACGCTCTGGCCAGCGCCGGGAGCAGCACCTGCGCTCCATTGACTACGGCCGCGACACGGCTCACATCCCCGCGGAAAATGCTATGTGTGGGATGGAAGAGCGCATGTCGGATGAGCGGCAGCCGCTCGGGCTCATAGCCCATAAGCAGGCAGGCCGCGTAGTCGGCCAGGGCGGCATTGCTGGCGAAGATCAGCGTGCGTGCGTCCACGGGGTCGGGATTCAGGGGGCCATCGCCTTCGCCGCCCGTGATTCCATCCACGAGCACGAGCTGCGTGCGCGCCGGGCTGCCATTCACTCTGCCGTCGGCGGTGCCGAAGGCGACAATCCTGGCAATATCCAACGCCATCCGCCACGCCGTATCGTTGCCGTGCCAGGCCCCATAGCGACGCCCCCCGGCGCGGGCGTAGATGCGCGCCAGGGTTCGCTCCACGATTTCGATGGCGTGCTGGCGATGTCCGCCATGGCGGTGCGACTGCACGAAATCGTGGAAGCGCGACAAAGTATGCGCGATGGCAGTGGGCCGGGCGTACTCGTCGCCTCCCTCCCGCGGCGAGCCGAAGCGATGATGCGCCAGGCACTCCTTTTGCGAGATGGTTCCCACCAAGCCTTTGAGCGCGCAGGTGATGCCGACCTTCTCGTGGGTCTTCAGTTTGGGAACGCTGATCAGTACATCGGCCTCGGCAATTCTGCGGTTAAGAACATAGACGTGGTGATTCTCTTTGTGATACGACGCGGTGGCCGCGGGTTCGTAGCCGGCAACGCGATAGCGTGGCCGCGCCGCATCGAAGTCCGACAGCAGACTGCCAGCGCTCAAATCAAATCGGATCTCGCGATCGGCGGCGCGGCGCTCAATAGAAGCCGATCGGCCCAGAACATCCTCCTGGCGCACCAGGCCGCGCAGATCACACAGTTCAAGCCTGCGCCCCTGTCGCGCGTAGAAAGCGCAGAGGTCCGCCGCGCCGGCGTCGCGCGTAACCCGCTTCCAGACACAGGACTGGAGCGGGGCGTTGCCCAGGGATACCTGCGCCGTCGCTCCTGCGGCAATAAAGACATAATCAAGCAGTGCGCGCAGCACCGACCCGTGCGTGCATTTGGCATCGAACCGCGCCCGCGATTCGTACGGCCGCCTGTGAAAAACAAAATTGGGCAGCACAAACACGCGCGCGCCGGTCCGCACGAACGTCCCCAGGGGGTTCCATTGCGGAGTGCCGAAACGCGCCGCGTCAAGGCCCGCCTGGCGCAGCATTTCGCGGACGTTACGGTAAACAGGATTCTCCGCGCCGGCAAGATCGTGGAAGGGGTATTCCGGGTAGTGAGAATCGGGAGAAAAAGAGAACTTCCGCGGCGGATAGGGCCCGCACGCGGTAAGAATCGACACGGCCGGGATGGAATCAGGTTGCGCCAAGTACGGTTGTCTCTGCGGGATCGATTGGTGCCGTGCCATCAAGCGGCGGGGCGAGGGGTGCGGCGGTTTTCCACCGTGGCGCGAAACAAAGTCACCAGTTCGTCTTCGATGCGCTGGTTCCAGAACGGATCGCGCTGCAAGACGCGTTCGCGGATCGGCCATTGCGGGTCAAGCCGCAAGGAGGTCCACAGTTCGCGGAGGGCTCGCACCCTGCGAGCGCCAAACCACGCGATGACAGCGGATCGGCGCGCATAACCGGAATGGGCGAAACGGGCCATGCCGCGCCGGGCGAACCATCCCGCCAGCGCGCGCTCCAAGTCCGCGAGCAGGGCATCGCAATCCTCGATGCCCGCACTGCGCGCGGCCGCAAGCGCGCGGCCCAGCAGGGAATAGCGCAGAGCCTCCTCGTCGCGGCGTCCCGACATGGAATCCAGCCGCAGGCGATATTTCAGGAGCCGCTCACGGAGGTTGGCAAATTGCAGATACCCGGCCGCGCGCAGAAGCATGTCGTAATCCTCGGATTTGCGAAACGCGGGCCGGTAACCATGGATCTCCACAACCTGCTGGCGGCGGTACATCAGGCTCCCGTGCACCAGCGGGTTGCGCATGCGGGCCAGCTCCTTGCGAATCTCCGCGTCCGCAAGCGGGTACTCATAATCGCGCAGTTGCCGGCCGTCCTGGTCAATGGCGGTGATGGCGGTGCCGAGGATACTGATATCGGGATGCGCGTCCAGGCAGGCGATCTGCCGTTGCAACCGCTCCGGCTGCGAGACGTCGTCGGCATCTTGCCGCGCCACGTAGACGCCGCGCGCCATGGCCAGGCCCTGATTCAGAGCCGAGGCGAGCCCCACGCCCGGGAGCGCGGACACCCGGATGCGCGCGTCGGGAAACGAATCGATTACCTGGCGCGAGGAATCCGTCGATCCGTCGTCGAAGATGATGAACTCGAAATCCGGCGTGGTCTGGCGCAGGATGCTGCCGATGGCTTGCGCCACAAAGCGGGCGTCGTTGCGGACGCTCATGATCACGGAGACCAGGGGTGTGGAACGCAGCAGTTGCATTCAGGCCTCTTCACATACGGGCTTCACGGCCGGCGCAGCACGCAGTTTTCTGCCGCATTTTCCGGCGAGAAGGATAGATGGCAAGTCAGCATGAAGCTATATTTCATCCCACTCTGCGGGCAGAGGCTCCTCGCACCACCAGGCGCGACGCAGCCGGGCCGGCGCCTGGACCCACGGCTTGAGGTCGCTCAGGAAAGCGGCCCACCAGCTGAATGAGCTGTTGGCAATCACAAAATTCCGGAACCGGCTCATCGTCATCAGCGCGCACAAGTCGTGCTCCGGGCAGCCTGATGTATGCGTCCATTCGCCAAGTTCGTAGGTGGCGGGCAGCAACTCGCGGCTCTGAGCCCAGTCGAGGTTGTCGGCATAAACCACAAATCGGGGGTTTCCCAACCGGGCACAGCAGCGCGCGTAGGCCGCCTGGTAGTAATCGCGGCCAAGGGGCTGGAGCGCATGAGCCTTGGCCTCGGCAAAGGAGCGGATATGCACGCAGACCTCGTTGGCATGCACCCGGCGTCGCCGGCAGGGCTCGAATCGGATCGACTTGCGAAGTTCCGCTGCGTAGTCGGAAAAGTACGGAAGCGATTGCCAATAGCCGCGCAGATAAACCTTTCCGGATAAGCTCTTGCCGAGGAGGACGCGATTCACCTTGCCCCCGGCGTCAGTGAAGATTCTGCATCCGGCGAGGCTCAGGCAACCATGATTCCGGTCCGCGACCCTGGCCAGCGCCGCAATCGCTTTACGCTGCAGCCAGTTGTGCGAAAACGTGCGCGTGGCAGAGATGCCCAGCTGGGGCAAGACGAACCTCCTGCCGTACGGATCCCGCTGGTAAGAACTCAATTCCAAAGCAAGGCCGAGCCCGGAGCGGCGGGCGGCCGCCGCAGCCGCTGCCCAGCAGTAAAGTTGATTGCCGACACCGCCGACAACCGAGGTGGTCAACGTTCCCACGCCCCGAGCAGCCTCGGACATCTGTCTCACGCCTCCCCAGCGGCGGGGGCCGAGAAGCCGCGCGCTGTGGTCGTCCGCCGCGGCCCGCGTTGCGCTCCAGAGAAAAGGGCCGCGCCCATGGCGACCAACGCGTAAACCACGAGAGCCCGCTCCATGTTCATAATGACGACGTCGGGGGACGGGAACACGGGCAGAAGCGTGGGCAACCCGATCATATAGATGGCCAGGGCGCGGAGAAAGAAGCCGCTGGTCAGAAGCAACGAGTTCAGGAACATCAGCAACGCGACGTTGCCGGCAATGAGCAGAAGAAGGTTCGGGTATCCCAACTGCCAGATGGCCACCGCGCCAGGAGTCACTCCGGTCATAGAAGAGAACAGATCCATCCCCGCCATTCTGCCGGCAATGCGCGCCGGCACTCCCAGATAGGTTCCGTCGGCGCTGCCCGGCACCGGCTTGCCGGGCATGAGGGTGCGGGGCACGATGGCCAGGAAAGAGGAAGCCACGCTTCTCAGGCCGCCGCTCCCGGGCCCGCCCGCCCGCAGCAGAAGGTTCGATCCGCTGAAGCTGTCAAATTTCAGAAACGCAGCAATCGCGCTCCGGGTTACCATCTCTCCGGACTGCCCGGCCCCGGTCGCGTTGCCCTTGAAGTAGGCCGCGGCCTCGGCGAAAATGGTGGCCTCGCCGAATTCCGGATCGAAGCGGTTGAGGCGGATAATATCGCCGACGGCGCTGCCGATGGCAGCTGTCAGCAATGCGCAGGTGCCGCCGATGACGATCACTCGTTTCCGGTTCCAGCCGCGTGCCTTCGCCATCATGATGAGCAGGATGAGCGGCAGCAACGCGGTAATGCCGACCCCCTGAAGAATGCCGCGCGCGGTGAGCAGAGCGATCCACGACCACACCAGGAGGAGAAGGGCGCGAGCTTTGGGCTGACGGCCCCATCGATCCAGCAGCATCGCATAGGCCAGGGAGGCCCACAAGGCCAGCGCCACGCTCACCGGGCCGAGGTCGTTGAACTGCTGGCTGCCCATCTCCGCAACCGCGTAAAGGTTTCTATCGGCATAGCTCGAACCCGTCGCAGAACCGGGATCGAAGAGCGCATTGGCAATCAGCCCCGTGGCGGCGATGGCGACCGCGGCCTTGTAGGAGACGCGCAGCCTGCCCGTGGGCCCGTGCACCACGCCGCTGAAGAAGGGGCGCTTGATCAAGAGCAGGAGCAGGCATGCGATGAGCACGCCTGATTCCAGGCAGACCATCCGGCAAAAGTCGTTAAAGTCACTGGTTCCGTAGGCGAACAGCCGATCGGGCATGGCCAGGGCGATCAGCGCCGGAAGCACATACCAGAGTCCGGTGTAGAAAGCCAGCGCAACGGAAAGAACCGGCGCGATGGTGCGCCGGCGCAGAAGGCAAACCACGATTACGCAGAGAACAGCCTGCAGCAGCAGAACCAGAAAGCTCATGACCTTGCGCCCCTGGGGTGCTGCTTGCGGAGACCATGGCGCGGGAAGATGCGCGGCGTCAAGATGCCGCCTCGGGGCTGGGAATTGATTCCGGCGCAGCGCCGGAAACCGGGGAGGAGAACATGACCCAGGCGCAATACGTGATGCTGAAGCCAAGCGAAGCGACGGCCACCCCGGTCACGCCAAAGAAAAAGGCTCCTGCAAAGTTGAAACCTGTGCCCAGCACAGCGGTTACGATTTTGGGCACGATGAGGGTCCTGGGATCGGTGGAGAGCGCATGTTTCATGGTGGCAACCTGGCCGCAGGCAAAAATCCCCGAGCTCAGGACCAGGAGCGGCAGCAGGTGCGCGACCGAACCGTATGCGGGCGGCAGAAGATGGCGAAAAAGGGCGCCTCTGCCCAGCATGGCGGCCGCGGCGGCGGCCAGCGTGGCGAGCAGGGTAACCGTGAAAATCTGCCGCACGGTAGAGCAGGCCTTGTTCATGCGCGCACCATTGTCTGTGGCGCCCACTTGATGGAACAGGATCGGCTGCACCAATTGCGTCAGGAACAGAGAGGCCATGTAGATGGGATAAAAACCGATTTGATAAAGCACCTGATAGAGACCCACGCCGCGCGTCGCGACAAAGGATTCCAAGGCCCAGCGGTCCGACGCCATTTGCGCCCAGGTGAAAATGCCCCACGAGCTGAAAGGGCGGGCGTAAATCCACAACTGGCGGCGCAACCTGCGCTCCCCAGCGACATCCCGGACGGGGCGCCAGCGGCCGGTGGCCATGACTGCCCGGCGCAGGAAGATCGCCTGCGAGACCAGGACGACGGCAGCGGCAGCGGCAAAACCGAGCATGGCCATGGCCGCGCCGCCGAAAGCGCGCACGATCAGCACCGCGAGCCCGAAGCGCAGCCACATTCCCAACCCCTGGTGCCATGCCACGATGGTGCGCTGGCGCGCCGCGTTCTGGATTCCGTCAAAGACGGAATTGACCCCAGCCAGGATGGCATAGACCGTGCTCCACCCCCCGATGGCCAGCAGGCTGCGCCACGGCGTAGACGCCAGGCCAAACAGAAGGACAGCGCCGGCAGCGGCGATGACGGCGCAGGCGGCCAGGACCACACGCCCCACGGCCCTCACATATTCGGTGAGCGCATTGCGCGCGATGGCCGCCGCGTAGAATCTCTGCGTGGCGTTGCTCACCGGTCCCAGGGTCACCTGTTGCACCAGCAAGGCGACCGTCCCGCCCAGCGCCAGCTGCCCGTATTCTTGAGGCTGCAGGAAACGGGCCAGCAGCGGCACGCCGGCGATGCCGCCAGTCCCGGCGACAATCTGCCCGGCCAGAATCCAGCCGGCTTCGCCGAGAATGCGGGCGGCAAACAGCCTTCGCAGTGGCACGCCGCGCCGCGCGAGCCAAGCGGTCATGGGGGGCCTGGCCTCTTGCCACAGCCCGCATCGGCCGAACGCACTCACGCCGTCGCCTCGTATTGGTCAGCCACTCGATATTCTCTGCGCATCTGTGGTTGCAAGCTGGCGCTGCCTTCACTTGATTGCGACCGCCCACATGGATCGCCCCCAGACCGCGGGCGCGCCGATGCACATCACGCGCAGGCACAGGCCGGCGGCCCAGCGCGAAATCCGGCACGCCAGCCAGCGCGCCGCCGAGACCAGGCCGCGGCGCGGGTGCGCGTTAGGAAAGTCGAGAATGCGCACCGACGTGAACCCCACCATGTTCAGAAGGCAGCGCAGCGCGTTGGCGGTAACTCCCCACGCGTGGGTGATGTCGTTGGCCAGGTCGTGGGCTCCGAATGGCCCATCGGCGCTGGGCACGCGCAGGATCAGGGCGCCTCCCGCCGGCAGCGCCCGGTAGCAGGCCTCGAGAAAGCGCACCGCCTGGCTCTTCTCAAGGTGTTCGAGAAAGTCAACCGCGGCGATGAGCGCTAGGGGCTCAGAGAGATGGGCCAAGACGGCGAAGGCGTCTCCCACCTCGGCGGCAAGACCGAGGGTCTGCGCCAGCGCAACCTGGCGCGGATCAAGATCGTAGCCGCGGCAATTCCGATAGCCGTATTTCTCGAGAAAGTACAGGAAGTTGCCGTAACCGCAAGGCAGGTCAAGGCACAGCTTTTGCCGGTCCGCCGGAAGGTATTTGCGCAACCCGTACCAGTAGTATTCCGCCAGCTTGTCGAACTCGCGCCGAAGCTGATCGGCGGTCACAAGCCCGCGCGCGGCGGTCTGGTATTGGTAATACCGCGCTTCGTGATACCGCGAATCTGCGTCAGCGATGAGTTCCATTCGTCAAGTCCCATCCCCGCTCGGATTGCGTTCAAGATCAGCCAACGGGATCCCTGTCATTTTGTTGCCAGCACACGGCGAAGCTCGGCGAGCGATTGCGCCAGAGGAGGCCGGCGCTGGACAAAATCCTTGAGGGAGATCAGCGCGCACATCCCGAAAAATCCCAGTGCAGTGAACCACAGCACGATCAGCGCACGATGCGGCGCCGATTTCCGCTCCGGCGGAGCGGCGGTTTCGACCACCTGGATCACCGCAGCGTCCTTGGCTTCATCGAGCCGCGCGGCGTCGTACTGCTTCAGCAGCAAATCGAAAAGGGCCTGCTGGTATTGAAGCTCATGCTCGGCGCGCAGGTAATCGAGACCCGCCGCGGGAACATCCTTCAGCCCCGGGCCCGGAAACCCCGAACTGCGGCTCTTCCTTTCGAGGTCCGCAACCTGGCCTTCGAGCGCGGCCAGCTGGCTTTCGGCCAGCCCCACTTCAGGATTCTGTTCGGTCGAATAGGAACGCAGCGCCCGTAATTCGACCTCCTTGGCTCCCACCTGCGCACGCAGAGCAGCGAGGCTGGCAATCATGGTGCGCGCCTGCGCATCGAGCTGGATCAGTCCCCGGCTCTGCTGCACCTGTTGAAAGGCAAGCTCTGCCGCGATCAGCGCCTCTTTGCTCTGCTTCATCTCGTCTTCATAAAAGAGCCGCCGCTGTCCCGCCTCGGTTACGGCCAGGGTTTTGGTCAGTGTCCGCAGCTGCTCGGTGTACGCATTGGCGATCGCGGCCGCGCGCTGCCGATCGGTATCGAGAACCGCGACGGCGAGCAGGCCGCTCCGCTCCGACGTGATTTGCGTGTTGGCCGCAAGCTCCTTGCGCGCGGCCGACATGTCTTTGACGCGGTACACCTTTTCGAGATCGAACTTGACAATAATGGCGTCGGCAATGGGCTGCGACTGGAGCAGTCCGATATAGATGTCGTTGGGGTTGTGCAGCCCCAGGCTGCCCGCCGCGGCGGCCAGGGAACTGGTGGCCGGCCCCGCCAGCTGGCTGAGAAAGAGAGCCGCCTCCGATGGCGTTTGATGGGGAGGCATGATCCTGGTGGTGGCCGTGTAGTAAACGGGGAGCAGCAAGCTCGTCGCCATGCCTGCCGCCAGGGCAATGCCGGCCACTTTCAGCACCAGCCATTTGCGGCGAGCGACTTGCGTCAGCGCCTGTACCACGCTGACCGGAGTCGAAGCGCGGTCCGCGCCCACGGATGGCTGCTCGGCGGCCGCGTTGTGGCCCGAAGCAGTCTCCGCTTCTGTCAGGATAAGGTCCGGTTCTGCCGTGATTCTGCCCATCGCTGAGAGCCCCTGCCGGTCGACGCGCCGCTTACGGAAGCGATGTGCCGATCACCGCGCCGGTCAGTGCTGTCTGCGACAGGATCTGCATGAGGAACGGCAGCTGCTGCGCCAATCCGTTGGACGACTTGAGCCGGGAAGGAACCATAATGGAGTCTCCGGGAAGCAGAGTCAGGCTGGTAAAGTTTTCGCGCCAGAACGCGCTGTGACTCTGCGCGCTGATTACCGTGCCATCGGCGCGGATGAGGAAGATGCGCTTCACATCGGCTTGCCGGGTGGGGCCGCCGGCGTCGTTCAGGTAGGCGGCGACGCGCTTCCGCGGTTGATAGCGAAAAGCGTTCTCGTTGTACACCGCGCCCAGGACTTGAACGGTATTAAACCGGGGCGGGATCAAGAAACTGTCGCCGTCTTCGAGGGGAAAGGCGGGAATGTCGGCGACGGTGCTGGCGCGGGGGTTCATGTCGAGAACCACGCGGCCGATGGGACGAATGGCCGCGAGCCGGGCGATCGCAGCCTGCTGCTGAGCCAGTTGTGCTTGCTGCTCGGTGGCGCCGGCGGCATTGAGCGTGGGCGCCGCCGCATAGCGCGCGGTCAGCTCTCTTTGCATCTGGTCGACTGACAGCCGCATTTGCTCTTCCTCGGCCCGGCGCGTGGAAACACGCAACAACTGCGATGCGTAGAGATAGGAGTGCGCGGTGAGACCGCCGGCGCGCTCCACCAGGTCGCGCAGCGTTTCCCCGGCCCTGATGCGATACACGCCCGGCGCATTCACCTCTCCGCTCACGCTCACAAAGGCCGCGTGCCGGTCTTCCGGCAGGGGCAGATCCTGGCGCGAGAAAATGGTGACCACATCGCCCGGCTCCAGGCTGCGGTTATCCTGGGATTCCGGGTGATCGATGGCGTTGCCGAGGTGAAACGCGATCAGGTTCGTGCTCAGGTCGTGCTCGTCCAGGCGTTCAATCGACGCGTAGTCCCAGTTGATTTCCGCACTGGTCCGGATCAGGTCCGCCATCAGATCAATCGGCGCGTTCTCAGGCGGCGCATTCTCGCCGGGAGCGGCCCGCGTGGCCAGATGGTTCTCCTGGTTCCAGTGGCTGCGTGTCATGAGAGCCTCGCGCGATGGAATCAGGTCCGAGATCTTCATTCCCTGGTGCCAGACATACCGGCCGGGCTGTGCGACGTTGCCGCGCAGCGTCACCGCGTTGTCGAACTGGGGCGAAATGGGAAAGACTTCCAGCAGATCGCCATCGCGCAGCGGGCGCTGCAAGCCCAATGCGTCCAGGGGAAAGTCATCGACGCGCCGTCGGCGGTGGTTTTCGATGCGCTCCAGCAAGGCCCGATCGGTTGCGGCAGTATTGCTGAGACCGCCCGCGTCCTGGACGGCCTGAGCCAGCGCCGTGACGTCCTTCAGTTCGTAGATTCCTGGCTCATTCACGCTGCCCATGATCGCGATCTGAGGGCCAACCGGAGGGATGTAGACAACATCGCCGGAAAGCAACTGAGCATCGTGCGACTTGTCCCCTCTGCGCAGCAGATCGTAGACATCCAGCTCCGTGAGCAGCCGGTCGGCGCGAAACAAGCGAATGTGCCGCATGGAGCCAGTGGCGGAAGGACCGCCGGACGCAAACAGTGCGTTCACCAATGTGCTGAGCGAGCTCACCGTATACACTCCGGGCTGCCGCGCGCTGCCCAGAACAAAAATCTGGATGGAGCGGAGCTGGCCCATGGTCACATTGAGCTCAAAATCTTTGTAGAGGTGGGCGATGGCCGAGCGCAGATAGCCCTCGATCTGCTCATAGCGCAGGCCGGCAACGCTCAAGGTCCCCACCTTGGGCAAGAAGATCTGCCCGTTGCTGTCCACGGTGACGGTCGCGTCCAGATCGATTTTGCCCCAGGCTCGAATCAGGAGCTGATCTCCCGGCCCTAGCGCGTAACTGGAAGGCACCGGAATATGGTCCATGGGAGCAAAGGTGGTGGGAACCTGGCTGAACAATTGTCGTCCGAACACCGGGAGCGGCCGGCCCGCCGCATCCTCGGCAAACAGCTCGAATTCGGAGGGCGCGGGAACGGGGCCAACCGGCCGCGCGGACCCTTCTTCGCCGGCCTCGGCGCCCAGGGCGCGCGTCTCCCGAGGAGGCGTGAGATTCGGCGTCTGCGTGTTGAAACTGCCCGGCGTGGCCGCCGCGGGAGCGGCCGCGGCTCCGTTGCGATTGGCCGTCGCTCCGGTCGCGGGACAAGGGCCAAACTGATGCGAGCATTCCGCCGCAGGACAGGCCGGCGCATCGTTGGCGTCAGCTGGGTTGGTCGAGCACTGCGCGGCAACCGAGGACGCAGCCCAGGGTCCGGCGCAAAGCAAGCCAGCCAAAATCATGGGGATGCTGCGATGCATGGAAGAAAATGGTGGGGCGGGGTTTCCGTTGGTTCTTGCCCATTGCGCGCGGAGTTCAAAAGCCTGCCTTGCGCGCCGGGAACCAGGTGAGTTGAATCGATGTCGCAGTGACGGTCTGCTCGCCGGACAGATCGATGGGAGCTTTCCAGTGCTCCAGGGTAAAGTTGCCGCGGATTTCGAAATCCCGACGGACACGTTTCACGACCTCGAGATGGAAATCGTTCAGGGTGGTTCCACCGGCAATGAAATCTCTGGCGGCCTTTTGCCCGCGCCAGCCAGCCTGAATCCACTCATTCCCGCTCAGATGGCAGGTCATCCAAGCTTGCCCGCCCTTATCTTCGCGGCCGATCCAGTCCCCGAAGAGCTGGCCCTGGTTGGTGTAGCCCTGCTTTTCGATTCCCTCCCAGTACATGAACTGCCCGCCGTAGCTGGAGCTGACGGGAGGATCGGTCGACGCAGCTTCAGCGCGAAGGTCAAGCCGGGCGATTCCCGGCAGGTGCGACAGGTAGAGACCGGGGCGAAGCGAGGCGCGCCGGGGAGCGGAGATGGGCGAAACGTCGTCATGCACTTCCGAGTCGGAGTAGAGAGTCAGCCAGTTGCGAGCGAAAGGAAGCCGATAGGAGAAATCGAACGCGCCGAATCGCGCTCCGGGATCGCTGCGGCTGTACTTGGTTGCCAGGTCAGGAGCGGACAGACTGAAGAAGCTCTTCAAAAACGTGTGGAGCGTCACCGGCGAATGCCCTTCGCCGCCAAAGAGCACCGTGCGCTCGAAGCCGAACTCCAGGTTATCTGTGGGGCGAAAGCTGATCTTCTCCACGTGTACCCACGGGTCGCCGGGATTGATGACATTGGGCTGGGGATTTGGAGCCGTGCCGGGATAATCCGGATTGGGCATGAGCGTGTGACCGCGCAGCGCGCCCACCAGGAATTCGTAGCGGAACGGCCCTGTCAGCCGTGAAAGTTGCGGAACATACAGCGGCTCGATGCGGTTGATGTGAAAGGCGTACACATTCCCGGCGTTGTTGGAGTACGCCATGCTGGCGCCCTGGGCCGGACCAAGCCATTCGTCCTGCTGGCCCAACGAGAGGACGTGGTTCAAAACCTGTGCGGAGACATAAGCCTCGAGAAACTGCCCTCGCCTTGCCGTAGCCATTGCCCCCTGGGGGATGGTGGTCTGCTGGTAAACCGCAGTGGTGGGGCCGTAGGGAGCCGTGCTGGAGGGAACGTAATACAGCACGCTGTCGACCGCGGTGGCCAGGTACCGGGCCAGTGGGGGCGAATAACCTGTCGCCGGCGGCGCGCCCTGAAATTCCCCTCGCACGTAGAGTGCAATCCGTCCCGTGATCGCGTAACCACTCAGGCCGGAATAATTATTGAGGCCGTTTTGGTAGGGCCGTCCATAGTCGTTGACGATGGTCGCGCCCAGATGAAAGCTGTCGCGCAAGGGCGTTCCGCTGATGACGCGCACCATGGTGTAGGACGATTCGATCCGCGTATGGCCGCGGCGGCTGGAGCAGGGACCATCCATTCTGCGGTGCAACTCGCGGCGGAGCGCGTCAGACAGCCGCCTGGCTTGGTCCGTGACCGGGCCCTCTTGCGCATCCTCGATTTTCGTCTCGGTGTCTTCCAGCATGTGGCTCAGGCTGGCAGCGGTCCAAGGGCGCATGCCGAGGTAGATATGGTCCAGGTATCCCATCGAATAGAGCCGCATCACCGCGGCATAGATCCAGCTGTCGAGCGGAATATAAGGCGAGCCGGACGCCGTTGCCTCGCAGTCCGCTGTTGCCTCAGCCTCTTCGCCGGATTGCGCTCCGCCGGATGGGCCTCCGGCTGCACCCACAGCCTGTCCCGTGCCGGCAGCGCTGAGCGCCACAGTGGCCAGGGCAAAGGCCATCGCGAAACCACACGCAGATCGCTGGGCCCCTGGCAGCATCAAGGTTTCGTTCTTCCTGCCCATTGCGGCAGCGCCTTGTCACCCGCAGGCTATACATCAGGAGCGGGCCGCGGCGGTTCGGGCAGCGATTCAGCCTCTGAGGAGCCGTCGTCGGCCGCTTCCGCGTCCTGATCGCCATCGCGCTCCCCGGCGTTTGCTTTCAGCAATGCGATCTCAGACGTGAGCCGCTCGATCCTCTGCTCCAGATCCTTCACCTGCACGGCGTGCTGGTTCACGATCGACGCCAAGCCGTGCTCCTGATGCGCATGCATCAGGAAGGCCGCGATCGCGGTACGCGCGAGATCGGAAATGCTGCGCGCCCCGCTTTCCACGCAGAACTTCTCCAGCGACAAATATTCGTCCTCGCTGAGGCGGACACCCAGGGTGCGTAGGCGCGGAATTAGAACGGCCACGGGAGACTCACGAAGAGATCGAGATAGCTTGTAGGGGACGCCTTTCGAAGGAGGGGCGCGGGCGCGAGACTGGGTATAGCTTCGCCGGGCTCAGTCCCATGGGATGAAGACTAGCGCGCAGAGACTTTCACATGCTCTCTCCGCTGCGACGTTGGCGAGAGCAGACTTCAACATCGGGACAATTCCGGAGGAGAAGCTTCTTCATCCGGCGCCCTTGTTTTGGTAAGAGCCTACCCTAACACTGCGGCAATCGCTCCGCAAGGCGAATGTGCCGCCGCTGTGAAACGATTCGCCCAAAATGAAACATCAGTCGGTATGGATGTGATTAACCCACTGGTAGCGCTCTCAAGTTTGATTTTTGCTTTCCCAAAGACGGAAAAAGAGGATCGGAGAGGCGCGATGATCTTCTAGGCACGAGCCGACTCGCGGTTTCGCAACTGCTCCTGAGGCGCACTTATCCAGAACTTGCAATGTTTCCCACTCGCTGTGGAGTGCAAGCAACTACTCACAACCCCACCACCGCACTTAGCCCGTCCTGGCTGGTAGCCGCGATCCTCGCCTTCCCGCAAACTGCCCATTTCGGAACACGCTCATCTTCCCCGCCACCGCGATGGGGCTCAAGTTTCTAACTTTCTTGCAAAGCAGTGCGGATGCTCCGGCCCCGTGTGGGTGCGGGGGAGGACACGGCGCCCCTTGGGCGGTTCGCGTGATGTCTCAAAAAGAAAAGCCCCGCCTTGTGGCGGGGCTCTTCATTGCACTAATGCCGGCGATCACCTAATCTCCCACACGGTCGCCCGTGCAGTACCATCGGCCCAGCGAGGCTTAACTTCCGTGTTCGGGATGGGAACGGGTGATCCCTCGCAGTATGGTCACCGGCAAACTTTGGATGGCGCTTGGCAGGTTGGTTTTCCTACAGCTCGCCGCAGCGTCTACGTTGTCCCGGACTAGTACTCCCGGGCCCGCGCAGGAATGCGGCATGCAAACTGGCGCCAGTCACAATCAAAACGAAACAGATTGGGTGACAAGGCTTAGTTAGAAGAGCGTCCGCGTCTGTTGCTGCGCGGAGTTAATTCTATGGTTAAGCCGAACGGGCGATTAGTACTGGTAAGCTACGCGCATCACTGCGCTTCCACATCCAGCCTATCAACCAGATGGTCTTTCTGGGCCCTTCAGGGAGATCTCATCTTGGGGCGTGCTTCCCGCTTATATGCATTCAGCGGTTATCACAACCGAAC
>Ga0335078_10002447_pt1 | contig 28135 bp, 15 predicted proteins | sample Lox_Sample_32_FD_206711 | JGI IMG/M metagenome (GOLD analysis project Ga0335078, IMG submission 206711) | Soil microbial communities from Loxahatchee National Wildlife Refuge, Florida, United States - Lox_Sample_3.2 | ecosystem: Environmental > Terrestrial > Soil > Wetlands | place: USA...
CGCCGGATGAAGTACGGCTGCAGCTCACCGTTATCAGAAGCATTGCTGTGACAACAATCGCGGCCGCGCTGCGACTTACGATTGAGTGGGTCTTCGGCTCAAATACCATATGTCGATACCCCCAGTGGTGGATTCCTTCCGTTCCGTGAGTGCACACCGCGCGCCAGCCTGTCCCCGTTCCGATGTAGTTGAAAATGCTCCTGCCGGCCAGGCCGTCCGGAGTCGAACTGACGACATATCGTGACGGCCATCGGACAAAGGCCCAAATGTCAACAGGGAGGTAAAGCGGTGCATCGGGTCGGAGCACGTAAATGGCCGCAGAGACAGGCCGGCAGCCTGCGGCGAATTGGGCAAGCCGACCGGTCGGGCTTTGATGACACTCGACCGAGGCGGGATGCCATCCCGCCGCAGATTCAAAATCTGCCCCACACAAGAAGATTTCCATGCGGCCGTGAAGCCGGTGGAAATCGGCTTCGGAGCCGCCCGATTCCTGCTAATAATGGAACCTATGCCCAAAATCGCCAGGATCGAGGCGTACCAGGTGGCTTTGCCCTTGCATGAGGGCAGTTACAAGTGGTCGGGCGGGAACTCGGTCGAAGTCTTCGACTCGACTGTAGTGGCCGTCCATACCGACCTGGGTGTCACCGGCTACGGCGAAGTCTGCCCGCTCGGCCCGGCCTATCTGCCCGCCTATGCGGAAGGCGCGCGCGCCGGCATCGCCAAGCTGGCGCCGCAATTGATCGGCGCGGAAGCCATCGATCTGGGCTTGCTCAACGCGCGCATGGACGCAGCGCTGCGCGGCCATCCCTATGTGAAGTCGGCAATCGACATGGCCTGCTGGGACATCCTCGGCAAGGTGGCCGGGCTGCCGCTGGTGACGCTCTTCGGCGGGCGCTACGGCGAGACCTTTCCGCTCTACCGGGCGATTTCGCAGGACACCCCCGAGCGCATGGCCGAGATGGTGGCGCTCTATCGGTCGGAGGGTTACCACAAGTTCCAGCTCAAAGTGGGCGGCGACCCGGACACCGATATCGAGCGTATCCGCCGCGTGGCCGCGCGCCTGGAACACGGCGACGTGCTGATCGCGGACGCCAATACCGGCTGGACGCAGCACCAGGCGCTGCGCGTGGTGGATGCCGTGCGCGACGAGGACGTCTACATCGAGCAGCCCTGCGCCAGTTACCAGGAGTGTCTGGTGGTGCGGCGCCATAGCAATCGCCCCTTCGTGCTCGACGAAGTTGTGGATTCGCTCGCCATGGTGGTCGAGGGCGCGCGCGATCAGGCGATGGACGTGATCAATCTCAAGATCTCGAAGGTCGGCGGGCTGACCAAGGCGCGGCAGATCCGCGACCTGTGCCTGTCGCTCGGCATCGCGCTGACGATCGAGGATACCTGGGGCGGCGATATCATCACCGCCGCGATCGCCCACCTGGCGCACTCGACGCCGCCCGTGCTGCTTTTCACCGCGACCGATTTCAACAGCTACGTGACGGTCAGCAATGCGGCCGGCGCGCCGCAGCGCCGGAACGGCCGGATGGCCGCGGGCAGCGCGCCGGGGCTGGGTGTCGAACCGCGCTGGGATGTGCTCGCCGCGCCGGTAATAGCCGTTTAGCGCCGGGAGGCGGCTTTGGCCCGCCGCGGCGCAGCGCCCGAACAGCGTAGAATTATCCCATGCAGTCGTGGAAGTTTCGAATGTTCCTTTTGGCGGCGCTATCCGCGGGAACGATGTTGGCGCAAGACATCACGGGAACGTGGCAGGGCACGCTGGTACTCCCCAACAAACAGGAATTGCGCACGGTCATCAAGATTTCCAAGGAGGGCGCGGCACTGAAGGCCGCCTTCTACAGCATCGACCAGACGCCGCAGCCCATTGCCGCCACGATCGAGCTGGCAGGGACGGTCGTTACCCTCACCGTTCCGGCGGCGGCCGTCAAGTACGAAGGCAAACTCGATGCCGATGCCGTCAACATCAAAGGAACGTTCACACAGGGCAGCGGTCAAGGGATCCCGCTGAATTTTGCGAAGACCGGTCCCAAGAACCCCGAGTGGCCCATGCCCGATGCGCCGGCTCGTCCGAAGCCGATGGCCGCGGATGTCGATCCGGAATTCGACGTCTGCTCCATCAAGCCGAGCAATCCGGCTGTACAGGGCCGGGGCCTCACCGTGCGTGGCCGCGAGGTCGTTTCCATCAACACGTCGGCCAAATTCCTGATGACATTCGTCTACGGCGTGCACGCCAACCAGATTGCGGGAGCACCGGCCTGGTTCGACAGCGAGAACTACGATCTCGATGGCAAGCCCGCCCAGGAGGGCTTGCCGAATCAAATTCAAATCAAGATCATGATCCGCAAACTGCTCGCCGACCGCTTCCAATTGAAGTTCCATCGCGAGCAAAGGGAGCTCTCGGCTTACGTCCTCCAGGTTGGCAAGAACGGTCCGAAGCTGCCGGTCAGCCAGGACGATCCCAAGGGCCTTCCGGGGTTGGGCTTTCGAGGATTGGGCGCTATGAATGCGCGGAACGCCACCATGGCCGACCTGGCGTCGCTGTTCCAAACAGCCGTGCTCGACCGGCCGGTGGTCGATCAGACCGGGCTCACGGGACATTACGATTTCCAGCTCAACTGGACACCGGATGAATCGCAATTCGCCGGGATGGGGATCAGGGTGCCGCCACCTCCCACCGACAAGCCGGACGCGCCTCCCGACCTGGCGATCGCCTTACAGGAGCAACTGGGGTTGAAGCTGGCGGCGACCAAGACCATGGTCGAAGTGCTTGTGATCGACAAGGTAGAGAAGCCTTCGGCGAATTGAAAACAGAAGAGGCGCCTTTTGCGCGGCACGCCGGCAGCCCGCGACGGATTGGCTATACGCCCGGTTGGGCTTTTGATGACACTTGATCGCGGCGGGATGCCATCCCGCCGCGGATCTGCCCCAGATACCAAGATTTCCTTGCGTTCGTGAGACTAGCGGACGGATTCCGGGCGGTGAATCGGATTTTCATGGTTACCATCGCCCGAGGTAGTCCAACTTCAGTTCTCTCTGACCTCGTGAGACCCTCAAGGGGCCTCTAGGGGCCACGCGGTCGGAGTTGCTTTAAGGGGCGGAAAAGGAGCGACCTCCAAGATGTGGAAATCGACAGGGGTAGTGACACCACTGACGCCTCTGAAAAGCCAGCGCTCTCTGCAAACGGGCTACGATGACAGCATGGCCGCGCAGATCAACAAATCAACGCGTCACTCGCATATTTGCGGGAGCTTCGGGGAGCAGTTCGTCTGCAACTGGCTGTCCCGTTCCGGCTTCGAGGTGTGCATCGTCGATCATACCGGCATCGATATCCTGGCGTATCACGCGAAGCACAAGCGGCGGTTGGGAATTTCGGTCAAAACCCGTACGCGGATCAAAGGGACAGAAACTCAATCGGTGTTTCTATTTAGGAAGCCTGACGACCGCATGAAGCTGTCGGCCGCCTGCGAGGCCTTTGGGTGCGAGCCATGGCTGGCGATTTACGTCGAATCGGAGACCGGTGGGGATTTGTTCCTCACGAGCTTGGAAAACTACGACAAACGGTCGTACCGAGTTGGCGCAGCAACCGAGGCGTGGGGGATGAATCCGGGCCAGATTAACCGATACGCGGCTGATCCTGCGGTGCGGCACATCCACGTTGATCTCAGCGTCGAGAACTGGTGGTAGCTGCGCGATTGTCTTCAAGGTGATCGTCGCTTGAGGAATCCCTGCTACTGACATTTGGGGGACCGCCCGCGGCAGGATTCAAACAGGATTCAGGATGTACCCGACGAATCGCTACAAACTCGCAGCTTGCCGGGAACCAGTAGGGAGGAAGATTTTGAAATTCTGGTCTACCGGCTCCGCAGAATATCGACGTGTATGCCGTGGTGAACCCCGAGCGCCGGGCGCCAATCCGAACGACGCCGTCTTCGCCGCCACGGCATTCGTCCCCATCTGGCCGCATTAACCCGAATCGCCGGAAAGTTCCGGCAAATTGCGCTGTCCAATCGAGCCCGCAGGCGCCTTTCAGCGACGCGGGCCGTAATACTTATTGGGCGCGCCGGGCGTGGGAACATTGTCGGCGACCTGCGCCCCGCCGGCATGCTCCCTGGTCAATGCCGTAGTCAGGGTGATGCCGGTGCCGGAGACCTGTGCGCCGGAAGCGTGCGCCATCGTCAGCGGGGCGGTAACGGTGATTGCGGCGCCGCCGCCGCGGCCGCCGCGGCCGCCGAAGTTGGCGGATGCGACAACCGCCGTCTCATGGTTCGCGCCGCTGTCAATAGTGATGGTCTGGCCGGCGCTGAACCCAAACGCGCTGGCGACCGGGATCACGGTCGCGCCCGCGCTGGTGGCGGCGCCGATGGTGGTGGCGCCGGCCGTGCCGACCGCCGCGATGACGGCGGTCTCGGCGTTGGCGCCGGTATCGATCAGAATCGTCTGGCCGGCGGCAAAATCCGCCACGCTGGCGACTTTGATGTTGGCGGCGCCGGCGGCTGATCCGATCGGCATGACAGTAGCGGCCTGCAACAGAAAGTCGCTGCAGTTGCTCTCGGTATCGGCGCCGTCGGGGAAGCGTCCCGCGCTCCGGTTGGCCGCGGCGGCGGCGGGGCCGAAGCCGCCCGGCATGGCCACGCGGCAGCCGCCCTGCCCCAATCCGGATGTGGCCTGATAACCCTCGGCGGCCCATGGGTCGACGAGGAGGCCATAGTTGAGGCTGTCGACCACCAGGCCGGCGGCGTCGCGCAGCACCATGCTGCCGGCCGCGGGGGAGAGCGCGGGACCGCCGAACCACTGGTTAGGCGCCGGATTTCCCTGGTAGCCGGCGGTGGTGACCGAAGCGTCACGCACCACCGCGTCGATGGCGTGGTCGTTGGCCAGCGGGCGATCGAGCGTGACACCGGCGCCGAGCGGCTGGACAGGCTCGTTGCTGGAATGGGCGAAGGCCGTCGCGGGCTGGAAGCTGATCCCGGTTCCGCGATCGCTGAAGGGCAGGTTGGCCGAGTGGTTGAACTTCAGCGGAGCGGCCAGGTCGAGGCCCGTGCCCTGATCTACCACGCCCTCCCGGTTGGGATGCGCCTTGGCGAGGGCCGGTGTAAAATCCACGCTCACGCCGGCCGGATCGGCGGCGCCGACGGCGGTGATGGCGACCATTTCCCGGTCTGCGGGGGTGCCGACCGTCATCCTGTCGCCCACGGTGAAACCGTTCGGTCCGCGGACCTGGACCTTGATATGGGTCGCGCCGGCGCTGGCCTCGGCCGAGAGCGCCCCGCGGATCGACTGCGTGCCGACCTTGGTGACGGTGACGGTCTCAATCCCGTGGCCGACGCTGTCGATGTCCAGGCGGATCTTGTCGCCCACTGAGATATTGGAAACGGACGTCACTTTGATGTTGGCCGCGCCGGCGGGCGCGTCCGCCGCCAGAAGGGCTTGCGTGCCGGGCTTGCCGACCGCGGTTACCGTAGCCACCTCGTAGCGCTCGGTAGCTTTGGCGACGGCGGGATAAGTGGCTCCGTAGCCAAGAGCGATCTTCTCGCCGACCACAAAGCCGGCCACGCCCGTGACAGGCACGTTGGTCGAGCCGGCGGGGATGGTGATCACCGGGCCTTCGGGAAGCGGTTGCCACAGCGTCGTATGATTGCCGGCCGCGCTCCCGATGGTGACGATCTTGCGGGTTTCGGCGCCAGTGCCGGTGTCGATGCCGATGGTAGCGCCGGCGTTCATTCCGGCCGTGCTGCGCACGTAAATCGTGCTATCGCCCTTACGCGCGGCCGCCGCGAGGCCGGAGTTGGAGAGGCCGAGAAGGTAGAATCCGTGAGACGCGAGCCTGGTAGCCGGCGGAATCTTCACCGAAGAGAAGATGGCCTGCTGGGTGGGGTGCTCGGCCAGGGTCCAGCCAGAGATATCGATGTCGCCGGCGCCGGCGTTATAGAGCTCGATGAACGAGTCGGTCGAGCTGGCGGGAGTGGTAGCGCGAAATTCGTTGATCTTGACCGGGCTGACGTTCCGCACCTTCTCGACCGTCGTCTCGGACTGCGTCCGGCCGCCGGTTGTCCAGGAGACTTTGCCGACGAGATCGCCGTTGAAGGCCGCGGGGCCGGAGGTGACCTTGAAGGTCGCGCTCACGCTCGCGCCGGGCGCGACCGGGTCGGGGATATTGGAGCCGCCTGATGCCCCGGCGGTCCACCCTGTGGGCACGGAAATGCCCAGCTTGACTGCGGTCGCTGGGCCTCCCGTGGTATTCGTGAACGTCACGGTGGTGTCCTGCGAGGATCCAGGCGAGAATGTCTGAAGTCCCGGTGGATTGGCCGTGGCCGAGGCCGGCGCCAGAGTCAGCCGCGGGACATCGTACCTGGCCGCAACCACGTTGGCGTGCACCAGCTGGTCGGTGGCGTCGGTGGGGAACGTGCCGGCAGCCGTCATGGCGCCTTCATAGAAGGTGCCCTGCGAGCTGTTGCTGTTGTCGCCGCCGTTGCCGAGCAGGATGGCGCCCTGTTTGCGCATCGGATCATAAGTGGCATTGACGCGTGGTCCGCTGAACATCACCGACAAGTCGCCTTTTTGCGCGTCGCCTCCCATGGAAGTCCAGTGGTGCGGCTCGCCCTTGGCCATGGCGGTCACGAATCGCCAGGTAATGTTCGGCAGGTTGGCGCAGCCTTTGGATGGGTCCTCGTTAACGCAGCCCACCAGGTTGTTCTCCTGGTCGGTCATGACCCATGGACCCGGAGGCGGCCCGTGATACCAGGCGCCGGCATTTCCGAAATAGGTAGTTTCCATGGTGCCGTTGTCGTCGTCGCGGCTGTCGATCTCGGCGTTGCCGTAGTCGAAGCAGCAGCCAGAGTTGTAGTGGTGGCCGCTGATGACCCAGTACTGTCCCTCGGCCTGGTCGTCGACCGCGGTGCCTTTCGGATTGTCATTCCGTAGACCCATGCCCGGCTCGATGAAGACACCGTAGGCCTTGTGGCCCATGATCGTGACCGGCGCCATGCCGGCGAGCGGGATATTGTTGAACCCGCCCATGGCCGGGCCGCTGAATCCGCCGCGAGGCGCCTGGGTGAGGTCGTTGTGCCTGGGGGATTGGTCGAAGATGGTGGTGATCCAGCAGTAGGTGTTGGCGCAGAACACGTCCTGCGCAGCCGCGTCGGCGTATCCGCCCGCATCGGGCACTGGCGACGCCGCGGGCTGGACGACGGCGATGTTCAACGTCTTGCCGTCGGACTGGCGCAGGACCTGGTAGAGCGGGCCGTTGTAGGAGGCGTAGAGCGCGCGCGTGGTGCTGTGGGCGGCCACGCAGGGGTCGCCGGCGGCGGCGTAGATGTCGCATGGGCCTTTCGGCCTGGGCGGAACATTGCGCCCCGTTCCGGGCTGTTGCGCCATCGTCAACACAGCGCCCATCAGCGTAAGCGCCAGTGCAAGCACAACCAGTTTCATCAAAGCCGGGCGGGGCGGATCGCCCATCCGCCGCAGGCTGCCAGCCTGCCGCACAAAAGTCGCTTCTTCTGTTGGTCTGGTTTTCATGTCGATCCTACAGCCCCTGACAATATCACGGCTCAACCGGAGAGGCATTCGGGACCGCCCAGTCCCGAAATCAGACTTGCAAGTCTGTTACAACTCGGTTGTGGGGCGCGCATGAACAGGAACGGACAGGAAGGCCGCCGGACCGTCCCCGTCGTGTGCAACAACAACTGCGGAGGCCGCTGCCACCTGACGGCGCACCTCCACGATGGAGCGATTACCCGTATCTCGGGCGATGACTCTCCAGACACTCTTGACCGGCCGCAGTTACGGCCCTGTCTGAAAGGCCGCGCGATGCGGAGCCGGCAAAGCAATCCGGCGCGGCTGGGCTATCCGATGAAACGCGCCGGGCGGCGCGGCGAGGGCCGTTTCGAGCGCATCTCATGGGACGAAGGTGTGGACCTGGTCGCCCGCAGCCTGAAGCGCGTGGTCGATCGCTACGGTCCGGCGTCGGTGTACATCAATTATGGAACCGGCGATTGCGGCCTGATCAGCGGGCATTCCGCGGCGCAGCGCCTGATGAACCTGCTGGGCGGCTACCTGGCCCGCTACAACGACTACAGCTCAGCCTGCGTCGCGTACACAGCGCCTTTCATTACCGGCTACCGCGACACCAGCTCCTACCAGACGCTCGTCCGGTCGAAGCTCATCATCCTGAACGGTTTTAATCCGGCTGAAACCATCTTCGAGACCAATTCGAACTATTACCTGGCGCGGGCCAAGGAGGCGGGCGCCCGCATCGTGGTGATCGACCCGCGCCTGACGGACACCGCCGCGACTTTCGCCGATGAGTGGCTGCCTCTCCGGCCGACCACGGACGCCGCGCTGTTCGTCGCCATGGCGTACGTGCTCATCACCGAGGGCCTCTGCGACCACGACTTCCTGGACCGCTATTGCGTGGGGTTCGACGAGCAGCACCTGCCCGCCGGAGTGCCGGCCGGGAGCTCCTTCGAGTGGTACGTGCTGGGCCGGAGCGATGGAGTTCCGAAGACCCCGGAGTGGGCGTCCGGTCCGACCGGAATCGACGCCAACGCGATTCGTAATCTCGCGCGCCAGTATGCGTTACTGCGCCCGGCGCAATTGTTGCAGGGTTTGGGGCCGCAGCGCCAGGCGCACGGAGAGGAATCGGTCCGCGCCGGGATCGCGCTGGCCTGCATGACCGGGAACCTGGGCGTGCCCGGCGGCGGCTGGGGCGGCGGCGAAGGCGTGCGGCGGCTGGGCATCCCGGTCTCCGGGCTCCCCACGGGCGTGAACCCGGTGAAAGCGCGGATTCCGGTGTTCCTGTGGACCGACGCCGTGGTGCGCGGCACCGGGATGACCGCCGCGGACGGGGTGGAGAACGGGCCGCTCGCGAGCAATATCAAGTTCATCTTTAACCTGGGCAGCAACGCGCTTTTGAACCAGCATGCCGACGTGAATCGCACGGCGCGCATTCTGGCCGACGAATCGCTGCTCGAATTCATCGTCGTATCCGACCAGTTCCTGACGCCCAGCGCGCGCTTCGCCGATCTCGTGCTGCCGGCCGACCACTCGCTCGAGCGCGCCGACATCGGCGTGCCATGGTCGGGCGAGCGGTACATCGTCTTCGGCAACAAGGTGGCGGAGCCGCCCTCGGAGTGCAGGCACGACTACTGGTGGCTGAGCCGCGTCGCGGAACGGCTGGGCGTCGGAGAGGCCTTCACCGAAGGGAAGACGGAGGAGGAGTGGCTCCGGCAAATCGTCCGCGACGCGCGCCAGGCGGATCCCCAGTTCCCGTCCTACGAGGAACTGAGCGAGAAGGGCGTCTATCGGAAGGACCCGGAAGAGTACGTGGCGTTCGAAAAGGAAATCCGCGACCCGGCGGCGCATCCGTTCCCGACGCCGTCCGGCAAAATCGAAATCTTTTCCAGGACGCTGTACAACATGCAACGGGCGGACATTCCCGCGGTCCCGCAGTACATTCCGGCATGGGAAGGTCCGGAGGACGCGTCGGCGTCGCGGTACCCGCTGCAGTGCATCGGGCCGCACTCGAAGCGGCGAACCCATTCCACCTGGGACGAGGACCCGTGGATGGAAGAGGCCGAGCCGCAGGAGATGTGGATCAGCCCGGCGGACGCGGCGGCGCGCGGGATCGGGCAGGGCGACCGCGTCAAGGTGTTCAACGATCGGGGCGCGCTGCTGGCGCGGGCGCGGGTCACGCGGCGGATCCGGCCGGGAGTGGTCGCCATCCCGCAAGGCGCGTGGTACACACCCGGGAAAGACGGCGTGTGCCGGCGCGGCTGCATCAACGTCCTCACCAGCCAGCGGCCCACGCCGCTGGCGCACGGCAATGCGCAGCATACGATCCGCGTGGAGGCGCAACGCGTCTGAATATGGCCACCCCCGCCGCGCAGATCGGATTCTTCGTCGATGCCACCAAGTGCATCAACTGCAAAACCTGCGAGATCGCGTGCAAAGATTTTCACGATGCCGCGGCCGGGCGCCGCATCCGCAAGGTGCGGACCTTCGAAGGCGGCGAATTCCCGGCCGTCTTCGCGTACAACGTGTCGATGTCGTGCAATCACTGCGAGGAGCCGGCCTGTGTGGCCGGGTGTCCCACGGGAGCGTACAGCAAGCGCGCCGGGGACGGCATCGTGGTGCACGATCCGGAGAAGTGTGTCGGATGCCGGTACTGCACGTGGCTCTGCCCGTACGGGGCGCCGCAATACGACAGCCGCGAGGGCCGCGTGCGGAAGTGCAATCTCTGCCCGGGCGAGGCGGTTCCGGTCTGCGTCGAAGCCTGCCCGATGCGGGCCATCGAGGTGGGGCCGCTGGAGGAAATCGCGCGCCGCGCGGGCGCCGTCATCGCGCTACACGATCTGCCCTCGCCGGAGCTGACGCGGCCGTCGGTTCGGTATCGGATCAGAAGGGAGGCCGGCATATGAAGGAATGGCGGCTGATGGTCTTCACGCTGGCGATACAGATCGCCTGCGGGTTGGCCGCGGCTGCGACGGCCTGCGAACTCGGCTGCGGGCCGGCGGCCGCCGGACCCATGCGTCCGCTGGCGATTTCGATCTTCCCGCTCACCGCCGCGGGGATCGTGTTTTCGATGGCGCACCTCGGCCGGCCTTGGGCGTCGTGGCGGATGCTGGCGGGCTTGGGGCGGTCGCGTCTGAGCGTCGAGATCCTGCTGACGGGCGTGTTCACGCTGCTGGCCCTTGCGTATAGCGGCTTGTGGTGGATGCGAATCGCGGAGTGGCGCGTGGTCCTGGGCGCGGCGACGAGCCTGGCGGGCGCGGCGGCGGTGGTCGCGGCGGCCAGGGTCTATACCGTCCCGATGCAGCCGGTCTGGAACTCGGGATGGGTGTCCATGTCATTTGTCGGCGCGTCGGCGCTGCTGGGCGGGCTGCTTCCCATCGTGGCCGTTCCGTGGGACGGTCGTGCGGGAGCCGCGCGCGCCTTCCTCGCGGCGATGGCATGCGGCGCGCTGCTCCTGTTCATCGCGGCGTGGCGGATGATGGCGAAGCTCGCGAAACCACGGCGATCGGGCACCTGGTGGCGGTTGGGAGGCCACGTCCTGCTGGCGACTGTCGTGCCGATAGCGGCGGCCGCGCGTATGTGGCCCGAGCGGCACCGGGACCTGGCGCCGTTCGGCGGGCTGCTGTTCCTCGCGGTACTTGCCGGTGTGGCCGCGGGCCGTAGCTTACTGTACGGCGCGGCGAAGTCCGAGCCGTTCTAGCAGGGAGCTCTTCCGCTGTCAGCCCGCCGTCACCAGGCGGTTCAGGCCGTCCACGTAGGCCTTGGCGCTGGCCTCGATGACGTCGGTGGAGGCGCCGCGGCCGGAAGCCTGCCTTCCCTCCTGCTCCAGCTTCACCGTAACCTCGCCCATGGCTTCCGTGCCGCTGGTGACGGCGCGGATCTCGTAGCGCACCAGCCTGGCCTGCGCGCCGGTAACGAGGGCGATGGCCTTGTAGACCGCATCCACCGGGCCGTCGCCAATGGCCGCCGCCTCCTTTACCTCGCCCTTCACGGTGAGACGCACGGTGGCTGTCGGAATGGCCAAAGTGCCGCTGTAAATGTGCAGGTACTGCAACTGGAACAGGTCGGGTGCGCTGTGCAGTTCATCGTGCAGAATGGCGGCCAGGTCTTCGTCGAAGACTTCCTGTTTCTTGTCCGCCACGGCGAGGAATCGCTGGTAGGTCTGGTCCAGCTCCTCCGCGGAGAGCGTGTAACCGAGCTTCTCCAGCCGGTCGCGCAGGCCGGCGCGGCCCGTGCGCGCGGTCAGCACCACGCGGCTCGCGCTGAAGCCCACATCTTCCGGCAACATGATTTCGTAAGTCTGCCGGTCCTTGAGGAACCCGTCCACGTGGATCCCGGAGCTGTGCGAAAAGGCGTTGCCGCCCACCACCGCCTTGTTGGATGGAACCGGCATGCCGAGCATGTCGGCCACCAGGCGGCTGGTGCGGCAGAATTCGCGCGTATCCACGGCGGTTTCGAGCCCGTAGTAATCGCGGCGCGTGCGCAGGGCCATCACCACCTCCTCGATGGCCGCGTTGCCGGCGCGTTCGCCGATGCCGTTGACGGTGCCCTCCACCTGCCGCGCCCCGTTGCGGATGCCGGCCAAGGCGTTGGCGACCGCCAGGCCGAGATCGTTGTGGCAGTGCACGCTGATTGTGGCCCGGACGATGTTGGGCACGTTGGCGCGGATGCCCGCAATCAGGCTCCCGAATTGCTCCGGCACGGTGTAGCCGGTCGTGTCGGGGATGTTCACCACCGTGGCGCCGGCCTCGATCACGGCTTCGAGCATGCGGAACAGGTAGGCCGGGTCGGAGCGGCCTGCGTCCTCGGCGTAGAATTGCACGTCGTCGGCGTACTGCCGCGCCAGCTTCACCGCGTCCACGCCCATTTGCAGGATCTTCTCCCGCTTTTCCTCCAGCGTGCGGCCGTAGCGTTCGTCCCGGAACTTTCCCAGGATGTGGATGTCGGAGGAGCCGATGCCGGTATGGATCCGCGGCCGTTTCGCCCTGGCCAGAGCCTTGCCGCAGGCTTCGATATCCGCCGGCACGGCGCGAGAGAGAGCGCAGATGGACGGGCCTTCGATCTCCTGCGAGATCCGCTGCACGGCCTCGAAATCGTCGGGCGACGAATTCGGGTAGCCGGCTTCGATGATGTCCACTTTCAGCCGCGCGAGCTGCCGCGCGACGGCAATCTTGTCGCGGCTTCCCAGCCGCGTGCCGGCCGCCTGCTCGCCGTCGCGAAGGGTGGTGTCAAATACGAAGACTCTGCTTGACTCGGGCATTTCCTTCTCCTGGATTGTTCCGTCCTGTGGCCAGCCGGCGCCGCCGCGCGGCCGAGCCGTCAAAAAGTGGGGTGAACATTCAGTATAGATTGATGGAATCCCGCGCCGACTGCTGGAGACTCACTGCACCGTGATCGAGACGCCGGACTGGCTCGACTCGACGTGTCCCGCCGACACGAAGACCGGCTGGTTTCCCGAGGCCACGCCCGCCGGAACCACGAAGTTCACCTGAGAAACGCCGGCAACCGAGTATGGCGCGGCGCCGGCATACAGCACCTTAGCGCTTACTCCGCCGACAAACACTTCAATCGTTCCGGTGTTCATGGGCAGAGAGGAGGGGCTGGTGATGGTCCCAGCGGGGACGGTCTGACCGGTCGCGCCCAAGCCCGTGACATACATCCCGACGACCGATCCCACGGCCGCCGGATGCGCCGCGCCGTTCACCGTTCCATCCTGGTTGTTGAACGCCGCGGCCTGTCCGATCCCGGAAGCAGTTGCCGAGAAAATCCCCGGCGCTACGACCACAAAACCGGGGCTCACGCCGGCGAGCTCGATGGTCTGCGCGGGTCCGCTGTTGCCGTTTTTTTCCACCACCACCTGCACCTGCTGCGTGGACGCCGGGTTGGACGGCACGATGGTGTTGATCTGATTGGGACCCACATAAAGCAACGGTGCGGCGGCGCCATCGAACAGGACACGAATGCCGCCCAGACTCGTGGCAACGAGGCCATTGGCATCCAGTTGATAACCGGACGGCTGAGCGGGGCCGATCGCGGGCGCAAAGAGCGTGATGAGTTCACCCGGAGCCACGGCGCCAGGCAGGTAGCTGGCGCTGTTCACCACTTCAAACGGGAGCACCGCCGCGGGCGTGGACGGGGCCCAGCGCGACAGGAAAACGTCGGTGCAGATATTCGAGCCGAAGGAGGAAGGAGAGCCCTCGAAAGTACAATCAGGACCAGAGGCGCGGTGGGTTTGCGGCGCGTTGGCCGTGGCGGGCAGCAGCGCGGAGTTCGAAGTCCCCGCCATATAGACGGATCCGTCAGGAGCCACCGCCAGAGCCGCGCCGCCCTCGCCGCCGTTGGCGCCGAAATAGGTGGAATACAGAAGCTTTGAACCGGAGGCGTCCAGACCGGTGAGATAGGCATCGCCGCAATTCACAATGTCGCCGCTTTCCGCAAACGGGCCAACCATCGCGCCAAAACAGGCCGATGCGGCATAGCTGGTCTGGTAGGCATTGGGCGTCACAGCGAAGCTGGGGTCATCGGTGCGCCCCGTGAGCCAGACATTGCCTTTGGGGTCGACGGCGATCGCCCCCGGCTGGGAGCCGACGCCGACGATCAGCGGAACGGCGTAGACCAGTTGGGTTCCGTCCGGACTTAGCTTCACGGCGTACACGGTTGAAGGTATCGGGGCCTGAGTGACAGGCCCGCTAAACGCTCCTGGCGTTGCCGGGAAGGGCGCCAGCGTATCGGCGGTGAGGTAAGCCGCGCCGCCGGCGTCGATGGCGATGCCGGACAAGGTCGTATTCCAGGCGCCTCCCAGGAATGTCGAGTACACGAGGCCGCTGCCGCCGGCGTTGACGCGCGAGACGAAGCGCGAACCTGGTCCCTCGCCGGATAAGACGGAAGGAGAAATCGTCGATTGGTAGGCGCCGGCGGTCACCGGAAAGTCCGGCGACTGGGTAATTCCGGTTACCACAACTTCGCCCGCCGGAGTGAGATCCATAGCTTCGGAGTATGCCCCTTGCGAGCCACTTAGATAGGTCGAGTAAGTGAGCGCCGATCCGGCCGCGTTCAGTTTGAAGACGAACCCGTGGGTAAGCGGGTTGGTGGGATCCGAGGCTTTGGCGGCCGTGGTTTGAAACGCTCCGTGAGTGACCGGGAAATCCAGCGAACTCGTAGTTCCCGCCACCAAGGCATTGCCCGCGGCATCGAGGCGAATCCCAGCCACGCTTTCGATGCCGGAACCGCCGACGAGCGTCGAGAAAATCAAGGCTGACCCGGACGGATTGAGCTTGAGAACGAAGGCATGGGTGGAATTGCTCAGCGGTGCGGTCTGAAACGCTCCGGCTGTGACCGGGAAGTTGGGAGACGCGGTGTTTCCGGCGACGTAGGCGTTGCCCTGCGCATCCACCGCGATCCCGTAGGCCGCGTCCGCGTTGCTTCCGCCGAGGTAAGTCGACCAGACGATCCTGCCGGAGGGATCGAACTTCGTGACAAACGCGTCCGACAGGTAGCAGCCGGTGAAGATGGAACAATCGTTTCCGGGCTTGCCGGCCTGTTGGGTCTGAAAGGCGCCGGCCGTGACCGGAAAGTCGGGAGACACGGTTTCGCCGGCCAGGTAGACGTTGCCTTGCGAATCGACAGCCATGGCGTGAACCAGGTCGTTGCTGCTGCCGCCCAGATACGTGGAGTACGTGAGGACGTTGCGGGGGCCTTGCGGCAGGACCGCGGTTTGCGCTGCGGCGATCCGGGCGCCACAGGCGATCAAGGCAAAAACGGGCGTTATGAAGGCGCAGCGTCGAAGTTTGCCATTCGCCGGGAGTGTCACACTCGAAGTATACTCCGGGCAAATACTTTCGCCATCCGATCAGATGCCACTTGACTCCCGCAGTAGGGCAGTCTCTAATGCTTCATCAAAGGGTAAAGAAATCTGTCCATGAACGAGAACTTGCGAGCAACAATGAGAACTTCGCCTGGCTTCGGCTCAAAAGACTCGTGGGAATATTTGCCGGCCGCAGATTGCACAATGCCCGTTTGTGCGACCTCCTGTGTTCTGGGGATCCCGTTACAGCTGCAATACCAATAAGGGGAACCAAGGTCGACGTAGAAAAAGAAGTGCCCCGGAGACGGCGAAGGGAGAGTAAACCGGGCCTCCCCGTTTTGGTCGGTCTCCGCAATCTGTCCGTGTCCTACCGGTTCTCCATTCTTGAAGCCCTCGAGAGAAATGGACGCCTTTCTCTTCTCCAGGGGCTTACTCCGGTCAGTAATTACATGAAAAACGATTGTCTGCGCCGAACACGTGAATCCCGCGAGCAAGACTGCCGCGCAAGATAAGAATTGAAGATTCGATTTCATGCTGTTTACCACGCGCAGTTTGCCGGACCGACGTTGCGTCGTAACAGTCGACCATTCCAGCCACACCCGGTATCAGGATCACATAACCAGCCGTCCGGCGCCTCGATCCTCAGCGGGGCTGGCAGCGGGCCGGCCCTCGTGCCTGCCGCGCCGAGACTGACTCTCGGCGCTGTGGCCGCCAGCAACCACGGGCGCGCCGGCAGGAGTGCCGGCGCTGCAGGCACGAGTGCCCGCGCCACGGCTGCTTCTGCGCAGCTATTTTTGAGGCGATCCTGCGCGATCGCCCTGAGGAACAATGGCGCGGATGGCGGCAAAGAGTTCTCGTTGATTCACGGGCTTGGAGATATAACCGTCCATACCCGCTTCGAGACAGACCTCCCTGTCGCCGCTCATGGCGTGCGCCGTCATGGCGATGATCGGGATGTGCGACTGCGTGCCGCGTTCCCGCTCGCGCAGTTGCCGGGCCGCTTCCAACCCGTCCATGACCGGCATCTGGACGTCCATAAGGACTAAGTCGTAAGCTTGCGCTTGCAGGGCCCGCAAGGCTGCTTCGCCGTCCGTCACGATGGTGACGGAATGTCCGCTTTTCTCCAGGAGCCGGCGGGCGAAGAGCTGATTCACGGGATTGTCTTCCGCCAACAGGATCCGCAGCCTCTCGGGGTTTTGTCCCGGCCCTTTATCGGCGGGCGCTTCCACCGGGCGGCATTCCGGGCCGCCGAGTGCGATTTCCCCGCGAACCGGCTCGACTCCCAAGGCCTGCCATAAATCGCGCCCGGATACAGGCTTCGGTATCACGGCGGCGACCCCGGAAGCCGGCTCGCGCCGCACCGGGATGGGCGCCATCACGATGACGCGCGTGGCGGGATGCTCCCGAGCGATTGTCTGCGCCACTTCCCAACCTGGAGCGCCCGGGATCTCCGCGTCGATCACGACCATTCTGAACGAGCCGGGGCTCGAGGACCGCAGCAGCGCCAAGGCTTCCATCCCATCGGCTGCCTCGACGGCATTAATCCCCCAACGGCGCAAGAGCCGCGAAAGAACCTCGCGGCAGGCAGCGTTATCGTCGGCAATCAAGACACGCCCATTGGCGACCGCGAGGGGCGGAGCGACAACCGCGGGTAGGCCGGCCGGCGGAGTTACGGCGTCGGCGCAGAGCGTGAAATGGAAGGTGCTGCCTTCTCCCGGCGTGCTTTCCACCCACAGGCGGCCTCCCATCAATTTAACCAGGCTGGCGGATATCGTGAGGCCGAGTCCGGTTCCGCCGAATCGCCGGGTTGTCGATGTGTCCGCTTGGGAGAACGGCTGGAAAATTCGCCGGGTCTGATCCGGCGCCATTCCGATTCCGGTGTCACGCACGGAGAATGCCAGGTCGGGCCTGCCCGTTTGTCCCGCGGCGCCCGCGGCTGAAACAACGATCTCCCCGCGGTCGGTAAACTTCAGGGCATTGCCGATCAGGTTTGTGAGCACCTGGCCGAGCCGCATCCGGTCGGCTACGACCCGGGAAGGCACTTCCGGCGCGATGTCCAGAACCAGCTCCAGCTTCTTCTGATGCGCCTGGATGGAGTGCATGCGCGCGATCTCTTCGAGAAACTCGTGGAGATCGAATTCCAATGGGTCGAGCGCAATCTTGCCGGCCTCGATTTTGGAGAAGTCCAGAATATTGTTAATGAGGCCGAGCAGCGCGGTAGCCGACGAATGCGCCATTTCCAGACACAGTTTCTGATCCTGGTTCAGCTCGGAATCGAGCGTCAGAGCGATCATTCCGAGCACGCCATTCATGGGCGTCCGAATCTCGTGGCTCATGTTCGCCAGAAACTCGCTCTTGGCGCGGCTGGCCGCCACGGCTTCGTCCTTGGCGGTATTCATTTCCCGGGTTCTCACGGCCACCAGGCGCTCGAGCTTCTGCTGCCGTATCCGCGCCACCCGGGTCTTCCATCTGTAGGCGGCGGCGAGCAGAAGTGTCAGAACTCCGACCAGGCCCGCGCGGAATGCGACGGTCTGATAGAAGTGCGCCGCGAGCACGAAGGCCATGGCCGCTTCACTGGTCTGCCCGTCGGCATTTTCGGCCACCACCCGGAACCGGTAACTGCCGGGAGGGATATTCGAGTAGTGGGCTGTCCGCCTGCCGCCGGCATCGACCCAGGCAGTGTCGATCCCCTCGAGCTGGTAACGGAACTGAACCTGCCGGGGCGCCGCGAAATCGATGGCCGTATAGGTGAATTCAACGCTCCCATCGCCCGGCGGGAACCACTGTTCGCCGGCCTCGGGGAAGGACGGCCGCTGGTTGATCTTGGCGGCTTCGATCAGGGCGGCCGGCGGCGTTCCTTCGCGCGGCAGATGGAAGGGATCGATGCGCGCGGCGCCGCCGAGACAAGCGAACACTAATTCTCCGGTCTGGCGTTTCCAGGCGGAGGGCTGGGTGTCTCCGCTGCACTCGTTGCTGCGGAGGCCATCGGTGGTGTCATAAACGTGAACGCGAATCCGGCCGATCCGCCCGTCGGCCAGGGCGTCAAATTGCGTTTTCGAGATGCGGCTGATGCCGCGGTTGGTGCTGAGCCACAAATCGCCGCCGGATTCGAGGCCGGAGTACACCACGTTGTCGTTGAGACCTTGCGGCGTGCCCGCCCAAAAGACGCGGCCCTCACGGAAACGGCCGAGACCATAGCCCGCGCTGCCCAGCCAGAGCGTGCCAGCCAAGTCTTCATATACCCAATCGACTCGGGCGCCATATCCGTTGCGCTCCCGGGCGGTGGCATAGTTGACGAAGCGGCCCTGTTGGAGATGGCTCAGGCCGCTGCCGGTCCCCAGCCAAAGGGATCCGTCCCGGGCTTCCGTGATCGCCAGAACGGTATTGGAGGGAAGGCCGTCCCCGACGGTGTAAACCCGCTCGACGGCGCCGCCATGAAGGTGGAACAAACCCTTCGTGGTGCCCACCCACATCTCCCCATCGCGGGTTTCGAAAATCTGGGCGGGCATTTTTCCCGCACCCAGCGGGAGGTTTCGGAACCGCCGGCCATCCCACCAGTTCAACGCGCCGTCTCCGGTACCCACCCACAGTTTTCCGGTATGCGGGTTCTCCCATAGCGATAGCACCACTTCGCTGCTCAAGCCGTCGGCCACGCCGAATTTGCGGACTTGCCCATCCTGGTATCGGTTCAAACCCTGGCCCAGCGTGCCGATCCACAATGCTCCGTCGCGGGTCTCCATGACCGCGCCGGCATCTGTGGCGGTAAGGCCTTCCGGCGCTCCGACCATGCGGATGTGTCTCGGATGCAGGCGGTTCAATCCGCCTCCCGAGGTGCCCACCCACAAGCTGTCGTCGGGCTCCGAGTGCAGGAAAAACACGAGGTCGCTGGCGAGGCCCTGGTCTGCTCCGAAGTGCTCGAACCTGCCTTCTGCCAGCCGCATCAGCCCATCGCCGAAGGTCCCGACCCAGAGCGACCGATCGGTGGATTCCGCGATGCTCCGGATTTCGGTTTTAAAAGGCAGCCGGTCCCGTCCGTACCAGTCCTGCACCTCGCCGTCCTTCAGCCGCGCGATGGCTTGGCTCGAGGCAGCCCACAGACTGCCGTCGGGGGCTAACGCGAAGCTGCGAACATCCATCCCCGCGAACCGGCTCTGGTCGCGAAAAGCCACGAATCTCCCGTGCTCGAACAGGCTGAGGCCGGCGCTCGAGCCGATCCAGAGCCGACCCTGCTTATCTTCGGCCAGGGCCCGCACATCGCTCGCCAACAACCCGTCTCGCGCCGTGTATGAGGAGATGGCGCCTTTTCTCCAGCAGTTCAATCCTCCCCGGGTAGCGATCCAGACCGCGCCTTCGTGATCCTCGAGGATGGCGCGGACTACCGGGCTCAAAAGGCCGGCGATGGGTTCGAAACGGCCATGCACGAAGCGCGCCGCTCCGCGGTTATAGGTGCCAACCCATAGTGACCCATCGCGCGCCCCCGCGACAGTGCGAATGTTGTCGTGGGGCAATCCCGGAGAATCCAGCATGCGGAAAGCTTGAAAGTGCTGGCCGTCGAAGCGGGCCAGACCTTCCTGAGTGGCCACCCAGATGTAGCCGTCGGTGGTGCGGGCCACGGAGGCCACGGTGTTCTCGGGCAGACCTTCGGTGGCGCCGTATACGTCGCACAAATATCCGGACGCGGCGGCGGGGTGCGAGCCGGCGGCCAGCGCCCCATGCAGAAGGCCAGCCTCCAACGCCAGGAGTATTGCGACAGACGAACTCCGGGCAAGGGCCTTCATATTAGACATATCGGAAGTTAAGCGGATCTTTTTATCGAATTTTTGTTCGTGCTGCGGGATTTCAATGACCGCCTACTGAAAAAACACGCCACCGGCGAGAACCCCGATCGCCCCACCTCCGCGGCATTTGTGCCGCGGCCCTACATCGCAGACACTCTAAGAGATGAGTGATCTTCTCAAGAACACCCTCCTGGTGGTCGGCGCTCTTTTCCCGATCGTCAATCCGATCGGCAACACTCCCATCTTCCTGTCACTCACGCGCGGCCTGTCGGACCGCGGCAGAGCGGCGTTGGCCCGGATGATCGCCTTTAACGGCCTGATTCTGATCCTGACCTCGATCTTCATCGGTACACATATTCTGGCGTTCTTCGGCATTTCTCTCCCGGTGGTTCAGGTCGGCGGAGGGTTGATTGTGATCTCGACCGGCTGGACCCTCTTGAGGCAGTCGAGCGATGATGCCGGCGGCTCCGACGGCTCGCCGCAGTGCAAGGAGGCCGACTACGCGCGCCAGGCCTTCTATCCCCTGACCCTGCCGCTGACGGTCGGACCAGGAAGCATCTCGGTGGCGATCGCCGTGGGCGCGAACCGCAGGGAAGGCTCGGAGTGGCGCTGGTCCCTGATTGTGGGCATGGTGCTCGGTTCGCTGCTGATTGCGATTTCGATTTACCTCAGCTACCGGTTTGCCGAGCGCCTGGGCCGCACCCTCGGCGAGTCGGCCATGAACGTCATCATCCGCATCTCTTCGTTCATCCTCGTCTGCATCGGAGTGCAGATCCTGTGGAACGGATTAAGCGCGCTGCTCAGGACGGTGATTCATTAAGGGACGCCACAACAATAACTGTGCCGATGTGCTGAGGTCTGCTCGCGGCCATAAGCGCCGAGAGGAGTCTCGGCGCGGCACGCAGGAGTGCGTGCGCCACGGTCGTTTACGCGGCGGCATGTGGACGGGCACTCCTGCCGGCGGGCTGGGGTCTGGCTCGCGGCCATAAGCGCCGAGAGGGCACGCAGGAGTGCGTGCGCCACGGTCGTTTACGCTGCGGCATATGTGGGCGGGCACTCGTGCCGATGTGCTGGGGTCTGGCTCGCGGCCACAAGCGCCAGGAGTGCGTGCGCCACTCAAGCGTTTGAGGGAGGATGAAACGATTTCTCCGTATCCGGACCCGGCTCCGGGCTCTCGATGTCCAGATTGACGACGATCGGCTCCTGGCCGCTGCGAATGACAACGGCCTCGACAGGCTCGTCCCGCCGGGCGTTGATCTCCTGGTGCGGCACAAACGGCGGCACGAAAATAAAGTCGCCGGGGCCGGCTTCTTCGACAAACTCCAGACGCTCGCCCCAGCGAAACCGCGCCCTGCCCTTGACGATGTACAGGACGGTCTCCAGTTGGCCGTGGTGGTGAGCTCCAGTCCTGACGTCCGGCGCCACGACCACGGTTCCCGCCCAGAGTTGTCGAGCGCCGGCACTCGCGAGCGTGATTGCCGCCGCTCGGGTCATACCCGGAGTCTGGGGAGTGTTGGTGTCCAACTGGCCGGCGCGAACGATCCGGATGCCGCGGGTTTTCCAGTCCGGCTTGGCAGGCTCCATCGCGCTCATGCTATCACGAGCGCCGATGGCTGGCCGCGAGCCGGGACCGGGTCGTTATTGGAACCCGTAAACCGGAATCGCCGCGCCGTTGATCTGGGAGCCGGCGTCGGAAACCAGCAGAACAGCCAGTTCCGCAATCCGCCCGGGAGATATCCACTCGGAAGAACCGCGCGGGTCGAGCGCGCGATTGGCCTCGGTATCGATGGTCCCGGGCAGGATGACATTCACGGTAATTCTGGCGTCGCGGTTCTCCAACATCGCTGTCCGCGCCAACGAGATCAATGCCGCTTTCGACGCGGCATACGCGGCGATTCCGCCGGCCGGCTCGATTCCGGCGCGGCTTCCGACGGCCACGATACGGCCGCGGCCGGCTTTGCGCATGTGGGGGATCACTGCCCGGAACATGTGAACAGCCGCAAGCACATTCAGATTCATCATGGCATGCCAGGTCTCGTCGGATGTTTCGTGGATAGCTTGTCCGCCAGCGAATCCACCGACCAGGTGCACCAGTGAATCGATTCTTCCGTGTTTCTCGAGGACCCTCCCCGCAAGCTGGCCGGCGGCGGCGCCGTCGGAGAGATCGGCCGGCACGCCATAGAAGTTTGGGTGCGGAAACTGGGTCTCCGAGATGACTCTCGAGGAGCCTACGACTGTCGCGCCCGCCTTCAAAAATGTCTGCGTCACGGAGGCGCCCAGTCCGCCATTCGCCCCCGTGATGAGGACGACCTGCCCGGTAAGATCGTTCATTTCAGCCTAATTATACGGGAAGAGAAAGCCGCGATCGCGCCAACGAGATCGGCATCAATCCGCCCGCAGCGCGCTTGCCGGATCGATGCGCGATGCGCGGCGCGCGGGAAGATATCCGGCGAAGGCCGCCACCATCGCGAGCATGACCGGAACACCGATCATGGTTGCCGGGTCGCGCGCGGTGACGCCGAACAGCAGATCCTCGAAGGCCCTCGCCAGGGCGCACGATGCAATCACCCCGCCGGCTGCCCCGGCGCCGGCCAGGCCCAGGGTGCCGAGGATGATTCCCGTCTGCAGGCGTCCGGCCGACGCTCCCAGCGCCATGCGAATCCCAATTTCCTGGGTTCGCTGGCCGACTCCGTACGACACCACCGCGTAGATGCCCAAGCTGGCCAGCAGCAGCGCAAACAGGGCAAACCCGCCCAGCAGCACCACGACAAATCGCCGCGGCGACACCGCCCGGTCCACCAACTGCTGCAGGGTACGGAAATCCTGCCCCGGCAGGTCCGGCGCGATATCCTTCAGCGACGACCGTATGCTCGCCGCCACCTGCCCCGGCGGCATTGAACTGCGCACCACCAGGTCCACGGACGCATAGTCCCCGCACTGGCGGATGGGGACGTACATCTCCATGCCCGAAGCCTGTTCCAGCGCCAGGTGGCGCACATCCCCCACCACCCCCACAACGGTTCGCTCGCCGCAGGCCCGCATCACCTGCCCAACCGCGTTCCTGCCGGGCCACAACCTCCGCGCCAGAGTCTCGTTCACCAGGATTACGTTCTGCGTCTCGGGGGTGTCGCGCTCACTGAAATCGCGCCCCGACATCAGCGGGATTCCCATCGCCCTGACATACCCGTCGGTCACCACTCGCACGAATGCCGTCGGGAACTGCCCGCGCGGGTACGTCTGTCCCTTGGCGGGCGCGCCCCAACTGCGGTTGCGTCCCAGCGGCAGAAAGTCGGACAGCCCGGCCGCCTCCACGCCGGGGAAGGCGCGGACGCGGCGCAGCACTTCGTCGAAGTACGGGTTTTGCTGCGCCTGCGTTTTGTAGCGCGAATCCGGGTCCACGCGCATGGCCATGGCGCGCTCCGGATGGAACCCCAGGTTCACGTCCAGGACGCGCAGGAAGCTCCGCACCAGCAGCCCCGCCGCCACCAGGAGCACGCAGGCGAACGAAATCTCCGATACCACCAGCCCATTACGCACCCAGCGCCCGCGCTTGGCGGTCGATCCGCGCGAGGCATCCTTCAAGACATCATGCAACGCGGTCGCTCCAGTCTGAGCCGCGGGCGCCAGTCCGAAGATGACTCCCGTCGCCAACGCCGCCAGCAGGCAGAAGCCGAGGACGGACGCATCCAGCCGCACGTCCGTCAACAGCGGAATCTTCAGCCCCTGCAGCCGCGACATCAGCCGCGTCCCGGCCCACGCCAGTGCCGCTCCCAATAACGCGCCGGACGCGGAGAGCGTCAATCCTTCGGCCAGCATCTGCCTCATCAGCCGCCACCGCCCCGCGCCCAGCGCGGCCCGCACCGCCAGTTCTTTCTGGCGCGCCGCGGTGCGGGCCAGAAGCAGGTTCGAGAGGTTCGCGCAGACAATCAGCATCACCACTCCGACGGCGCTCGCCAGTACCAGCAGCGCCGGACGGATCCGTCCGCTCACGCGCTGGCTGAGCGGCGTCAGCACGCCTTCGAAATCGTTGCGCTCGGGATGCGCGGCCGAGATTCGTTGCGCCAGTATGCGGATTTCCGCCTGCGCGGTTGGTACCGTCACGCCCGGCTTCAGCCTGCCTATGATCGCCATGGTGTTTCCCCAGCGGTTTGTCTCCGCGCTCAGGGGAAACGGCGTGTACACATCGAATCGACTCCCCGGCGCGAACACGCTTCCCATGTCGAAGCTTTCCGGCAGCACGCCCACCACCGTGAATGGCTGCTCGTTCATCGTCAACGCCCGCCCCACGATTCCCGGGTCGCCACCGAACCGCCTCTGCCAGAGTCCGTAGCTCAGCAGCACGGCCTTGGGGCCGTTCCATTTACATTCGTCCGCCGTGAACAGCCGTCCGATCCGTGGTTTCACTCCCAGCACTTGAAAGAAATTGTCGGAGACCGGGACGCCGCTCAAGCGCTCCGGCTCGCCCTGGCCGCTCAACAGGAGGTCGCCGGTGCCGTAGAAAGCGAAGTATGCGCCCAACGCGGCAAAGCTCTGGTTTTGGTCGCGCAAGTCCAGCAGATGCCCCACCTGGGTGGTCTGTCCGGAAAGCCCGCTGGAATCGTGATTGGCCACCCACACCAGGCGCTCTGGTTCGGCAAACGGGAGCGGCCGCATCAGCAGCGTATCGACAACGCTGAAGACGGTTGCGCTGGCTCCGATCCCCAGTCCCATGATCGCCACGGCGAACGCCGTGAAACCGGAATCGCGCCGCAGCCCGCGCCAGGAGTACTTCAGGTCTTGCCACAGGCCCGACAAAGGTCCGATATCCGCCATACTCCTTATACTCACGATCTGCTCTTTGGTTACGCGGCGGAGTCCCGGGGATGCCTCTGTGATCGGAAACCGGCCTCGGGGGCTCCTTTCCCAGCGACCTTGCGAAAAGAATGCAGCACAGCCACCCCGCGGATGTATACTAGACAAAACTTCCAAAGCAGGGGGAGGCAGGAGTGGATTCCATGAACATACTGCGGGCTCTAGTTGTTTCCATTTCTCTGGCAGGCGTCGCGCTTGCCCAAACCGAAGCCATCAACGGCAGCGTCCGCGGCCGCGTCACCGATCCCGGCGGCGCCGCCGTCGCAGAAGCCAAAATCGACGTCCTGAACACCGCCAACGGGTTTACGCGCTCCACGGTGACCAGCGCCGAGGGATATTTCGTCATCCCCAACCTGCCGATCGGGCAATATGTGCTCACGGTGCAGAAGCCCGGGTTTGAGACACAACGCCTGGCCGGCATCGTCCTGGACGCCGGCACGGAAGCGGTGGCCGACACGCAGCTCAAAATTGGATCGGTAAGCACCACGGTGGAAGTCACCGGCGGCGCACCGGTACTGGAGCCCACTCGCGTCTCGACGGGACGCACCATCGACCAGGCGGAGATCGACAACCTGCCGCTCACCTCGCGAAATCCGTATAATTTCGTGATCTTTCAACCCGGCCTGAGCGGCCATCCGAATCCCGAGCTCGGCATTCCGCGAACCCTCAACACCAATGGCCTTCTGGACCGGGTGAATTACCAGATGGACGGCATGGTGGATACCGAGACCGACCGCTACGGCCTGCGCCTCTTCGCCATCTCGGACGTCTATGTGCGCGAGGTGCAAACCGTCTCCAACAGCTTTGCTCCGGAATTCGGGGGAACTGCCGGCGACATTTTCAACGTCATCACGAATTCCGGCTCCAACGATTTCCATGGTGAAGGCTATTTCATCGGACGGCCGCCCGACGCGGTGGCGCGCACGATTCTGCTGGCCGCCAATAAGCCCAACTCCAGCATCGACCTTCACGATTTCGCGTTGAACGCGGGCGGTCCGATCAAGAAGGACAAGTTGTTCGTTTTCGGCGCCTACGAACATCTGCTGCGCGGCACTCCGACGCCGGTCACGATCGACCCCAACGCGGCCGCGCAGATCGGCATTCCGGCGTCGCAACTCGCCACCGCCCCCACCGTGCAGCACGTGCAATTCCTGAATCTTCGCGTGGACTGGCAGATCAACCAAAAGAACTCCGTCTTCTTCCGGTACGACTATTTCCGCAACGAATATCCGTTCAACACCAACAACGGCGGACTGAACGCCCTGAGCGTCGGCGTGGACTTCCACGATCGGGCGCACATCGGCGGGTTCCAGCTACTCTCCACCATTTCGCCGACCACTCTAAACGAGCTGCGCGCGTCCGAACCCTACCGCAATGAGCACCATGTGGCCGACCCCATCACCGGCACCGGGCCCGAGATCAGCATCACCGGCGTCGCCAACTTCGGCGGCACGAACGCGGCCGGCGACCGCTTCGGCGAAAAAATCCCCAGCTTCAGCGACAACCTGACGAAGATCGTGGGGGCGCACACGCTGAAGGCCGGTGTCGGATGGCAAATGAACAACGACAACCAGATCGGCGACGTCTACAGCCAATACACGTTCCCGACCATCGCGAGCTACCTCGCGGCCGAGAGCGGCGCCAGCCCCTACGGGTACTCCACGTTCGCGACGGTGCTGGGAGTTCCGGGAGCATCCTATAAGTCGTATTTCTACGATTTCTATGTGCAGGATACCTGGAAGGTGCTGCCGACCGTGACGATGATATACGGCTTGCGGTGGGATCGCTTCCAGGCGCCGGCCGGCGAAGCCAACGCACCCTTCGCCTGGACCCAGCACTTCACCACGCCGAATCGCGATTGGGCCCCGCGTCTGGGCATCGCGTGGCAGTTCACGCCGAAGACCGTGCTGCGCGCCAGTTCCGGACTCTTTTATGAAGCGCCGCCCACCAACCTTTGGTATAACTCCTTCATCAATGACGGCTCGACGCGGGCCTTCACCGACACCTTTACTCCCAGCACACCGAATGCGCCGGCCTTCCCCAACGTGTTCAACTTCCTGCCGGGAGCGACGCTGCCGGCGATTCCCAGCATCTTCGCGGTGACGCCCAACTTCAAGAACGCCTACACCATCAACACCAGCGTTCAATTGGAACGGCAACTGACGCAGAACGACAAGATCGTGATCGGCTACGTCAACACCGGCGCCCGCGATCTCGGCTACGAGCGTGACATGAACCTGATCAACCCGACCGGGTTCCTGCCCGACGGCCGGCCGACTTTTTCTTCCGCCATCAACGCCAATACGCGTCTATATCCGCAATTCAATGCGATCACCCTGCAGGACGTGGGCGCCGTTTCCGACTACAACGCCCTGGTGGTGAGCTTCACGCACCGGTCGTCGAAGGGCTTCGAGGTGAGCGCCAACTACACCTGGTCCCACGCCATTTCCGACGCTCCCGATGCCAACAGCTTCGAGCAGAGCGCCGTGATCGAGGACCCATTCAGCCGCGCCTACGACCGCGGCAACACCCTCGTGAACCGGCCGCAGGCATTCAACATGAGCGCCGTGCTGGCGCCGATATTCCATGGATCGAGCGGTTTCCTGAACCGCCTGGCGAACGACAATCAGCTGACCATCCTGGCCAATCTCGCCGTAGGCGACGAGCAGAACGAGACCGCCAACCTGAACCTGAGCAACGATCCCGTAGGGGCGTCGGTGCAGCGCCCGGCCTATGTGGGCCGCGACACGCTGCGCACGGGCGGTATCTACCAGGTCGATATGCGCTACACGCGCGCTCTGTTCCACGTTCACGACCGCGTTGCCCTGAAGCTGCTGGCGGAAGGAAACAACGTGTTCAACACCAAAAACGTCACCACCATCAACACCAAGGCGACCGTGAATTCTCTCGGGTTGATCACCGCCGGGCCATCGCTGGCGCCCACGTCGACGGTGCTCGAAGGGCGTCTGATCCAGCTCGGAATCCGCGTGGACTGGTAACTCTTATAGCTGCCGGCTGCGCTCCGCCAGCCGTTGTCCGGCATCGCGGAGCGCGCACGCAGCATCGCTGGACCAGCTTCGATCGGTTTTCAACTGCTCCCGGGAGACCGAGGATGCGCGCGCGGTCTCCTCGGGCGCCGGGCCGCCCCAGGTGCCACGGACGCTCACGAAATGGCGCGCACTCAGAA
>Ga0335078_10002448_pt1 | contig 28131 bp, 21 predicted proteins | sample Lox_Sample_32_FD_206711 | JGI IMG/M metagenome (GOLD analysis project Ga0335078, IMG submission 206711) | Soil microbial communities from Loxahatchee National Wildlife Refuge, Florida, United States - Lox_Sample_3.2 | ecosystem: Environmental > Terrestrial > Soil > Wetlands | place: USA...
CGACGTGACCATCGCGGACGAATACAAGGACGCGATGCTGCAGGGGTTGAACGGCGCGGAACAGGGTTACGAAGCCGTTTACAACCTGCACATGGCCAATGGAGTGCAGCCGGCGATCCTGTTCGACCCACTGCCGATGGGCGCGAAAGTTTCCACCGCGAAGACCGAGATGGTGATTTCCGCGGCGCCGGCCGTGGCCACCAAGGCGCCGAAAAATATTGAAGACTGCGCGTTCATGACGGTGCGGCAACTGGCGGCGCTGGTGAAATCAAAACAGGTTTCGTCCATGGCGCTGACGGAAATGTATTTGGAGCGGCTGAAGCGCTACAACCCCAAACTGCTTTTCTACGTGAACCTCACCGAGGATCGCGCGAAAACGCAGGCCGCCGCGGCCGATAAGGAAATCGCCGCCGGAAAATATCGCGGCCCGCTGCACGGAATTCCGTGGGGCGGAAAAGATTTGCTGGCCGTGAAGGGATATCCGACCACCTGGGGCGCGGGCGGCTTTGAACATCAAATGATCGATGAAGACGCGACGGTGGTGCAGCGTTTGGACCAGGCCGGCGCGGTGCTCGTGGCGAAATTGACGCTCGGGGCGCTGGCGCAGGGCGATTGGTGGTTCGGCGGGCAAACACGAAATCCATGGCTTCCTGCGGAAGGTTCCAGCGGTTCCAGCGCCGGGCCCGCTTCGGCCACGGCGGCGGGCTGCGTGGGCTTCAGCATCGGCACGGAAACGCTTGGCTCGATTTCTTCGCCATCCACGCGCTGCGGCGTGACGGGCTTGCGGCCCACATTTGGATTTGTGCCGCGCACCGGCGCCATGGCGCTTTCCTGGACGATGGATAAGATCGGGCCGATTTGCCGTGCCGTGGAAGATTGCGCGATGGTGATGAACTACATTCACGGGCAGGACGGCAAAGACCGCAGCGTGCAGCCCGCGGCGTTCAACTGGAACGCGCAACTCAATTGGAAATCGCTGCGCGTGGGCGTGTTGCAGAAAGATTTTGATTTGCCGGCATACACGCCGCCCACACCTCCGAAGCCGGTTGATCAAATGACGGCCGAGGAAAAGCAGCAATACGACGCGCGCGTGGGCCGCGGTCAGGTGCAGTACAACGCGCGCGCGGCCGACCACGCGTTCGATGTCGCGGCGCTCGATAAGTTGAAGTCCATGGGCGTGAAAATGACGCCGGTCGAGCTGCCCGCCGAATTCACCCCCGCTCTCTACGGAGCGATGCGGCAAGTTTTGGAAGCGGAAGCCGCTGCCGCGTTCGACGAACTCACGCGCAGCGGCCGCGACAAACTTTTGACGCGGCAGACACCGCAAGACTGGCCCAACCTTTTCCGAACGTCGAGATTCATACCTGCCGTGGAATACGTGCAGGCGAATCGCGCGCGCATGATGTTGATTGAGGCGATGGCGAAAGTTTTCGAGAACCTCGACGTGATTGTCGCGCCCACGAACGGCACCCAGCTCACCCTTACAAATTTGACCGGCCATCCAAGCGTAATCTTGCCGAACGGATTCCGCTCCGCGGATACACCAATGCCGAACTTGAACAACCCGAACGCGGGCGGCGGACCGGGCACACCGGTTAGCCTGACGTTCCTCGGCAATCTTTACAGCGACGCGAAGCTGCTTGCCTTCGCGCGCGCGTATCAGGACGCAACCACGTTCCACCTGAAGCATCCGAATCTGGACGCATAAGCAAAGGAGATTCACTTGTTGAAGCGCATCCCCGTTCTCGCCACCGCGACCACGCTCGCGATTTTGATCATGCTCGTCGCGGCGCCCGCTCGCCAGAATTCGCAATCGGCAAAGCCCGCTGCGCAAAAACCAGCGGCGCAAACGGCAAAGCCCGCCGAGGAAAATCACGGCCTCAACCTCGCGGATTTTGACCGCACCTGCAAGGCGTGCGATGACTTCTATCATTTTGTGAATGGCGGCTGGCTGAAGGCCCATCCGATACCGGCGGCTTATCCGAGCTGGGGCGTGGGCAATGTGGTGGACGAACACAACCGCGACGTTTTGCACGGCATTCTGGAAGCTGCCGCCGCGAACAAGTCCGCCGTGCCGGGCTCGGTGGAGCAAAAAATCGGCGACTTTTACTCGAGCTGCATGGACACCACGAAGATCGACGCCGCGGGAATCCATCCGCTCGACGGCGAGCTCGCCGCGATTGCCAAGGTTTCGGACATCGCGTCACTGGAAGCCGAAGTGGCGCACCTGCAATCCATCGGCACGCATGTGATGTTCGATTTCGGCTCGACGCAGGATTTCAAAGACAGCAGCGAGCAAACCGGAGAAGCCGATCAGGGCGGCATCAGTCTGCCCGAGCGCGACTATTACACGAAGACTGACGAAAAATCAGTGCAGATCCGCAAGCAATATCTGGATCACGTGCAGAAAATGTTCGTTCTGATGGGCGATGCGCCGGACGCCGCCACCACCGAGGCGCAAACGGTGATGAACATTGAAACGAGTTTCGCGCAGGCCTCCAAAACGCAGGTCGAGCTGCGCGACCCGGAAGCGAATTATCACCGCATGGATGTGGCGCAGATCGGTGCGCTGACGCCGCAGTTCAGCTGGCCGGAATATTTCCGCGAGATTGGTTTTCCGGGCGTCGAAGTGGTGAACGCGGCGCAGCCGGATTTCCTGAAGGCCCTCAACGGCATGCTCACCAGCGTTTCGATCAGCGACTGGAAAATTTATTTGCGCTGGCACCTGGTTCACGCCTCGGCGCCGTACATTGCCAAGTCATTCGTGGATGAAAATTTCGATTTCTTTGGCCGCGTGCTTTCCGGCACCACGGAACAACTGCCGCGCTGGCGGCGCTGCGTTTCCGCCACGGACCGCGAACTGGGCGAAGCGCTGGGACAGAAATATGTTGAAAAGGCCTTTCCGCCATCAGCGAAAGCGGCCGCGCTGGACATGGTTCACCACCTGATCGATGCGCTCAAGGCGGACATCCAGCAATTGCCGTGGATGAGCGCGCCGACGAAAATGCAGGCGCTGGTAAAGGTCAATGCCATCATGCTGAAAATCGGCTATCCGGATAAGTGGCGCGACTATTCGGCGTTCAAAGTAGACCGCGGGCCGTATGTGCTGAACAATTTCCGCGGACAAACTTTCGCGTTCCGCTACGACCTGAACAAAATCGGCAAGCCGGTGGATCGCGGCGAATGGGGCATGACGCCGCCAACAGTGAACGCTTATTACAATCCGCAAAATAATGAAATCGTTTTCCCCGCCGGAATTCTGCAGTCGCCCTATTTCGATCCCAAGGCCGATGCGGCGCTGAACTACGGGGCGATGGGCGCGATCATCGGCCATGAATTGACGCACGGCTTCGACGACGAAGGCCGGCAGTTCGACGAGAGGGGCAATTTGCGGGATTGGTGGACCGAGGAAGACACCAAGAATTTTACTCAACGTGCGGATTGCGTCGCCAAGCAGTTTGACGCATTCGTCGTGGATGGCGACATGCACGAAAACGGCAAGCTGGTGCTGGGCGAAAGTATCGCCGACCTCGGCGGGCTGGTGATCGCCCACGCTGCATTTGAGAAAGTCACCGCGGGCCAATCAAAAGCGCCCGTACAGGGATTCACGCCGGAGCAGCGATTTTTTATCGCGTACACACGCAGTTGGGCCGAAAACACACGCCCTGAATTCGCCAGGATGCTGACGAATGTGGACCCGCATCCGCTGCCACAATTTCGCGTGCAGGGCCCGCTTTCCAATCTGCCGGAATTCAGCGCGGCGTTCGATTGCAAGCCGGGCGACGCGATGACGCGGCCGGCGGATCAGCGCTGCCGAATTTGGTAGCGCGCGATTTTTGAGTTGAGTTTGATTCATCGGCGCGCGAGGTTTGCGCGCACGTCAGGGGGATAAAGTGAAACGTACTTTTTGGATTGCCATGCTCGGCGTGGCTGCGGTCGCGTTGTCGTTGGTGGTTGGTGTGCCGGTTGGGCACGCGCGGCAGGCGGCGTCGAACGCACTGAATCTCGCGGACATGGATCGCACCTGCAAACCTTGCGAGGATTTTTATCACTTCGTGAACGGCGGCTGGATCGCAAGCCATCCGATCCCGCCGGCCTTCGCGAGCTACGGCCGCTTCACTGAGCTGCAGGATAAGAACCAGGAAGTGCTGCACCAAATTCTGGAAGAAACCGCCGCTCAGAAGAACGCCGCTGCCGGCTCCGTCGAACAAAAAATCGGCGACTATTACGCCAGCTGCATGGATTCCGCGCAAAGCGATCGCGCGGGCTTGCAGCCCATTGAACCGGAAATACAGCGCATCGCCGCGGTTTCTGACGGCAAATCGCTCCTGGCGGAAATCGCTCACCTTCATACCATGGGAATTCCGGTGGCATTCCGCTTCGGATCCACTTCGGATTACAAAAACAGCTCCGAACAAACCGGCAGCGCGGGCCAGGGTGGATTGAGCCTGCCGAATCGCGATTACTACACAAAGACGGACGACAACTCCGTGAAATTGCGTGAGCAATATCGGGAGCACGTGGAAAAAATCTTTACACTCGCGGGCGACGCCGCGGATCGCGCCAAGGCTGAAGCGGCCACGGTGCTGGAACTCGAAACAAAACTCGCGAATGCGTCGCTGACGCCCGTGGAAATGCGCGATCCCGATAAGCTCTATCACCGCATGGACGGCGCACAGCTGAAGGCATTGACGCCGGATTTTGACTGGTCCGCGTACTTCAAGAACATTGGATTCCCAAACATCGCCATTGTGAACGTCACCACGCCGGACTTTTTCAAGCAACTCGACGCCGATCTCGGTTCGATTCCGCTGGCGGACTGGAAAACGTATCTGCGCTGGCATGTCCTGCACGCGGCATCGCCGAATCTTTCCGAAGCGTTTGTGGACGAGAATTTCGATTTCTTCGGACGCACGCTGACGGGCGCCAAGGAAAATCAGCCGCGCTGGAAACGCTGCGTCGCGGCGACGGATCGCGCGCTGGGTGAAGATTTGGGACAGAAATACGTCGCGAAGGCGTTTCCGCCGGAAGCGAAGGCTCGCGCGCTGGCCATGGTGCACAATTTGATCGCCGCGCTGCGCGAAGATTTGCAGACGCTGCCGTGGATGAGCCCGGAAACTCGCAAGCAGGCGACGACAAAGCTCGACGCCGTCACCATCAAGGTCGGCTATCCCGATAAGTGGCGTGATTATTCAGCGCTGCATGTGAATCGCGGGCCGTTTGAAGAAAACATTCTGCGCACAGCGAAATTTGATTTCGGCCGCAACATGGCGCGCATCGGCAAGCCCACGGATCGCACGCTCTGGGGCATGACGCCGCCGACCGTCAACGCATATTACTCACCGGAAGTGAATGAAATTGTTTTTCCGGCGGGCATTCTGCAATTTCCATTTTTTGATGCGAAGGCCGACGACGCCATGAATTACGGCGGCATTGGCGCCGTGATCGGCCATGAAATGACGCACGGCTTCGACGATCAGGGCCGGAAATTTGACGCGCAGGGGAATCTGCGCGATTGGTGGACGGCGGAGGACGCCAAGAATTTCCAGGAGCGCGCGGACTGCGTTGCGAAGCAATTTGACGGTTACACCGTAGAAGGTGATTTGCACGAAAACGGCAGGCTCGTGCTCGGCGAAAGCATCGCGGACCTGGGCGGGCTGACCATCGCATACAGGGCGCTCGAAACCGCGCTCGCGGGCAAACCGCGTCCTGCCATTGATGGATTTTCGCCTGAGCAGCGGTACTTTATTTCCTGGGCGCGTGTGTGGGGAACAAATTACACTCCGCAATTCGAGCGGCTGCAAATCGCCACGAACCCCCATCCGCTTGGGCAATTTCGCGCCATCGCCGCTCCTTCCAATCTGGAGCAATTTGCGAAAGCATTTGATTGTCACAGCGGCGATCCGATGGTGCGAGCGCAACCCTGCCGAATTTGGTAAATTCGGGGCGCGGGCCAGCTACAAATTTATTTGTGATTCGCAATTGTTTTGTAGAAAGGAAAAACGGAATGAAGCTCAGAACGGCAGCGCGCAGCGCGGTTTTTGCGATTTGTGCGGCGAGTCTGATTTTTGTGAGTGCGGGTCCAGTGATGGCCCAGCGCGGTGGGGCGGGAGGGCAAGCACCGGCGCCACCAGCGTGCACCGGCCCGGCCACGCTGGCGCCTCGTTTGCAAAGCGAGCCGTGGGCCACATCGCTGAAGCAAGGCGACTACGTCGCGCGCGATTTCCATTTCCGCGACGGCGAAACAATTCCCGAACTGAAGGTGCACTACTACACGCTGGGCGCGCCGACGAAAGACACAAACGGCAAAACGAATAACGCCGTGCTGGTGATGCACGGCACCGGCGGCAGCGGCCGGCAATTTCTGAGCGCCACTTTTGCGGGCGTGCTGTTCGGTCCCGGTCAACTGCTGGACGATTCAAAATATTTCATCATCATGCCCGATGATATCGGCCACGGCTGCTCCAGCAAACCCAGCGATGGCATGCACGCGCATTTTCCTCATTATGATTACGACGACATGGTCGCCGCTGAGCACGGCATTGTGACGGAATCGCTCGGCGTGAATCATCTTGTGATCGTGATGGGCACTTCGATGGGCTGCATGCATTCGTGGATGTGGGGCGAGACGTACCCGGACATGATGGATGCGCTTGTGCCGCTCGCGTGCCAGACCGTGGAAATCGCCGGCCGCAATCGCATGAATCGCGAAATGATCATGACGGCCATCACCACCGACCCCGATTACAACAACGGTGACTACACCAAGCCGCTCCACGGAATGATGGAAGCGGAAGACATTCTGCTCCTGATGGGCAGCAGCCCGCTCCAATATCAGAAGAACTATCCGACCCGGCAGCGGGCCGACGCGTTTCTCGAGCAACGCCGTCGGGCGGGCATGGCTTCCACGGATCCGAACGACATGCTGTATTACTTCGATTCGTCGCGAACTTATAATCCGGACCCGAATTTGGAAAAAATAAAAGCGCGCGTGTATTTCATCAATTCAGCGGACGATCAAGTGAATCCACCCGAGCTGGACACGGCGCCGAAATCCATCGCGCGCGTGCAGGATAAGCAGAGCAGATTCATTTTGCTGCCGATCACGGATCAAACGCGGGGTCACGGCACGCACAGCCTGCCGGCAATCTGGGGTCCCTACCTTGGAGAATTACTCAAGTCGCTCGGGCGTTAATCGCGCCCATCGTCGGAAAATTCGGGCCGGAAAATTACGGCCGCGCTCCGTATTGAATGGAAAGTTCCTTCTCGCCCAGCGATTGACCGGCATACGGAGTTGCTGACTGCCGGTTGGTAATCGTCAGTACCTGCCCGTGCGGCAATTTCAGCTGGAAATTATTGCGCTGCCCTAAATAAACCAGGTAACCCGCTGACGCAGGCCCCGCCGCCACGGGTGGCACGGCGTCACGGTGCACAATCACCGGCGCCGTCGATCCCTTTAACTGGTTGATCTCCGTCACCAGGCCTTCGATCACACCCATATCGTCTGGGTTGATGCCGATTTGCAGAAAACTTTTTGTAATGTCCCGCGCAAAAATTCCGTCATTCGGGCTATCCACAAATCGGCGCGCCAGGACGAGTTCCGCCGTCAGGATTCGCCCCTGCGAATCTACTGTGATGTTCACGTGCGTCACATCGTGAAATCGCGGGCCGTTCGGCTGAAATATCGTGAACTTGCCGCCGTTCTTCAAAGTTTCGGCGGTCTGCTCAAGCATAAACCACTTGAAAAACCCGGTCTCCTTCGCTTGATCGAGTGTTTGGCCGAACCCGCTGATGGGCAGCGGAGCCTGCGATCCGGCCGCCACAAATCCCAGCGGTACAAGGAGCGACGTCAGCATCTGTCTCAACCTGTTTGGCATCGGCGTCTCCAGTACAGACTGTTATTGGATTCGCGCTAGGCACCTCAGGAAGCAAAGAATGTGCAACATCTTCAGGGTACCTCCAGTGCGTGCAGGGGCGGCGTTCTGAAAGCGAGGAAGAAGAGGAGTGCGTGAGCCGGCCATCTCCGGCAGGCTCACGTCGGGAATGCCTTAGTGACCGGGACCCGTTTGACCGGCCGTGGGAGGAAGCATCGGCTCGTATCGCTTGCGCAATTCGGCAACGGTCATCATGCCTTTGCGTACCTTGGTCGCCGTCAAAACGCCGCCTGCCGCCGTCGCATACGTCACGAACACGGTGTCTCCGGTGCGGAGATCGGATAGCTTGATCGCCTTACCGGTTTCGTCCACGATTTGCGTCTTGTCGGTCACGGCCATCGTCGCGGTCGTTTCCGTGGCGCGCAACAGAACCAGATTGCTCTTTTCAACCGACGACACAACGAAGAATTCATCCGAGGCCGAAGTCTTGGTCGTGCTCGAAGGCACCATAGCGGTAGTCGTTGCGGGCTTTGTCGCCGTCTTCTTCGTAGTAGCCGTGGCCGTCTGCGCGTTCACTGCCGCGGCAAAGCTCAGCGCCATTCCAGTCATTACAACGAACATGGAAAACTTTCTTGCTTTATTCATAGCGTAACGCCTCAATGGGATCCAGCGACGCGGCTTTGCGCGCCGGGTAATAACCGAAGAAAATTCCAACCAAAGCCGAAAAGACAACGGAGATAAGAATGGACGACGCCGGAATCAGCGTCGGCCACTTCAGCATTGCCGACACGGCATTCGACGCGAAAAATCCAAAGATGACGCCGATGCCCCCACCGAACATGCTGAGCACGACGGCCTCGCTCAAGAATTGCCGTTGCACGTCGCTCTCGGTTGCGCCGACGGCCATGCGCACGCCGATCTCGCGCGTCCGCTCCGTCACCGAAACCAGCATGATGTTCATGATCCCGATGCCGCCCACCACCAACGACACGGAAGCGATGCAGGCTAGCAGCAATTCCATCACGCCCACCGTCTGTGCGCGCGCCTGCGCAATGTCCGTCGGGTTCCGGATGATGAAGTCATCCGGCTCGTCAGGACGCAGGTGATGCCGCTGTCGCAGCAACGCGGCAATCTGTTGTTGTGCGGCGTCCATATCGTCCTGCGAGGTGGCCGAAACGGTAATGCTTTGCAGCCACGAAATCCCTGCCAGTTTCTTCATCACCGTCGTGTACGGCACGATCAGTGTGTCGTCTTGATCCTGCCCGTAAGGATTCAATCCCTTGGGAACCAGCTCACCCACCACGCGGAATGGAAGACTGGAGATGCGTATGGTGTTTCCCACGGGATTGGCCGTGCCGAATAAGTTCAGAGCCACTGTCTGGCCAATGATGCACACGTCCGCCGCACTTTGCACATCTTGATCGCCGAACGCAGCGCCGCGCAGAATCGGCCAATGCCGGATCTGCAAGAAGTCCGGCGAGGCTCCCGTTACGCGCGTGCCCCAGTTTTGGTTGCCGTACACCACCTGCACGCCGGCGCCAACTCCCGGAGATACGCGGCTGACGGTGCTGATTTGTTCGTGAATCGCTGTGGCATCGCCCGGTAGTAACGTCTTCGTTGCCTGGCTTCCGAGATGGACTCCGCCCAGGTTCACGCTGCCGGCGTTGATGGTGATGATGTTTTCGCCGAGGCTGTTGATTTGCTCCTGAACCTGCTGCGAAGCTCCTTCGCCGATAGCCACCGTGCAAATCACGGCGCCAACGCCGATGATGATGCCGAGCATCGTCAACAAGGTACGCATCTTGTTCCGGGCCAGCGCCCGGAACGCAACACGCAGAATTTCGCTATATCTCACCGGCCACCTCCACGACCCCCGCCACCACCGCCGGGGCCACGGCCGCCCTGCTGCTGGAAGGGATTTGAACCCGTGGACGAAGACTTCGCGCCACCTTCCTGGAAGGTAATCAACTGATCGTTTTCCTTCAGCGGCCCGTCAATCATTTGCGTGTTTACGTAGTCCGTGATGCCGGTGGTTACAGGGACTGGCTGCAGCTTGCCATCCGCCGTGCGAGTCCACACCACTTGTTTTCCGCCCAGGTGATTCGTGTACGCCTGGCGAGGAATCTTGTATTGCCGGTAGAGAGCGACGAGATCCGTATAGGGCATATCCGGAACATACGAAAGCGCCGCGTTCGGAATCATCAACACGTTTTCCACTTGTCCTGTCGGAATGTTCACGTACGCCGTTTCTCCGGGAAGAAGTTTTTCATCCGGATTGTCGAAGTCAATGATCGTCGAATATGTCACGACGTTCTGCACGGTGGTGGCGTTCAAACGCACCGTGCTCACCGTCCCGTGAAATTGTTCCGTAGGAAATGCGTCGACCTGAAACGTCACGGTCGTTCCCACGTGGATGTTGCCCGTGTCGGATTCGTCTGTTGCGGCATAGAGCTGCATGCGCTTCAAATCTTGCGCGATGGTGAAAACGTTCGGCGCGTTCAGCGACGCAGCCACCGATTGGCCGACGGTAATGCTCCGCGCCACCACGATGCCGTCAATGGGAGATGTGATCGTGGAATAGTTCAGGTTCGCGATCGCTTGATCCAGCGAGCCTTGGTTTGCTTCCACCTGTGCTTTGGCCTGATCGACCTGTGCCCTGGCCTGTGCCAGTTGCGCTTGCGCTTGCGTCACCTGCGCCTGCCCAGCGACGACCGCCGCATCCGCCTGCCCAATCGTGGATTGCGCCAAATCGTCCGCATCCTTGGTGTCGATTCCCGCCACGGTAAGATCGTGGACGCGCTTGCCATCAACCCTCGCATATTGTGCGGCGGCCTTCAGCTTATCCACGTTGGCCTGGTCCGAGGCAATGCTGGCCTGCAGTGAATTTATGTTCGCTTCCGAATTCTGTTCATTCGCAATGGCGTTATCCAGATTCCCCCTGGCCGTCACGTATTGCGCCACGTAGGGCGTCGGATCGAGCTGCGCCAGCACCTGATTGGCGTGCACGCGCGTATTGAAATCCGCGAACACATATTGCACTGTGCCCGAAATAAATGAGCCCACCGGCACCGTCGTCAACGGATTGATCGTTCCCGTGGCCTGCACGACGGAGGTGATCGAGCCGCGTCGCACCGGCGCCATGGTGTACTTCACCTCGGCCGGACGGCTCTTGATCACATACGCCGTACCGCCTCCGGCCACCAGAACGAAGCAGAGCGCAGTGGCCAGCTTATGCTGGGTAATAATTTTCGGTAATTTCATGTAGGGTCTACCTTACCTTCGAGAATTCCTTACTCAATTTCATCCGGTGCGTCCGCACTTCAGCCGGTTCCGGTCTGGAAGAGATGCTCCGACACGAACGGATTGGCGGTAGTCGGGGTGAACTTCCGCTTACTTATAAGACGCATTCGCGCCCCGCCAGGTTACTTCAACCCCGTCCCGAAGCAGGGTGCGCATTCTGAACCATTTTTCGAAGAAATACCAGCGTTTCAACGCGATCGGCTCGTGGGAATTCGAACCCCAGATCTCGCCGACAACTCAGCTCGATCCAATTAAATCGTAGGCTCGTCGGGACTCGAAACCGGACCTGGCCGACATGTCGGCCCGCTCTAACCAGCTCTATCTAAAACCAAATGGTAGGCCCGGGAGGACTCGAACCTCTGACCTCTTCCGTGTCAAGGAAGCGCTCTAACCAACTGAGCTACGGGCCTACTCCGCTCGCAATTCTAGCACAGCGAAGATTGCCGAACGCGGTCACTATCGTGAAGCTCGGGCTCTTCTTCAGCGTCCGTGCGCCGAAGCGGACGTCCTGTACAAAATCGTCAAGCCATTTCCATCCCCACATCTCGCGGCTTTCCTCTCTCAACTTCAATCCGTTTCCAAATCCCGACCGCACCGTGCCTCCTTCGACCTCAGCTCGTCGCAAATCGCGATGCAGGCGCATCTCCTCATCCATCTCGCGATCAAATTGATCGTGCTGAAACAGCGTTTTCATTCTCCGCCACGATTCACCGGGCCAATTCACGGCCGTCTCCTCGGCATCATTCGTTTCTCAGCGCGACCATCAGACAGGACTGCACCGCGCGCCATAAATTTTTCAACCGCTTCAAACAAGGACGTGGCGTTCACGTGACTCGTTACGCGCAAAGGCATCTACAAATAGCTAAGCCACGGCGACTTTCGCCTCGCGCGCAAATCCGCATACCACCGGCACGGAAAATAAAGCGAGATCACGCACAACGCGTACACCAAGTACAAAAGCCCGAGCGGCCACGTGTAGCCCGCCGGCACGGGTCCCGGCGCCATCGGGTGATTCGCAAACAACCATGCGTTCACGTGCCCTTCGCGAATCAGCGACACAATGCACGCCGCAAAATGAATCAACGGGATGTGCAGAAGGTAATAGAACATCGGCACGCGCCCATACGTGACCACGACGTCAGACACCGGCCCACGAAAATGCTCTGCCGCCGCCAACAGCAGAAATAACGGTCCCAGCGTCATCGAAAGAAAATCCAACGACGCTGGATACTTCACTGTATTCAAGAATCGCAGCGGCGCTGCCATGGCCGGCCGGCGCACCGCACCCGCATTCGTAGCCTGCGCGCCTGGAGTTGGCCTCCAGTGCCGCGGATCCCCGTAGCCATCCCACGAACGCAAGCCGATGAATGCCAGCGTTGCGACCGCACCGAGAGTGAAGCATATTCTTCGCCGCCTCTCCGGACTCATTTCCATCACCGCCCCAAACGCGTAGCCCGCCATCATCACACCGATCCACGGCACAATCACGAACAGGACAAACAACAATGGTCCACCATGCCCGATCTCCACCACTCCACCGAGATACAGAATCTTCAGCAGCGGGTTCGGGTCGATATGCGCGTAATGCAGCTGCACTTGTGGAATGTAGTAGTCGGAGATGTTGTGCAGGCAAATGATCGCTATGCCAAACCCGGCGTTTACCCACAGCGGAGCCCAGACGAGCGCAGCCATCAGCACCATGCACCATCCGATCATCCAGATGACGCCCGCCAGCAGGTAATGCGCGAAATCAAAATTGAACGTCCACGCCACACGCAAGACCGTCAATTCCAGAAAAATCAGCCACAGCCCTCGCGTAAACAGAAATCGCGAAAGCGCCGCGCGATTTCCCATTTTCTTTCCGTGCAGATAAGCCGCGGTCCCCGCAAAGAACACGAACCCCGGCGCCACGAAATGCGTGATCCATCGCGTGAAGAAAATTCCCGCCGTTGGCCCGCCCGCCGGCTGCCCCGAATAAACCCTCACGTGATCAATAGCCATCAATAGCATCACGATGCCGCGCACAAAATCCATCGAGGTAATGCGCGTTGACGCCCGCAAACTCGCGCGGCTCGGTGCCGTTGTAGGAGCCATAACTTCAGTCGCCATGCGCGTTTGCCTCTTCCGCCGCCGAATCCAACTCACTCGTACCGCAGCGCTGTCAGCGGATCCACCTTCATCGCCCGCCGCGCGGGCAGCGACGAGGCGAACGCGCTTACCATCAACACCACCGCGAAATTGATCAGGTAATTCACCGGACTGCGCGGACTCACACCAAACAAGAAACGCGACATCAGCGGCATCAGAGCAAAAGACAACGCCAGGCCTGCCGCCAGACCCAGCAACACCGGCGCGAATCCATCCGCGAGAATCATCCGCATCACGTCCGTCCGCCGCGCCCCAAGCGCCATGCGTACCCCGATCTCGCTCGTGCGCTGGGTGACCGAATAAGAAAGCACCCCGTAAATCCCGATACACGCGAGCAAGAGCGCGATAAAGGAAAGCGATATCGCCAGCAATGTCGCAAATCGGCTCTCGGACCGCGCGCGCGCCACGACTTCAGTCAAGGGAGCTACCCGCGAGACCGGCATCGTCTTATTCAGCAGGGCGACCTGCTCCCGCGCCTCATAGGCAAGCCCTGCCACGGGCCCGCCCGTCCGCATCACAACCGACACGGGCCGCGGCGCGAGTGGGTACGGCACGTACACTTGTGGCCGCACAATCGCCGTCAACGAATGACACTGGATGTGCCTCACCACTCCCACCACCACCGCCCAATCGCGCTCGAATTGATAAGGTCCCTTCGGAGAATCTGAAACGTTCAGCTTCTGGCCGATCGCACTTCCGTCCGGCCACAATTCTTTCGCCAGTACTTCGTCGATGATCGCTACGTGCTGGTGCGCCGCGTCATCGCTGTCCGTGAAATCACGCCCCTGTAAAAGCGTCGCTCCAACAGTCGCGAAGTACCCCGGCAAAATTGACCGGTAATCCACCATCGATGAATGTTGCTGCTCGACTGTCGCCCCCTCTTTCCAGTACTCCGCGTACCAATTCGCCGTCCCATCCAGCGGCAAATGCGATACCGCGGAAACCGATACCACTCCCGGCAACGCGGCAAGGTTTGCCTGCAATTCATGCAGCATTTCGTATTTCGGGGACGGAATTTGGAAGCTGAACACGTTTTCCGCGTGGAATCCCGGATCGACTTGCAGAATATTCACGAACGTTCGCAATAAAAGACCCGTCGATGCCAACAACACAAATCCCAGCGCGACTTCGGCGGACACCAGCAGCCCCGACCATCGCCGCGCGGCCTTACTCGCTGACCGTCCGGCCTCCTTCAAGCTTTGCACCAGGTCGAGACGGCTCGCCGCGATCATTGGCGCGAGCCCGAAAAGCGCGCTCGTCAGCAATGCCGCAGCAAACGTGAACGCCAGCACGCGCAAGTCGATGCGTACGTCATTAAACCTCACCAGCGATGGCGGCTGCGCCGACAAAATCGCCCGCATCGCCGCCCATCCAACTCCCAACGCTGCCACGCCACCCAATCCACCCAGGCAAAGATTCTCGGTCAAAAACTGCCGCACCAGGCGTCCGCTCGAAGCTCCCAGCGCCGCACGCACCGTCGTCTCTCGCGAACGCTTCGTCGCCCGAGCCATCAGCAGATTCGCCACGTTCGCGCATCCAATCAGCAGCACCAATCCAACACCGCCGAACAACAACAGCAGGGTTCCGCGTACATCCTTCACGTCGTCGCCCTGCAACGAGAAAACGTGCAGGCGAAAATCGTGCACCGCCGGATTGCTGTCAAACGCCTTCACCTGCTTCGCAATCGCGTCTGCCTCTGCCTGCGCGCTGGCGAAAGTGCTCCCGCGACTTAAACGCCCGATCAGATGAAGAAACCCAGGCCCCGTAGGTTCTGAATCATCGATCGGGACCGTATAAAAAACATCCACGTTGGCGGGCACGTTCGAATCGCCCGGAAAAACGAACCGGAAATTTTGCGGCATCACGCCGATCACGACTGCCGATGCCTGCCCGAACCGTACCGATTGCCCCACGATCGCCGGATTGGAACCGAATCGCCGCGCCCACACCCCGTGCGAAATCACAATCGCCCACGGAGCTTTCGGATCTTCGTCACTGGCGTTGAAGAATCTTCCAAGCTCCGGTTTCGGACACAACATCGGCAGAAAATTCGCGGTCACCACGCCGAGCTTGACTTGTTCGGGATCCCCATCGCCGGGCAGCGTCCCGTTCGTCACCCACATCCCACCGACTTGATCAAATTCCTTGGTTCGCTGCCGGATCTGATAAACCTCGAATCGAGAATGCGGAGCACGGTCAGCATTTCCGACTCCCGCGTAGATCACGGCCAGCCGGTCAGCATCTGGATAGGGCAGCGGCCGCAGCAAAACCGAATTCACCACGCTGAATACGGCGGTGTTCGCGCCGATTCCGAGCGCTAGCGTGAGAATGGCGACCGCGGCAAAACCCGGCGATTTTCTCAGGATTCGCAGACCATATCGGATGTCATGGACGGCGTCTTCCAGCCATTTCCATCCCCACATCTCGCGGCTCCTTTCCCGAAGCTGGAGCTCGTTGCCGAACCGCTGCTGCGCGGCGTAGCGCGCTCGTTTTTCTGTACGGCTCTCCGCTACCGCCTCTTTGCTGATCTCCTGCTCGCGCAAATCGCGATGCAAGCGCATCTCTTCATCCATCTCGCGATCGAATTGATCGCGGTGAAACAGCATCTTCATCCGCCGCCACGATTCACCAAGCCAACTCATCGCGCTGTGCCTCCGTCACGCCGTCTGAATCACGCGAGCCACTGCCGCCATCACGCGCTTGAAATCAGAAACTTCCGTTTCGAGTTGTTTGCACCCGTCATCCGTCAATTCGTAATATCGCGCGCGGCGATTTTCGGCCGTCACTCCCCATTGCGCCTTCACCCAGCCCTTAATCAGCAGCCGCTGCAGCGCCGGGTACAGAGAGCCTTCTTCCACGCGCAGCACTTCTTCGGAGACTCGCTCGATGGACTTGGCGATTTCAAATCCGTGCAGCTTGCCGCCGCGCGCCAGCGTTCGCAGGATCAATATGTGCAGCGTTCCCGGCGGGATCTCGCCTTTGTGCACCGTAGCCTCCTGACATAGATAAACTATGCCAGATGGCAAAACGTTACACGATTTTTTGCAGGTTCGGTGAAATTGCCGGGGAGGGCGCGCTTCGCCCGAACGGCAGAACGGCGTGAAGATATTGATTACAAGCGAGTTACCTTGAAGCGACGGCTAGTACTTGTTACCTGTGCCGGTTTCTACAGGCAAATCCTCGTGCCGGGACCAGTCTTCCCACGATCCGTCGAACAGGCGAACGTCATAGCCGAGGTATCGCGCGGCGAAATACACGGCACTCGCCTGCTGGCCGATGTGGCAGTAAGCCACGATGCGATCTCCCGGCTTCACACCAGCATTCTGCAGCAGCGTTTGCCATTCAGTGGCTGACTTCAGCTTGCCGTTGTCGGTGATGATCTGTTCAAACGGCAAACTTCCCGCTCCGGGAATGTGTCCTTTGCGCTGGCCATCGCCGGGAGAGGTTTTCCCGGTGTAGTACTCTGTGTCCCGCGCATCCACAATTGCCACGCCGGGATGTTTTATGTTCGCCTTCACGTAATCAATGTCGGTGATCACGTCGCTCATCGAACACGGCGTCAGCTTCGCTGGCGCTGGCACGCGCGCTTGGGTCGTTACTGGACGGCCTTCGCTTTTCCACGCGAGAAATCCTCCGTCGAGCACGGACGTTTGCGCGCCGAGGCCCATCGCGTCGAGCGTCAGGTAAACTCGCGCCGTCGACGCAAAGCGTTCGCCCGGTTGGTAAAGAATGATCCTCGAATTGTTCGAAACGCCCAGTTTACCGAATGTTTCGGCGAGCTGATCCATCGGCGGCAATTCAAGTGTTAAGCCGTTCGGTGCCGTCATCAAATGAGTGCTCATGTAATCCGCAAAAATCGTGCCGGGTATGTGGCCTTTGTCGTAGTCGGACCGATCTCCGGCTTCCAAAACAACAAGATTCGCATCATTCAAATGCTGAGCGAGCCACGAAGTGGAAACGACCATCGTGTCGCGATTGCCGTGCGCGCCGCATTGCGCCGCGGCGGCGGCAGCATGCATCACACAGATAGTCGCAATCGTCGGCAATACTCGCAGGATCTTTGGCCAGGTCATCATGTTGAGTCTCCTCAGACACTCGATGCGTCAATGCGGCCGGACGTTGGCTTTAGTTGGCTAACTTACATGCTCAGCAGCCGCGGCAGTAACATCGTCATCCCAACCAGAGCGGCTACGTTTATGACCGCCGAAATAATGAAGGCCTGCATGCGCTCGATGTGATCCACTTCCTCGAAGACAAGCATGACGATGGCGATCATCCCTGCGCCAGCCAGGAATAAACCCACAACCGGGACGACCACCAACGTCGCGACCAGCGATCCCAGCAGAATCGGCCGGATCAGCGCGCTGAACGAGGCCTTGGCGCCGAAAAATAGCTTGGCGGCCAGATGACAAATTCCATAGCGCACGAAATCATAAATGGCCGCGAACGGCACGAATATGGCGAGAAACTTGAGGAACTGCGTCGAGTTTAACGGACTGCCGTTCGCGACCGCTGCGCCGGTGGTGACTGCCACAGGGAACAACTGGCTGATCAGCCAGCAAATGATTCCGGCGTAAAACGCTCGCGTGTCGTGCGACGCCTGATAGACGGCCGCGTCATCCCATCGAATGATCTTGATGGCCTGCTTCAGAAAATAGCCGATGGCGAGCCCTCTGGCCGGCGGCGGGTCCTGCTCCACTCCCCAGGGAACAATCTCCTTGCATTCATGGTTGACTTCGTCGGGTTGACCGCAAACGGCGCAGAGCATTGTTCCTCCAGGGGAGTTAGTTCTGCGGAATCTACTAAAATTCGGCAATAAGGCAAGAGTTAATTATTCGCAGACTGACTGCGCAGCGAGGAATCTCTGGGACACTCGCGTCGTACCGCGGCCACCAATTCAATGCTCGCGGCTGGTCGCGGGAATCAGGATTTACAGCAGGAACGAAACGAAGATCAGTTGCGAGTTCCGCTCAACCTGCAGCGCTACGGCGTCACCGGTTTTCAGCTTCGACAGCGCGTCTCGCAAATCGGACAAACTATCGACTGGTACTCCATTCACTGCGTGAATCACGTCGCCCGTTACTAACGGAACGTCGCGGTCGCTCGCTTCCAAAGTCTTCGCGGCAACGATCACGCCGCTCGCAATCCGCAGATCCGAAAGCATCTTTGCCACATCCGGAGTGATATCTATTCCCAGCACGCCGAGCGGACGCACCAGGTCTTTCGATGGATCGGCGAGGCCCGCGAGGTTGTCTGCCTGATGCGGGCGCACCGCGAGGGTCACGTCCAGAGTCACACGATTCGCGCCACGCAACACCTCGATCTTTGCGTGCTCGCCGCTGCCGTGCATGTACAGGCTCTCCGCGAATAGGGGCAGAGTTCCCGTCGGCGCGCCGTCCACATTTAAGATCACGTCGCCAACCTTCAAGCCTGCTTTGTCTGCGGGGCCGCCGTTTTCCACGTCCGATACGATAATCCCAAAATCTCTCTGCAAACCGAGCCCCGCCGCCAATTCCGGCGTCACGCTCTGCAGCAGCGCGCCAATTTCCGGTTGATGCGTGTGCCCAAATTTCACCAGCTGTGGATAGGCATATGCCACCACGCCGACCGGAATCGCAAATCCCAACCCTTGATTCCCGCCGGATGTGCTCAGGATGAATGTGTTGATTCCAACCAGCGCTCCGTCCGCATCCACCAGCGGACCGCCGCTATTGCCCGGATTGATCGGCGTATCCGTCTGCACATAGACGCGCGGACTATCCGGATCCGGTTGCCGCGCAACGGAACTCACCACGCCCATCGTCACCGTGTTTCGCAAACCTTCCGGGCTTCCGAACGCAAAGACCATCTCTCCTTGCTTGGGCGCAACGGATGCGTTGATCGGCAGCGCCGTTAAACCGTGCGCATCAATTTTCAGCACCGCGAGATCAATCTGCTGCGTCACCCCCACCACACGCGCCTGGAACGTCTGCCCGGGAGCGTTCGCATCCAGTGGAGCATTCCCCAATCCGGCAAGATCACTTCGATCTGCTGCGCGCCCTGCACCACATGCGCGTTCGTCACGATATATCCTTCGGGATCCACGACTACGCCCGAACCGATGGCTCGCTCTCTGCCGATGATGACGTCTGCCTGACCCGCATCGGTTGTTTCCGTCGAGTGGTAGCCCCGGACCATGATCTGTACCACACTCGGCGAAATGCGCCGCACCAGCGCCTCGATCGAATCATTCAGTTGGTGCAGCGCATCTGTCGCGCCGGCTCGCTGCGAATTCTGCGCCGTCGCAGATGTCACGGCCATCACAGCCACCAGCGCCGTCGCGCTCAGGATTCGTCCGGTCATTCGATTCAACACGGGTTTCATGGTCATATTCCTTAGATGCGCGGCGACCTAATTCTGCGCAAACGCCGTCACTATTTCGCCGTGATTATACGTCTGTCGCGAAAGTTAATCGCAACAAGGAAAAAGAGGGATGGTTAGGTAGAAATGTGCTTGGTTTCCGCGGAACGCTAGACTGCTTGTCCCGCGAAGATTCTGCCGTCTACACGCGCCTCGCGTCCCCCTTCAATCCGCGCGAAGCGCTTGAATCGCGTCCACGTGCGCGGCGCGAAGAGCAGGCATCGCCGAAGCGATCACCGCTGCGGCCAGCAACACGAACGCCGCCGCGATCGCCACGAGCGGGCTGGGCATCTCCATCACTTCAAAATACGCGCCTGCGAGTCGGGCCAGCGCGAACCCCGCCGCCGCTCCCACCACGATTCCCAAGCCGGCCATGACGGCGCCTTCCGCGATTACACTCGTGAGGAGCTGGCGAGGTTGCGCCCCGAGCGCCATGCGGATGCCGAACTCGCGCGTCCGCGCACTGACGGAAAACGCCAGCACGCCCGCGACTCCGACCACCGCAATCGTCAACGCGACCAACGCAAAGCCGCCGAACACGAAAGTGTTCAGTCGGTCTGGTTCCAAAATTTGCGCCCGGACGTCGGCGAGAGTGGCGCTGCGATCAACGGCCTGATCCGGCGACAATTCACGAATGGTGCGCGTGACCGGCGTGACGAGAGCGTAAGGATCGATACTTGTGTGAACAAAAAGGACGCCGCCGAACATCAACTTTTGCTCGAACGGCATGTAGATTGTCGGCGCGGGACCGGGAATCATGTGCTCATCATCCAGATCAGCCGCGACACCCACGATGCGCACGGGGGCGTTGCTGAAGCCGGGGATGAACTTTATGACAGGATCAGTAAATCGTATTGTGTGATCCACGGCGTCTTGATTCGGAAACATCCGCTGTGCAACTGTCTCGCTGATGACCACGACCGGCTCGGACGATTCTCGGTCGGAGTCGTCGAAGTCGCGTCCGGAAAGTATGGGCACGCCCAGCGCCGCAAAAAATCCGGGAGAAATCGCACGAATCTGCGCGCGAGGGTCATTTTCGTCCGGGCCATGGACATGTCCGTCCACATTGAATTGCAAACCGGCGCCAAACTGGCCGGCGTCGCGCCAGGGAACCATAGTGCCGACGGCCACTTGCGTCACGCCCGGCAACTGCCGCACGCGCCGCAGCGTTTCACGATAAAAACTCACCACCTGATCATTTGTCTTGCCGTAGGTCGTGATAGGCACATTGACTGCAAGAATTCGACGCGTATCCAGGCCCGTCTGTATCGCCTGCAGCGAAAAAAGCGTTTTCACCAGCATGCTTGCGCCGGCGATGAGCACAAACGACGCGGCAATTTGGATCATCGCGAACAATCGCAGGCGGCGGTTTGTGCCCCCGGCGATCCGCACGCTGCCGGTCGACATCGCCGCTCCGCTTGCACCGTGCGCTGAAGGAAGCCGTGGAACGAACGCCAGAAGTACCGCCGCGATAATTGCAAGACCGGCGCCGACCCACACCATGCTCGAGTCAACCTTTAGGTCAAGAGCGCGGACGGAAAAGCGGGCGGCGTAGCGCGCAAGTATGGCGACCATCGGCCGCGCGAGCAGTACACCGAGCAATGCTCCCGCACCGCAGAGCAAAAGATTTTCGGCAAGCAGCGCACGGCGCAGCGTGCCCGTCGTCGCGCCGAGCGCCGCGCGCAGCGAAAGTTCACCTTCGCGGCGAACCGTCCGCGCCAAGATCAGGTTGGCTACGTTCGAGCACGCAATAATAAAGATGAGGCCCGACGCGGCAAGCAGCACCAGAAGCACTGTTCTGGCTCGCAAGGTGATCTGATCCCGCAGCATTCGAGCCACGATGCGGGGATTGGTGCCCTTTGGATAGTCTTCGGGGTGGGCTTTGACCATCGTGGAATAGACCGTGTTCAGCTCCGCGCGCGCCTGGTCGAGAGTGGCGCCGGGTGCGAGCCGGCCGAAGAGCTCCGTCATGCGATGCACGCGCCCGGTGACCATCGTCGCCGAAAGATGGTGCGGGCTGGTCACTAAGTTTCCGATGATTTCGGTTTCGGCCGGGTAGGGAGTGCAAGGTTCGAGCACGCCGACGATCGTGGCGGAGCGAAACCCTAAACTTTCCAGCCGAATCGTCTTGCCGATCACTGCCGGGTCGCTGTGGAGCGCCGTCGCCCAGAAATGATAGGTGAGGACCACCGCGCCCTGCGCAGCGGGGCCGTCGTCGTGTTCATTGAGTAGGCGGCCAAGTACCGGCCGCAGACCCATTACCTCAAAATACGAACCGCCGACCACTCCGCCGCGGACCGTCCGCGGCTCGCCAAGGCCGGTCATGACGAAGCCCATCTGCGAAAAGTCGCCGATTTCGTCGATCGTTTTCAGGCTCGAGCGAATGTCGTTAATTTCCGGCACAGAGAACGTCGCGTTGTCTTCGCCAAGCCCGCTGAAGCTCTGGCGGATATAAATCAGCCGGTTTTCGCCGCGATTCACCAGCGGACGCAGCAGGACGCCGCGCACGAGCGTAAAGATCGCCGCGTTTGCGCCGATACCCAGCGCCAGCGTGAGCAGTGCGATTGCCGTGAACCCGGGATTCTTGCGCAGCATACGCGCGCCGAATGCAGTGTCACGAACCAGGTTGGATATCCAATTTATTTTTCGCATGTCTCTGCATTCCTCCCTCACGGATTCCACAGCTCCGAAATCCATCATCGTCGTTCTGCGCGCTTCCACCGCCGGAATTCCCGCCGCAATTTTTTGCTCGATCTCCCGCTCCAAGTGGAATTTCAATTCTTCGTTCAGTTCTCCGTCCACGGCTTTCCGGCGGAACAACGATCGAATCCGATGCGAAAATTTGTTCCAGCCTCGCACTTGGCGTCTCCTGCTTCAGGCTGCGTTCAGCACAAGTCCAATCGCGGTGGAGAGGCGCTCCCAGTTCGCCTGCTCCTTCTGCAAATACTTGCGCCCGTCGCGCGTCAATGAATAAAACTTCGCCCGCCGGTTGTTTTCGCTCTCCCCCCACTCGGCCGCGATCCAGCCCTGTTGCTCCAGGCGGTGCAGCGCCGGATACAGCGCGCCCTGATTTACCTGCAGCACGTCCCGTGAAATTTGCCGAATGCGTTGCGCGATGGCCCACCCGTGCGCCGGCTCCAGCACAATCGTCTTCAGAATCAGAAGATCCAGCGTGCCTTGCACCAGATCAGTCGGTTTGCTCATCGATTGACTCTCTCCCCTCACTCAATGACAGGTACAATACACACTCTCCTGTCAATAAGCAAGGGGAGAGATTTTGCTCGCCGGGCGATCCCACCTAAAGAAAACCTTAATTTCACGTGTGACGTTTTTCATGGTAGGGCGTCTACTATTTAGAGGCTAGATGGTAGAATTTCTACTATCATGACGAAAACCGTCCGAGACCGTGCAGACATTCTCCAGGGAACGCTCGACATGCTCATCCTGCGTACCCTCCTCACCGGCCCCACCCACGGCCACGCCATCGCCAAACACATTCAGCGCACCAGTGATGACCAGCTTCTGGTCGAGCACGGCTCGCTCTACCCGGCGTTGCATCGTCTCGTCAAGAAAGGTTGGATTTCCGCCAGGTGGGAACTCTCGAAGGAACGCAATCGCGAGTTCAAGTATTACCGCCTTACTCCGCTCGGGCGTAAACAACTCCTGCGCGAGCGCTCGCGTTGGACGCAAATGGTCGCCGCCATTCATCGCGTCATGGAGCACGCTTAGGAGCCAGAGATGAATCCGCGCGAACCACGAGACGATTTCGAGAAAGAGCTTCGGGCTCATCTCGACTTGGAAGCCGAAGACCAATCCGGCGCTGGGATTTCAGCCCGCGAAGCCGCCGACCGCGCTCGCCGCGCCTTTGGCAACGCCACGATCGCCGCAGAAGATGTCCGGGCCGTCTGGCATCTCCGTTGGTTGGAAGATTGTTGGCAGGATCTTCGCTACGGTTTCCGCATGCTCCGCAAAAATCCCGGCTTCACCGCTGTCGCAATTCTCACACTCGCCCTCGGCATCGGCGCAAACACCGCGATTTTTTCCGTCGTGGACGCGGTGCTCCTCAAGCCTTTGCGCTATTCCGATCCAGCCTCGCTCGTGCTCGTCTGGGAAAAACTCCCGAAATATGGCGTGGATCGCAACACCGTTTCGCCCGCAAATTTTCTGGACTGGCGCGACCAAACCCACACCCTCACAGGCCTGGCCGCATTCGTTGATCAGCCCATCAACCTCACTGGCGCCGGCCGACCGGAACAAATTTCCATCCAGCAGGTCACGGCGAATTTCTTCTCCGTTTTGGGAGTTGAGCCGATGCTCGGGCGCGGATTTGGCGACGGTGAAGATCAGGAAGGCCATAACAACGTCGCCATCATCGGCTACGCGCTCTGGAAATCGAAATTCGGGGGCGATCCGGACATCGTCGGCAAATCAATCCAGCTGAACGGAAGATCAATAGAAGTGATCGGCGTGACCGGGCCGGATTTCGATTGGTACATCAGCGAATTCTCGCTCACGAATCAGAAACCGCAACTCTGGGCGCCGCTCGGAATCACTCCCGCGTGGCGCGACCATACCAGAGTCGGCCGATTCCTGCGCGTCGTCGCCCGATTGCAGCCCGGCATTTCCGTCAAACAGGCCCAAACGCAAATGGACGTCGTGGCCGCGGACATCGCGGCGCGCTATCCGACCTTTAATACAGGCTGGGGCGTGGCGCTGGTGCCACTCCGCGATCAAGTCTCCGGTTCATTTCGTCCAGCGCTTTTTATCCTGCTCGGCGCGGTCGGTCTCGTCTTGCTTATCGCCTGCGCGAATATTTCCAGCCTGCTGCTTTCGCGCGTCACGGGACGCCGCCGCGAAGTCGCCATCCGCGCCGCTCTGGGAGCTTCGCGCAGCCGCATCGCGCGCCAGCTTCTTACGGAATGCGTGCTGCTCGCGATCATCGGTGGAGCGCTCGGAACCTGCATCGCGCTCTGGGCCACCGAGGCGCTCATCCATTCCGCCCCGGCCACGATGCTCGATTTCGCGGAGCTTGGCGTCAACTGGCGCATTCTCGCGTTCGCCGGGGGCGTCACTTTCCTCGCCGCATTGCTCGCGGGATTTCTACCCTCGTTCATGGCTTCTCGCGCCGAGTCAGCCTCTGCGTTGCCCGAAGGTGGCCGCACCTCCTCCGCCGGCCGCCGCAGCCTGCGTGTGCGTGGCGTTTTCGTCGTCGCCGAAATCAGCCTCGCGCTCGTTCTGTTGGCCGGCTCAAGCCTTCTGATGCAAAGTTTTTTCCGGCTCATCAATGTGAACGCCGGCTTCCAGGTCTCGCGCCTGCTCACCTTCCAGGTCAGCTTGCCGGCCGCAAAATATAACGATCACACCAGCGCGGCGTTCTTCACGCATCTGCTCGAACAGATCCGCGCGCTCCCCGGCACAGTTTCGGCCAGCGCGGATGTCGCTCCTCCCTTTAGCGGAGTCGGCGCGGGAACCGATTTTTCAATCGTGGGCGAATCGCCCCTGCCGCCCGGCGAATCTCACGGAACCAGCGTGCGGGTCATCGAGCCGGATTATTTCCGCACCATGGGCATTCCGCTGCTCGCCGGACGAACATTCAGCGAGCGCGAATTCGCGCAGCAATCGAGCGTCGTCGTCATCAACAAAGCGCTCGCCGATAGATATTTCGCCGGCAGAAATCCCATCGGCCAAAAGCTCGTCATCGACATGAAAGATGAAAATTTTCCGGACGAAATCATCGGCGTCGTGGCCAACGTTCATCTCTCGGATCTTGCCGGCGCACCTTACCCCGCTGCCTATTGGCCGTATCCGGAAATTCCGTATCGCGTCATGACGGTTCTTGTCCGCACGGCCACGCCGCCGCTTTCGCTCGTTGCTCCCATCCGCCAAATTCTCACGCAGATGGATCCCGATCAGCCCATGGCAAAGATCGCCACCATGGACCAGCTCGTGGGCAACTCTGTTGCGCAATCACGATTTACCGCTTTGCTTCTTTCCTGCTTCGCGGCGCTCGCGCTGGTGCTAGCCTGCATTGGAATTTATGGAGTGATGGCCTACTCGGTCGCGCAAAGAACGCATGAAATCGGGATTCGCCTTGCGCTCGGCGCGCAACGCGCGGACGTTTTGCGGTTGGTGTTGGGAAGCGGAGCGCGTCTCGCCGGAATCGGCATCGTCATTGGAGTTGTCGCCGCGCTCGCCCTCACGCGCCTGATGTCCACTTTGCTTTACGGAGTCAGCGCCCGCGATCCTCTCACGCTCGTCAGTGTCGCGGCGTTGCTCGGTTTCATCGCTCTGCTCGCCTGCTACATTCCCGCTCGCCGCGCCACCCGCGTGGACCCCATCCTCGCCCTCCGCAACGAATAAAAGCAGCCGATTACCTACTCGCTTATATTGGTGAAACTGCAAAAATCGGTGATAATGGCGCAAATGTCCGCATCCACCGCGCGCAAGATTCTTCGATCATCCGCGTCGCACGAGCAATCTGATCTCGCCGCCTACGTTCCCGATGGATTGGGCAGTCTCGAGAATCCCCAGACGGCTATCCCGCGGATCGCGAAAGATCAGGACACCATGCAGCGCATTGAGCGGGCCGTCCAGACCGTTCCCACCATTCACCATCTTTATTTGGGCGACGCCCGCAAGATGTCCGCGATCAAAGCCGAAAGTGTCCACTTAATTCTCACATCCCCTCCTTACTGGACTCTGAAAGAGTACAGGGATTCGGAAGGCCAGCTTGGCCATGTCGAGGATTACGACGAATTTCTCGATGAGTTGGACAAAGTGTGGACGCAATCTTACCGGGCGTTGGTCCCCGGCGGCCGCGCGATCTGCGTCGTCGGTGATGTGTGCCTTTCGCGCCGCGAAAACGACGGCAGGCACACCGTCGTTCCGTTGCATGCCTCCATTCAAGAACGCTGCCGCAAACTAGGATTCGATAACCTGGCGCCAATCATCTGGCACAAAATTTCCAATGCTGCCTACGAAGTGGAAAATGGCGGCGGCTTCCTGGGAAAGCCTTATGAGCCCAACGCCGTCATCAAGAACGACATCGAATTTATCCTGATGCAGCGCAAGCCGGGCGGCTATCGCGCCCCGGACCTTGCAACTAAACTTCTCAGCGTGATCTCCGCGGAAAATCACAAGAAATGGTTCCAGCAAATTTGGACGGGCGTAACGGGAGCGTCCACAAAACAGCACCCGGCGCCGTATCCAATCGAACTCGCCGAACGGTTGGTGCGAATGTTCAGTTTTGTGGGAGATACCGTGCTGGATCCCTTCATGGGCACCGGAACTACCGCCGTTGCGTCCGCGAAGTGGGGACGGAACAGCGTCGGGTTTGAGATTGACCCTCACTATTTCAAGCTCGCCGAAAAGCGCATCGCCGAAGACACTTTTTCGCTTTTCAGCACTGCGGAAATTCGGAAGTCTGTCGCAAAGTAGCGCCGCGATGCCCCTCCAAGCAGACCTCGAAAAGAAACTGCGCTCCGCGATAAAACACTTTTGGAAGACTCGCAAGATCCAGTCGAAAAAACAGGGCTCGCGAACCGGCTCACGCGACGCCGGAGATCGAACAGCGGTCACAGGCGGGCGTCAGATGGATGGCTTCGTTTCACTCGTGCGCCAGTGTCTATGCCAGAACGGGCTTCCGAAGGCGCACGTTTATTGTCAAAAACGGGTCGAGCTGCCGGGATGGTATCGCCCGGAGAAGAAATGGGATCTTTTGGTTGTCGCGGAAGGCCAACTGCTGGCAGGCATCGAATTCAAATCCCAGGTGGGCTCATTCGGGAATAACTACAACAATCGCACCGAAGAAGCCATCGGAAGCGCGGCGGATATTTGGGCCGCTTATCGCGAGGGCGCCTTCAAACCCTCGGCGCGGCCCTGGCTGGGTTACATGATGCTGTTGGAGGAAGCTCCGGGTTCGATGCGTGCGGTAAAAGCGCAGGAACCGCACTTCAAGGTTTTCCCGGAGTTCAAATCCGCTTCGTACGCAAAGCGGTACGAAATCCTTCTGACAAAACTTGTCCGGGAAAGATTGTACGACTCGGCTTGCTTCCTTCTGTCCGATCCGAAACGCGGAATTCGCGGTTACTATAAAGAACCTGCACCCGAACTTACTTTCAAGAAGTTTTTCAGGTCCCTGCTCGCGCAAACGACGGCCAATTCCAGCTTGAGGTAAGCCAGGAAGCAATCATTTGGCAAGATATGTTACTCGCTGAGATTCATGGCAAGGTTTATGAGCCTGTACGCAATGTCGAAGATATGCTGACGTCAGAAGTGTTTGGTCACTTGCGTTACGTATCGCCCCGCGTCTTTTGGGAGAGGCTCTTTTCCTTTTCTCTGAATGTGTCATTGGATGGCCCACCACAGTCCCTGGCAAGTGTATGCGCTGCGCAAGGATGCCGGGTCTCTT
>Ga0335078_10002450_pt1 | contig 28126 bp, 31 predicted proteins | sample Lox_Sample_32_FD_206711 | JGI IMG/M metagenome (GOLD analysis project Ga0335078, IMG submission 206711) | Soil microbial communities from Loxahatchee National Wildlife Refuge, Florida, United States - Lox_Sample_3.2 | ecosystem: Environmental > Terrestrial > Soil > Wetlands | place: USA...
CACAACGCCGCGGACGGTGACCACCTGGTTCTCGGAGTTTACGCCGATGGTTTTGTTGCCCTCGACGACCAGATAGCCGTTGGGCAGGACATCGGTTACGCGAGCCGTGATGGTGGTGCTGAGAGTCGTGGACCGGCTGGTGGTGCCCTCGCCATCGAGGCTGGTGTTGGTGCTAGCGTTGAGCAGGTTGGCGAGTTTGCTGGAAGCGGGCAGGGCCTTGAGCAACTGGGTGACGGACGAATTCGCGGAGGATGCGCGAGCTGTTTTCGTGGTGCCGGTAGACACAGCGGAGGCGGATTCGTTGACCAGAATGGTGACCACGTCGTCAATCCGGTGGGCGCGAACATCGGCGCCTAGATCGGAGAACATGGAGTAACCGCTCCACAGCGAACCGGGGTCCTGCTGGGCCTGGGCGGCGGCGCGGCGGTGGGCCTGCTCGACGTAAGTATCCAGCGGGGTCGGTTTGGGCTGTTTGTCTTCCTTCTTTTTTTTGGCGGAGGCGGCCGGCACGAGGGTGAACGCCAGGATGAGACAGAGGATAGCTCTCACGATTTCTGATCCTTTCCAACCAGGCCGACGGCGATGGACGGCGCTACCGAGACCTTGCCCTTGTCCTCGACGCGGGCGTGGAATTTCCTGCCGCTGGTGGTGTTGCGCACGAGGATGGTGGCGCCGCGATTGCCGGATTCCTCGGCAATGCCGGCGGTTTTGATCAATGCGCCGCCGGAATCGACCACCACCTCGACGGTGTCACCGCGAGCCACGTCTTTGGGCGGTTCGAGCAGATTGGTGAGAAGGGTATCGCCGGCGGCAATGGGCCGCGAGGGCAACAGACCGATTACCGATTTCACGTCGCTGACCGCGGTGGTTGAGAGCAACGGCCCCTGGTAGTCTTCGGCGCGGACATCCTCGGCGCGGATGGGCTCACCGGCATGAAGCGCGTGGGCGGCGACAACGCGAGCGCCTTTGACGGCGATCAGCGCGCTGGCCCAGATGCCCAGGCGGCGTCCATTGGCATAGACGTCGAAGCCGCGCCACACCACGGGCGCGCCGGAGCGCAGGCTGGCGCCCTGAATCGGGAACGTGAGATCGCCCTTCGGGACAGCGGCGCGGCTGCGATCCACAATGCGGATGGCGATGTCATCGGCGGGAAACGCAGCGGCGAGAGAGGCCTTCATCGCGGCGACGATGCGGTCAGGCTCCGGAACGGCCATGGCCCAGCCGAAGCAGACATCGGCGTTCATGCCGAGGCTGAGGTGGTTGGCTGTGGCGAGCCGCTGGATTTCAGCGGCGTGGAACGTACGCTGCCAGCCTGGCGCAGGCGCGTAGGCGATGGGAAGGTCCGGGGGCAGAGAAGAAAAGACAGGGAACACCGCGGTGAGGTCGCGGGCGTAAATTCGATCGGCGTCGATGATGTGGCAGCCGGCGGCGAAAGCTGACTGAGCGAAGGCCGTGGACAACAGGATCAGGCCGATGCAGAGCCGGCCGCAGGTTACAACCCCACGCCACATTTGCTTCAGCGCGGTCATTGGGTGAGCTGGTTGACCTGCTGGTACATTTCGTCGGCGGCTTTCACGACGCGGGAATTGGCTTCGTATGCGCGCTGGCTCTGAATGAGGTTAACGAACTCTTCCACGACGCTGACGTTCGATTGCTCGAGGTAGCCCTGCAGCAGGGTGCCGTTGCCTTCGGGGCCGCCGGGATTGCCCACCTGAGGGTCGCCGGAGGCGTCGGTAGGTTGGTACAGCGTATTGCCGAGGCTGTTGAGGCCGGCGGGATTCTGGAAGAGGGCCAACTGAATCTGACCGGCTTTCTGAGCGGATGTCTGGTTGGGCAGGGTGTAGCTCACGGTGCCATCCAGCGCGATGTTGATGCTCTGCGCGGTGGAAGGAATGGTGATCTGCGGCTCCAGGGTGTCGCCGTTGGCAGTAACCATGTTGCCGTTGCGATCGAGCTGGAAGGACCCCGCGCGGGTGTAGGCGAGGGTTCCGTCGGCGCGGCGAATCTGGAAGAAGCCGTTGCCCTGGATGGTCAGGTCGAGGGGATTGTCGGTTTCGGTGAAATTGCCCTGAGTGAAGATGACTTCGTTGGAGGCGGCGCGGGTGCCGAGACCGAGCTGAAGCCCGGCAGGCACGGTGGTCTGCTGGCCGGCCGCTGAACCGGGCTGGACCATGTTCTGGTACATCAGATCCTGGAACTGCGCGCTGCGCATCTTGTAACCGCCGGTGTTGGCGTTGGCCAGGTTGTTGGCGATGTTATCGATATTCAGCTCCTGGGCGTTCATTCCGCTGGCGGCGCTGTAGAGAGCCCGAATCATTTCTTCATCCTCCTGTTAGGACCCAACTCTGGCGACCTCTTCGATCGCCTGACGATTCATATCCGTTCCGATCTTGATGGCGCGCTGCAGCGCGTCGAACTGGCGCATCAGGGTGACCAGGCGAACGGCGCCTTTCGCGCCCCCGGCATTGGACGACTCGAGCTTGCCCTGATAGACGATGGCCTCACTCGCGGGCGCCGAGCTTGCCTGCGGGCTGTTGGCGGCGAAGTAAGTCAAACCGATTTTGTTCAGTGCCCTGGGGTCCTGAAAGTCCACGAGCTCGAGCTGGCCGAGATCGGCGCCATCCTGGGTAATGTCACCCTGCGGATCGATCACCAGCGGACTATTCGATTGCGTCTGCAGGGTCTGATTATTGGTGAGGCGCACCGGGTATCCGTCGGTGGTGATCAGTACGCCGGTGGGGGAGATCTGAAAGTTGCCGTTGCGGGTGTAGAGAGTGCCATTGGGCCCGTTGACCGCAAAGAAGCCTTTGCCTGAAAGGGCCACGTCGGTGGAGACGCCGGTGGGCTGCAGAAGGCCCTGAGCGAAATCGACCCATGGCTGTTCGACGACGGGCGATTCGCCGGCGATGGGATCGGAGGAGCCGGCCAACTCCGGCGCGATCCAGGTGCTGTAGAACTCGCGGTCGCCCTTGAAGCCGGTGGTGGACGAGTTCGCCATATTGTTGGCGGTAATGTCCAGGGCATCCATGTGCGCCTGCAGTCCGCTGGCGGCAATGCTGGTGAGCGGGTCCATTATGCAGGTTGAATCATGCAACCGGGGAACCGCCGGCGCAAAAAGAGTGAAATGCGCTAATGGCCTTGCGATATGAACGGTGAACGCGCGAGAGCGAACAGGGGACTACTCTGTCCCAGCGTCGAGATTTCGCGTTTGCGTTCCGCGCGCGCTCTGATTTTTGACAGTGGCGCCAGCAGCTTTGCCCGCGATCCCCCCTGAATTGAGCAATTCCCCTGTGGCCAGGGCCTTGCACATTCACGGCGCGTGACTGCCGCGCCGGCATACAGCGCAACACCCGCAATCGGTCCATCTCCGTCCGGCTCGCCAGCCGGCGTGTTTAAACACATCGGCAGCGCCGGTCATTCCGCTCACGGGCCGGCGAGCGAAATCAGCTCGTTCGCGAACCTGTTCCAAAAGGCGAGCGACGATGGCCAGCCGAATGGCGGATCGAGGGAGGAAAGCAAGGAACCGGAAAAGGGCGCGACGGCGGTCTCCCAACCAGCGGTTCCGCAGGTAGTTCAGCAGCCGTTGCTGCCGATTGCCGGGTTCATCACGTGGACGGGAAAGACCGCGGCTGCGGAGACAAACGACGGCCACAGCGAGGCCGACGCTGCTGAACCGAAGGGAACGGCGGAGACCCCGCAGGCTCCCCAGAATTCGCAGGCTCCGCGGACGAAAGCCACGGCATTGCTCGGGCAGAACATTCCGGGCGTGAATGTCTTTGCCGCGGCATCGACAGCCGAGACCAAAGCGCCGGTGAGCGCCAGACCGGGCACTCCGGTTGTGAAGGATGACAGCGGGGAGCAACCGAGCGATCCGGCCGGGAAGGACGGCGCCCGCAAGATCAGCGGATTGGCTGAAGCGGCGGGACCAGCGGCGCACGCAGCTCCCGTAGCTCCCGCAGATCCCGCAGCTCCAGCAGCTTCGGCAGCTCCCACAGCTTCGCCAGCTTCCGTAGCTTCGGCGGCTCCCGCAGCTTCGGCAGCTTCCACGAACGCCACGGCCGTGCCGGTTATGCAGGCGCCGGTGACCGAGATTCGCATCAGCAGCGTGCCGGATGCCACGAAATCATCCGGCAAGGGCTCGCCCGCAGTCCCATCGGCAGCGTTGGAACCGAGCCGCAGCCCGCGGAGCGGCTTTGAATTCTCGGACGGCACAGCAGCCGCGAGCGCGGCGGCCGCAAGCACAGGGGCCGGCATGGTTCCGGCCAGCGCCGCCTTAGCCGGCAACGGGCAGCCAACCGGACCGAAGTACGGTGGCTTCGATCTGAACCCGGCTGACGCCAGATCTTCGATGAACGGCAGCGCGGAGATGCCGCTACCTTCGGCGCCGACAGCCGGCGAAAGCCGGACAACGGTTTCCACGCGGCCACTGGCCTTCGCGGCGCGGTTGACCGCCGAGCCGGCAACGGGAAGCGAGCAGTCCCAGCCGCAACAAGCGCAGCCCCGAGCGGCTTCGCAGCCCACCCACGCGAGCGCAGCACCGGCAGGGACCGAAGCCGACGCGGTGACGGCCGCGCAGACGGCGGCGCAGAGCAGTTTTTCCGGGCACAGCGGCGCGGAGCAGGGCGGGGAACAGCCGCAGAAGGCAGAGCAGAGGAGCTTCACCACGCAGGCGGCGGCCTGGGAGCACGCGAATGCCGCGCGGCCGGAGACGGTGTCCACTCCCGCCGAGCCCGCAGAAAGCCGCGTGGCCGAAGTAGAGCCACAGACCCCGGCGACATCGAATAACGCACCCGTACGCGATGTCCGCATGCAGCTCACGGGGAGCGAGAACCAGCGGGTGGACGTGAGGGTGATGGATCGGGGCGGGGAACTTCGAGTGAGCGTGCGCGCGGACGATCCGGCTCTGGTGCGCTCACTGCGCGACAACATGGACGATCTTTCGACGCGGCTGGACCAGGCGCACTTCCGCTCGGAAGTGTGGGCGCCGCGCGCAGAAGCGATATCGCGCAGCAATTCAGCGGATACGAACGGCAGAACGCTTTCAAACGGGAATGAGTTTTCTGGTCAGGACGGCCAGGGAAAACGGCAAAACGGACGGCAAAACCAACAGCCCGCGTGGATGGACGATTTCGAGGAGAGCACCGCGGGAAGCAACTCCGGAGGTAAACGGTAATGTCAACGATCGCATCCTTGTTACATAACAACTCGCTTCCGATCCCCAACGGGTATGCGGCGGCGGCGACGCCCGCGGCTTCGGCTTCCGCGAACAGTTCGTCCTCATCGGGCGGCTCGGACGCGGGAGCGCTGAGCGCCAGCGATTCGCTGGCGAACGAGCAAACGTTCCTGCAGCTTCTGGTGGCGCAGCTCCAGAACCAGGATCCCGACAATCCGATGGACGGCACGCAATTTGTCACGCAGCTGGCGCAGTTCAGCTCGCTGGAGCAGGAGCTGGCGATGCGCCAGGATCTGGATACGATCGCATCGGCGTTCACCACTACGCCGACCAGCGGAGGCAGCGGTACAGGGTCCGGCTCCGATGGGAACGCAGTCAGCAACAAGCAGGCAGTGAATCGGGTCGAGTAGCGAGGAGACAAACAATGGGAGTTTTTAGCGCATTTTCATCCGCTCTTTCAGCATTGCAGGCGGAATCTGCCGGTATTGATACTACCGGCAACAACCTGGCGAACCTGAACACCACCGGATTCAAGGGAAGCAACGTGGACTTCCTGAGCATGGTGAGCGAGTCCATTGGATCGGGCTCGGACAGCACCTCGGTCGGCATGGGCGTGCAATCGCCATTGAACATCCAGCAATTCACGCAAGGGTCCATCGACGCTACAACGAGTCCGCTCGACTGCGCGATTCAGGGCAACGGGTTCTTCATCGTGAACAACACGGTCGGCGCACAACTGTATACCCGCGACGGATCGTTCACGGTGAACGCCGCCGGTTACCTGCAAACCCAGACCGGAGAGAACGTGCAGGGCTGGATGGCCGACGCCTCGGGCGTGGTGAATACCAATGGCGCGACGGGGAACATCGTGGTTCCGGCGGGAATCACACTGCCGCCAGTGGCCACTCAGAATGTCTCGCTGAGCCTGAACCTGAACGCTAACGCCACCGCGGACGCGACTTCGACGTTCTCGCAATCTCTGCAGGTTTACGATTCGCTGGGCCAGTCCCACACCCTGGACTTCACGTTCGTCAAGACCGGCGCCAATGCATGGACCGGCACGGTTACAATTCCGGGCGCCGACGTGGGGTCGAAAACAGATGTGACGGTTGGGACGGAAAACCTCACCTTCGATCCGACGACGGGCCTGCTGACGGCTCCGGCGGCCACCGATACTCCGCCAACGATCAGTCTGGGGACCAATACTCTGGCCGACGGCGCGACGCTTCCGACGATTAACTGGAATTTCTACGATTCCACGGGCGCCGGGACGGTGACTCAATATGCGGAGTCCTCCGCGCTGTCGTCTTCCCTGCAGGATGGAAATCCAGCGGCGCAAATGACCTCGATCGCCATTACCAATGGCGGAGAGGTGACGGCGACGTTCTCGGACGGAGAAACCAGGGTAGAGGCGCAGCTCGCGGTGGCGAATATTCGCAATCCCGATTCGCTGACGAATGTGGGCAACAACGAATTCGTGGCCTCGGGAACTACCGCGCCGCCGGCGGTCGGCATGCCGCAGACGGGCGGCCGAGGGCAGGTTCTGGGCAGTTCGCTGGAAGCGTCGAACGTGGACATGGCGACGCAATTCACGAACCTGATCGTGTTTCAGCGAGGCTACGAGGCGGCGACAAAAGTAATCTCGACCGCTGACAGCATGAGCCAGGATCTGGTGAATCTGATCCATTAAGGCGGAGCTGAACGATGACGCCAGTGGAAGAGCTGGGCGATGTTGCCGCCATTCCGGTGGAAGTAGAGGCGGTGCTCGACCGGCGTATCTTCACGATCAGCGACATTCTGGATCTCGAGCCGGGGAGCCTGATCCGCATGGAGCGCTCGGCGGGCGAGAACATCGACATCTACGTCGGCGGCAACCACATCGGTTACGGCGAGGTAGTCATCGTGGAGAACATGATGTGCATCCGGGTCACCGATTTTCGGGAACCTAAGTGAGGCGGGCCAAATACCAGGAGAATAGGAAGCATGGCTGAACAAATTCTCGCTGTTTCCCTGGTATTGGGCCTGTTGATTCTGTCGCTGTGGTTTCTGCGCCGCAAGGGGCTGGCGAAGTTCAATCTTTCGGCGGGGGGACGCCGCAGCGCACCCGGACGCATTCAACTGGTGGACCGCAAGCCGCTCACGGCGAGCCACTCATTGCATTTGGTACAGGTGGACGGGCGCGTGATTCTGATCGGAGTTTCCCCGGGAAGCTGCCAGGCCCTGCACAGCTTCGCGGCAGAGCCGGCGGGACCACAGGGGAGCGATGGATGAGTTTGTTTTTCAGTCCGATGTTCGCACTGGCGGCGGCGCAGCCGGACAACGCGCTCAACGCCATGGGGGTGACGACGGGGAACGGCACGCACGGGGTGACGCTGAGCGCTCCCATGCAGATTGCGCTGGGGCTGACGCTGCTGACGCTGCTACCGGCGGCGATCATGTGCATCACGCCATTTCTGCGGATCACGGTGGTGTTGCACTTCCTGCGGCAGGCGCTGGGAACTCAGACCGCGCCGTCGAATCAGGTGCTGCTGGGGCTGGCGCTGTTTCTGGCCATCCTGATTGCGCAGCCGGTAGCGTCGGACATCTACACACAGGCATGGCAACCGCTGGAAAAAGGACAGGTCAGCACCGATCAGGCGCTGGACCTGGCCGCCGCGCCGCTCCGGAAATTCATGGTGCGCTTCGCGCGCGAGAAGGACATTCGCCTGTTCGTCGAGATTTCGCGGGAGCCGGCGCCGCGTAATCCTTCGGAGATCAGTCTTAAGGTTTTGATTCCCGCTTATATTCTGTCGGAACTGAAAGCGGGATTTCAGATCGGCGCGGTGCTGTACCTGCCGTTTCTGGTAATCGATCTGGTAGTGGCTTCGGTAACGCTCTCGCTGGGCATGATGCAGTTGCCGCCGGTGATGGTGTCCGCGCCGTTCAAGATTCTGCTGTTCGTGCTGGTGGACGGGTGGAATCTGGTGGTCGGCTCGCTGATGAAGAGCTTTTATCAATGACCGGGGAAAGAAAGAGGCCGGCCGGCCAGCGCCCGGCGGCCGGGAGAGGGACGCGCGAATCATGACCCCACAAATGGCGGTGCACATTATCGGCGACAGCATGATGGCGGCATTCTGGCTGGCCGCGCCGCTGCTGCTGATTGGATTCGCGGTGGGCATTCTCATCAATCTGATTCAGATCGCCACCTCGATGCAGGACACTGTGTTCAGCACCGTGCCGCGCCTGGCGGCATTCCTGTTCGGGTTCCTGCTGCTGATGCCCTGGATGCTGCATCGCGCGACCAGTTACGCCTTGTCCATCTTCGGCGACCTGGCCCAGTATGCACGCTAGCCTGACTCTTTCCGCATCCACGCTTTTCGGCTTCCTGCTGGTGCTGGCTCGCGTAGCCGGCGCTTTCTCCTTTGTGCCTTTTCCCAACTCACAGGCGGGCCCGGCGGCCGCGCGGATCGCTTTGGCGGTGGCCTGCACGCTGACGCTGTTTCCGCGATGGCCGGCGGTTGACGCGACGTCGGCGGGACTCGGACTGATGATTTTCTGGCTGCTTTCGGAAGCGGCGCTCGGGGTGGCGATCGGGTTGATGGTGAGTTTCATCGGCGAGGCGCTGATCGTCGGCGCGCAGATGCTCAGTTTGCAGGCGGGCTACGGATACGCATCGGTGGTGGACCCAAACACGCAGGCCGATTCGGGCATTCTCGCGATGCTGGCGCAGCTCACCGGGGGGTTGCTGTTCTTTGCCACGGGGCTGGACCGGCGGGTGATTCTGGCTTTCGCGCTGAGCCTGGACCGGTATCCGCCGGGAAACTTCGCGTTGAATCGGGGGGTGGCGGAAGCGGTGATTCAGCTTGGATCGAACGTGTTCTCGGTGGGTCTGCGGCTGGCGTTTCCGGTGATCGGTCTGCTGCTGATGACGGACGTTTCGCTGGCGCTGCTGGGGCGAATCAACGCTCAACTGCAGCTTGTACAGCAGGCATTCTCGGCGAAGATGATGCTGACCCTGGTGGCGCTGGCGGCGATTCTGATTGTGGTGCCCTCGTTGTACGAGGCATTCGCGGGGCAGGTATTCGATGCGATTCGTGCGCAGTTTCTGCGGTGAGGCTGGAATGCGCAGAGTTCGCCGCGGCGGGTGGAGACGTCCCCGCAGGTCGAACCCGCCGCACAGAGACTGAACGCAATGCCGGGCGATCATTCATCGAAGACAGAGAAACCGACACCGCAACGGCTGAAGAAAGCGCGGGAACAGGGGCAGTTTCTTTCGGCCCGCGAGTTTGTTTCCTCATTACAGTTCGTCGCTCTGCTGACTATCCTGGCGAACTGGCTGCCGGCGTGGGGTTCGCGAATCGCTCTCTCGACGCGTACCATCTTCCTGCGGGCATTCGGCGGCGACATCGGCCCGGAAGAATGGCCGGTGCTGCTGCAAACGCTGTTCCGCGACACGCTGGTACCCATCGCCGAAGCCGGCATCATCCTGCTTTTCATCACCCTGGGGATCCAGCTGGGGCTAAGTCAGTTTGGATTCAGCCTGAACCGTTTGACGCCGAAGCTGGACCGGTTCAATCCGATGTCGCGGCTGCGCGAGCTGCCGAAACAAAACCTGTATCAAACGGTTGAAGCAATTCTGCTGCTTTCCGTGGTGGGACTCTCGATCCAGTCCATTGCGCGGGAGAACCTGACGACATTCCTGCGCCTGCCGCTGCAGAGCGTACATATGGCGACAGCCCAGGTGTCGTCGGCACTGCAGAACGTGCTGTGGAAGGCGGCCGGTGTGTTTGTCGTATTCGGCTCGGTGGATCTGTTCCGCCAATACCGCAAGCACATGTCGCAGCTCAAGATGAGCCGGCAGGAGATCCGCGAGGAGTTCAAGAGACAGGAGGGCGACCCATACATCAAAGCGCGAATCCGCCGTCTTCGCCGCGACCTGCTGCGCCGCCAGATGATGAAGGAAGTACCCAAAGCGACGGCGGTACTGGTCAACCCAACGCATTACGCGGTAGCGATCCGCTATGAGATTGAGACGATGGCCTTTCCGGTGGTTGTGGCCAAGGGGCGGAACTGGCTGGCGTTGCGGATCCGGAAGATTGCCGAGGACCACGAGATCCCGATTATCGAGAATCCACCGTTGGCCCGGGCCTTGTATCAGGCGGCTGACGTAGGCCAGGGCATCCCGCGGGAGTTCTACCGGGCGATCGCCGAGATCCTCGCCTACGTGTACAAGCTGATGGGCCATAAAGTGCCTGTGTAATTGGTGAACCATGGCCTCTCAGGTAATCCCTGCCCCGAAGGGTGAAGGACTCTTTGGCACGAAACTGACGCTCGCTCATGCCAGCGAGATGTCGGTTCCGATCGCGGTGCTGGGCATTGTAGTGGCGCTGATCACGCCGCTGCCGCCGTTCATGATGGACATCCTGATCGTGCTGGACATCACGATGTCGGTGATTGTCCTCATGGTAGCGATGTACATCCTGAAGCCGGTGGATTTCAGCGTCTTTCCCACCACGCTGCTTTTGTTGACGCTGTTTCGACTGTCGCTGAACGTCAGCTCGGCGCGGCTTATCCTGCTGAACGGAAACACAGGCACATCCGCGGCGGGGAAAGTGATTGAGGCATTCGGGAACTTCGTTGTAGGCGGCAACTACATCATCGGCGCGGTGATCTTCCTGGTGTTGATCGCGATTCAGTACGTGGTGATCAACCATGGCGCGGTGCGCATCTCGGAAGTGGCCGCCCGCTTCACGTTGGACGCACTTCCCGGCAAGCAGATGTCGATTGACGCCGACCTCAATGCGGGACTGATCAACGAAGCCGAAGCGCGCCAGCGGCGCAAGCAACTGTCAAGCGAGGCAGAGTTTTACGGGGCGATGGACGGCGCCTCACGCTTCACGCAGCGCGACGCGATCGCCTCGATTCTGATCACCGGCATCAACATCATCGCGGGATTCCTGATCGGCGTCTTTCAGCACGATATGGAGTTCAAGCATGCGCTGCAGACCTACACCGTTCTGACCATCGGCGACGGACTGGTGACGGTGATTCCGGCGCTGATGATCTCGGTGTCGGGCGGCTTGATTGTGACCCGGGCGAGCTCGGACGCGCGGGTGGGCGTGGAGTTCCAGAAGCAGTTGTTCGGACGGACGCAGCCTCTGTTTCTGTCCGCCGGGGTACTGGTGGCGCTGGCGGCTTTCCCCGGGCTGCCGACCATTCCATTCCTGATCATGGGGGGCACGGTAGGCACGTTCGCATGGCTGAAGCGTCAAAAAGCTGACGCTGCCGTTAAGCAACAGACACTCGGCCCCACCGCTCCGGCCAAGGAAAACCTCGAAACCATGCTGCGCGTGGAGCCGGTTTCGATCGAGGTGGGTCTGGGGCTGGCGGGCCTGGTGGCCGGTGGAACCAATTCGCCTCTGCTGCAGAGAATCGCCGGGATCCGCAAGCAACTGGTCACCAATCTCGGCTATCTGCTCCCGCCAGTGCGGGTAACCGATAACCTCTCATTGCGCTCCCGCGAGTACGTGATTCTACTGAAGGGGACGGAACTATCGCGCTACGAGCTGCTGCCCGGCAGCGAGCTGGCCATCCCCACCGCCAAGGCCGACAAGAGCTTCCAGGGCCAACAAACAAAAGAACCGGCGTTTGGTTTGCCGGCGTTATGGGTACCCAATGACCGGGTGGATTCGGCGCGCACGGCCGGATACACGGTGGTAGACGCAGTAAACATCCTTGGTACTCACTTCTCCGAAGTAATCCGCCGGTACGCTCACGAGTTGTTCTCGCGCCAGGACGCCAAGGGTTTCTGCGACCGGGTGGCGCAGGAGAATCCGAAGGTGGTTGAGGATCTGGTCCCGAAGTTGCTCTCGCTGGCGGTAGTTCAGCGAGTTTTGCAGAACCTGCTGCGGGAACGGGTCTCCATCCGCGATGGAGTTTCGATCCTCGAAGCGCTTGGGGAGGCGGCGCCGACAAGCAAGAACCCGGTGCTGCTGACCGAGTACGTGCGGCAGTCGATTCGAAGGACGGTTGTGAAGCCCTACCTGAACCAGAAAGGCGAACTGCCCGCGTGGCTGCTGGACCCCTCGGTGGAACAGACGGTGGAGGGGGCGGTACAGCACACCGAGCAGAACAGCATTCTGGTGCTGGCGCCGCAGGCGGTTCGCGACATACTCAGCCGCATCGAGAGGAAAGTAGAGAAGCCGGAAATGCCGGTGGCCGTGCTGACCAGCTCGGGCGCGCGCTATTTCCTGCGGCAGATGACGGAGCCGACCATGGGCAACCTGTTCTTCCTGTCGCACAACGAGATTCCGGCGGGGGTCAGAGTGCTCTCGCTGGGGGTGATCTGAGGCACGCATGAGGATCAAGTCATACTTCGCCGAGTCGGTTGAAGAGGCCATGGACAAGGCCCGGATCGAGCTGGGACCGGAAGCCATGCTCATGAACTCCAAAGCCACCGAGCCGGAGTTCCGGCACCTGGGGAATTATGAAGTCGTATTCGCGCTCGCATTTGAAGACAGTCCTGCAGAGAAGCCGCAAACGCAGGCGGCCGCCGGTGTCGTTGTCGCCGCCGGCCGGCCGGACGCTCTCGCGCAGGAGATCGCCGAGCTTCGGCGGCAGATTGAAACCGTAAAGCGGTCGATGTCGCGCCAGACGTTTCATACGCGCTGGACGAGCGCGGGCGCATCGCCGGAGATGCACGAACTGTACCTGCGGCTGCTCAACGCGGACTTCAGCGAGGATTGCGCGAACGAGGTGCTACAGGCAGTGGAGCGGCGGTCGGGCGGCAAAGCGGAAGCGCTGGCGAACGCGATCATCGCCGAGATCGAATCGCGGTTTGAAGCGGCGCCGGGTCTGGGCGCGAATGGAGCGGAAAGGCGCGTGACCGCGCTGGTGGGGCCCCCGGGCGCGGGCAAGACGAGCATGATTGTCAAACTGGCCCTGAAATATGGACTGATGAACAAGCGCCCGCTGCAGATCCTCTCCACGGACACGTGCCGGGTGGCGGCTTCCGAGCAACTCAGGGCGTACGCGTCCATTATCGGCATCGCGTTCCAGACCGTGGACACAATGGCCGGCCTGGCGCAGGCGCTGGAGGAAGCCGGCGGGAAGGATCTGGTGCTGATCGATACGCCCGGATTCGGACCCGGGGATGGGGAAGAGACCTCGGAGCTGGCGCTGTTTCTGTCGCGCCATCGTTTGATTGAAGTGCAGCTGGTGATGCCGGCGACGCTGAAAGCCTCGGCGCTGGCGCGCATTGCCGAGCGATTTGCGGAATTCCAGCCGGCGCGGCTGATCTTCACGAATCTGGACGAAGCCGGCGGCGGCTACGGAAGCATCGTGGAGCAGGCCATGCGCCTGCGGTTGCCGCTCTCTTATTTCGGGTGCGGTCAGCAGATTCCAGAGGATCTTCTGGAAGCGTCGAAGGACGAGCTGATACGAAAGGTGTTCGAAGGATGGCAGGAGCCAGCACTGACAGCGGCATAACCAGCCGCGGCGCGGACATGTACGGCTACGCGACCCAAACGGAGCGCTCTCCGGAGGAACGCGAGCGGCTGATCCTTGAGCACATGCCTCAGGTGAACTGGATCGCCTCTCGCATTCAGGAAAAGCTGCCGCCGAACATACAGATCGAGGACCTGATTTCGTCGGGGATTATCGGACTCATTGCGGCCATCGATAACTTCGACCCCAGCCACAACGCCACGCTGCGCACCTACGCCGAGTACAAGATCCGCGGCGCGATTCTGGACAGCATCCGCGGGCTGGACGGCATTCCCACGCATAAGCGCAAGCGCGTGAAGATTCTGGAAGCGGCGATATCCAGCGCCGAACAGCGCCTGAAGCGCGCTCCGAACGAGGAAGAGATTGCCGTCGAGCTGGGGATCTCGCTGAACGAATACCAGCAATGGCTGGTAGACCTCCGCGGAGTTTCCCTCGGAAGCCTGGACATTGTCGAGGACGGCGAAGAGATCAGCCTGCTGAAGTTCATTTCGGGCGACGATCAGGAATCGCCGGCCCGGATTCTGGAGCGATCGGAGCTGGAGAGGGTGATCATGGAGGGCATCAACAAGATGCCCGAGAACGAGCGCACGGTGTTGAGCCTCTACTACAAGGAAGAACTGAACCTGCGAGAGATTGCGCCGATCATGAATCTCCACGTAACCCGGGTCTCGCAACTGCGGCTGCAGGGAATTCTGCGGCTGCGCGCCTACATCGAGAAGAAGTGGCCCAGCCGGAAGGGAATCTACTAACGCCATGACCGGTTCCGAACGCACGCAACTGGCCAGCGAACTGGCGCGCGAATGGAGCTCGCGGCTGCGCTCGGCCGTGGAGATGATGGCGCAACAGCAGCTTACGGTGACGCCCGGCGAATCGAGCGCGGACGCGATGGCGGAGGCCGGCGATCTGCTGACGCTCGATTATTCGTTCAGCCATGCGCCAACCTCTTCCATGAGGGTGGCGACACCGACCGGGACCAGTGCGGGCATTTCGAAGATCGTGCTTGCTTCGAGCGGCATTGAGGAATCGGACGAAGCGCTGCTGAAAGAGACGTGGCAGGAGATTCTGGCGCAGGCGGCGAGTGGACTGGCGCAGGACTGCGGGTCACGCATCGGCGCCAGTGTCAGCGCGGGAAGCGCCGTGGAAGGCGATGGGCACGCGCCGGAAGGCTACATCGCCAGCGCCGAACTGGCGATCGGAGAGGAGAAGTTTCCGGCTGTCTACCTCTGCCTCCCTTGGGCCTTCGTCGAAGCCCTGCATGTGGAAAACGATGCACTGGAAGTGTCCGCCGCAGCGGAGGTCACCCCGGCAAAGGAACGCGGGCGCGAGCTGCCGCCCACGCTCGATCTGCTGCTGGATGTTGAACTACCGGTGAGCGTGTCCTTTGGACGGACTCATCTGGCTGTGCGCGAGGTTCTGAAACTTGCCACGGGCTCGATCATCGAGCTGGACCGGCCGGTGAACCAGTTTGTGGAAGTGGTGGTCAACAACTGCGTGATCGCCCGGGGCGAGGTGGTGGTGATTGAAGGCAATTACGGGGTGCGCATTCACGAGATCATCAGCCGGAAAGACCGCATGTCCCTGCAGCATCTGGGGGCACAGAATCCCTATCAGCAGGCGAGGATCAGCGCATGAACATGCTTGACCAGGCACTCATGAATCCGGGTCTTCCCTACGTTGTACTGGCGGCAGGGTTGCTCGCCTGCATTGTCCTGTTTCTCTCCATCAAACTGGAATTGCACCGGCGTGCCGCCGGGACGGCGCGGGGAACGGGGATCGAGGAGACAGTAGAAGGCCTTAGCGCCGCGTTCGCACAGATCCGGGAACGACTGGACTCGCCGGCACAGCAGACGCCCGCGGTTGCGTGGTCGGCAAATCCCTCGGTCAATCTCACCCGACGGGGCCAGGTGCTTCGCCTGTTCCGGCGAGGAGACTCCCCGCGACAGATCGCCTCCTCGCTGGGAATGAACCGGGGCGAGGTTGACCTGATCATTAAGGTGCACCAGATGGTACTGAATCGCTCTAACAACGAGGCCCGGGAAGCGATATGACGACAGGACATACTGTCCCGACGAAAGGCGATGAGCTATGAGAATTGACCCCGGCCTGAATAATGGCATTCAGAATGCCGACAATGCCGCGCAGACGCAAATCACCGACAGAATCGGCTCTGACCAGCATGCTCAGGCACTTACGAACGGCGATCAAGTCGACCTCTCGGGCGCCAGCAACCTTGTTTCGCTCTCCGCGGGAATGGTGTCCGCGGCGCGGGCAGCGAAGATCAGCAACCTGACCGCGCAGGTGCAAAGCGGGCAGTATCAAGTGGATGCCGCTCAACTGGCCAGCTCGCTGGTTGACAGCATGCTGAGTCAGTAGGCCGTCCGATTGCCGCCGGCAGACGGCGTTACGAGTGAGGAACATGGCTACCGAACAAATTCGAGAAGCTCTCGAAAGGGCCGATGAAAATCTCCGCCTGGCGACAGCGGAGCTCATCGAGATGCGTGTCGCGCCGCAGTGGGACAAAACCCTTCAACAAGCGCTGCACGATCTGCAAACCGCCGTGAACGATCCGGCGTTCGAGAGCGGGAAAGTACCGCTACGGGCCCTGGTGGGGAACGTACGGACGCGGGTGGTTCGGATACAGGCCCTGCTGGACTCGGCAGCCGCGTTCTACTTCGGTTGGTCCACGGCAGCGCCCGCGGGCCCGGATACGTATGCCGCCGATGGCGAACTGCGGCGGGAAGAGGGAGGCGGGCGACTGGCGCTGAACGCCTGAGCGCACGAAGCCGGCGATGGGACTTTTCGCTTCACTGAATCTCGCGGCGAATTCGCTGCAGGTGATACAGCAGGCAATCGGGGTTATTCAGAACAACGTCACAAACGCCTCGACGCCCGGCTACGTACAGCAGAATCCCACGCTGATCGCCTCCGCATTCGATCCGTCGAAATCGATAGCCGGCGGCGTGCAGTTCGGCCCGGTGCAGAGTACGCGCAATCAGTTTGCCGAAGAGGCGGTGCGCTATCAGAATTCGCTGCTGGGCACGGCGACGAGCGCGGCTTCGAACCTGAATTCGCTGCAGCAGGACTTCAGCGTTTCGGGGACCAGCGGCATACCCGCGGCGCTGAGCGGTCTTTTCTCGGCATTCTCGGCGTGGTCCACCACGCCCAATGACAGCAACGCGCAGCAAAGCGTCATCACTTCGGCGCAGCAACTGGCGCAGGCATTCAACGATGCGGCGGGAGCGGTGTCGCAGGTGGCGTCGGGCACGCAACAGCAGGTTCAATCCACGGTGACCCAGATCAACGCGCTGACGTCGCAGATCCAGCAGATGAACCAACAGATTCGGAATGGCGACAGGAACGACGCCGGACTCGACGCGCAGATGAACAATGCCCTGGAGTCGCTTTCGAACCTGGTGGGCATCACGGTGCAGTATCAGAGCGACGGAACGGCAACCGTAACCATGGGCGGCCAGACGCCGCTGGTGATCGGAACGACGCAGAATCAGCTCAGCGTCACGCCATACGTTCCGGCCAACCCCACGAACGCCGGCGCGGCGCCAAGCTTAACGATCACCCTGCCGGATGGAACGGATGTCACGTCCACGGTCACCCAGGGGCAGCTTGCAGGGCTGCTGACGTTTAACAACACCACACTGGCGAGTGTGCAGGGCGATTCCTCGCAGGTGGGCGGACTGAACCAACTGGCGCAGGCGCTGGCCACCACGGTCAACAATCTGGTGACACCGGCATCGGGGATCCCGCTGTTCACCATGGGAGGCGGCGTGACCGATGCAGCGGCGACGCTCACGGTGAATCCGAACATGACCGCCGCGCAACTGGTAGCGTCCAACGCGACCGCCAGCAACGGGACCGCCGACGCGCTCGCGCAGCTGGGCAGCCCCAATTACACCGACCCCACGCTCGGTGTGGGGTACAGCTATTTCTACAGCACCATCGCCTCGTCCATAGGACAGCAGGAGTCAACGGCATCGGCGAATCAAACGACCCAGCAGGGCCTGCTGACGCAGGCGCAAAATGTGCGTTCGCAGTTATCGGGTGTGTCGCTGGATCAGGCGGCGACGCAACTCATCCAATTCCAATCGGCCTACTCGGCCTCGGCGCAGACGGTGGTGACCATCAACAGCATGCTGACCGCTCTGATCGACATGACGCAGAACATATGAGGAACGTAAATGCTTAGGGGAATCTACGCCGACAGCAACGCTTTCGTGACGGGTCTGGATCAGATCGAGAACCGGATCGCGGTCACCAATCAGCAGATCACTTCGGGCATCGACGTCAACCAACCCTCCGATAATCCCGGGGCGATTGAGCCGATTCTGGCGGCGCAATCGGAAATCGCGCGGCTTACCCAGGTGCAGACCAATCTCAATCAGGTAAAGACGGTGGCGGCCACCGCGGACACAACCCTGCAGACTGCGAACACGGTCATCAACCAACTGCTCAGCATTGGGGAGCAAGGGGCTAACAGCACGACCACCCAACTTGCGCGCTCCTCGCTCGCCGAGCAAGTGCAACAACTCGAGCAGCAGCTCGTTTCACTGGCCAACACGCAGGTGGACGGCAGCTACATTTTCGGCGGCGATAATCCGACCATCGCGCCGTATACGTTTGACGGAACCAATCCTCCCACGGCCAATGTGGCGAATCCCACCAATACGGGGACCGTTCGCGACGCCGAGGATAACGCGATTGTACCGTCGCTGACGGCGCAGCAGCTTTTCGATTCGCCGAACGGAAGCGTGCTGCAGGCGGCGGACGCATTGCGCCAGGCGCTTCTGAACAACCAGCCGGACGCCGCGGCGACCGCCGTAACGTCGATGGAGACGGCGGCCGACCAACTGAACGCCGGCGCCGAATCGTATGGCACGATCGAGAACTGGATCAACAGCTCCTCCACGGACGCTTCGCAGCGCATCACCACCCTGCAAGGGCAATTAAGCAACCTTCGCGACACCGACATTCCCTCGGCCGCCAGCCAGCTCACGCTGGACGAGACCGCCTATCAGGCCGCCATTCAGGCGCAGGCAACATTGCCGACGAAGAATCTATTCAGTTATCTCGGGTGAACCTTGCCGTTTCAGCGAAAAACCGGCGCCCGCTCCACGATACGAACCTCGGGAGCGAACAGGAAAATGAGCGCAGCGCAATCCGCGGGACGAATTCTCGAGGCGTGGAGTCAAGCCGATTACCACCGGTTCGAGGATGAGCTGGAACGCGCGGCGACGGGCTGCCGCACGTGCGCTCCGCTCACCGTTCTCGAGGACGAGCGCCGCGAGCTGCTGGAAAGCGTGGTCTCCAATCTGCGCGGGATGCGCGGGGACGACGGCGTCTGGCAGGTGCAGCGGATGAACACGGCCATGGACCTGCTGCGCCATCTGCGGCACACGCGGTAAGGCAGGGGAGCGACGAGGGCCGCCCGGCAGCTCTTAAGCGGGAACGGGGCCGGCCAGCATGGCCGCACGTTTGCGGCCCGCATCGACGACATGCGCCTGGAACTGAAGCCGCCCATTCAGCACCACGTCGAGCGGATGCTCCACCGGCAGATCGAAGGACAGGACGTCGCCGATGGCCAGAGCCAGCAGATCTCGGGTGCGGATATGTTGTTCGGGCAGGCGCACATCCACCTCGATTTTGGACGGGCGAATGAGATCGAGTACCCGGTTCTGCTCTTCGGAGGTGGATTCCGACTTGCGCACCGACCACTGCTGATCGAATTTCTGGCGCATCATCTTGATCATCAGCGAGGGCATGGCGATGTTCATCAGCCCGGCGCTTTCACCAAGGCGCATCTCGATGCCCACCGCAACCACCGCTTCGTTAGGCGCCATCACCTGGAGGAACTGCGGCTCGGTGTCAACGGACTGAATGGTGAAGTCGATGTTGGTAACGGTCTTCCAGGCTTCGCGAAGATCGTGCAGGATGATGCGCAGAAGGCCGTCCATGAGATTCTGCTCGATCTCGGTGACCTCGCGCTGGATGCTGGTGCTGACCTTGCCGCCGCCGCCCAGCAGGATCTCGAGAATCGGAAAGACCAGTGTCGGGTTGATCTCCAGCACGGCGTTCCCCTCGTAGGGCTTCAGCCCAAGAGAGGCCATGCATGTCGGCGACGGCAACCCCTCCAGAAACTCGGCATAGGAAAGCTGCTCCACGCTGACGAGGTTCACAACGAGGTATGTGCGCAGATAAGCGGACAGGCTGGAGACGATGCTGCGGACGAAGTTCTCGTGGAGGAGATAAATGGCGCGGAGCTGCGACTTGGCGATCCGGTCCGGCCGGCGGAAGTCGAAGACATTGACTTTCTGGTGCGCCGAGTCGCCCGCAACGTCGGGCTGGGAACTTTGGAAGACGGCATCGATTTCCTGCTGCGACAGTTGTCTCTTCATTGGCCTTCCAGAATACGTGCAATCGTCAGGCCAGGGCGGGGCGGAGGGCGGGGCTGGGGCGAAATGGCGAACCAGATGCTCTGGACAAGTACGGCGCGTATCGCCGTACCAGATAGTCCAGGACTGACATGATCCGTCTGACGCGATTGAATCGGGTTCCGCTCGTGGTCAATTCCGACCTCATCGAGCATATTGAGACCACCCCCGATACGATGATCGCGCTCACGACGGGCCAGAAGTTCATGGTGCTGGAGACCCCGGATCAGGTGGTTGACCGGGTAGTGGCGTTCCGCCGGGCGATCCATCAGGACGCGTTGAAACCAGTGGAAAACGCGAGTGAGGAAGCCGCGGAAGCCGCCGCGGCAGGCTCTCCGGAGTGCGAATGGCCGACCAACCAGTAACCAAGCCAGCCGACGCCCGGGGCAAGCCGGAGGCAAAGGGAAAGCCCGACGCCAAAGGGAAGGCGGACGCCAAGGGCACAGCGGAAGGGAAACCCAAAGCGGGCGGCGTGCGGCCGGATCTGGCCACCATCGGCGGTCTGATTGTGGCCATGGCGGGTATCCTGGGCGGCATGCTTCTCGAAGGCGGCCGGGTGACCGAGATCATGCAGCTGACCGCCGCCATGATCGTGCTCGGGGGAACGTTCGGGGCGGTGATGATCACCACGCCTTTGTCACTTCTGTTCTCGGCTGTCAAAAAATTGCCACTTGTGTTCCTGGACAAGGCGGTTTCCACGGGCGAGGTGGTTGAGGAAATCCTGTCCTACGCGACGCGGGCCCGCAAGAACGGCATTGTGTCGCTGGAGGCGGACGTGGAGAAGATTGCCGATCCGTTTCTTCAGAAGGCGCTTTCGCTGGCGGTGGACGGCACCGACCTGCAGGACCTGCGTCGAATGATGGATCTGGAACTGCACCTGGAAGAGCAACGGGGTGAGGCCGAGGCCAAGGTATTCGAAGCCGCGGGCGGTTACGCGCCCACGCTGGGCATCATTGGCGCGGTGCTGGGCCTGATTCAGGTGATGAAACACCTTGAGAACATCGACGAGGTGGGCAAGGGAATCGCCGTGGCATTTGTGGCGACGGTTTATGGGCTGATCACGGCGAACATCGTCATGCTACCGGCCGCGAACAAACTCAAGGCACGCCTGCAGGAGTCGATTCGCAACAAGGAAATGATGCTGGAGGGAGTTTGCAGCATCGCCGAAGGTCTGAATCCCAAGCTGATTAAGAGCAAGCTCGAGGCTTATCTGCGCGAAGAGCTGGAGGCGGAGTCGAAGAAGAAGCAAAAGGGAGAGAAGCCGGCAAAAGCGCCCGCGGGGGCGCCGGCCAAGGGAGCAGCTGGAGCCCCGGCAGGCACGCCTAAGGCGGCTCCGGCCGCCAGCCGCTGATCCGCATCATGCGTAAGAAGAAACCGCCCGCTCACGAGAATCACGAACGTTGGCTGGTCTCCTACGCCGACTTCATCACGCTGTTGTTCGCATTTTTCGTGGTGATGTTTGCCTCCTCGCAGGCGGACAAGGGCCGCGCCAAAGCGGTTTCCGAAGCGGTAACGAAGGCGCTGGAAGACGGGAAGATGCCGATTGTGGCGGCTATTCTCGGAGGCACCGTGGACGATCGCGGCAAGGGCAACGAGGAATTGAAAGGTCCGGTGACCAAGAAACGCGATACCACGCCCGAGGACCCGAAGAAGAAACCCCCTTCCGATCTCCTGCCTTCCCTGAAAGTGCTCACTCTCGATCTTCAGGACGAGATTCGCAAGGGAAAGCTGGAATTGAAACTGGAGCCGCGCGGATTGGTGATCAGCCTGAAGGAAGCCGCGTTCTTTGCCTCCGGAGACGATGCGATTCAGAAATCGTCGTATCCGATTATCGCCAAGCTGTCGGCGGTGATTTCGAAGCTCAACAACCCGCTGCGTCTGGAAGGGCACACGGACTCAGTGCCCATCAATACACCGCGCTTCCACAGCAACTGGGAGTTGTCGGCCGCGCGAAGCATCGCCATGCTGGAACTGCTGAACGGGAAATTTGCAATCGACCGCGAGCGCATGGCCATCGTCGGTTATGCGGACACCTCCCCCATAGACACAAACGATACCGATGAAGGCCGTGCGCGGAACCGGCGAGTGGACATTGTGGTGATCAGTCCGGCCGCGATGCGGATTGAGCCGGTCCAGGGCGCGGCTCCGCCTGCCCCAACCCCGGCAAACCCGCCCCAACATACAGCCACGCCGCAGAAAGGAGCCGCCGGACATGCCTGAGTGCGTCACCCGGTATTTTGCAGTGATGGAGTACAGCGAAGACGCCGTGATTCGCCTGCCCAATGGACTGCCCGGTTTCGAACAGGAGCGCGAGTTCGTTCTGATCGATCAGCCATCGCATCGGCCCATGGTCTTCTTCCAAAGCCTGCGCACGCCTCACCTTTGTTTTCTGGCGCTGCCGGTGCTTTCCGTGGACCGGGCGTACCGCCTTGCCGTGACGCCCGACGATCTTGCGGTGCTGCAGCTGGACCTGTCGCGCCAGCCAAAGATCGGCGACGAGGTCATGTGCCTTTGCTTCATTGCCAGTGGCGAAGACAGAAAGATGTCCGCGAATCTGCTTTCGCCGATCGTAATTAACATCGCCACCCGCGTCGCCGTGCAGGCGATTCAGACGGGATGCCACTATAGCCATCGCCATCCTCTGACCGCCGGCGAGCCGGAGGCGGTATGCTCGTAGTCCGCCGCCGCGAGGGTGAGTCGGTGATGATCGGCGGGGAGATTGAAGTAGTCATCCTCGAAGCCGGTCCAAACCGCGTGAAGCTCGGCATCATGGCGCCACGCGAGGTACTGGTATTCCGCAAGGAACTGGAACTTACGCGCGAGCAGAATCGTGCCGCGGCGACGGCCCTCAACGTCGCCGACATCACCGGAGTTTTGAACGGCCTGAAGCTGAGCACCGACCCCCCGGAGGGCGATCATGTTTAGCCTATGCGAGATTCTTCCGCGTCCGTGGCCGACGATCGACGTGTTGGATGTGGGGGCCTCGGACATCCCGGGAGAGCCGGCCGCGTATCACAAGCTCGTTCGGCAGGGTGTCGCTCGGGTTACCGGCTTCGAGGCGGTGGAAGAGGAATGCCGAAAGCTGAACAGCAGCGCGCCGGAGACCCAGAGATTCCTGCCCTATGCGGTGGGCAATGGAAGCACGGGCACTTTTCGCCAGTGCAACATTCCGGCGACAAGTTCCCTGTTTGAGCCGAATCGCACCCTCCTCGATCGGTTCCAGAATCTTGGCGAGTTCACGCGCGTGGTCCGCGAATCGCTGGTCGAGACGCGCCGCCTGGACGACATCGCCGAGGTTGAATCCGCGGATTACCTGAAGCTCGACGTGCAGGGCGCCGAATACGACGTGATCGAAGGAGCGGCGCGTGTGCTTTCATCCACGCTGGTGGTGCACACGGAAGTTGAGTTCGTACCCCTGTACCTCGGCCAGCCGCTCTTTGCGGAAGTGGATCAGGCGTTGCGGCGGCAGGGCTTCTGCTTCCACCGTTTCACGGGGCTGGCGGGCCGGACGTTCAAGCCGATGATCGCTCACAACGATCCGAATGCGCTGCTCAGCCAGATGCTGTGGGCCGACGCCGTATACGTGCGCGACTGGATGCATTGGGACGCTCTGAACGCCGGGCAACTGCTGAAGACTGCCCTCATCCTGCACGACGTGTATGGATCGGCGGATCTGTGCATGATTGCGCTGGCGCAACACGACCGGAAGACGGGGAGCGCCATTTGCGGCCCATACCTGCGGCGTCTGCAGAATGCGGAGAGCGGGCAGCGGGCGCCCCGCGCGCCTTTGGCCGCCGAACGGAGAAATGAATATGCGCCGGCGCGCTGATGTCAGGGGCGGGAGCAGGGCAAACAAAGCAGCCGCGTCCGGCAGTGCGCAGCGCATCGGGAGATGTCTGAAGGAAGCCGAGGCGTGCATCCGCCGAGGTGAGCGGACGCAGGCCGGCCAGTTGCTCGACCAGCTCAGGGACGCGCCTATCCCCGATGCGGAAACACTGGGCGTGTATGGGCGTCTGTTACAGGACTCCGGCAGGTCGGCCGAGGCAGTATCGGTGCTGCAGCGCGTTGTCCGGCTGGCGCCGAACAAAGCCGGGGCCTGGTGCAACCTGGGCACCGCTCTGCAGGCGACGGAGAATGAAAGCGCCGCTTATCAGGCCTACCAGCGCGCCATCGCCCTCGATGCGACATGCTGGGAGGCGTTATTTAATCTCGGCAATTTGATCGAGGCGCGGGGCGAATACGCGAGGGCGGAGATGACGCAGCGGCTTTGTCTGAAGATAAAGCCGGAGTATGCGGCGGGTTGGGCCGCGCTGGCGCGAATTCTGGCGCGCGCGTGCCGCTACGAAGAAGCCATCGTTTGTTTTGAAACCTCGCTGCGCATTGCACCCAGCGCGGGGGCATACTGCAACCTCGCGCAGACTCTCCTGCTCAAGAAGAAGTTTCCGCTGGCGCTGGCCATGGCACGACAGGCCATTGCGCTGGATGCCGGGTTCAGCCCCGCATACGAACAGGCAGGCAAGGCGCTTATCGCGATGGATCACATCGTCGGCAGCAAACAGGTGTATGAGGCCGCCCTTGCCCTGGATCCCGCGAATACGGACGCGATTGAGGGGATCGCGTGGGCCGCGGGGATGCTCTGCGAAACAGAGGAGGCGGTGCGCTGGTACGTACGCGCAATGGAAACGAAACCCACCTGCGTCAACGCTCATTCCAGCCTTCTTTTCGCCCTCTGCGCCAATGCGGCTACCACACCGGAGAGACTGATCGAGGCACATCGCGGCTGGGCGCAAATGCACGTCAGCAGGGTTTCCCGGAGGTCTCACTGGCCCCAACCAGGGGATGGCGAGAGAAGGCTTCGTGTAGGCTTCGTATCCGGCGACTTCTGCGACCATCCAGTGAGGTTCTTCATCACGCCCATTCTGCGCGGTCTCGACCGGGCCCGGTTTGATGTGGTCTGTTACTCGAACACACGGTTCTCCGACAGCGCCACGCAGCAACTTCGCAGCCTGGCGGGAGAATGGCATGATATCGTGCAGACCGGCGACGACGAGCTTGCGGCATTAATCGACGACCACCGGATCGATATTCTGGTTGACCTCTCTGGCCACACACGGTACAACCGCCTACCCTTGTTCGCGCGCAAACCCGCGCCCGTGCAGGTCAGTTATCTGGGATATCTGGGCACCACCGGTCTCGATGAAATCGACTACTGGATTACCGACTGGACGGTGCATCCGGCAGACACCGCGGAACGAACCACGGAGAAGATCTGGCGGCTTTCGCGATGCTGGGTCGCTTATGAGCCGCCGGCGGATATTCCGGAGGCCCGGCCTCGCGAGGAAGGCAATCCATTCACCTTTGCCGTGTTCAATTCGCTGCAGAAGCTCGGTGAGCCTTCGGCCCGCCTGTGGGCGCGAGCTCTCGATGCCGTACCCGGATCGCGTCTGCTGATCAAATCCCAGGGGCTCGATCATCCGGCGGAGCGTGAAGTCATGACCCGGCGTCTTGCCCAGGCAGGAATTTCGTCCGACCGGGTAACGTTGCTGGGGCGCATCCCCTCAAGGCGCGAGTTTTTCCAGCTTTTTGGCAAAGCGGACGTCGCGCTGGATACAACGCCGTGGTCGGGAGGAACCACTACCGCGGAGACGTTGTGGATGGGTGTTCCGGTGATCACCCTGCCGGGCGCGCTGATGCCGTCGAGGATGAGCGCCAGCATGCTGCATTCAGTTGGCCTTGACGATCTCATCGCGCGTGACGAACAGGAATTTGGCCGCATTGCGGCGGAACTGGCTGGAGACGGCGAGCGGCGAGCGCGGCTGAGGCTGGAGCTTCGGGGTCGCGTGGCAGCGTCTCCGCTCGGCGACGGCCCGGACCTCGCTCAGGCAATGGGCGATGCGTTTCGTGAGATGTGGCGGCTGTGGTGCCGGAAGGAAAACAAGCGGCGCGCGGACCGGGTGGAAGATACGTCACCCAGCCTTGTCGGCGAGACGGTATGAGCCGCGCGGTCGCCGGGCGACAGTTTCGGCATTACCACGACGGAGGCGAACCGCGCCGCAAGGCTCCGCACGCCGCGACGTACTGGTGGAACCTCGGGACGGAGTTTCACCGTGCCGGGCAACTTGCGGCGGCGCTTGACGCCTGGCAGCGCGCGCTGGCGATGGAGCCGGAGCATTGGGAGATCTACTGCAACATAGCCAACCTGCTGGAGAGCCGGCGTGAGTTTGAGCGAGCGGAGGATTTCTATCGCCAGGCGCTGCAGCGAACCGAGGGAAGCGCGGCTGTCTGGGCCGGGCTGGGACGCGTCCTTGCACATCGCCGGCGTTTGGCAGAGGCGATCGTCTGTCTGCACGAGTCGCTGAAACTCAATCCCCTGGCCGAGACCTGGAGCGATCTGGCGCAGACGCTCACCGCGGCGGGCCGTCCTGATGAGGCGCTGGCGGCGGCGCGAACGGCGATCGCGATCAATCCCAGGCTGGCCACGGCACGTTGTCAGGAGGGCAAGGCTCTGCGCGACCTGGAATGTCCTCTCGAGTGCCTCCGGGCGTTCGAGGCGGCTGTCGCGCTGGCGCCGCAATCGGCTGACGCCATGGAAGGGTTGGCGCAGGCGCATGCGCGCCTCGGAGACGCGGAGACCGCTGTCGCCTGGTTTGTTCGCGCCATGGAGACGGAGCCGGCGCGGAGCTTCACTCATTCGAGCCTGCTGTTCACGCTGTCAGCAGCAGCCGCGGCCACTCCGGAACAGATGCTGGAGGCGCACACGGGCTGGGCGCAGATGCACGCGTCGCGGGACCCCGTTTTTCGGCACAAGCCGGTAAGCGGAGCGGCGGAACGAAAGCTGCGGATCGGATTCATGTCCGGGGATCTTCGGGATCACGCCGTCCGTTTCTTCATCGCACCCTTGCTGCGTCATCTGAGCCGCGGACAATTTGAAGCGATCTGCTATTCGAACGGCGCGAACAGCGACGGCGTCACAGAAGAGCTCCGCGCACTGGCCGATCGATGGCACGATGCCTCCTCGTCCGGCGATGGCGAACTGGCCACCAGGATCCAAAACGACGGCATCGATATCCTGGTTGATCTATCCGGGCACACCCGCGACAACCGGCTGCTGGTATTCGCGCGGAAACCCGCACCCGTCCAGGTCACGTACCTCGGCTATCTCAACACGACGGGCCTGCGGCAGATGGATTACTGGATTACCGACGATGTCCTTCATCCCGCGGACACGCGGCAGCGGACCACGGAGAGGATCTGGCGGCTTCCCCGATGCTGGGTCTGTTACGAGCCTTTGCAGAGCGCGCCGCCGGTTCAGGAACGCGGCTCGGAAGAGCCTCTCACGTTCGCCTCGTTCAACACGGCGCGGAAGATCGACACGGCCTCGCTGCGGCTTTGGGCGCGGGTGCTGGGGGCGGTTCCGGGATCACGGCTCCTGATCAAGGCCGGCGGGCTGCAGCTCGCCGATGAGCGTTTGCTTATGCTCGAACGGCTGGCAAAGTGCGGTATTCCGGCGGAGCGCGTGACGCTGATCGGGCGAGTGGCATCCCGGGAAGAGCACCTCGCTTTATTCGGGAAAGCAGATATCGCCCTCGACACGGTCAGCTGGTCCGGAGGCACGACAACCGCCGAGACCCTGTGGATGGGAGTGCCGGTGGTGACGCTGGCTGGCGAACTGATGCCCAGCCGGATGAGCGCGAGCATGCTGCAGGCGGTGGGGCTGGGCGAATGCGCGGCTCACAGTGAGAACGAGTTCGTGCGCATCGCGGTTGAACTGGCCTCAAACGCGCCGCAACGCGCGGTCCTGCGGCGCGACTTGCGGAGTCGCATGGCGGCTTCACCCCTGTGCGATAGCCCGGGCCTTGCCCGAGAGATGGGAACTGCCTTCCGCCAGATGTGGAGAATCTGGTGCAACTCCGCGGCGGGAGGCGGGCAATGATCCGCTGGGGCGTGCATCCGTCGGCCATCATCGACATTCAGGGTGAAGCTCTCATCCCGGCCACCACGGTCATCGAGCCGGGCTGCGTGCTTT
>Ga0335078_10002451_pt1 | contig 28119 bp, 25 predicted proteins | sample Lox_Sample_32_FD_206711 | JGI IMG/M metagenome (GOLD analysis project Ga0335078, IMG submission 206711) | Soil microbial communities from Loxahatchee National Wildlife Refuge, Florida, United States - Lox_Sample_3.2 | ecosystem: Environmental > Terrestrial > Soil > Wetlands | place: USA...
AATCCCGGTGCAAGTAGTTTTGTTGACGGCGCGGCGTCATGTGAACGACATCAGCCGCGGCTTCAATCTGGGGGCCGACGATTACCTGGTGAAGCCGTTCAATCCCGTGGAGTTGGTAGCGCGGTTGAAACGGCTGCTACGGCGCTAACGCTTTATTTCCTGACTCGACATACCCGTAACCAACCGGCAAAAGGCACCGGCGACCAGATCGCCAGCGCTACGTAAAGCCGGCGGTCGCGAGCACGCTGTGCGAGGCTCGCCAGATGCAAGAGGCTGGCCGGCTTGCCGCCCTAGATCAGGTCTTCTTGCGGGTCGCTCACGTACCTCCCCGCACCAGCATGCGAGCACTTACCGGTAGTTGCCTGCCGATGATCGCGGACGTATAATCCAGGCAGAGATTTAGGATAACTAAACCTTAATAACTACAAGCGGGGCGAGTAAGATGACGATCGAGCAACGGCTTGAGATGTTGGAGAGCCTTACCGCCGATGTGTTCGACCATCTCCAGAAAACTGACGAGCGCCTGGAGAGACACATGCAGGAAGCGGACGAACGGCTGGGCCGCCTGCAACCTGTGGATTCAGATCTTGTGAATGCTCTTCTGCGGCGGCTGAAGAAGTGAAGGAGAAACCGCGAGCCGCGTTCGAACTTGCTTTCCCGGCGAAGATGGCTATTGACAGACTGGCTCTTCGCGGCGGAGAGAAAACCCTGAAAACAGGACATTTGTAGCTCTTTATATGCACTCTGCAGAAAAACGAAACCGTCGCGCTGCGCCGGTAGTCGAAGGATCTATGCGCGTCCGTGAACCGAGGCCATTCGACCCATGTATTACGGTGACTACAGGACGCCAGGAAAAGATCCCCAGAAAGTCGCAGCCGGCCGCGCCGGCGGAAAGAGCCGCGCCCAAAAGATGACTCCCGCCGAGCGCAGCGCCAGTGCCCGTAAGGCCATCATGGAGCGCTGGCGGCGCTATCGCGAAGAACATCCAACGCACAAACGGTGACCGCTCCTTTTAGTCGCGGTTCGGCGACACCATCGCGCCTTCCTGAGCCCCGACGCTTGGATATTAACCACTGCGGGGCCATGAGTTGTGTTCTGTAACCTTCGCCCCATTGAAGACGCGTTCGTGGGGTCGGCCCTTCCATCTCTATTGGTGGCCCGCAGGGCCATAGGACACTCCCTTACGGTCGCGGCTCGGTAACACATCGCGCTACTGAACCGCGACCGTAAGGGAGCGGAGGTTCTAGGTGCGCCTTCGCTATCGAAACGACGTCTTCGCGTTACGCAGTCTGCATCACGCTCGATAAATTCAGCAGACTGGCCGCGTTGCCGCGGTAAATCTGGTCTTTGTGCGCGGCGCTCACACCTAAGCTTTCGATACACCGGATAGTCTCGCGAATATACAGACCCGGAGCGGGTTCGAACGGAACGTCGGAAGCGAACAGTACGCGGTCTACGCCGAAGAATGATAGGCCACATTGCGTAGCGGCTGCCCCGCCGAAGAGCGCCGTATCCGCGTAGAACATGCGGAAGTAATCCAGCGGGCGCTTCTTCAGGGTTCTCAACAGTACCGTGTAATCGACGTCTGACGTGCGTTTGCCAAGCTGATCCCAGCCATAACCCACGCGGCCCTCGAAGTACGGAATCATGCCGCCCATGTGATGGGTAATGATCTTCAGGTTGGGGTGGCGGTCGAAGATCCCCGAGAAGACCAGCCGCGCCATGGCCGCGCTGGTTTCGTAAGGCCAGCCGAACGTCCACCAGATTTCGAATTTGGATTTGTCCTCGGTCAGGTAATCGGGGGAATTGGCGCCGCGCGAGGGGTGCATCCAGATCACGGTGCTGCGCCGCGCGAGCTCTTCGAAAATCGGCAGCACATCCGCGTCGTCCAGCGGCTTGCCCGCCATATTGGTGAATACCTGCACGCCACGGGCGCCCAACTGCTTCACCGCCCGTTCGGCTTCGCGCAAAGCCGCGTCGGGATTGTTCAACGGCAGCGAGGCGACGAACGAGGGAAAGCGCGCCGGATGGCGCTGACATAATTCCGCAAAACCATCGTTGACCATCGTCGCCAACGCCGGAGATTGGTCGCGAGGCGCGAGCGCTTCGAGCGCGGGCATGGGGAGCGAGAGGATCTGGCAGTATTCGCCAAACTCGTCCATCACGCGAAAACGCGCATCCAGATCCACGATGGTGGCCGCTTCCCGAACGCGCTTGCCGATGTCTTTGGGACCGCTGGGGGTGTTGATGAACTCGTCGAAGAAACGCCTCGGGAAGAAGTGATTGAAAATGTCGATCTTCATAAGACCTCTCATTGTATACGCTCACCAGCGACAAGATCGCCGGCGCTACGTGACGCCGGCGGTCTGCGCCGCTGGTGAATTCGGGGATACAGCACGCGGTTCCACCACATCAAAGCCCCGGTGGCAAACAGCACTGCGGGCGCGAGACCGAGGATTACCCAAACTATCTTCCACGGCCAGGCGAAGGACCCGAAGTGCAGGCGGATCAGCCCGCGCAAAATCTGTTCATCGGGACTGCGGCGCGGATCGAGCAGGTCCGGCGTTACCGCGAGCGCCACCAGCCGCTGAAACGGAGCTGGAAAGACCACGTAAATGCCGGTGACACACCACATGAGCGAAAACGCGAAGGTCCAGAAGCCGATCATGCTGTGCAGTTCCCAGTTGAAGCGCTTCCAGTTGCCACGCGTGCGGGCGGCCAGGCTGCGGCGCCAGTTCTCCACTCCCGGCCACCACATCACCGCGCCCGTTACACAAAGGAAGGTGAACACGATCGCTGCGTAGCCGTTGAAATCGCGGCCCCGCTCGCCCGCCAGCAGGTTGAAATGCAAGTCGGCCAGCCAGGTGAGACTGCGGAGCACGAGCGGCTCCGATGCTCCCAGGTCGCGGCCGGTGTAGGGATCGAAAAGCCGTTGGATGTAGCTTCCTTTGCGCTCGAGCCAGACCACCACGGCCTGATCGGCCTGCTTCGATTCGAATACATACCCGGCTCGATAGTGCGGGTGCGCTGTCTCGGCGGCGGCACGGAGTTGCTGCGCAGTCAAACGGCGGCCGGAGATGGAGACGATCGGGGGTTTCGGTGCCAGAGACTTGAAAGCCCTGTCGCGGAAGACCAGGGCGCTGCCGGAGACGCAGATGGCGAACACGTACAATCCGAGCGCAAGTCCGGCCCACAGGTGGACTTGAAACAGCAACCGCCGCAGCCACACTTGCTGCGGGCGCCGCGCCCACTGTTCACCGAGAGTCATGCGACTCCATATGATATCCTCACGGATCGAGGACGGTAGAACCGTGATCTTCACGCCCCGGCGCGTCACACGGCGCGATCTCTTGACCGCAGGTGTAGCCACATTCGGCGCGGGGACTCTTCTCGCTCCCAGAGCACCGGCCCAAGCGCGGACCGCCGGGTTACGCCTGATCGACGTCCATCACCATTTCGTATCGCCGGATTTTCTGAAAACCCTCCAGTCGAAGCAAGGCCATAAAGTGGAGGGACTCACCAGCTACTTTCCGCTGGGGCTTTGGACCAACTATTCGCCCGCCAGAGACATAGAGTTAATGGACAAGCAGGGCGTGGCCACTGGGATGCTATCGGTTACTTCACCGGGTGTCTGGTTCGGCGACAAAGAAGAAGCGCGCAAACTTGCCCGCGAGATGAACGAGTACGGTGCGCGCATGGCATCGGATTACAAAGGCCGCTACGGCCTGTTCGCTCTCCTGCCGCTGCCGCTCCTCGACGAGAGCCTGCGGGAGATCGAGTACGCGTTCGATACTCTCAAGGCCGATGGCGTGGGAATCCTGACCAGCTACGGCAACCACTGGCTGGGCGACGCGCAATTCCGTCCAGTGCTCGATGAGCTAAACCGGCGCAAGGCCGTAGTCTACACGCATCCCATCGATGCGCCCTGTTGTCAGGACTTGTGGCCGGACGTCAATCCCACCACGCTCGAGTTTCCCACGGATACGGCACGCACCATTCTCAGCCTGCTCGTGACCAACTCAGCCACGCGTTACGCCGACATCCGCTTCATTTTTTCGCACGGCGGGGGGACCATGCCCGCGGTCATCGGGCGATTGGGAATCGGGGGCGCCGATACGCTCAACGGGGTTCTGAGCCGCACGCCCGAGCCCAATTCGCGGCTGTTTCACCTCCGACGCTTTTACTACGACACGGCGATGTCATCGAACGTCGTGCAAATGCAAGCCTTGAAAACGATCGCGGGGACCTCGCAAATCGTGTTCGGGACCGACTACCCCTTCGGCGGGGACGCGGCCAAACACGTCCAGGGATTGGAAAGCTGCGGCCTGAACGCGGAAGAACTGCGCGCCATCGAACGAGAGAACGCGCTGAGGTTCCTGCCGAAGTTCACATCCTAGCGGGACAGGCTAAAGCATGTGCCTGCTTGACTTTCGCCGCAGGGGTCCTTTATTCTAACCATTCCACTTGGCCTAAGTCGCCTGGGCCGGCCCTGCTTATGAGAGATCCAGCCCACCACGAATCCGAGAACGTGGAACGGTTTCTGGATTCGACCTTGGAGAGCGTCGATCATGCGGAGGAACTGGCGGTGGGCGTGGCCCAGCGGGCGGGTTTCGGCGAAGAAGATTTGTTGAAGATCGGAATGGCCGTGCGGGAGTCCATGGTAAACGCGGTGGTTCATGGCAATCGCTACAACGCGAATAAGAAGGTGCGGTTTTCCGTGGTGAAGAATTCGGAGCGGTTTACGATCCGGATCGCCGACGAGGGCGAGGGGTTCGATTACGAGGAGATCCCCGACCCGCTCGCCGAGGAGAATTTGCTGCGCGGTTCGGGGCGCGGAATTTTTTTGATCCGCTCCTTCATGGACGAGCTGCAGATTAACCGTCTGGAGCCGGGTGGAATGGAATTCGTCATGGTCAAGTACATGGGTTCAAAATAGAGTTCGCTTCATGAGGGAGGCAATTCCGTGAGTGTAAAGTTGAATACGCGGCAGGTTGGCGACGTGAGCGTGGTGGACGTGGCGGGGCGAATCACTCTTGGCGAAGGGTCGAGCGCGCTGCGTGATGCCTTGCGCGACATGGTTTCGAAAAACCAGAAGAAGATCCTGCTCAATCTGGGTGAAGTGTCGTATATCGACAGCTCGGGGATCGGCGAGTTGGTCTCCGGATTCACGACCGTCACCAACAGCGGCGGTCAGCTGAAATTGTTGAATTTGACCAAGCGGGTTAAAGACCTGTTACAGATCACGAAGCTGTACACGGTCTTCGACGTCCACGAGGATGAGGCCGGAGCGATCCGCAGCTTCGCGTAAGCGCGCTAACCGCCGCCCACAAACTGCACAACTTCGATCTCGGCGCCCGGCTGCAGTACTGTGTCGGCCCAGCGGGGCTGCTTGACAATTCGGCGGTTGAGTTCGACCGCTACCCGCGAGGGATCCAACTGTAGCTGTTCTAACAGTTCAAGTACCGTCTGCCCCTCCGGGGCCGAGCGAGTTTCGCCGTTAAGGACGATCTGCATGCGTCGGTTGACACTCTTCTTTTGCAACCATTATAGTCAATCTTTGAGCCTCGTCTTTCCGTAAACACAAATGCCTGATTCGTATCCAGAGCTGTACTTCCCTGTCCTGGTGCAAGGGCTGCTCGCGGTCGTGATCGCGGCGGCGCTCATCATCATCTCTTATGTATTCGGGAAGAAAGTTCGCAACCGCATCAAAGATACGCCCTACGAATCCGGCATCACACCTACCGGCGATGCGCGCGGCCGCTTCAGCGTGAAGTTTTACCTGGTCGGCATGCTCTTCATCCTCTTCGACATCGAAGCCATTTTTCTGTATCCGTGGGCAGTGGTGTATCGCGACCTGAAGTGGTTCGGGTTTGTCGAAATGCTTGTGTTTGTGGTGTTGATCCTCTCCGGGTTCTTTTACATCTGGAAGAAGGGGGCTCTGGATTGGTCCTACGAGGATCGTCGCGGGCCGAAGCGGTAACGATCGAAATGATACCCGACAATTTACGCGAACACGCCGCCGCCGCGGCGGTGGATGGGTTTGACCGCGAGGCCCTGACAGGCGGCCATTTCGATCTGGGCGAGCTAACCCTGGAGATCGCCCCAGCGAAAATCGTGAGCGTCTGTGGCTTCCTCAAGTACGACCAGAGGTTCATCCGGCTGAGCTCCGTGACAGCCGTGGATCGCTATCCGGCAGAGCCGCGGTTCGAGCTCGTCTATCATCTGCACTCGATCGAACGGAATGAACGGCTGCGGCTGAAGTGCCGCGTGCCGGGAAGCGATCCGGTGATCGAATCGGTCACTTCCGTCTGGCGCTCGGCCAACTGGTATGAACGGGAAGTGTTCGACCTGTTTGGCATACAGTTTCTGAACCACCCCGATTTGCGGCGCATTATGATGCCGGACAATTGGGAGGGCTACCCGCTGCGGAAAGATTATCCCGTGACCGGATATAGGATGTAGCCATGAGCGATGCGGACACGCGGGACACTTTAAGCGCGACTCTCGAGCAGGAGCCTTCGACAGGCCAGCCGAAGCGCATGATTCTCAACATGGGCCCGCAGCATCCGTCCACCCACGGCGTGCTGCGCCTGCTGATCGAGCTCGATGGCGAAATCATCACCAAGTGCCAGCCCGATATCGGCTACCTGCACACGGGCATTGAGAAGGAGTTCGAGCAAAAGAACTACCAGCAGGGAGTGACGCTGACCGATCGCGTGGATTACCTGGCGCCTCTGTCGAACAACCTGTGCTACTGCCTGGCGGCGGAAAAGCTGCTGCAACTCGAAATCCCGCCACAAGCGCAGTGGATGCGCGTGATGTTGACGGAACTGACGCGCTTGAACAGCCACCTGGTATGGCTGGGGACGCATGCCATCGACATCGGCGCCATGAGCGTGTTCCTCTACTGTTTCCGCGAGCGCGAAGACATCCTGCGCATCTTCGAGATGTTTTCGGGACAGCGCATGATGACGAGCTACTTCCGCATCGGCGGGCTGGCGCTGGAGCCGCCGCGCGGATGGTACCAACGGGTGAAGAAGTTCATCGACGTGTTTCCCAGCCGCGTGGACGAGTACGAAGACCTGTTGACCAACAACCGCATCTGGATTGGGCGGACGAAGGGTGTAGGCTTCATCTCGCTCGAAGACATGCTGGACCTCGGAATCACCGGGCCCATGTTGCGCGCCGCCGGTTTGAAAATCGATGCGCGCAAAGACAAGCCGTATTCGAGCTACGAGAAGTTCGATTTCGAGGTGCCGACGCGCACAGAAAACGATGTGTATGCCCGCTACCAGTGCCGCATCGAGGAGATGCGGCAGAGCGCCCGGATTATCAAGCAGGCGATGGAGGGAATGCCTTCGGGTCCCTGGAAAGCCGAAGACCAGCACGTGGTGCTGCCCGATCGCGAAAAGATGAAGACGCAGATGGAGGCGCTCATCTATCATTTCAAGATCGTCACCGAGGGCTTTCGCGTTCCCGAAGGCGAGGTATGCCAGGTGATCGAGTCGCCGCGCGGCGAGCTGGCCTACTACATGGTGAGCGACGGAACCACGAAACCGTACCGCGTGTACATGCGAACGCCCAGCTTCGGGAACTTGCAAGCCGTGCCGAAATTGATTGAGGGAATTTTGATTGCGGACGTGATCGCGTCCATCGGCAGCATGGATTTCGTGTTGGGGGACACGGATCGATGAACGTCCGCCGTGACCGAACCGCAACCACACGCCGGGCCATGAGCGGTGTAGCGGAACCTCCGCTCCCTCACGGTCGTGGCTCAGTAACAACCGGCCGCGCCTCACGGAGCCGCGACCGTAAGGGAGCGTCCTCATGGCCCTGCGGACCACCAATACCGATGAAAGCGTTCGTGGGGCAGGCCTTCCGGCCTGCCGCCGGCTTTCCAGCCGGCGCGCCGAGCGGAAGCTCGGCGGCGGCCCGGAAGGGCCGACCCCACGAACGCGTCTTCAATGGAGCGGAGTTTCCAGGTGCGTCTTGCATGGAGCGGAGGTTGGCTACCTATTAACATGACCTTTTCGCCAGAAACCGAAGCGCGCTTCGCCAAGCTCCTCGATAGCTATCCGCCCGGACGGCAACGCTCCGCCATGATCCCGATGCTGCTCTATGGCCAGGACGAAGTCGGCTGCGTTTCCGACGAATTGATCGAAGAAGTCGCCAAGCGCGTCGGCGTCACGCCTTTGCAGGTGAACGAGGTGCTGTCGTACTACTCCATGCTGCACAAGAAGCCGCTGGGAAAGCATCACGTCCAGATCTGCACGAACATCAGTTGCCTGCTATGGGACGGCGACAAGCTTTGGGAACAGGCCTGCCACAAGTTGGGGATCGGTCACAAACAGGTAACCAAAGACGGCCTGATTTCGCTCGAAGAAGTGGAATGCATTGGCGCGTGCTCCTGGGCGCCGGCCATCCAGGTGAATTACGACTTCCATCATTTTGTGACGCCCGAGCAGTTGGACCGGCTTTTAGATGGTTTGAGGAAGCAATGATTACCGCAGAGATAAAGGCGCCCAGCGTGGGGTCGGGCCTTCCGGCCCGCCGCCGGGCTTCCGCCCGGCGTCCCGCACCCATCGTGATTCCAGAACGCCGGGCAGAAGCCCGGCGGCAGGGCAGAAGCCCTGGCCCCACGAATCCCTCTGCCTGTCCGCGTCGCGGCAGTGAATTCAGGCTAGAACATGCTCTATAACGAACCCAGCCCGCTCGAAACGCGCATCCTCTCCCGCCGCTTCGGGATGCCCAACTCGGCCTCGATCGACACCTACCTGGCGACTGACGGTTACAAGGCCTTCACGAAGGCCGCGGGTATGAAGCCCGAGCAGATCATCGAAGAGGTCAAGATCTCCAATCTGCGCGGGCGCGGCGGCGCGGGTTTTCCTACCGGCATGAAGTGGAGCTTCGTACCGCGCAATTCGCCCAAGCCGAAATACATCGTCGTCAATGCGGACGAGAGCGAGCCCGGAACCTGTAAGGACCGGCTGCTCATGGAGTACGATCCGCACCAGTTGATCGAAGGGGTTCTGATCGCGGGCCTGGCGGTGGATGCGCACGCCGGTTGGATCTACATCCGCGGCGAGTACCGTTACCTCATCGACGTGATGGACAAGGCGATCGGCGAGGCCTACCAAAAGGGATGGCTCGGCAAGAACATCCAGGGCACCGGTTTCGATTTCGATCTGTTCACGCACACGGGCGCGGGCGCGTATGAATGCGGCGAGGAATCGGCGCTGCTCGAATCGCTCGAAGGCAAGCGTGGGATTCCGCGAATCCGGCCGCCGTTTCCGGCAGTGGTGGGCGCTTTTCAATGCCCGACGGTCCTCAACAACGTCGAGACGTATTGCGCGGTACCAGCCATCATCCGCGATGGCGGCCAGGCGTTCGCCGACCTAGGCGTGCCCAAAGCCGGCGGCACGAAGTTGACTTGCTTAACGGGCCACGTCAATAAGCCGGGCGTGTATGAGCTGACGCTGGGCTTCCCTGTGATGAAGATGATCAACGAGGTGGGCGGCGGCATGCGGAATGGCAAGAAGTTCAAGGCGTTCATTCCAGGCGGCTCGTCCTGCCCCATCCTGACGGCCGAGGAATGCCAGGACGCCACCATGGACTACGACTCCATGGCCTCGCGAAAGTCGATGCTGGGCTCGGGCGGCGTCGTGGTCATGGATGAAGACACCTGCATGGTGAAGGCGGCGCTGCGCATCATCCGCTTCTATGCGCACGAGAGCTGCGGCTGGTGCATTCCCTGCCGCGAGGGCACGGCGTGGCTGCGCAAGCTGCTCACGCGCTTCCATGAAGGCGGCGGCACACGCACCGATATCGATTTGATCGGCGACGTTTCGCGCAACATGCTCGGCCGGACCTTCTGTCCGCTGGGCGATGCGGCCTCGCTGCCGACCACGTCGATCGTCGAAAAATTCCGGCACGAGTTTGAGGATCATCTGAACGGGAGGCCGTGTCCGTTCGAGCACGCGAGCCATTTGGTGAACGCCTAGATGCCCGATCTGGTAAAGCTGACGATTGACGGCCAGGAAGTGCACGCCGCCCCTGGAACACTGGTAATCGACGCCGCCAAACGCCAGGGCATCGAGGTGCCGGCCTTCTGTTACTACGAGGGCCTGACCTTGCAGGCTGCGTGCCGCATGTGCCTGGTGGAAATCGAAAAAACGCCCAAGCTGCAAACGGCCTGCACTGTGCCGGTGGCGGAAGGCATGGTGGTCCGCACCGAAACCAAGCAGGTGGCCGAAGCGCGCAAGTACATGCTCGAATACCTGCTGACGAACCACCCGCTCGATTGTCCGGTTTGCGACAAAGGCGGAGAATGCGAACTGCAGGACATGACCTTCCGCTACGGCGTGGGCGAGAGCCGCTTCACCGAAGAGAAGGTCCACACGCCGGAAAAACAATTTTCCCCGGTGGTCTTTTTCGATGCGCCTCGTTGCATCCTCTGCTACCGCTGCGTGCGGATCTGCGATGAAGGCATGGGCGTGAAGGCTCTGGGCGTGATCAACCGCGGCGTGGTTTCCGAAATCGCGCCCAACCACGGCGATCATCTCGAGTGCGACGAGTGCGGCGCGTGTATCGACATCTGTCCCGTGGGCGCGCTGACCAGCGGAGCCTATCGTTACCAGACGCGGCCTTGGGAAATGACGCATGTCGGCACCATCTGCACACACTGCGCAGACGGCTGCAAGACCACGCTGGGAACCCGCAACGACCGGATCATCCGCGGGAATAATCGCGACCACTCGGGCATCAACGGCGAGTTTCTGTGCATCAAGGGCCGCTACGGGTTCGATTTCTACGATCACCCCGACCGGCTGCAGGCCCCGCTGGTGCGGGTGAACGGCAAGTTGGAAGAAACCTCGTGGGCGCAGGCTCTCGAAACGGTGGCGAAGCAATTCAACCAGACGCTGGCCGATGGCGGCACGTTCGGCGTGATGGGCTCCAACCACACCACCAACGAAGAAAATTTCTATTTGCAGAAATTCGCGCGCGAGGTGCTGCGCACCAATCACATCGATCACCACCGCACGGGCGACGTCGTGACGCTGTTAGACGCATTGAGCGGAACCAACGGACAACTGGCCACGGTAGCCGATCTTTACGACGCCCAGGCAATCCTGGTGGTCGGCGCCGACCTGGCGTTGGAGCATCCGCTGCTCTCCTACCAGATTCGCGCCAACTACCGCCACCATCAGGCGCACGTTTACGCCGTCACGCCGCATCCGGTGCGCGAAGATCACTACGCCGCCGCCGTGGTACGCGGCACGGATTACGAGTCATTGCGCGCCAAGCTTCAAGCCGAACCGGAACTGGCAGTTCTATTCGACGATTCCATCAAGGGACCGGCCGTCCGCAAACTGGTCGAGTTCGTTCAGTCCCTGGGCATCCCGGTGGGATACATTCCCCTGGTGGATTACTCCAACTCGCGCGGGGCAGTCGATATGGGACTGACACCGGAGTTGCTCCCAGGCTATGAGCCGACGGGACAGCCGGGAATGCACATCCATGAGATGCTGGCCGCCGATCTGAGCGCGCTGTGGGTGGTGGGTTCGAATCCGCTCAAGAACGGGGCACCCCGGAAAGCCGGATTCCTGGTGGTGCAGGATATGTTCCTCACCGAGACGGCACAGCAGGCTGATGTGGTTCTGCCCGCGGCCTGCGCATACGAAAAAGCCGGGACAATCACCAATGTCACCGGCGAAGTGCAGCGGCTGAAGCGCGGCGTGAACACCATGGGCGCCAAGCCGGATCTCGAAATTATGGGATTTATCGCGCGCGAGATGGGCGTGGCCGCGGCGCTCGGGCCGTGGAAATCCGACGTCGTGTTCGAAGAGATCCGCAAGCATGTGCGCGGATATCAGATCTCCTCAGCCCAGGTCGCCGTGAGTGCGGTACAATCGATGCCGCTCAACGGCCGCATCCCGGTGGAGAGCCGCCCCGACCTGGTGCGGTCCGATCACAACGGCCTCTTCGCTTCGGGAACCCTGGGGCGCTATTCTAAGGTACTGAACTCCGTCATAGAAAGTCGCATAACCCGCTAATGGACGCGTTCATTGTCATCACTTTGATCAAGCTCGCGGTCATCGCGTTCGTGTTGCTGACGGCCGTCGCCTATCTGCAGTGGGTGGAGCGGAAGGTGATCGCGCATATCCAGGTGCGCCCCGGACCGTATCGCGTGGGGCCGCACGGATTGCTGCAGCCGCTGGCTGATGTCATCAAGCTGATCACCAAAGAAGACATGCTGCCGTCGTACGTAAACAAACCGCTATATCTGTTCGCGCCGTTCGTGGCGGTGGCGATGGCGCTGTTGTCGATCGCCGTCATACCGTTCGGTCCGCAGATTGAAGTCGTCGGCTACCACACGTTCATGCAGCTCACCGATCTCAATATCGGCGTGCTCTTTGTTCTGGCGGTGGCGTCAATGGGAGTTTACGGCGTGGCGCTGGCGGGATGGGCATCCAATAATAAATACGCGCTGCTCGGCGGGCTCCGCAGTTCCGCGCAGATGATCAGCTACGAGTTGCCACTGACTCTGGCGATCGCGTCGCCGCTGCTGCTTTCGAACACCCTCAGCCTGCGCGAGCTGGTGGGCTCGCAGGCCGGCAGCATCCTGCACTGGAACATCCTGCGTCTTCCCTTCCCCCAGATTTTCGCATTCATCATATTTGTCATTGCGGCGTTCGCGGAAACCAACCGAATACCCTTCGATCTTCCGGAAGCCGAAAACGAGCTGGTGGCCGGCTTCCACACCGAGTACAGCAGCATGAAGTTCGCGGCGTTCTTCATGGCTGAGTACCTCAACATGGTGACCGTGAGCTGCATGGCCACGCTGTTGTTCCTGGGGGGTTGGGAAGCGCCCTGGCCGGCGTCTGGCGGCTCAAACCTTGTGCCGACCGTGATCTTTGTGATTGCCGGTCTCACCGCGTTGTATCATGCCGCCAATCCGCCGCGCCTCAAAGACCGCTACACCTTCGGCGGATTCGGCTTGATCTTCCTGATCATCGCGGCGGTGTTTCTGGCTCCGATCGTGCAGAGCTGGCTGTTGCCGCTTTTCTGGTTCCTGGCTAAGGTCGGCGTCATTCTGTTCGCGTTTATCTGGATTCGCGGGACCCTGCCGCGCTTCCGCTACGACCAACTGATGGCCTTCACCTGGAAATTTCTGTTTCCGGTCGCCATGCTCAATATGCTGGTGACCAGCCTGATGGTTGCCTGGTTTTCGTAAATGGATGTCATTCTCTTTCTGATCTTCGCGATCATCGCGGTGGTGGCCGCCATCAACGTGGTGGTGCAGACGCATCCGATTTCGAGCGCTGTCTCGCTGATCGGCGTGATGGGTTCGCTCGCGGTCCTTTACCTTCTGCTGGGCGCCGAGTTCATCGCCGCCGCGCAGGTAATCGTCTATGCCGGCGCCGTCATGGTGCTGTTTATTTTCGTCATCATGCTGCTCAACGCCGGCGCGGAAGCCAAGCGCGGCCGGTCGTACATGGTCCAAGTGCTGGGCGTGCCGCTGCTGATTGCGCTTCTCGGCCTGCTGGCATTCTTCGTGGAGCGCCTCTTCCCGCGCAATATCACCGTAACTTTCGGCGGCTTCACGGGCGGGACCGCCCGCGCGGTCGGCCAAGCGCTGTTCACCACCTACCTGCTGCCGTTCGAAGTAGTCTCGCTGCTGATCCTGATCGCGATTGTGGGCGCCATCGTTCTCGCGCGAAAGGAAATGGATTAGATGATGACGGCCGTTCCGATTTCCTGGTATCTCACACTGAGCGCCATCCTGTTCGTGTTGGGCGTGGCCGGATTTCTGTTCCGCCACAGCATCATCACCGTGTTCATGTCGATCGAGCTGATGCTCAACGCGGTGAACTTGAGTTTCGTGACGTTCTCCTACCAATACAAACAGGTGAATGGCCACCTGTTTACGTTCTTCGTGATGGTGGTGGCGGCGGCCGAAGCGGCGGTCGGATTGGCAATCATTCTGACGGTGTTCAAGAACCGCTCGACGCTCAATATCGATGAATTGGATTCGATGAAGAACTGAAAATGTTCACCGCAGAGACGCAGAGACGCAGAGTTTTGAGAATAGGGGCCGCGACGTTTGAGAGCCTCGGGGGCGCCCCAGCCTTGCAGTTTTCCCTGCGTCTCAGCGTCTCCGCGGTAAAAAACTAACCCATGCAACTCTGGCTCATCCCTCTCCTCCCCTTCGCCGGGTTCGTGATCAACGGCCTCTTCGGGAAACGCTTCTCCAAAGCGATGGTGAACCTGTTCGCCATCGGCAGCGTGGTGCTTTCCTTTGCCTGGGTGCTGAAGACCATCTTCGGCCTGGGTGACCTCACCACCCCTTACGTGGAGCACTACTTCACCTGGATCCAGAGCGGCGCGTTCCATGTAGACGCCGATTTCGCGGTGGACCGGCTCACTGAGGTGATGCTGCTGGTGGTCACCGGCATCGGTTCGCTGATCCACATCTACTCCATTGGGTACATGGCCCACGAGCACGGGCCACACGATGGCGGCTACTACCGCTTCTTCGCTTACCTGAACCTGTTCATGTTCTTCATGCTGGTGCTGGTGTTGGCGGAGAATTTCCTGGTGCTGTTCGTCGGTTGGGAAGGCGTGGGGTTGTGCAGCTACCTGCTGATCGGCTTCTACTTCGATAAGCAATTCGCCACCAACGCCGGCAACAAGGCATTCATCGTAAACCGCATCGGCGATTTCGGTTTTTCACTGGCGATGTTCTACATCGTGAAGAATTTCGGAACGCTCGATTTTGGTTCGGTTTTCCAGCGGGCCGCCGGAATGCCGCAGGACGCTCTCACCGTGATCGGCATTCTGCTGATGGTCGGAGCCGCCGGCAAGTCGGCGCAGCTTCCGCTGTATGTCTGGCTGCCCGACGCCATGGCCGGCCCCACGCCAGTATCGGCTCTCATCCACGCGGCGACCATGGTGACCGCCGGCGTGTACATGACCGCGCGCTCGTGGGCCATTTATACGCACGCACCAGTTGCCATGGAAGTGATCGCGATCATCGGGATCGCCACTGCCTTTTTCGCAGCGACCATCGGCATCTGTCAGAACGACATCAAGAAGGTTTTTGCGTATTCCACGGTTTCGCAGTTGGGCTACATGTTCCTCGGTGTGGGCGTGGGAGCGTTTTCGGCCGGCATCTGGCATTTGGTGACGCACGCGTTTTTCAAGGCGCTCCTGTTCTTGGGTTCCGGGGCCGTGATCCACGCGCTCGCCGGCGAGCAGGACTTGCGGAACATGGGTGGACTGCGAACCAAGATCCCGTGGACCTTCTGGACGATGTTCTTCGCCTGGATCGCGATCTCCGGAGTCCCCTTCACATCGGGCTTCTATAGTAAAGACGCGATTTTGCTCGCCGCTTACCAGCACGCTCCGTGGATGTATTGGCTCGGAACGCTGACCGCAGGCATCACGGCTTTCTACGTCTCCCGCGCCATGTTTCTGGCCTTCTTTGGGGAGTATCGCGGCGAGGAACACCACATTCACGAATCGCCGCCGGTGATGATGGTACCGCTGAGCATCCTTGCCTTCTTATCATTGGCCGGCGGCATCCTGTTTAAGGTTCCGAACTTTCTTTCGGGCGTGTTTCCGGCCGGCGAAGAAGCCGAGAACGCCGCGCTCATGGCCATCTCCGTCGCCGCGGGTCTGCTCGGCATCTTCCTGGCTTATGTGATCTACCTCGCCAAGCCGGGCATGGCCGATTCTCTCGCCGGCAGCATGAAGGGTCTGTACACGCTGGTCTACAACAAGTACTTCGTCGATGAACTATATGACGCAACCGTGGTCAATCCAACCGTCGAGGGTTCCAGCCTGGTGCTCTGGAAAGGCATGGACGCGGGGTTGATCGACGGCATTGTGAACGGCATCGGCGCTCGCTCGAAAGAGGCCGGCGGGGTCCTGCGCCTGCTGCAATCCGGCAACATCCGAAGCTACGCGGCATGGGTCCTGTTCGGCTCGGTGCTGCTGATTGTCGCCATGGGCATGGCGGGAGGAATTCGATGAACCTATTGAGTGTCGTTCTCTTCCTCCCTCTGATTGGTTTCTTGGTCACATTGTTCATTCCGCGCTCTTCCGAGCACGGCAGCCGCACCTGGGCGCTGGCCATATCGCTCCTGATTTTCTTGGTTTCCCTGGCCCTGCCGCTAACCTTCGACCGTGCATTAACGGGCGAGCAGTTCGCCGTCGACCTGCCCTGGATCGCATCACCCGCCATTCACTTCTATATCGCCGCCGATGGCGTGAGTCTATGGCTGGTGCTCCTGTCCACCTTCCTCACACCCATCTGCGTGCTCATTTCCTGGAACTTCATCCAGAAGCGCGTCAAGGAATTCTACGCCCTTTTGCTGCTGCTCGAATTCGGCCTGGTGGGCGTGTTCATTGCACAGGACCTGTTTCTGTTTTACGTCTTCTGGGAAATCTCCCTCGTCCCTATGTATTTCCTGGTGGGCGTCTGGGGTCATGATCGCCGCATTTACGCCGCGGTGAAATTCTTCCTTTATACGTTTGCCGGCTCCGTGCTGATGCTGGCGGCCATTATCTACCTGTACAACCGCGCCGGCACCTTCAGCTATCCCGCCATCCTGGCGATGCTGCAAAGCGGCCGGCTGATGTTCGACTCCACCGAAGGCTTGCTCCTGTTCTTAGCGTTTTTCGTGGCGTTTGCCATCAAGGTTCCTCTGTTTCCGCTGCACACCTGGCTGCCCGACGCCCACGTGGAAGCGCCCTCGGCCGGTTCCGTCATGCTGGCGTCCGTCATGCTGAAAATGGGGACGTTCGGCATGCTGCACTATTGCCTGCCGCTGTTTCCCAGCGCCGCCCGCGCCAGCGCTTCGTGGATCGTGGTGCTCGCCATCATCGGCATCATCTACGGAGCTCTCGTCTCGCTGGTACAGCCCAACATGAAGAAGCTGGTGGCGTACTCTTCCGTGAGTCACTTGGGATTCGTTGTGCTCGGCATTTTCTCCTTCACGCAACTGGGCCTGGATGGCGCCGTGTATCAGATGCTAAACCACGGGATTTCGACCGGGGCGCTGTTCGCTCTGGTGGGCTTGTTGTACGAGCGCCGGCATTCGCTGGCGATCGCCGATTACGGCGGAGTCGCTACGGCCGCGCCCTGGCTGTCCACGGTGTTTCTGATCACGACGCTGGCCAGTATCGGGCTACCCATGCTGAACAACTTCGTTGGCGAGTTCCTGGTGCTGCAGGGCACGGCGATCACCAACTTCACCTGGGCGGTCTTCGCGGCCATCGGCGTCATCCTCTCGGCCTGCTACATGCTGTGGATGTACCAGCGCGTATTCTATGGTGAAGTGACGGAGAACATCCGCCACCACATTGCCGATCTCAATTTGCGCGAATGGGCGGTCGCCGTTCCGCTGATCGTCATGATGTTTTGGATGGGCATCTATCCGCAGAGTTTTCTGCCGCCGGTAACCAAGGCCACCACGCGCGTGCTCGATCAGACGCAAATCAATGTCCCGTATCGGGTCGCGTTGCCGCATAAAGTGGAGGTAGCGCGTGCCCGTTAACTTTTTCAACGCCGGCGATATGATCCGGTTCCTGCCGGAAATCATCCTCACGGTGATGGGCACGCTGTTGATGATTCTCGATCCTGTGCTCCATCGCCGCTCTTCGAGCGCGTTCGGCAATCTGAGCCTGTTGACGCTCATCGCGGCGCTGATCGCTTCGGTGTACGCCTACACGCAGGCCGGTCCGGCTTTCGGCGGCATGTTGATCATCGATGGCTTCGCTACGTTCTTCCGCGTGCTGGTGATCGTCGTCGGGATTTTGACAATTCTGCCGTCGTACCGCTTCCTCTCCGTGCAGGACGCCGAGACCAGCGAATATCATGCCCTGCTGTTGTTCTCGATCGCCGGCCAATGCGTGATGGTCTCTGCCAACGAGCTGATCATGATCTTCATTGGCCTGGAGATTTCGTCGATCGCGAGCTATGTGCTGGCCGGATATCTGCGCGATGACAAGCGCGCCAACGAAGCCGCTCTGAAATATTTCCTGCTCGGATCGTTCGCCACTGGATTTTTCCTGTACGGAGTCGCGCTCATCTACGGCGCTACCGGCAGCGTCAACCTGGCGATGGTCCGGGCCGCCGTCACGAGTCTGAATGCGCCCTCGCCGGTATTCGTCGGGGTAGCCGCGGCGTTGATGTTTGTGGGGCTGGCGTTCAAGGTGTCGGCCTCGCCGTTCCAGGTCTGGGCGCCGGATGTTTACCAGGGCTCGCCTACACCGATAGCGGGTTTTCTCTCCGCGGGTCCGAAAGCCGCGGCATTTGCGATTTTTCTACGCATCTTCATGACCGCGTTCGAGCCGCTGGGCAGCAGTTGGGTGCCGCTGGTGTGGATCTCGGCGCTGCTATCGATGACCATCGGAAACTTCGCGGCGCTGTTGCAGTCGAACGTCAAGCGGCTCCTGGCTTACAGCTCCATCGCGCATGCCGGTTACGTGCTGGTGGCGCTGACGGCGCGCTCCGATGTGGGCACCGCGGCGGCCATGTTCTACCTGGCGGCGTACGCGTTTATGAACATCGGCGCGTTCGCCGTGGTGAGCCATCTGTCCGGCAAGGGCGAACGCTACCAGAGCGTGGACGACTTCGCCGGCCTGGCCCAAAAACAGCCGGTGACCGCGGCCCTGCTGACCATTTTTCTACTATCCCTGATCGGCGTACCGCTGACCGGCGGCTTCTTCGGCAAGTTCTACATCTTCAAAGCCGCCCTGGAATCCCACCTGGTCTGGTTGACAGTGCTGGGTCTGCTCAATAGTGCCGTCGCGGCATATTATTATCTGCGCATCCTGGTGATGATGTACATGCACGAACCGAGCGAAGCTGCCACGAAGGCCGAACCGCTCTCGCCCGGCCTGAGTGCCGCCCTGATTCTGCCGGCTATCGGAACGCTGTTTCTAGGCATCTTCCCCACCTGGGTTTTGGACTTCGCCGGCAAGTCATCGAACCTGGTGAAGTAGCGACGGCGCGCTTTACGCTTCGGGCCGCGGACGCCGCCCAACTCAATAGACCATACTTTGGTTTCGCCGTCGTCGGTCTTCACCGTAAGGTGCAGATAAACGGGAGGATTTGACCATCTGACCTTGGTGACCGGGCTGGGCGACGGCGGCGCCACCCAAAATGAGGAACGAAGAGGAACGAAGCCATTTGTGTGTAAGCGGGAGCGCGGTTCAAAATCAGGAACGTAGCCAATTTGGCGCGAGGCAGTTGCACGAATTCGACGGACTGCTTAGAGAGTGAAGGGGAAATTCTCCACCTTCCTAATCGATTTGTAGCCCTCGATTGTTGAGTCTACTGCGCCTTCTCCGTCAACTCTCGCGCCTTGGCTTGGTCGGCAGCCGCTCCGGCACTATCGCCGCTCGCCCTCCGGGCGGCGGCACGGTTCACGTAGGCATTGGTGTATCCGGGGAAGACCTTGATGGCCTGATCGTAATCCGCGATCGCCTGCTCGTAGTGCTTCAAACGGTAGTGCGCGTAGCCGCGGGCATTGTAGGCCTGGGCCAGCACCGGATCGAGCTTCAGCGCTTGCGTCAGTTGCCGAATGGCTTCTTCGTAATGCTCTTCCTGCAGAAGTTTGCGGCCGCGTGCGTGATAGGTGGCGGCATCGGCGGGTTCCTCGACGGGCGCTTTCGCCGGCTCGGGTACGGTCGGCGCGGCGGCGACTTTGCCCGCGACCGTCGTATCCGGCAGATGCAGCGATTCCGTCTCCGGTGCGGTCTCGATGGCGCGGGCTTTGGCGATCTGCTCGTCCACCTTGGCTTTCGCTTCAGCGGCCAGCCGGCGCAGGTCTTCGTTCGAGGGATCGAGCTTCTGAGCCTGTTCCAGATCGCCGAGCGCTTCGTCGAATCGGCCCAACATGTAGTAAGCGTTGCCGCGCGCCTCCCACGCCACAGCCAAATTCGGGTTCAAGCCGATGGCGATGCTGCGGTCGGCCAGGCCTTTGTCATGCTGACCCAGCAGGTGATACGAGCCGCCGCGCGCCACATAGGCCTCGGCGTTTTTGGGATCGAGTTCGACGGCCTGGTTGCGGTCCATCAGCGATTCGGGATATTTCTGAAGCCGCCCGTACACGGCGCCGCGGGCCAGGAAGAGGCGCGGATCTTTGGGATCGCGCTGGATGGCCTCGGTGTAATCGGCCAGTGCGCCGTTATCGTCGGCCAGACGTTCTTTGACGGCGCCCCGTACACGGTAAGCACGCGCGTCCGCGCTGTTGTGCTCGAGCGCGAGATTCAGGTCGGCGAGAGCGTGCTGGTTATCGCCGATGGCGGCGTAAGCCAGTGCGCGTTCCACGAAGACCACTTCGTAATTCGGCTTGCGAGCGAGGCACATGTCGAAATCGTCGATGGCGTCACGATATTGGCCCAGCGCCGCCCGCGCCATGCCGCGGCCCTTGTAAGGTTCCGGGCTGTCGAGGCGCAGCTTGATCGCCTCGGTAAAATCGGCGGCGGCCTTTTCGTTCTGGCCGAGGGCCGCGTACGCCGCCCCGCGCCCATTGAAGATCTCCGTACGGCGAAGGTCCATGCCCACGGCGGTATCAAAATCGTGAATGGCGCGCTCGTATTGTTTCTCCGAAAGAAAGTACTGTCCCCGCACGGCGTAGCCTTGCGGATCGGCGGGTTGCATCTGGACGGCGCGCTCCAGGTCGACCAAAGCTTTAGCGCGATCTCCCGTCAGCAGGTAATCGTTTCCGCGGGCACGCAAGGCCGCCGCGTTCGAGCTGTCATCCTCGAGAGCTTCGGTATAAGCCGCGATGGCTTCTGCGCGGTCGCCGTTATCATCCGCACGCCGGCCGCGCTCGAATGCCAATTGCGATTTCTTATGGTTGGGTTTCGTCTCCGCGCCATGGGCGGGGAACACCCAGGAGAAAACCACAGCCAGCAGCAACAGCCGCGCCAGCCGGGCCAATGGAGTGCACATCGGCTTTCACACTTAGTGTACACTCGGAAACCGGGAAACCATGGGCCAGGAGCCGTTTGATAAACCTCGGTTAGCAATCAACCGTGTCTACACGCGAGGGGGCGACCAAGGGGAAACCAGCCTGGCAGGCGGCCAGCGCGTTCCTAAAGACGGGCTCCGCCTCGAAGCCTACGGGACCATCGACGAACTGAACTCGTTCGTAGGATTGGCCCGGTCCACGGCCAGCGAGGCCGCTCGCACGGAAACCCGCCTCGCCGAACTAGTGGCTATCCTTCTGCGCGTACAACACGAGCTCTTCAATTTGGGATCGATTCTGGCCACCCTGCCGGAGGACGTGCATCCTAAGCAAGCCCGCGTCACGGATGCAGAAATTGCGCAACTGGAAGTGGAAATGGACCGCATGAATGAATCCCTGGCCCCTCTGCGCTCCTTCGTGCTGGCGGGCAGCATGCGTCTCGAAGCCGAACTGCACATCTGCCGCACGGTCTGCCGGCGCGCCGAACGGGCTTGCGTGGCGCTTGGCCGCACGGAGAACGTCCCGCCCGAGGCCATACGCTACCTGAACCGCCTAAGCGACGCGTTGTTTGTGTGGGGCCGGTGGGCGAGCCATGTCGCCGGCGCCGCCGAGACACTTTGGGAGCCAAACCGCTCGGCGTCCGGACAGCGGAAGAAATAGGAGGTCAGGAGCGGCGCTCCTGACGGTCGCGGTGATTTGCCCGGATATCAACCGATCGCCGGGCCACGAGCTGTGTAGCGGAACGTCCGCTCATGGCCCTGCGGGCCACCAATAGCGATGAAGGCGTTCGTGGGGCAGGCCTTCCGGCCTGCCGCCAGCTTTCCAGCCGGCGCGCCGAGCGGAAGCTCGGCGGCGGCCCGGAAGGGCCGACCCCACGAACGCGTCTTCAATGGAGCGGTGGTTTTCGGTGCGTCTTCAATGGACCGGAACTTCCTTCTGAGTTCCAACCGTTGTGTGGCGTTATAATACCGGGTGTAGAAGATCCGTATAGCCTAATTCCACACTAGGATGGATGTATGGCAGAGAAGATCGCAACCCTCACCGACGATCGCATTGCGTACCTCGAGGGGCTGGTCCGGCAGGGCAAAACCGCCGCAGCCCTGTTTACGCAATTCACCCAAGAAGACGTCGATCGAATCGTCAAAGCAATGGTCCTGGCCGGAATCGGACAGGCGCAGAATCTCGCGCGCCTGGCGATTGAAGAGACCCGCCTCGGAGTGCTGGAAGATAAGACCATCAAAAACATGGTGGCCACCGAATTCGTCTACGACTACGTACGTGACAAACCAAGCGTGGGCACGATTCGGGAGTTTCCGGAGCGCGGCCTGGTGGAAGTGGCGGAACCGATCGGCCTGATCTTCTCTCTGCTGCCGATCACCAATCCCACATCCACCGCGCTCTTCAAATGCATCATGGCCATCAAGACGCGCAACGCCGTTCTCTTCAGCCCCCACCCCAAGGCGTGGCGCTGCTGCCAGGAAGCCATCCGGATTATGTATGAGGCCGCCGTGAAGCACGGCGCGCCCGAGGGCGTTTTCACCTGTGTAGAATCGCCTACGCTACCGGACAACGCCTACCTGATGCATCACCCCGAGATCAAACTGATCGATGCCACCGGCGGGCCGGGCGCGGTGAGAGCCGCTTATAGCTCTGGCAAACCGGCACTCGGCGTGGGGCCGGGCAACACGCCGGTTTACCTGGAAAAAACCGCGCAGCTCGATATGGCCATCGTCGATATCATCACCTCGAAGACCTTCGATAACGGAACGATCTGCGCGTCGGAGCAGACGGTGGTAATCGACGACGAAATCTACGATGTCGTGCTCGATAAATTTGCGGACCTCGGGGCGCATGTCTGCGACGCGCGCGAAACGGAACTGCTCGGACGCATGGTGATCGATCCCGAGACCGGATTCATGCGGCCCATGGCGATCGGCCAGAAAGCCGCTGATATCGCCCGGGCGTGCGGTCTCCGCGTACCGCCCGAAACGAAACTGCTGATTACCCCGATTCAAGGGGTCGGCAGGGAACATCCGCTATCGGCGGAGAAGTTGTTTCCGGTGCTCTCGGTATATCGTGCTAAGTCGGTGGATGAAGCGCTGCGCGTGTGCGTCGATCTAAATCATGCCGGCGGAAGGGGACACACGGCGGTTGTCTTTTCGCGCAACGACGAGATCATCCGGAAGTTCAGCGAAGCGATCGATGCCGGACGGATCATTGTGAATTCGCCAGGATCGATTGGCGCGCTCGGCGGCGTGTACAACGATATGGTGCCCACCTTCTCCTTCGGATGCGGCACCGGCGGCGGCAACAGCACCACCGATAACGTGAATTTGTATCATTACCTGAACATCAAACGCGTAGCACGGAGGACGCAAGCGCACATGTGGTTCCGTGTTCCCAATCAAATCTATTTCAATATGAACGCGGTGGAGAATCTGCGGCATTTCCCGTCGCGGTCGGCTATCATCATCACCAATCCGGTTTTGGAACAGATGGGTCACGTGGACACCGTGCGGCGCTCGCTGCCGCCGCAGACGCCGGTACGCGTGCTGGCGATTCCGGACGCCGAGCCGGAAGTCAAGGTGGTGATGCAGGGCGTGGAGGCGCTCCGTCTCAACAAAGTGGATCAGATTATCGCGCTAGGTGGCGGATCGGTGATCGATGCGGCGAAGATCATGAAGCTCCAGTACGAATCGCCGGAAGCAGACCTGGAAGAACTGGCCGCGCCGTTTCTGGACATTCGCAAGCGGGTAGTCCGCTACCCGGCCGGGAAAACCGACCCGGTGCGATTGATCGCCATTTCCACTACCAGCGGTACGGGAAGCGAGGTGACTCCGTTCGCGGTGTTGATCGACAAGGAGCGCGGACGCAAGGTGACGCTTGCCGATTATTCGCTGAGCCCGGACGTGGCCATCGTCGATCCGCAGTTCGTGATGTCGATGCCGAAAGGCCTCACCGCCGACACCGGCATCGATTGCCTGACCCACGCGCTGGAAGCCGGAGTGTCGATCCACGCGTCGCCCTACACCGATTCCAATGCCATGCAGGCGGTGCGCCTGGTGTTCCGGTATTTGCCGATCGCCTACGAACATCCCGGCGATGAAGAAGCCCGCAGCATGATGCACAATGCGGCCTGCATCGCGGCGCTGGCGTTTTCGAACGCTTCGGTAGGGGTGAATCACGCGCTGGCGCATGCTTTTGGAGCGCGATTCGGCGTAGCCCACGGCCGCGCCAACGCCCTGATGCTGCCGCACGTCATTGCGTACAACGCATCGGTGCCGACCAAATTCATGCCCTCGCCGAACCAGCGCGCCTATGTCGCACACAAGAAATATGCCGCGGTTGCCGACTTGCTTGGGCTCGGCGGCGATACGGTGGCGGAGAAGGTTCAGAAGCTGGTCGCGGCTACGGAACAGTTGCTGGACCGGCTGGAGGTTCCGCGTTCCATCCGCGACCTGGGGATTAGTGAGGAAGAATTCGCGCGCGCGATGCCCGATCTTTCCAAGATCGCGTTTGACGATCCTTCGTGGCGCTCGAACCCCCGCATGCCGCTGGTGAGCGAGTTGATCGAGTTGTTCTGGAGTGCGTATCGGGGCCGAAGCCCCGCCAAGCCGGCCGCCGTTGTGGAACCGGTGGTGGCGCTGGAGGGATCGTTGGTATGACAAGGATCACGATAGACCGCAACGCCTGGCTATCGGAAGCTTTGGCGAAGGTCGAGGCTTCCGGCGAAGTGGCGCTGGACTTTTCGGCCGTGCGGCGAATCGATGCGAGCGTGATTGCCGGGCTCGAGAAGTTAGCGGACACTGCCGAGTCGAAATCTGTGCAGGTCGGCCTGCATGGCGTCAACGTGGATGTCTATAAGGTCCTGAAGCTATTGAAGCTCGCGCAGCGGTTCTCCTTCGCCGGCGACAAGATCGCCAGCGGTACGTAACGCCGGCGGTCTTTGCCGGCCGGTACATTTCCACGTTACTCGTGCCGCAGCGCCACCATCGGATCTACGCGCGACGCGCGCCATGCCGGAGCCGCGCACGCCGCCAGTGCCACCACCCCCAGCGCTACAGCCGCTACGGCGAAGGTAGCCGGATCGCGCTCGGCCACGCCGAAGAGCAAGCTCTCCAGCACCCGGCTGATGGCCAGGGCGCCCGCCAGACCCGCCGCAATCCCGGCCACCGCTACCAGCATCCCTTCCCTCACTATCAACCGCAGTACGCTCGCGCGCTGGGCGCCCATCGCCATGCGCAGTCCGATCTCGCGCGAGCGCTGTTCCACTGAATATGCCAACACGCCGTACACACCAATGGCCGCGATCAATAAGGCTAAACCCGCGAAGACAGCCACCAGAATCGAATCGAGCCGCGGCTGCGCGGCGCTCTCCGACATCCACTGCTCCATCGACCGCACCGTCGAAACGGGCAGGTCGGCGTCCAACTCGTGCACCCGCTGGCGCACGGCCGGAAGCATGGATAGCGGATCGCCGGCCGTCCGGACCACCAGGTCCATGGTCGGCCACAAACGGACGGCGGCAGGGTAATACATCGCGGGCACGGGCTCTTCGTCCAACGAGGAGGTCAACGCGTTTCCCACCACACCGACCACGGTGAACTCTTTGCCGGAACCCACGACGCGCAACCGGCGGCCTAGTGGATCGTCGTTGCCCCAAACCCGCTCCACGGTCTGCTGGCTCACGATCATGGCGGGCGGCGTCGCGGTCATATCCTGTTCGGTAAAGTAGCGCCCGCGCAATAGCGGGATGCCCATGGTGCGGAAATAGTCGGGGCTCACGCTGCGCCAATCGATGGGAATCGATTGATCCGGCCGAAGCAAGGACAGTCCGACGGCGGCTGTGGGAGTCCGGGAGCGGGTTCCCGCGCCGAACGGAATGCCGCTCGAAAGGGCCGCGCCGCGTACTCCCGGCAGCGCGCGCAGCCGTTCGAGCAGCTCGCGGTAGAGTGCCCAGCTCTTAGCGCTGTCCGGATACTTGGTGGGCGGCGGCGAAAGCTGGAAGGTCAGCAAACCTTGCGGAAGGAATCCCACGCGAACCTGCTCCAGGCGCAACAGGCTTTCGAGAAGCAGCCCGGCGCCGATCAGAAGCACCGTCGCCAGCGCCAGTTCCCCCGCCACCAAGGCTTTGCGCAGCAGCGGCCGGGCGCCACCGGCCATCGATCGTCCGCCTTCCTTCAACACGCCACTTAGATCGGTGTGGGCCGCCTGCCACGCGGGCGCCAACCCGAAAAGTAACCCGCTCGCCACCGTCACAGCCAGCGTAAACAGCAGCACGGAGGCGTCGACGGGAACATGCGCTACCGGCAAAAGATTCGGCGGCAGCGATGTGTTGAGCAGCCGTACCGCGCCGAAGGCCAACGCCAGCCCCGCGGCCCCGCCCGCCAGGGAAAGCACCAGGCTTTCGGTGAGTAGTTGGCGCAGCAATCGAAGGCGGCTGGCCCCCACTGCCAGGCGCACCGCGATTTCCTTCTGTCGCGATGCCGCCCGCGAGAGCAACAGATTGGCCACGTTGGCGGCGGCAATCAACAGCACCAGCACGACCGCGCCCAAAAGCACTACCAGTGCCGTCCGCAGGGCCTTCGGTATCAGGAAGTCGTACAACTTTTGCAAGTGGATTCCCCAATCGCGCACTTCCGGATACTGCTCGCCCACGCGCCGCGCCACTGCGTCCATTTGGGCCTGTGCCTGTTGAAACGTCACGCCCCGCCGCAACCGGCCCACGGCGACGATCAGATGGCTCAGGCGCAACTCCTTGGCCGCGTCGATGGTCATGGGCGTCCAGATGTCGCCGTTCGCCAGCAGCCCGGGCGCATCCGGAGCAATGCCCACGACGGTGTAACGGACGCCGTTCAGCGTCACGTTTCGGCCCACGAGCGAAGGGTCTCCGCCGAAGCGCCGCTTCCACAAGCCTTCCCCGATCATGGCGACGGGCGGACTTTCCAGACGGTCCTCGCCCTCGCGAAACGCGCGGCCAAGCACCGGCCGCACGCCGAGCATCGGGAACAGCGAGGGCGTGATGGCATTGCCCGGGAACTGCTCCGGTTCACCCTTCCCCGTGAGGGTGTAGTTGGCGTTGCGAATGGCGCCGAGCTCTTCGAAGGCTTGCTGCTGTTCGCGCCACGACAGGTAGTTCAGAGCGGAGGTGGGCCAGTAGGGTAGCTTCAGCTTGTCGTTCTTTTCCGCCACCCAGACCAGGCGCTCCGGTTGCGCGAACGGAAGCGCCCGCAGCATCACGGCGTTCACCACGCTGAAGATTGCCGTATTGGCGCCGATGCCGAGCGCCAGCGTCAAGATTGCGGCCGCGGTAAAGACAGGTGTCTTTCGCAGAGTGCGCGCTGTGTAACGTAGATCGCCCAGAAGCATCTGGATTTACGATACACCGGCGGAGATTACTCCTGCCGCAACGCCATTCCGGGATCGATGCGCGCTGCCCGTAAAGCCGGCACGTAACTCGCGGCAAGCGCCATCAGCGCGATCAACGCGGCTACTCCGCCATAGGTCAGGGGGTCGGTAGGTTTGATCTCAAAAAGCATGGTGGACAGCAGTCGAGCGGCCGTGAACGCACCCGCGAGACCGAGCGCAAGACCCGCCAACGCGGGCCAAACACCCTGCGAGATCACCAGCTTCACTACATCGCCCAAGCCCGCGCCCAGCGCCATGCGCAATCCAATCTCAGCGGTGCGTTGCTGCGCGATTACCGAGACCAGCGCGTAGACCCCGGCCATCGCCAACCCCAGCGCCAGAGCGGCAAAGATGGAGAGCAGCAACGTGCGGAACCGGGGTGCGGCCACATTCTCCGCCAGGCGGGTTTGCAAGCTGGTGAACTTCACCGGCATTTCGGGCGCGACGGCATGCGCCTTCTGGCGAAACGCGTTTTGGAGCAGCTCTGGCGGAACGGTGGTCCGCGCTACGATGTTCAGCGCCGTCGATGGGCCGGGGTGTTGTTCGTACGGCATGAAGATTTCGGCATCGGCCTCGCTCTCCGGACCGCGCTGGCGCACATCGGATACGACGCCTACGATCGTCATCGGCTTGGGTGTGATCGAATCGAAACCGGTCACGATGGTGTGGCCGAGCGGGTCACGGCCGGGAAACGCGCGCCGCGCCAGCCGTTCGTTTATGACCACGG
>Ga0335078_10002452_pt1 | contig 28114 bp, 21 predicted proteins | sample Lox_Sample_32_FD_206711 | JGI IMG/M metagenome (GOLD analysis project Ga0335078, IMG submission 206711) | Soil microbial communities from Loxahatchee National Wildlife Refuge, Florida, United States - Lox_Sample_3.2 | ecosystem: Environmental > Terrestrial > Soil > Wetlands | place: USA...
GGTGCGGCGCGCCACCACCACGTGCTCGATCGACGGGGTGTCGGCCAGGGCGTCGTCGGCCTGCGCCTTGAGCTGGACCACCGCCCCCCGGCGCCACCCCCCGTCGGCGGTCAGCAGCACCTTGGCCCCGGCGTCGTTGATGCGGTCGCGCAGGGCGTCGGGCGAGAACCCCCCGAACACCACCGAATGGGCGGCACCGATGCGGGTGCAGGCCAGCATGCCCACGGGCAGCTCGGGGATCATGGGCATGTAGATGGCCACCCGGTCCCCGCGCCGCACGCCCAGGTCCTTGAGGACGTTGGCGAAGCGCTCGACCTCGCCCAGCAGCTCGGCGTAGGTGATGGTGCGGGTGTCGCCGGGCTCGCCCTCGAAGTGCAGCGCCACCCGGTCGCCGTGGCCGGCGGCCACGTGGCGGTCCAGGCAGTTCACCGAGACGTTGAGGGTCCCGCCCACGAACCACCGGGCGAAGGGGGCGTCCCATTCGAGCACGGTGTGCCAGGGGTCGAACCACTCCAGGGTGGCGGCCTGCTCGGCCCAGAACGCCTCGGGGTCGGCGGCGGCCCGCTCGTAGACGGCGGGGTCGCCGAGCACGGCGCCGGCGGCGAATCCCTCGGGCGGGGCGAAGCGCCGTTCCTCGAGGTAGAAGTCGTCGATGGCGGCCCGGCCGGCGTCCGACATGCTGCATTCCCCCTGGTGATCGAGGCTGATGGGGCACCCTGCGCCCACCCCCGGCGCCCGGGGTCCCCGGGCGGGGCCGGCGCCCGGCGAGCCTATCCAAGCCCCCCGGACCGCCCGCGGCCCGCCCGGCGGGCCCCGGGGCCACCGACCCAAGGCATCCCCGGCTGCCACAATGGAGGCGACATGGCAGACGTCGCCACCAGCGCCCCCCCGGGGGGCCGGGGTGACCAGCCCGACGCCGATCCCGGCACCGTGGTCATCCCGGTCGGCGTGGGCCGGCGCACGCTGGTCGCCGCCAATCTCGCGCTCACCCCCCACGCCACCCCCGCCACCACGTGGGCCTCGGCCGGGCTGGCCCGCGCCCTCGACACCTGGGAGGGGCCGGGGCTGGTCGTGGTGGCCGGCGACCTCCTGGACCTGGGCGCCCCCGGCCCGGGCGAGCGCGTCGACCCGGGCGACCCCGCCGCCGTGGCCCGCGGCGCCCTGGCCGCCCACGGTGCTCTGGCCTCGGCCCTCGCCGCCTTCGCGGGGGGCGCCGAGCGCCGCGTGGTGTGCGTCCCCGGGGCCCGCGACGCCGCCCTGTCGGGTGCCGCCCGGGGCGAGCTCGAGGCGCTCGGCGTCGAGGTGGCGCCGGCCGTCGACCTGGAGCTCACCACGGCGTCGGGCACGCGCCGGGTGCGGGTGGAGGCGGGCCGCACGGCGCCCGCCGTGGCGCCGCCGACGGCGCCCGGGGCGCGCCCCGCCACCAGGGCCGGACAGCGCCTGCGGGGCACCCTCACCCTGGCGCCGGACCCCGGCGCCGACTGGCAGGAGGGCCTCGACCGCCTGGCCGACCCGGCCGACACGCCGCGCTTTCTCACCTCCCGGCTCCTCTACCGCCGCTTCGCCCGCCTGGCGTGGTGGCTGCTCGTGCCGTTCGCCGCCGCCGTGGCGCTGCGCTTCCCGGTGGTGTCGAGCGCCCTCGACCACCTGGTGCTCGGGCACGCCACGCCGTCGCGGGCCATCGCCCGGGCCCACGCCGCGGGGTGGACCGGCCGGCTCGTCTTCGCCGCCCTCGTGTGCGTGGCCGAGCTGGTGGTCATGGCGCTGGTGCTCGGCTGGGTGGCCCGCAAGGCGTGGCGCACCCTGGGGGGCGGCGACCTCGACCCCCTCTTCGACGACGAGTGGTCGGGCGGCGGCTCGACGGCCAACGACGGCGTGCGCGACGGTGCCCGGGCCCTGTGCGGCGGGGGGTACGCCGGGCTCGTCACCGGGGCCACCCTGCAGGCCGAGCTGACGCATCTCGGACCGGGGTTCTTCGCCTGCACGGGCGGGAGCGGCGAGGTGGTGGAGGAGCACCGCGGGCGCCTCGGGATGCTGCCGGTGTTCCTCGCCTACCGCCAGCTGGCCTGGGTCGAGATCGAGACGGGTGCCGAGCTCCACGCCCGGTTGCTGCTCACCAAGTCCGAGCTGCCCGGCGCCACCGTGCTCGAGCGCATGGCGGCGCGCGAGCGCAAGGTGCACGACACCGTGCCGGTGATGGTGGCCGCCTACCCGCTGGGGGCGTCGTGGCCGCCCGCGCCCGACCTGGGGTCGGTGCGGCGCAGGTCGCGCCGGGTGCGGCGCTGGGCGGCCTTCGCCATCGCCCTGGCCGGCACGGTGGACCTGCTCACGGCGGTGACGCCGCCGCTGCGGGGCCGGCTGCACCTCGTGCTCCAGCTCATCCCGCTCGGGGCCACCGAGCTGGCCGGGGCGCTCGTGGCCCTGATCGGCATCGGCCTCTTGGCCCTGGCCCGGGGCGTGCGCCGGGGCCAGCGACGCGCCTTCGTCATCGCCGTGTGGGCGCTGGCGGTGAGCCTCGTGCTGCACCTGGCCCGGGGGGCCGACGTCGGGGGGTCGCTGCTGGCCGTGGTCGTGCTCGGCTTCCTGGTGGTGAACCGCCGGGAGTTCCCCGCCGCCTCGGACCGCCCGGCGCTGCGCTCGGCGGTGGTGGCCCTGGTGGGCGGGGTGGTGGGCATCACCGTGGTCACCACGGCCGTGGTGGAGCTGACGCTGCGCCTCGACCACGACCGGGTGCACCTGCCGCTGTGGCGCGCCGGGCAGGCCGTGCTGGAGCGGCTGGTGGGCCTGCACGGGGTGGCCCTCCCCGACCGCCTCGAAGACTTCCTGTCCCCGGCCCTGCTGGCCGTGGGGGTGGCCCTCGCCCTCGTGGCCGTGGTCCTGGCCACCCGGCCCCTGGTGGACCGGCGCCGGTCGTGGGGCCGGCTCGCCGAGATCTACGCCCGCGACATCGTGCGCCGCCACGGCAACGGCACCCTCGACTACTTCGCCCTGCGCAGCGACAAGCAGTGGTTCTTCCACCGCGACTCGCTCGTGGCCTACGCCATCTACAACGGCGTGTGCCTGGTCTCCCCCGACCCCATCGGCCCCTTCGCCGAGCGCGAGCAGGTGTGGTCGGCCTTCCGCCGCTTCACCGACGACCAGGGGTGGGTCGTCACGGTCACGGGTGCGGGCGAGCAGTGGCTGCCCGTCTACCGCGCCACCGGCATGCACGACATCTACATCGGCGACGAGGCCGTCGTCGACGTCCAGCGCTTCTCGCTGGGCGGCGGGCACATGAAGGGGCTGCGCCAGGCCTACCAGCGCATCGGCAAGTACGGCTACACCGTGGCCTTCCACGATCCGGGCCGCCTCGACCGGGCCACCGCCGAGGCGCTGGCCGGGCTCATGGCCCAGAGCCGGCGCGGCGAATTCGAACGGGGCTTCTCCATGGTGCTGGGGCGCATCTTCGACCCCCGCGACGAGCACCTCCTGCTGTGCGTGGTGACCGCACCCGACGGCACGCCGGCGGCCATGTGCCAGTTCGTGCCGGCGCCGGGCATCGGCGGCTACTCGCTCGACCTCATGCGCCGCGACCGCGGCGAGCACCCCAACGGCCTCGTCGACTTCGCCCTCGTGTCCACCATCGAGCACCTGCGCGCCCAGGGGTGCCGGGGGCTCAGCATGAACTTCGCCGCCCTGCGCTCGGTGCTCGAGGGCGAGCGCGGCGACGGTCCCACCCAGCGGGTGGAGCGCTGGGCCGTGAAGAAGCTGTCGAGCTTCCTGCAGATCGAGTCGCTGTGGCGCTTCAACGCCAAGTACGGGCCGGACTGGCTGCCGCGCTACGTCGTCTACGACACCGCCGAGCACCTGGCGCCGGTGGTGTTCGCCATCCTGCGGGCCGAGTCGCTGTCGGAGGTGCCGGTGATCGGGCGCATGATCGCCGCCTCGGACCGCCGCGCCCATGCCACCGGGCGCGACGACGCCGGGGGCAGCGGGGTGTCGCTGCTGCCCTTCGAGCTGCCCGACCCCGACGCCGTGGCGACCGAGGGCCCCCCGTCGGCCCCCGCCGTGGGCGGGCCCCGCTCGTCGCGCCGCGCCTGACCGGGCCGTGCCCGGGGGCGCCCGCCAGGACCGGCGCATGCGCCCGGCGGTCCCCGCCGACGCCCCCGCCCTCGCCGCCCTGTACGTGCGGGCCTGGCGCGCCGCCTATCCCGGGCTGGTCCCCCAGGACTACCTCGACGCCCTGGTGCCCGGCGACCGCCTGGGCCTGTTCCAGGCCACGCTGGCCGCGGTGGCCTGGCCCCGGCGCGGCGTGCTCGTCCTGGACGCCACCGGCCCCGGCGCGCCCGGCACCCCCCTCGGCTTCGTGAGCCTCGGCCCGAGCCGCGACGAGGACGCCGATCCGGCGCTGGTGGGCGAGATCGAGACCCTCTACCTCGATCCCGCCGCCTTCGGCACCGGCGCCGGGGACCTGCTCATGGCGGGCGCCCTGCGCTGCCTGGAGGAGGGCGGCTACCGCAGCGCCACGCTGTGGGTCCTCGGCACCAACACCCGGGCCCGCCGCTTCTACGCCCGCCACGGCTGGCACCCCGACGGGGCGCTCGTGCGCCACGACTGGGGGGCCTTCGTGGCCACCGACGTGCGCTACGCCCGCGCCCTGGGCCCGGCGGTGACCAAGGGCCCTGGACCGGGCGCGGCGCGCGGCGCACGGTGAACGTGAACCGGCCGCGGGGCCGGAGCGAGCTCGAGGGGGTGGCCATGACCCAGGAGCTGCGAGCGGAGGCGGCGGCGGCGCTGCCGGGGTGGTACGCGCAGGGCGACGGCGGGGTGTGGCTCGGCTACTGGGACGGCGTCGCCTGGCGGGGCGACGGCGCCGCCTGGCGGGCAGACGCCGTGACCGTGGCCGGCCCGGCCGTCACGGCGCCGTCGGCGCTGGCCGCCGGGGGCGGGCCGGTGGCGGTGTCGCTGCGGCGGTTGGCGGCGCTCACCCTGGCGGCCCTGGTCGCCGGGGTGCTGGTGGTGACGCTCGGCATCCTGCTCACGACCTGACCCCGACGGGCCGGGGCCCCGTCGACGGCGCCGGCGGGCGGCGGTGCGCTCAGGCGCTGCGCCCGCGGCGGAAGGCCAGGAGCCGGCCGCGCTTGGAGACCAGCGAGACGTCGTCGGTCTCCACCCTGGGCTCCCCGGCGGACTCCGGCGCCGGAGCGGGCCCCATCGAACCCAGGGCGTCCATCACCTCGGCGGCCACGTCCGCGGGGGCGAAGGGCTCCCCGACGAGCTCGTCGTCGTCGTCGATCGAGGTGAGGGGGAACACGGGCAGGGGGTCCATGGTGGTGAGGGCCTGGGCGTCCTGCACGGCCAGGGGCGGGGCGAAGAAGTAGCCCTGGCCCACGTCGGCGCCCAGCTCGCGCAGGATGCGCACCTGCTTGGAGGTCTCCACGCTCTCGGCGACGGTGCAGATGCCGAGCGAGTGGCTCACGTGGACGATGGTCTCGACCATGGCCCTGCTCACGCCGCCGGCGTCGGCCAGGCCGCTGATGAGGGTGCCGTCGATCTTCATGGTGTTGATGGCGAACTGCTGCATGCTCTCGATGGTCGACCAGTCCGACCCGATGTCGTCCACGGTGAGCTGGATGCCGAGCCGCGACATGGCGTGGAGGTCGGCGGCGGCGGTGTCGTCGGCCACGCTCGTCTCGGTGATCTCCACGGTGAGGCGGTCGGGGTTGAGCCCCGACTCCTCGAGGGCCGCCGCCGCGGCGGCGGCGGCCTCGCGCCGGCGGAGCTGGAAGACCGAGCAGTTCACGGCCAGCTGCAGGTCCGACTCCCAGCGGGCGGCGGCCGCGCAGGCCTCGCTCAGCACCCAGGCGTTGAGCGTCACCATGTGGCCGTTGGACTCGGCCCAGGGGACGAGCACGCTGGGGGGGATCGGGCCCAGGTCCGGGTCGTTCCAGCGCAGCAGGGCCTCGAACCCCAGCAGCCTCCCGGTGGCCAGGTCGACGGCGGGCTGGAACACGAGCTCCGGCTCACCGTCCAGGCCGAGCTCAGGCCGCGGCTTCATCGCGGCCACCCGGGGAAGCAGGCAGTCACCCCTGACACATCGGCGATCGGCCCGCAGTCCTTGAGCGCGCCCCCCCGGGGTGCGGGCGGCGACCGGGCCGCAGGCGCCCGGGGGCGGGCCCGGCGGCTAGTGGAAGAGGCTCGTGAGCTGGGCGGCGTGGTGGGCGAAGTCGACCAGGGGGGCGGGCCACACCCCGAAGAGCACGGTCACCCCCACGCACAGGGCGATGGCCCCGGCGGCGGACACGGCCAGCTCGGGCTCGGCCTCGGCGCCCCCGGCCGGCGCCCCCTCGGCGCCGGGCTCCCCGGCCGTGGCCGGGGCGGGCACGCCCACCGAACCGCTCTCGGCGGCGGCGGCCCCCACCGTCGCGGGGGCGGAGCGCCAGGCGCCGGCGCCGCTGTACATGACGAGGATCACCCGCAGGTAGAAGAAGGCGGCCACGGCCGCCGACACCATGGCCACCACGGCCAGGGCGGTGGAGTGGGCCCCGACCGAGGCCGAGACGACCTCCAGCTTGGCCAGGAAGCCCGTGGTGAAGGGGATGCCGGCCTGGGCCATGAGCAGCACGGCCAGGGCGCCCGCCAGGAGGGGGCGGCGGCCGGCCAGGCCGCGGTAGTGCTCGAGGTCGTGGCGGCCGTCGCCCGGTCCCGCCACCACCATCACCACGGCGAAGCTCCCGATGACCATGAAGGTGTAGACGAAGAGGTAGTAGAGGGCGCTCTCGACGCCGCGCTGGGTGGCGGCCTGCAGGCCGAGCAGCACGAACCCGGCGTGGTTGATGGAGGAGTAGGCCAGCATGCGCTTGATGTCGCGCTGGGCCAGGGCCACCACCGCCCCGAGCAACAGCGTGATGGCCGCCATCACCCACACCGCCGGCTGCCAGTCGGTGCGCTCGATGCCGAGGCTCGACACGAACACCCGCAGCAGGGCGGCGAAGCCCCCCGTCTTGGCCACCGCCGCCATGAAGCCCGAGATGGGGCTGGGCGCCCCCTGGTAGACGTCGGGCGTCCACAGGTGGAAGGGGACCGCGGCGATCTTGAAGCCGAAGCCCACCAGCAAGAAGGCCATGCCCGCCAGCAGGAGCCCGTTGTGGAGCAGGACGTTGTGGGCCAGGTAGGCGGCGATCTGGCCCAGGTTGCTCGAGCCGGTGGCGCCGTAGACGAGGGCGATGCCGTAGAGGAACACCGCCGAGGAGAACGCCCCGAGCACGAAGTACTTGAGCGCCGCCTCCCCCGACTCCTCCCGCCGGACGTTCATGGCCGCCAGCACGTACAGGGCGATGGACAGGATCTCGAGGCCGAGGAAGATGACGATGAGGTCGTTGGCCTGGCCCATGATGATGGCCCCCGAGGCCGACACCAGCATGAGGACGTGGAACTCGGGGCCCTGCGTGCCCTCGCGCCGCATCCAGGCCTCGCCGAGCAGGGCCGACACGAGCGCCGCGCACGACACCAGGATCGACACCAACGCGCTGAAGCCGTCCTCGATCACGGCGGCGTCGATGGTCACGTGCCCGTGCCCGCCGTGGTTTGCCACGTCGAACCACTGGAGGATCGACACCACCACGGCGGTGATGGTGACGGCCAGGGCCAGGGCCGTGGCCACCTCGGGGTCCATGGGCCGGCGCAGCGCCGACGACACCGCCAGCATGAGCACGGCCCCGCCCAGCAGGACGAGCTCGGGGAGGATGGCGAGATAGGTGATGTGCGGCAGCGAGAACGCCGTGGCCCCGAGCACGCTGCTCACCGGGCCCTCCCCGTGGCCGCCGACGCCGGCGCCGCACCGTGGTGGGCGACCGAGCCGGCCGGGGCGCTCACCGTGGCGGCGCCGCCCGCGCCGGCGGCGGCGCTCCCGCCCGCGCCCGAGCCGGCGGTGGCCACCGCCGGCTGGTGGGTGGCGGTGGCGCCCTCCACGTGGCGCACGAGCAGGTTCACCGAGGGCGTGATGCGGTCGAGGACGGGCTTGGGGTAGACGCCGAGCACCACGATGAGCCCCAGCAGGGGGGCCACCACCGCCGCCTCGCGCCACGACAGGTCGCGCACGGCGGCGTTGGCGGCGTCGGGCTCGTGGTGGAAGGCCTGCTGGTAGGCCCACAGGAGGTAGAGGGCGGCGATCACCACGCCGAAGGTGCCCGCCATGGCCCACCACCGGTGGGTGAGGAAGGTGCCCGCCAGCACCAGGAACTCGCCCACGAAGCCGTTGAGCCCCGGCAGCCCGATGGCGGCCAGCATGGCGATGGTGAACACGCCGGCCATGAGGGGGGCGGCCCGTTGCAGGCCCCGCAGCTCGTTGGCCTGCCAGGTGCGGCGCCGCTCGTAGATCCAGCCGATGACGATGAGGAGCACGGCGATGATCAGGCCGTGGTTCACCATCTGCAGCACGCCGCCGGTCACGCCCTGGGTGGTGAGGGCGAAGGTGCCGAGCACCACGAAGCCGAGGTGCGCCAGCGACGAGTAGGCCACCAGCCGCTTGAGGTCGCGCGTGGCGCAGGCCACCACGCCGCCGTAGAGGATGCCGATCACCCCCAGCGTGAGCAGGAGCGGCGCCAGGTCGACCACGGCGCGGGGGAAGAGGTTGAGGTCGAAGCGGATGATGCCGTAGGTGCCCATCTTGGCCATGACCCCGGCCAGCACCACCGCCCCGCCCGTGGGGGCCTCGGCGTAGGCGTCGGGCGACCAGGTGTGGAAGGGGAAGATGGGGGCCTTCACGGCGAAGGCGGCGGTGAAGGCCAGGAACAGCAGCACCTGCGAGGCCAGCCCCAGCCTGGTGTGGGTGAGGGCCACCAGGTCGAAGGTGAGGTGCCCGGTCTGGCTCTGGTGGATGAAGGCCACGGCCACGATGCCCACCAGCAAGAAGGCCGAGCCCAGGAAGGTGTACACGAAGAACTTGATGGCGGCGTAGGCCCGGCGCATGAAGCCCCAGCCGGCGATGACGAAGTACACCGGCACCAGGGTGAGCTCGAAGAACAGGAAGAACATGACGAGGTCGAGCGACACGAAGCTGCCCATGCAGCCCGCCTCGAGCAGCAGCAGCCAGGCCACGAAGGAGCGGGGGCTGCGCTCGACGCGTCCGGCCAGGAGGGCCAGGGGGAACAGCACCGCCGCCATGAGCACCAGGAACACCGAGATGCCGTCGACGCCCAGGTGCCAGGAGATGCCCAGCGACGCCGCCCACACGTGCTGGCTCACCAGGCGGAAGCCGCCGTTGCCGGCCTGGTAGCGCAGGGCGACGGTGACGGCCAGGGCCAGGTCGGCGGTCATGGCGGCCACCCCGATCCACATGACCGCCAGGCGCTGGGCGCGCTCGCCGATCGAGGCCGGGACGGCGGCGGCCACGGCGGCGGCCGCCGCCGGCAGCAGGACCAGGACGGTCAGGAAGGGGAAGGCGTGGTCGGTCGTCACGACCAGGCCCTCGTGGCCATCCAGGCCAGCAGCACCACCAGGCCGAGCACGATGCCCAGGGCGTACTGGCGCACGAACCCGGTCTGGACCCGGCGCAGCCCGCCGGCGGTGGCACGCGACAGGCGGGCCACGCCGTTGACGGCGCCGTCGATGACCTTGGTGTCGACCACGCCGGCGCAGAAGGCGGCCACGGCCTGGGCGGGCCGGCCGATGAGGGCGTCGTAGATGTCGTCGAGGTACCACGCCCGCTGCAGGGGGGCGGGCTCGAGACGCGGCACGTCGGCGCGGTGCGTCCAGATGCGCAGGCCCATGCCCACGCCGATGAGCGCCACCACCGAGTCCACGACGCCGAGCGTCCACTGGGTCCCCGCCGACTGGTGGGGGTTGTACAGCGCGGCGCCGAACACCGAGCCCAGCCAGCCCAGGGGGTCGAAGCCGGGGTGCCAGGGCAGGTGCAGGATCCCGCCGGCGAAGGCCAGCACGGCCAGGACCACGAGCGGCAGCACCATGACCGGGGGCGACTCGTGGGGCACGGCCCCGTGCCCGGCATCCCCGTGCCCGGCATCCCCGTGCCCGGCGGGCTCGTGCCCGGCGCCGGTCCCGAGGACGGCCCGCCAGCGGTCGTCGCCCCAGAAGGCCAGGGCCGACAGGCGCGTCATGTAGTAGGCGGTGAGCGCCGCGGTGACCAGGCCCACGGCCCACAGTGCGGGGTAGCGGGCGAAGGCGTTGTCGAGGATGTCGCCCTTGGCCCAGAACCCGGCCAACGGCGGGATGCCGGCGATGGCCAGCCAGCCCACCACGAAGGTGAGGAAGGTGAGCTGCATGTAGCGGCGCAGGTTCCCCATGCGCTTGAGGTCCTGCTCGTCGTCGAGGCCGTGGATCACCGAGCCGGCCCCCAGGAACAGCAGCGCCTTGAAGAAGGCGTGGGCCACCATGAGGAAGATGGCCGCCTCGTAGGCGCCCACCCCCACGGCCAGGAACATGTAGCCGAGCTGCGACACCGTCGAGTACGCCAGGACCTTCTTGATGTCCTGCTGGGCGCAGCCGATGGTGGCGGCCACGAAGGCCGTGACCGCCCCCACGATGGCCACCACCAGCTGGGCGGTGTGGGAGTGGCCCAGGATGGGGCTGATGCGGCACATCAGGTAGACGCCGGCGGTCACCATGGTGGCGGCGTGGATGAGGGCCGACACCGGGGTGGGGCCCTCCATGGCGTCGGCCAGCCACGGGAACAGCGGCAGCTGGGCCGACTTGCCCACGGCGGCCACGAACAGCAAGAGGCACACCGCCGTGCCCGTCCCCCCGCCGATGGCGTGGAGGTGGGAGAAGATCCCGCCGTAGCTGAGCGTGCCGGTGCGGGAGAACACCAGGAACACCGCCAGGAGGAAGCCCACGTCGGCCAGGCGGTTGTAATAGAAGGCCTTCATGCCCGCACTGGCGGCGCTGTCGCGCCCGAACCAGAACGCCACCAGCCAGTACGAGCACACCCCCACGCCCTCCCACCCCACGAAGGTGACGAGGAGGTTGTCCCCGAGGACCAGGATGAGCATCGAGGCCACGAACAGGTTCAGGTAGAGGAAGAACTTGGCGTAGTCGCGGTCGCCGCGCATGTAGCCGATGGAGTACAGGTGGATGAGCGAGCTCACCCCCGTGACGAAGAGCACCATCGTCATCGACAGCGGGTCGACCAGGGCCCCCACCTTCACCTGGAGCCCGCCCACCGGGATCCAGCTGTAGAGCACCTGGTCGAAGGGCGACGGGTAGGGGTGGCGGTCGAGGAGGCCGGCGAAGACCACGCAGGCCACGACGAACGAGGCCACGACGGTGGCCGTGCCCAGCCAGCCGGCCCAGGGATCGCCCAGGCGGCGGCCGAAGGCGGCCAGCACGACGAAGCCGAACAGCGGCAGCAGGGGCAGGACGTAGGCGGCGTGGATCACGGTGGCGTCCTCAGCCCCGCAGCACGTGGAAGTCGTCGGCGGTGGCGCCCCGGCGGCGGCGGAACATGGCCACCACGATCCCCAGCCCCACCACGACCTCGGCGGCCGCCACCACCAGCGTGAAGAACACGAGCGACTGGCCCCCGATGTCGCCGAGCATGCGGGCGAAGGTGACGAAGGTGAGGTTGGCGGCGTTGAGCATGAGCTCCACGCACATGAACATGACGAGCACGTTGCGCCGCACGAGCAGGCCGAGGGCGCCGATGGAGAAGACCACGGCCGCCAGCCCCAGGTACCAGGCCCCGCCCAGGCTCACGGCGCCGCCTCCTCGTGGGCCAGCTCCCCGGCGCCGGGCACGGGGTCGGGGTCCTCGGCGGTGATGGGCCCGGGCTGGGCGAAGGGGTCGGACGCCTCGGGGCCGGCGTCGGCCCCGGTCGCCTCGGCGTCGGCCTCCCCGCTCGGGGGGACCCCGGCCGCCCCGCCGGGGCGCCGGGCCAGGACCACGGCGCCCACCACGGCGATGACCAGGAGCGCCGAGGTGATCTCGAAGGCGAAGAGGTAGGTGGTGAACACCGACTTGCCGAGGGCGGCCACGTCGCCGCCCGATCCCTGGGTCTTGCCCGCCACGGCGTGGGCCCCCACCGACCAGTGGGCCCCCACGGCCAGCACGAACAGCCCGGCCAGGGCGAGCGCCACGAGCACCAGGGCCAGCGGGCGCTGGCCGAGCAGGGGCTCGCGCGCCACGTTCTCCTGGCGGTCGACGCCGAGGAACATGATGACGAACAGGAACAGCACCACGATGGCGCCGGCGTACACGATGACCTGCACGGCAGCCAGGAAGTCCGCCTGCTGCTCGACGAAGAGCACCGCCACGCCGAACAGGGTCATCACCAGCATGAGGGCGGCGTGCACGGGGTTGCGGGCCACCACCACCCCCACGGCCCCCGACACGATGACCGCGGCGGCCAGGGCGAAGGTGAGGGCGTCGGTCGTGGTGACGGCGCCGAGGAGACCGAGGGCGGGAAGCGCCACGCTCAGGCCTCCCCGCCGGTGCGGCCCCGGCGCAGCGCCGGGCGCCGCTCGCGCAGCAGGGCCAGGCGCTGGTCCATCTTGGCCCGCATGCGGTTCATGGCCCCCTGCGGGCCCTGCTGGTCGGGCTCGCGCTCGGCGTCCTCCAGGTGGGCGAAGTAGGCCTCGCGCAGCTGGCGGTTGCCGGTGGCGGCGTCGTCGCGCCGGCCGGACTGGCCCCCCTCGGGGGCGCGCACCCCGTAGCCGAGCTCGCCCGACCACTGCACCCGGCCCTCGTAGGCGGCCGAGCCCGACGGCGAGGTGGCCCGCATCCACGCCGAGGTGTGCTCGTCGTCGCCGGGGCGCCAGTCCTCCCAGGGCAGGCGCTTCGGCCGGCCGGCGTCGTCCACCACCAGCTCGTCCTTGGTGTAGATGGCATCGGCGCGGTTGGTGAAGGAGAACTCGAAGAGCTTGGACTCGGTGATGGCCTCGGTGGGGCACGCCTCCACGCACATGTCGCAGTGGATGCAGCGCAGGTAGTTGATCTCGTAGACGAAGCCGTAGCGCTCCCCCGGCGACACCGGGTCCTCGGGGTCGTTGTCGGCGCCCCGCACGTAGATGCAGTCGGCCGGGCACACCCCGGCGCACAGCTCGCAGCCGATGCACTTCTCCATGCCGTCCTCGTAGCGGTTGAGGACGTGGCGGCCGTGCTGGCGGATGGGCTTGGGCTTCTTCTGCAGCGGGTACTGGAAGGTGACCCGGGTGCGGGCCATCTGCTCCAGGGTCACCTTGAACCCGCCCAGGAAGCTGAGGTCGTCGCGCAGAGCGTCGAGGAATCCCATCAGCGCACCGTCCCCGGGGCGGCGTCGAGGGCCGGGGGCTGGTCCCCGGTGCCGAACTCGCCCTCCTCGTCGACCCCCGCACCCACCCAGATGGCCCGGAAGAGCAGGCCCGACGCCGCCAGCAGGGCGGCGATGATGCCCAGGCCCCACCACCGGCCCACGAGGAAGCCGGCCAGCACGAGCACCCAGCCCAGCGACAGGGGGATGAGCACCTTCCATCCCAGGTCCATGAGCTGGTCGTAGCGCAGCCGGGGCAGGGCGGCGCGCAGCCACACGTAGAGGAAGAGGAACACGAGGGTCTTGCCCAGGAACCACAGCACGGGGATGACCCACGACAGGATGAACACGTGGGCCGTGGGCCCGTCGGGGCCGCCGAGGAACAGCGTGACCACCACCGCCGACATGGTGATGGTGTTCATGAACTCGGCCATGAAGAACAGCGCGAAGCGGATCGAGGAGTACTCGGTGTTGAAGCCGCCCACGAGCTCCTGCTCGGCCTCGACGAGGTCGAAGGGGGGCCGGTTGAGCTCGGCGGTGATGGCCACCAGGAAGAGGAAGAAGGGCAGGATGCCCGCCTTCACCAGGTACCAGCTGCCGAAGAAGGTGTGGGACTGGGCGGCCACGATGGCCCGCGTCGACAGCGACCCGGCCAGGAGCACCACCATCGACACCGTGAGGCCCAGCGCCGCCTCGTAGGAGATCATCTGCGCCGAGGCCCGCACCGAGCCCAACAGCGGGTACTTCGACCCCGACGACCACCCCGCCAGCATCACCCCGTACACCGACACCGACGACATGGCCAGCAGGAACAGGATGCCCACCGGAGGGTCGGCCACCTGCAGCTCGAAGGTGTGGCCGAAGACCGTGACCTCGCCCCCGACAGGCACGATCACGAAGGACAGCAGGGCCGGGACGATCGAGAGGTAGGGCGCCAGCTTGAACACGAAGCTGTCGGCGCGCTCGGGGAGGAGGTCCTCCTTGAAGAACAGCTTGATGCCGTCGGCCAGCGTCTGCAGCAGCCCCCAGGGTCCCGCCCGGTTGGGGCCGATGCGGGCCTGCATGTCCGAGATGACCTTGCGCTCGAACCAGATCATGAGCATGACCGACACGAGCAGGGCGCCGAAGGCGACGAGCACCTTGATGACGGCGATGAGCAGCACGGCCCAGCTCACCCCGTGGGTGAAGAGCGGGTCGAGCCCGAGCACGTGGCCCATCACCGCTCCCCCGCGCTCACAGGGCCTCCACCGTCACGTCGGTGACCGGGGCGGCCGCGTCGATGAGGACCGACGCCCCGCCGGAGACCGCATCGGGGTCGGCGCCCTCGGCGGGCAGGTTGAACGACAGCGCCACCACCCCGGCGGGCACGGCCGCGTCGGCGACCGCCGCCACCACGACCTCGCCGCGGCCCGACGCCACCCGCACGCGGGCCCCCGGGGCGATGCCGCGCGCCGCCAGGTCGGCCGGGTGACAGCGCGCCGCCGCCGGCGGGGCCAGGGCGGCGAGGGCGGGGGTCGACCCCACCAGCACGCCGGCGTCGTAGAGGCTGCGTCCCGACACCAGGCGCAGCCCCGTGCCCCGGGGCTCGGCGGCCACCGGCACGGGCGCCGGGGCGGGGGGGCCGAGCAGGCGCGGGCGGGGCGCCGCCGCGCCCGGGGCGGCGGCATCGTGGCGGGCGGCGGCGCCGTCGGCGGCCACCCCGGCACTGACCGGCTCGGCCGTCCCGGCCCGGGGCGGCGCCCCCTGGGCCTCCACCGACTCGATGCCGGGGGTGGCCATGGGGTCGAAGGGGGCCAGCGGGGCCGGGCCGATGCGCACGGGGGCGGGCGCCAGGGGCGCCACGATGCCGTCGCGCCCGCCCGGGGCGTCCAGGGCGGCCCGGGTGATGCCGGCGTGGGAGGGGGCCACGCGCTCGATCTCGTCCCACAGCTCGCCCACCCCGGCCACGCCCAGGTCGGCGCCCAGGCGATGGGCGAGCTCGGCGGCCACCATCCAGTCCGGCCAGCACTGGCCGGGGGGGACCAGCTTCTGGGCGGTGCGCGTCACCCGACCCTCGAGGTTGGTCGTGGTCCCGGCGCGCTCGGTGGCCATGGCGGCGGGGAGGACCACGTCGGCCAGCTCGGCGGAGGGGGACAGGAAGGTGTCGACCGCCACCACCAGCTCGGCCCGTCCGAGGGCCTCGGCGGCCAGGGCCCGGTCGGGGAAGTCGCCGAGCGGGTCGGCTCCCAGGAGCACCAGGGCGTGCATGGTCCCCGCCGCCAGCGCCTGCAGCATGCCGGTGGCGTCGTGGCCGCGTTCGCCGGGCACCGATCCCCACGCCTCGGCGAACCAGTCCCGGCCGTCGTCGAGGCTCACGCGCCCGGGCAGGACGCCGGGGGCCAGGCCCATGTCGAGTGCGCCCATGACGTTGCCCCGCCGCAGGGCGGGCAGGAAGCGGGCCCCGGGCCAGGCGCCGGCCAGGGCCTGGGCGGCGGCCGCCACGGCGGCGCCGTCCTCGGCCAGCGAGGGGCGTCCGAGCACGACCACCACGCCCTCGCCGCCGGGCCCGGCCGCCCGCAGGGCGCCGGTGGCGGCCGCCCAGGCCGCCTCGTCGATCTCGGCGGGCCGCTCGGCGCCGCCGGCCAGGGCCCGGGCGATCCCGGCGGCGCCGCCGGGGTGGTAGCGCAGCGTGGCCGTGGCCACGGCGCTCAGCGCGCTGGACACGGCGGCCAGCTCGATCACCGGCACCCCGCCGTCGGTGGCCGCGCCCCGCAGCCGCAGGAACAGCACGGGCAGCTCCTCGCGCAGGTCCCCCGACAGCACCACCACGGCCCGGGCCGCGCAGGCCTCGTCCACCGTGGCGCGCGGCAGGCCCAGCACGAGCTCGGCGGGGAGCCCGTCGCCGAGCTGGGCGTCGACCGAGTCCGTGCCGAGCACGCCCTTGGCCAGCTTGGCCCAGGCGTAGGCGTCCTCGTTGCCCAGGCGGGCCCCGCCCAGCACCCCGATGGCGCCGCCCCCGTGCTCGTCGCGCAGCGCCGACAGGCGCTCGGCCACCACCGACAGGGCCTCGCCCCACGAGGCGGGCACGAGCTCGTCGGTGGCGCCGGCGCCGCTGTGGCGCACCAGGGGCTCGGTGAGGCGCTCGGCGGCGTTGACGGCCTCGTGGCCGTAGCGGCCCTTGTCGCACAGCCAGCTCTGGTTCACGGGGTCGGCGTCCATGCCGAGCAGGCGGGTGACGCGGTTGGCCGAGGACTGCACCGCCACCCGGCACCCCACGGCGCACAGCGTGCACGTCGACTCGACCTGGTCGAGGTCCCAGGGGCGGGCGCTGAAGCGGTAGGGCGAGGAAGTGAGCGCCCCCACCGGGCAGATCTGCACGGTGTTGCCGCTGAAGTACGAGGAGAAGGGCTGGTCCTCGAAGATGGCCACCTCGACGGCGTCGCCGCGGCCGGCGAAGTCGATCTGGGCCTCGCCGGCCACCTCGGCGGCGAAGCGCACGCAGCGCCCGCACTGGATGCAGCGCTCCCGGTCGAGCAGGACGAGCTCGGAGATGGGGATGGGCTTGGCCCAGTGGCGCTTCTCCTCGACGAAGCGGCTCTCGCCCGGGCCGTAGGCCAGGGTCTGGTCCTGGAGGGGGCACTCGCCGCCCTTGTCGCACACCGGGCAGTCCAGGGGGTGGTTGACGAGCAGGAACTCGAGCACGCCCACCTGGGCCTTCTTGGTCTTCTCGGAGGTGGTCGAGACCTCCATGCCGTCGGCCACGGTGACGTAGCACGCCGGCTGCAGCGTCGCCCCCCGCGGCCCCGACACCTCCACCAGGCACATGCGGCACATGCCCACCGGCTTCATGCGGGGGTGGTAGCAGAAGCGCGGGATGAAGGTCCCGGCCCGCTCGGCGGCGGCGATGAGGAACTCCCCGGCCGGGGTAGTGATCTGGCGGCCGTCGATGGTGATGCTGACCGTGGCGCCCGGCTCGACCCGGGGGGCGATGCCGTGGTGCGAGGTCACGACGGGGTCAGCCATGGGGGCACCCCCCCTCCTTCACGTGCACCAGGAAGTCGTCCCGGAACATGCGCACCGCCGAGGCGATGGACGAGGGGATGGAGGGCCCGAGCACGCAGATGGTGGTCTGCTGGGGGGGCCACGACACCCCGGGAGCGAGGTTGTCGCACAGGTCCATGAGCAGGTCCACGTCGGACTCGCGCCCCGCCCCCTCCTCGATGCGGCGCAGCACCTTCTCGAGCCAGCCGCTGCCCTCGCGACAGGGCGTGCACTGCCCGCAGGACTCGCGCCAGAAGAAACGGGTGATGCGCCAGGCGGCGCGCACCACGCACGTGGTGTCGTCCATGACCACCACCGACCCCGACCCGAGCATCGAGCCGGCCTCGCCCACCTCGTCCTGGCCCAGGGGGAGGTCGAGGTGCTCGGGCCCGAACCACGGCGCCGAGACCCCACCGGGGATGAGGGCCTTCAGTCCCCGCCCGCCGGGGATGCCCCCGCCCAGGGCGTCGTCGTAGACGAGATCGCGGAAGGTGGTCTTCACCATCTCGACCTCGTAGACGCCGGGGTTGGCCACGTGCCCGGCCAGGGCGAAGAGCCTGGTCCCGGTGGAGCGGCCCGCCCCCAGGGCGGTGAAGGCGCCCGAACCGTGCACGAGCACCCAGGGCAGGTTCGACAGCGTCTCGACGTTGTTCACCACGGTGGGCTCGCCGTAGAGGCCGACGGCGGCGGGGAAGTAGGGGGGCTTGATGCGGGGGAAGCCCCGCTTGCCCTCCAGGCTCTCGAGCAGCGCCGTCTCCTCGCCGCAGATGTAGGCGCCCGCCCCGGGGTGCACCACGATGTCGATCGAGAAGCCCGAGCCGAAGATGTCGCGACCCACCGCCCCGTGCTCGTAGGCCTCGTTGAGCGCGGCCTGGACGCGCTCGAGGCCGAGCGCGAACTCCCCCCGCACGTAGATGAAGGCGCGGGCGGCCTGGATGGCGTAGGCGGCGATGACCACGCCCTCGATGAGCTGGTGGGGGTCGCCCTCGAGGAGCAGGTGGTCCTTGAAGGTGGCGGGCTCGCTCTCGTCGCCGTTCACCACCAGGTAGGTGGTGGGCGCCTTGCGCAGCATGGACCACTTGCGCCCGGCGGGGAAGCCCGCCCCGCCCCGGCCGAGCAGGCTGACGGCGTCGACCTCGGCGGCCACCTCGTCGGGGCGCATAGCGAGGGCCTTGCGCAGGCCCTCGTAGCCGCCGGCGGCCAGGTAGCGCTCCAGGGTGTGGGACCCCTCCTGGCCGAGCCGGGCCGTGACGATGCGGGGGGCGTCGGTGACGGTCACGACTGGCCCTCGGCGGCGGCCGCCGCCAGGCGCTGCGCCATGGCCTCGCGCTCGGCCCAGACGGTGTCGTCGTCGACGGCCAGCCCGCCGCGGCGGCGCACCCGCACCAGGGTGCCGTGCGCCGGGATGTCGTCGGCCAGGCGGCCGGCGACGAGGTCGTCGACGAGGCGGTCGAAGGACTCGGGGGTGACGTTGCCCACGAAGCGGTGGTTCACGGCCAGGCACGGGGCCCGGCCGCAGTCGGCGATGCACTCCACGTCCTCCAGGGTGAAGGTGCCGTCGGCCGTGGTGGAGCCGGGCCGCACGCCCAGGCGCTGTTCGATGTGGTCGAGCAGCTCGTAGGCGCCCTGGAGCATGCAGGCGATGTTCGTGCACACCGACACCACGTAGGTGCCCACCGGCTCGGTGTGCAGCATCTCGTAGAACGAGGCCGTGCCCAGCACCTCGGCGGGGGTGATGCCCACCAGCCCGGCGATCTCCTCGACGGCCGCCGGCACCAGCCAGCCGTCCTGCTCCTGGGCCAGGTGGCACAGGGGGACGAGCGCCGAGCGGGGGTGGGGGTAGAGCGAGACCAGCTCGAGGGCGCGGGCGCGCCGCTCCTCGGTGAGGTGCCCGGCGCCCTCGCCGGCGGCGGCGGCCGCGTTCACCGGTCGACCTCCCCCATGACGGGGTCCACCGAGGAGATGGTGGCCACGGCGTCGGCCACGAGGCCCCCGTGCATCATGACCGGCAGGCTCTGGAGGTTGACGAACGACGGCGCCCGGATGTGGAGGCGGTACGGCTTGGACGACCCGTCGGACACGAGGTAGCACCCCAGCTCGCCGCGCGGCGACTCCACCGCCACGTAGACCTCCCCCTCGGGCACCTTGTAGCCCTCGGTGAAGATCTTGAAGTGGTGGATGAGCGCCTCCATGGACTCGTCGATGCGGGCCCGGGGCGGCGGGGTGACCTTCTTGTCCTGGACCCGGTAGTCGCCGGCGGGCACGCGCTCGAGCACCTGGCGCAGGATGCGCACCGATTCGCGGATCTCGTTGAGCCGGATGGCGTAGCGGTCGAAGTTGTCGCCGTAGGTCCCCACGATGACGTCGAAGTCCACCTCGTCGTAGGCCAGGTACGGCATGGTGCGCCGCAGGTCCCAGGGGACGCCGGTGGAGCGCAGGATCGGCCCCGTGGCCGACAGGGCGATGGCCTCCTCGGCGCTGATGGCCCCCACGCCCTCCATGCGCTCGCGGAAGATGGGCTGGCCGGTGAGCAGCTCGTCGTAGTCGTCGAGACGCACCGTCACGTTGTCCAGGATGACCTCGACGTCGTCCTCCCAGCCGTCGGGGAGGTCGGCGGCGGTGCCGCCGGGGCGGATGAAGTTGTGGTTCATGCGCACCCCGGTGGTCTTCTCGAAGAAGGCGAGCACGAGCTCGCGCTCACGGAACCCGAAGATCATCATGGTGGTGGAGCCGACGTCCATGCCGTTGGTGGCCATCCACATGAGGTGCGACGACACCCGCTGGAGCTCCGAGAGCAGCATCCGGATCCACAGGGCCCGGGGCGGGAGCTCGATGCCGAGCAGCCGCTCGGTGGCCAGGGCGAAGACCAGCTCGTTGTTGAGCGGGGACAGGTAGTCCATGCGGGTGACGTTGGTGGCACCCTGCTGGTAGGTGAGCTCCTCCCCCGTCTTCTCCATGCCGGTGTGGAGGTAGCCGATCACGGGCTTGGTGCGCAGCACGGTCTCGCCGTCGAGCTCCATCATGAGGCGCAGCACCCCGTGGGTCGAGGGGTGCTGCGGGCCCATGTTGATGATCATGGTCTCGTCGTCGGTGCGCTCGACGTCGAAGTCCGAGGCGTTGACGACGCCGCCCTCGGGCAGGCGCAGCACCGCACCCACCTCGCGCTCGAGCTCGGCGGGGGCGGTGGCGTCGCGGCTCGCCATCTCCTGGGAGCCTTCCGCCGTCTCCTGGGAGAGCAGGGACCTCGACTCGGGCGTCATCGGGGGCCGGGGGCCTCTTTGAACTGGACCGGGACCCGCCCCACGCCGAAGTCCTTGCGCAGGGGATGGCCCTCCCAGTCCTCGGGCATGAGGATGCGGCTCAGGTCGGGGTGGCCCGAGAAGACGATCCCGAACATGTCGTACGCCTCGCGTTCAAGGGCCTCGGCGCCGCGGTAGAGGTCCCACAGCGACGCCACCACGGGATCGTCCTCGGGCACCTGCACGCGCACCCGCACCCGGCGCCGCTGTGCCATCGACAGCAGCACGGCGACCACCTCGAAGCGCGCCGGCGCCACCCCGTCGGGCAGGTGCCGTCCGGGATGGGCGAGGTAGTCGACGGCGGAGAGGTCCGCCAGCATCTCGAAGCCGGCGTCGCGGTGGGCGGCCACGACGTCGTGGTAGCGGTCGCGCCCGGGATGGACGATCTCCCCGCCGTCGGTGCCCGAGGTGCGGGCCACGCCGGGGACCACGGGCGCCGGCCTGTCCACCTCGGCGGTGTCGGCGCTCACCGCGGCGTCCCCAGGCGCACGGCGTCGGGCCGCTCGGGCACCCAGCCGGCGAGCTCCTCGGGGCCGCCGGCGGGGGCACCGCGCCGGCGCGTGATGGCGCCCGTGCGGATCTTCTCGTGGAGGGTGAGGATGGCGTGCAGGAGCATCTCGGGACTGGGCGGGCACCCGGGCGCGTACACGTCGACGGGGACGACCTGGTCCACGCCCTGGACGATGGCGTAGTTGTTGAACATGCCGCCCGTCGATGCGCACACGCCCATGGAGATCACCCACTTGGGCTCCATCATCTGGTCGTAGACCTGGCGCAGGACCGGCGCCATCTTCTGCGACACCCGCCCGGCGACGATCATGAGGTCGGCCTGCCGGGGTGAGGCGCGGAAGACCTCCATGCCGAAGCGACTGATGTCGAAGTCGGCCGCGCCCACCGCCATCATCTCGATGGCGCAGCACGCCAGGCCGAAGGTGACGGGCCACACGCTGTTGCGGCGGGCCCACTTCACGAGGTCCTCGATCCGCCCGGTGAGGAAGTTGTGCTGGAGGTCCTCGAGCCCCATGGCCGCCCCGGCCCTCCCTACGCCGCCTGTCCGGTGCCCGGACCGCGCTCGGGCCCCACACGGGCGATGGTCGACTCGGTCGTGCGCTGGGGGCGGGCCACCCGCAGGCGCTTGGCCGGCCCCCAGTTGAGGGCCCCGTTGCTCACCAGGTAGAGGAACGACACGAACACCGCGCCGGCGAAGACGATGACCTCGATGAGGCCGAAGCTGCGCAGCTGCCGGTACACCACCGCCCACGGGTAGAGAAAGACGATCTCGATGTCGAAGATGATGAAGATCATCGCCACCAGGTAGAAGCGCACCGGGAAGCGCTGGGGCGGCTCGCGGTCGGGGATGATCCCGCACTCGTAGGGGGCGAGCTTGGCGGCGGTGGGCCGCTTGCGCGGGGCGAGGAGGCCCGACGCGAGGAAGGACAGTCCTGCGAAGAGGATGCCCAGGATGAACAGGATCAGGATCGGGAGGTATTGGTCCATGCCCGCCTGCGGTTCTACCACGGCGCCCCTCGCACCGGCACATTGGGGCCCGGGGCGCGCGACGGCGCGCCGAGGGGCGGGCACGGCGCCCGGGTGCGGGGCGGCGCGGCGCGGGACGACGGCCCCGTCGGGCCGGGGGCGCCGGGGCCCGGACCCGTCGCCGCCGCCGGCGGCGCACCCTACGATCTACGCGGTGAGCGATCCCATCGCCCCCAGTGCGGCCCCCGGCACCCGCAGGGCGGGACCCGGCGACGGCCACGTCCACGACGTGGTGGTGGTGGGGGCGGGGCCGTCGGGCTCGGCGTGCGCCTACTGGCTGGCGGACGCCGGCTGGGACGTGGCGGTGCTCGAGCGCAAGCACTTTCCGCGGGAGAAGACCTGCGGTGACGGCCTCACCCCCCGCTCGGTGCGCCAGCTGCGGGACATGGGCCTCGACGACGCCCTCACCGGGGCCCATCCCTACCGCGGGCTGCGGTCGTGCGCCTACGGGCGCACCCTGGAGCTGGCGTGGCCCGACCATCCCGCCTTCCCGCCCGAGGGCTACGTGATCACCCGCCACGACCTCGACGGGCTGGTGGCCGAGCGCGCCGCCAAGGCGGGAGCCCTGGTGTGGGAGGGTGCCGAGGTCGTGGGGCCCATCCTCGACCGGCGCAGCGCCGGGGTGGTGCCCACGGGCACCCCGCCCGAGGTGCTGCCCGCGGTCGTTGGGGCCAGGGTCCTCGACCGCGACACGGGGCGCACCCACGAGGTCCGGGGCCGCTACGTGGTGGTGGCCGACGGCGCCAACTCCCGCCTGGGGCGGGCGCTGGGCGCCTCACGGGACCGCACGTTCCCCCTGGGCATGGCGCTGCGGGGCTACTACCGCTCCCCGCGCCACGACGACGCCTTCATCGAGTCGCACCTCGACGTCCGCGACGCCTCGGGCGACGTGGTGCCCGGCTACGGCTGGATCTTCCCCCTGGGCGACGGGCGGGTGAACGTGGGCGTGGGCCTCCTGTCGGTGGAGGGCCGGTGGAAGGGCGTGAACACGAGCCGCCTCCTGGAGACCTTCGTGGAACGGGCGCCCGCCTCGTGGGGCCTGTCGCCGGCGGCGGCGTGCGGGACCCCCACCGGGGGGAAGCTGCCCATGGGGCTGTCGGTGCGCCCCCGCATCGGCCCCAACGTCCTCGTCGTGGGCGACGCCGCCGGCGCCATCAACCCCTTCAACGGGGAGGGCATCGCCTACGGCTACGAGACCGGCCGCCTGGCCGCCGCCTGCCTGGCCCGCGCCCTGTCGGGGGAGGACGTCCACGCCCTGGTGGACTACGAGTCCCAGCTCCAGGCGGCCTACGGCCTCTACTACCGGGTGGCGCGGGAGTTCATCCGCCTCATCAGCCGGCCCGAGCTCATGCGGGTCTGCGTCGGGACCGGCATGCACTCCCGCAGCATCATGAGCTGGCTGCTGCGCATCATGGCCAACCTGGTCCGGCCCGACGAGCTGGGCCCGGCCGAAGCCGCCTACCGGGCGCTGCTGTCGATCGCCCGCAACACTCCGGGCTGAGCGCCCGGCGCCCGCGGGCGGGCGTCTCAGAAGAGGCTCACCCCGAGCACGCGCGCCTCGACGTGCTGCAGCGCGCTGTCCAGGGTGTCGAGGGGGAACACCAGGTCGCTGGTGGCGTCCACGGTGGCCAGGACCCGGCCCCCGAAGACGGCCACGGCCGTGGTGACGGTGGTCACGCTCTGGCCGTGGTCGTTGCCGATGCGGGCGATCTGGAAGGCGGCGATCTCGACGTCGCTCGTGCCCGAGAGCACCGGCACCACCGTGGGCTGCACCGTGGCGGTGGCGAAGCCCTGGGGCGGGGCCCCGGGCGCGAAGGGCAGCATGGCCTGGACGTAGGGCTGGTAGCAGGTGGCGAACAGCGACGGGTCGCCGAACACGGCGGCGTCGGCACGCCCGTCCTTGTCGGTGCGGACCACGTCCACGAGCGAGCTGATGGCACCGGCGTCACCGGCGGGGTCCGCGAAGCGCCGCGAGGCGGCCCGGGCGCTGCGCTGGGCGGCGGCGCCGCCCATGTCGAAGGCGCCGTCGAGGGCCGACACCGGCACGTGCAGGCAGCGGGCGAGCACGGCCGAGGACCGGGCGGCGGTGCGGGCGGCGGCGGCCCCCCGGGTGGTGGCACCGGCGGCGAAGACGTCGGCGGGGGGCGCCGGCCGGCTCTGCCAGCCGGGCAGCTCGCTGCGCTGGAGCCCGACACGCGCCGCGATGGCGGCGTCGGACTCCGGGGCGCGCGCCGGCGTGCCCCCCGAGCCCGGGCGGACGAGCCAGATGGTCCCGGCCACGAGCACCAGGGCGACGAGGAGGGCCACGATCGTGACCCGGATCAGGTGCTGGGTCTTCGACAGCGGCGCCCGCAAGGCCGGGCGGGGACGGACCAGGCGGGCGGGCTGGAGCTCGGCCACCGCCGGGGGGACGACGTCCGAGTGCGGCACCGCCCCAGGCTCGTCGGGCACGGCGAGGGACGGCACCGGCGGCGCGTCGTGCGCCCCGGACGCCCACGCCGGCGACGGCGGTGGTGCCGGCGCCGCGGGCACCACGGCGGCGTCCGCGGGCACCTCCGCAACCGGGGGGGCGACGGGCTCGACCGACGCCGGCGCGGGGGTGGCCTCGAGCTGCGGCGCCTCGGCACCATCCTCGATCGTCCGCACCTCGGCCGGCACGTCGTCCAGCGGCACGGCAGGAGACACAGCAGGAGACACAGCGGGCTGCGCGGGTGGCGCCGTGGCCGGGGGCTGCGGCCGGCTCGTGGAGGGCGGGGCGCCGGGCGCCGAGGCGGTGGGCACGAGCAGGCGCAGGGGGCGCCCGTCCACCACGAGCTCGAGTGAGCTCCCCGCCTTGCCGCCGGGCAACGTCGCCGATCCACCGAGCTCCACCGAGGAGAGCCGCTCCCATCCCACCACCCGCACCGCACCCGGGGTCGGTCCGAGCACGGTGATCCCGGCCGAGTCGACGATCACCGAGAGCTGGCCCACCACCGCCGTGGCCTCGTCGACCGCACCCTCGAGGTAGACGTCGTGGAGCCGCAGGCCCCCCTCCCCGACGCCGAGTGCCGTCATGCAGGACCCTCCCGGAGGCGCCGTCCGGGGCGCCTTGAGCCGCTCGGGACCTCAGGATCCCTCGCCAGCTGCAATGTCGGCACGAAGGGCGCGCGGATTGAGCACGCTCCGTGGGAACTCCCAGCCAGCTCCGGCTGTGGGGCCGGGCGCTGTCAGCCGGCGACGGGAGCGAAGCGGACGAGCTCCATGCTCTCGTAGCCCGTCCAGGGCTCGAACACCTGGCGCTGGGCGAACATCTGGTGCACGCCGAGGGCGTGGTCGTCGAGCAGGGTCTGTTGGATCTCCTGGCACTTGGAGCCGAAGGTCTGGTAGCCGGGCGCCCACACGAACCAGATCTGGTGCGAGGTCCCGGCCATGGACTCGAGGCGCGCCGCGAACGCCGCCGGCCGGCCCGCGGCCGAGGCGGCCGCGTAGTCCACCCAGTCCACGAAGGCCGGGCCGATCCCCCGGGGGAAGGTGATCTCCCGGTAGCGGCCGTCGGGCAGCAGGTGGTGGACGGCCGGCCCCAGCTGGTCGGGGCAGAACGCCACCACGTCGCCGGGCCGACCCAGCCGGGCCAGGGTGGTGGCGACCTCGCCGGCCTGGGTGCGGCTGGTCCACACGTTGGGCAGGGCCCCGGCCAGGCCGAAGACCATGGTGGCGGCGAGCACGGCCAGGCGGACGCGGGGCTCGGCGAAGGTGACGAGGCCCAGGGCCACGAGCAGCACGAGGGGCACGAAGACCACCGAGGCGTAGCGGGCCTGGAAGGCGCTGTGGCTGGCGTAGCCGCCCACCACCGCCACGGCCAGGGTGCCCACCAGCACCAGCGCCGGCGCCCGCCCCACGGGGCGGGTGCGCAGGTCGAGATCGATGTGCACGGCCCCGCGGGCCGCCCCGAACAGGCCCAGGCCGGCCAGGGCGAAGTACACCAGGGCCAGGGCCCGGCCCTGGTTGGTGGCGCCGCCGGCGAAGGACGTCACGGCGTTGACCATGGCGGCGAAGTCGGCGGGCTTGGCCCAGGGGGTCCCGGTGTGGCGGGACTGGAACACGAAGGTGGGCACCCAGGGGGCGAAGCTCACGCACCCGAGCGCCACGGCGCCGAGCGCCCACCGGGCGCCGGCGCGCCGGGGGGCGGGACCGCGCCAGCCCTGCCAGGCCAGCCACAGCGCCACCACGCCCACGAGGTAGAGGGCCCAGTAGTGGGTGTAGAGGAGCAGGCCGGTCACCACCGCCAGCGCCAGCAGGTTGGCGGCCGTGCGCCCCCGCAGCACCTGCTGCAGCGCCACCACCCCGGCCGCGCCGAGCAGGCACACCAGGGCGTACATGCGGTTCTCGGTGGCGTAGCGCACGGCGAAGGGCGACGTGGCCACGATGAGCAGGGCCGCCACGCCCACGGTGCGGCCGCCCAGCCTGCGGGCCGCCACCCACACCAGGGGCAGCGTCAGGCAGCTGAGCACCCCCGACAGGGCCCGCACGGCGGTGTCGGAGGTGCCGAAGGCGCCCACCCACCAGTGGAGCAGGTAGTAGTAGAGCGGCGGGGCCCCGTCACGGCGCAGCGCAGCGTGGATCTGCCCGAGCGGCAGGCGGGCGATGTCGAGGGTGAGGGCCTCGTCGAGCCACAGGTCGGAGCGGGCCACGAAGCGCAGCACCACCCCGGCCACCACGGCGGCGACGGCACCGGCCACGAGGAGCCGCACGAGCACGGGGTGGCGCAACGCCACCGGGACCGGGGCGGCCTCGGGCGCCTCTCTGTCCTCGGCGCCTCGGGCGGCGGGGTCCGCCACGCCAGCGGCGGCGGCGTCGGGTCCCGACGGCCGGGGCGCAGCGGTGCGGGGCGCGGCGCCGGGGTCGTGGCGCACGCCGGTGGCGTCGCCTGCGGCCGAGGAGCCGGGGCCCGGCGGAGCCTCGAGCCCGTCCATCGACGCATGGTAACGAAGGAGGTCGCCGGGGCCCCGCACCGGGCGGGCGGTGCCGCGCCGGGCTACCGACGGGCGGCGGCGACCTGGCGGGCGGCGGCGGCGGCGGCCTCGAGCACGAGGTCGATCTCGGCGTCGCCGTGGGCGAGGCCGGGGAACATGGCCTCGTAGGGCCCCGGCGCCATGGCCACCCCCCGCTCGAGCATGGCGGCGAAGAACGGCGGATAGAGCCCGCGCCCCACCGAGGCCTGGGCCGAGGTGTAGTCGGTGACGGCATCGTCGCCGAAGAACAGCCCCACCAGGGGGCCCACCACCGGCGCCCGGGCGGCCACGCCGGCGTCGGCCAGGGCGCCCGCCAGGCCGCCGCCCAGGCGGGCGGCGCGCCCGGCGAGCACGTCGTAGTCGGCGCGACGCAGCGTCTCGAGCACGGCCCTGCCCGCGGCGGTGGCGAGCGGGTTCCCCGACAGGGTGCCGGCCTGGTACACGGGACCGTCGGGGGCGAGCACCCCCAGCACGTCGCGCCGGCCGCCGAAGGCGCCGAGGGGCAGCCCGCCCCCCATGACCTTGCCGAAGCACCACAGGTCGGGGGTGACGCCGAAGCGGCCCGAGGCCCCGCCCGGGCCCAGGCGGAAGCCGGTGATCACCTCGTCGAAGACGAGCAGCGCCCCGGCGGCGTCGCACGCCGCCCGCAGGCCCTCGAGGAACCCCGGCGCCGGCGCCACGAGGCCCATGTTGGCGGCCACGGGCTCGACGATGACGCAGGCCACCCGGTCGTCGAGCTCGGGGACCACGTTGTAGGGGGCGACGACGGTGTCGGCCACCGCCGCCGCAGGCACCCCGGCGCTGCCGGGCAGCCCCAGCGTGGCCACGCCGCTGCCCCCGCCCGCCAGGAGGAGGTCGGCGTGGCCGTGGTAGCAGCCGTCGAACTTCACCACCCGGTCCCGCCCCGTGAAGCCACGCGCCACCCGCAGCACGCTCATGGCGGCCTCGGTGCCCGACGACACCAGTCGCACCTGCTCGCACCCGTCCACGCGGGCGCACACCGCCTCGGCCAGCAGGACCTCGCCCTCGGTGGGGGCACCGAAGGT
>Ga0335078_10002453_pt1 | contig 28107 bp, 17 predicted proteins | sample Lox_Sample_32_FD_206711 | JGI IMG/M metagenome (GOLD analysis project Ga0335078, IMG submission 206711) | Soil microbial communities from Loxahatchee National Wildlife Refuge, Florida, United States - Lox_Sample_3.2 | ecosystem: Environmental > Terrestrial > Soil > Wetlands | place: USA...
GGAGCGGCTCGCGGTGACCCTCCGCAGCATCGGGGATGCGGTCATCGCCACCGACGAGGCCGGCCGAATCACGGTCTTCAACAAGGTCGCGGAGGCGCTCACCGGCTGGCCGGCCGCGGAAGCCGCTGGGCGCCCGATCCAAGAAATCTTCAACATCGTCAACGAAGAGACCCGCCGGCCAGCCGAGAGTCCCGTCGATCGGGTTCTCCGAGAAGGTATCGTCGTAGGGCTCGCCAACCACACTGCCCTCGTTGCGAGGGATGGCACCGAGCGGCCTATCGCCGACAGCGGAGCCCCGATCCGCGATTCCGAGGGCCGCATCTCGGGCGTCGTGCTCGTCTTTCGCGACCAGAGCGAGGAGCGGAAAGCGGAGGCGGCGCTGGCACGGCTCGCAACCATCGTCGAGAGTTCCGACGCCGCGATCATCTCCACCGATCTCCGCGGGACTATCCTCACCTGGAACCAAGCGGCCGAGAGCCTGCTCGGGTATCGAGCCTCCGAGGCTGTCGGCCAGCCGATCGAGCTCATTCTCCCGCCCGAGCGCCGACAAGAGGAGACCGAATTCCTTTCGCGGATCAGGGCGGGGGAGCGGGTTGCCCACCTGGAGACGCAGCGCGTGAAGAAGGACGGCCACGCCTTCGACGTGTCGGTCACGATTTCGCCGCTTCTCGATCGCGAGGGACGGATCACCGGCGCGTCGAAGATCATGCGGGACATCACGGCACAGAAGCGCGCCGAGGCGGCCCTGCGGCTCTCGGAGGAACGGTTCGCGAAAGCCTTCGCGCAGAACGCGGCCGCCATGGTCATCACGCGAGCGGACGACGGGAGCTACCTCGAGGTTAACGAGACCTGGCTTTCCATGTTCGGGTATCGCCGGGAGGAAGTACTCGGAAAAACTGGGCTCGAGCTCAACCTCTGGCCGCGCCCCCGGGATCGAGAGCAGCTGTTCGAGCAGATTCGGGCCACGGGCTCGTTCCGCGACGTGGAAGTCAATTGCCGCAGACGGTCGGGCGAAACGGTGGTGGTCCTATCTTCGGGCGAGACCGTCACCTGGGGCGGCCAAACGGTGGTCATCGGAAGCCTTCTCGACATCACGGATCGGAAACGCGCCGAGGAGGCGCTTCGCGAAAGCGAAGGGCGGTTCCGGAAGATGGCCAACGCCATTCCCCAACTCGCGTGGATGGCGAGGTCCGATGGCTACATTCATTGGTACAACGACCGCTGGTACCAGTACACGGGGGCGACCCCAGAGCAGATGGAAGGCTGGGGTTGGCAGAGAGTTCACGACCCGGAGGCACTCCCGCGGGTGCTGGACGGCTGGAGGGCGTCCATCGCCACAGGGCAGCCGTTCGACATGGTGTTCCCCCTGCGAGGCGCGGACGGGCGGTTCCGCTCCTTCCTCACCCGCGTTGTGCCGCTCAAGGATGCTCACGGCAACGTGGTTCAGTGGTTCGGTACCAACACCGATGTCACCGAGCGGGTCGAGGCGGAGAAGGCGCTGCAGCGGACGCGGCTCGGATTGAGCCAGCTGGCCGAGGCATCGCGGCGAGTCGTTCGCGAAATCGATCTGACGGCCATGTTGCAGGCGATCTCGGGGGCCGCCCTGGCCCTCACCGGGGCGCGGATCGCGACCTGCGGTCACGGCGACGTCAACGGCAGCGCCCTGGTGGGAGGCCAGGCGAGGGTACCGGGCGCACCCGCCTGCCCGCCTGGGAACATGTTCTTGTTCGAGCGCGGCGGGGTCCACGTGGAGCTATTGGAGGGCAAGGATTCTCTCCGGCTGAGCGACAAGGAACTTCGCTCCCATCCGCGCTGGTGGGGCGCACCCGAGGGACATGTCCCGCTGCGAGGCCTGCTCGGGGTCAAGATGATCGGCCGAAACGGGCGGCCGAGCGGGCTCATCCTCGCGACCGACAAGATGGGAGGCGAGTTCACCGAGGAGGATGAGTCTCTCCTCCGGCAGCTCGCCACCATCGCCTCACTCGCCCTCCAGCACGTCGAGGCGCGTGTCGCGCTCGAGGCCTCGGACAAGAGCAAGAACGAGTTCCTGGCGATGCTCTCGCACGAGCTCCGCAACCCCCTGGCGCCGATCCGCAACAGCCTCTACCTGCTGGACCGGGCGACGCCCGGCGGAGAGCAGGCTCTCCGCGCCCGGGAGATCATTGAGCGGCAGGTGATGCACCTCACGCGCCTCGTCGACGATTTGTTGGACATGACGCGTATTTCGCGGGGCAAGATCCAGGTGCGCAAAGACCGGGTGGACATCGGCGAGGTGGTGGCGCGAACCGCTGACGACCAGCGCTCCTCGTTCGTCGAACTTGGAATTAACCTCGAGGTCCTGCTCCCGGGGAAGCCGCTGTGGATCGACGGGGACTGGACGCGGCTCGCCCAAGCGATCGGGAATATCCTCCACAATGCTTCCAAGTTCACTCCGGCCGGGGGTCAGGTGACGGTCACCGTCGAAGCCTTCGAAGGCGTTGGACAGGCGCTCGTGCGAGTCCGAGATACGGGCATCGGCATCGGGCCAGAGATGTTACCCCGAGTCTTCGAGCCATTCGCGCAGGCCGATACCAGTCTCGATCGAAGCAGAGGAGGGCTCGGCCTTGGGCTCGCTCTCGTCAAAGCGCTTGTCGAGATGCACGGCGGGACTGCGACCGTGAGCAGCGAAGGGTTGGGCAAGGGGGCCGAGTTCGTGCTCCGGCTTCCCCTGGATGGCGTACAGGCGCTGGAGGCCGCTCCTCCGCCCATCGGCGCTCCCCGCGCCCGACGCATTCTCGTCATCGAGGACAACGTAGACGCCGCGAACAGCCTGGGCGATGTGCTGGAGCTCCTCGGTCACATCGTGAAGGTGGCGCTGACGGGCCCGAAGGGGATAGAGATAGCTCGTTCGTTCAATCCCGACATCGTCCTCTGTGACATTGGCCTGCCGGGCATGGACGGGCACGAAGTCGCTCGCGCATTGCGAGCCGAGCCCCCGCACAGGCGGGTTCGCCTCATCGCCCTGACCGGCTACGCCTCTCCCGACGACGTCGCCAAGGCGGGGCGTTCGGGCTTCGACGCTCACCTGGCGAAGCCGGTGAAGGTGGAAACGCTCCAAGACATGCTCGCGCGCGAGGAACCGCGTGACGAGCGGTAGGGGCCGGCTCCGGGGTCTCCCGGCCGGATCCTCTGGCGTGGTTCCTCCCGGGTATGTCTTCTGGCCCATCCGCGCGCTTACTCGTAGCGACACGAAACGGGGGTGAGCCGGCTCAGGCGCTTACGGTTGCTACGGCTCTCTTGCTGGCCGGCCCAGCCGTTTGGACCAATAGCGCGCGACAATCTCCGTTCGATTCTCGCAGTGCATTTTCCTGAGGAGGTGCGAGACGTGGAATTCCACCGTCCCGTCAGCGCACCCGAGAACCGCCGCGATCGCATTATTGGTCTTTCCAAGAGCCAGCTGTGTGAGCACTTCAGCCTGGCGCCGGCTTAGGCCGTGATCGCGGGCGAGCTGTTCCGTTCGCGCCGAGATCTCTCCCGATGCGCCGCTGGCCGCTCCTTCCGCCACCAGGGTCACGAGCAATAGCCTCCGCATCGGCCCCAAGGTGAACGTGCGCGTCACCGCGCGCTGCCCAGGCCTCATATGAGCGCCGGCGGGGGCGTCCCGGAGGAAGACGGACCCCCGCGGATCGGGCTTCGCCACGAGCCCACGCCGAGAGTTCCTCCAGCCCCTGGCTCGGCAAGAGAGCGATTCGCGACCACAGGCGCGTGGCCCCCCGGGACAAGGGACGGGCCGTTCGGCCAGAGCCTCCCCGGCTCTCAGCAGCACCGAAGCGGAACTCCGTCCGGGGTCATGGGTGCGCCAAAGGCGTCCCGCGGAGGCGCCACCCCGTGCGCCGTCTGCCAGCATCGGCGCGCGACGCTGGCGAGCACGAGGACCACACCGACCACGAACACCAGCATGAGAGCGGAGTCCAGGTATCCCTGGACGGCCGTCTCCGGTTTTCCCGTGAGGGGCCAGAAGATGTTCCGAATCGATAGGACTCCGGCGGTAAGGGTGGTCACCCCCACGAAGAGCATGGGGATGGCGGTGATCCATGCGTATCGCGCCTTTCCCATGTTCACGAGGAAGGTGGTTCCGACGGCGAGCGCGATCGTCGCGAGGAGCTGGTTGCCGGTCCCGAAGAGCGGCCAGAGAGTGGAGATGGAGCCCGTATAGATCAGGTAACCCCAGGCTAGCACCACGACAAAGGTCGCCCCCAGGTTCCCGGGCAGCCAGGCCGTGTCCTTGAAGCGCGGGACCACTCCGCCCAAGAGTTCCTGAAGCACGTAACGAGCGACCCGCGTGCCGGTGTCGATGGTGGTCAGGATAAAGAGCGCCTCGAACATGATGGCGTAGTGATACCAATAGTCCATAAGCGACTGCATTCCCGGCAGCCCCTTGAAGATCTGCGCCATGCCGATGGCCAGCGAAACGGCCCCGCCGGTCCGGCCGGCGAGCTGCTCGCCCACTTCGTGCGAGAACATTTCGAGGTTCACGGTGTGGTAGCCGAGCTTCGCGAACACGGCGGGCGGGACGTTGATGGCGAAGTAGTCGCCCGGGAAAAGGGAGCAGGCAGCGATGAGAGAGAGCACCGCGACGATGCTCTCGCAGATCATGGCACCGTAGCCGATGAAGCGCGTGTCGCTCTCCTTGTCGACCATCTTGGGAGTCGTACCGGAGCTCACGAGCGCATGGAAGCCCGAGATGGCGCCGCAGGCGATGGTGACAAAGAGGAAGGGGAAGAGCTTGCCCTTGATGATGGGCCCGCCTCCGTAGATGAAGCTCGTAAACGCAGGGAATTGAAGATCCGGGTGGACGACGATGACACCGACGATGAGCGCGGCAATCGTGCCCAGCTTCACGTAGGTGGAGAGATAGTCTCTCGGCTCAAGTAGGAACCAGACTGGCAGGACGGAGGCGACGAACCCGTAAATCGCCATGAGCACGGTGATCTGGTGGCCGCTGAACGTGAGCGTGCTCGCCCAAGCGCTTTGGGCGAACAGGCGTCCGCCGATGAGGCCGGCGATGAGGAGCACGACGCCCACGACGCTTGGGAGGGCCACTCGGACCCGGCCCGGCGTACTCTTGAACATGAGGAGGCCCATAAGGATGGCGATGGGGATCGTGGTGCCGATGGTGAATACCCCCCACGGGCTATTCGAGAGCGCATTCACGACCACGATCCCGAGCCCGGCGAGCGTGACGAGCAGGATGAGGAGAACCGCGAACATCGCGACGAGACCCGCGAATGGGCCCACTTCCTTGCGAGCGACGTCCGCGAGGGAACGGCCGTCGTGCCGCATCGAAGCAACCAGGACCACGAAATCGTGGACCGCCCCGGCCAACACTCCTCCGAAGACGATCCAAAGGAAGCCAGGGGCAAAACCGAATTGCGCCGCCAGCGTCGGCCCGACGAGCGGGCCTGCCCCGGCGATGGCGGCGAAGTGGTGGCCGAAGAGCACCCACTTGGGTGATGGCACGTAGTTATGACCATCCTCGCGCACGTGCGCTGGCGTTCGGCGGCGGTCGTCGAGCACGAGAGCCTTCGCAGCGATGAAAGCGCTGTAGTAGCGGTAGCCGATCGCGAAGACGCACAGTGCAGCCAGGATCACCGGAAGTGTGTTCATGAACCTTCCCTCCGTCGCGAATAGCGAAGTGTGCTGCTAGTGCTGTTGCTCCCGCCCACGCACAACTGCTACCCAGGTACTACATGAAATGCCTCATGCGGTCGACGCGCTGCCCGTGAGCACCCATTCGAGCCAGGGCTGGCGGGTCTCGAGCGATCTGGCCTTCGCACCCATTGGGGTCACAAAGAGGCACAGACGTTACACACGTCCCCGGACTAGGGTCCAGGATTTCCTCCCGCCTCCGCGGCTCGCCCGGCAGCGCACGCCCGTGGACCATCGGACCGACTGGTGGGCAAGTCGCTGTCCTCCAGGAACCTTTCGATGGATCCGGCCTGGGCGGAGGCGTCGGCGTAGCCGATCTCAAGCAGGGCTTGAGTGTAAGCCCGGTCGAAGAGCAGGTAACTGACGAGGTCTGCGCTGCGGGTCTCGCCGATCCCGACTCCGCGCAGGAGCCACCTCACCACGGGTGGGAAGTGATGCTGGTAAGCGGACGCCAGGCGACCCAGGTCTCGCGACGGCGCGATCACGAACAGGTCGATGGGCCGCAGCGGCGGTGAAAGCTCCAGGAGGCAGCTGGGCCCGTCGCCTCGAGCGAGGAGGGAGTTTATGCGGACCAACTGTGCGGCATCGTCGTCGAAGCTGTCCAGAAACACCGAGTTCAAGAGGACGCCGGCGACTTGTGCAGGCGGCGGATATCCCTGAACCATGGGGACGGCAGCAGCCGCTGCGTCCTTCGGATGGCGAAGGCTGACGGCAAAAATCCGACTGGCTCCCAGTTTGGCCGCTGGGGAGAAGGGATAGCTCAGGCGAACGTTGCCGTCGCCGTAGTGCTCGGCCCCGACTCGCACGGCGGGAAAAACGAATGGGATGGCACAAGAGGCAAGCACATGCTCGACACCCAACCGAGTCAGTACGGCGATGCGGTGGGGTCGAGTCCAGGGCCGGATCTCGGGATGGCCCTGCACGAAGGTCACGGACTGGCCCGTTGCGTAGCTCGTGGCGATCACGGCTACCGCGTGGAGGATGCCCCGCTCTATGAGCGGTTGAATCTTCTCGAACCTCACGTGTCTCATGATGAGCCGGCTCAGCGGCGCGGTGTCGAGCAGGCTGCGCGCCCTGGCGCCGAAGATGACGCCGCCACCCGCTAGGTCGCGGAGCCACCTCAGGCCGATCCAGGACAGCGAGAACGAGTCAGAGCGAAATACCTGATCGACCGTGACCTCGGCCCAGAGCCGCGCGAGCGAGTCGGCGGCGGCGGCGAACGCCTCCGCCCGCGAAGCCAGGTAGGCAATGCTCACCGACCCGACCGAGCTCCCCACGAGGATCGAGAACGGCAGGTCGGGACGGATCTCCGCGACCCGTCGGAGCACCCCCGCCTGATAGGCGCCCCGCGCACCACCTCCCCCTAGCACGAGCGAGACCACGCTTCCCTCGTTGCTTGAACAAACGAGTCGCGCATCGCATTCTCACATTGAGTCAGGACGAAGCGCTCCTTCCTACCCCGACGCCAACCGCGGCCATCCGCGTTTCGACACCAGCGCCAGGTATTGCCAGTGACGCTTGGGCCGGCACCAGCGGCGCGATGCTTTCGACCCCGCTCGGCACCTCTGAAGAGTGGCAGGAGGTGCTCAAGACATCCGCCAACCGCGTGGCCCGTCAGTCGGCCTCGGGCGGAGACATACTCGCAGAAACTTCCGTGCTCCCGCTTCGATGAGTGCATTCCGCGAGCCACTTCCCGGCCCCACGCCTCTCAGAGGCTAGCCTGGCGGCGGCTCAAGGGTTTCAGGAACTCTCGCCAACCCGTGTTCCGTGCAGTTCATCGAGTTGTGACAGCTCGGCGCGGTTTATTTCCCCTCTGCCAAAGCAATCTTTCCGGAATCAGGCGCCCGGCAACCGCGAGGAGACCGAATCGCAGCGATCGCCCGCCCCGTCTGCGAGGGCGCCAGCCTGCGGCGAGGGCAGCCAAACGATCTACGACGTGCGCAAGGACCCGACGGCGGCGCGTCACCGACTGGGGACGTTTCTCATCCGCCACAGCCACCACTTCTCCGGCACGAACTGGACGCAACGATTCTGGGCCTGGGCCAGCAAGCTTACCTTCGATCGCGAGGGTGAGCGGCTGACCTTCGAGCACTACGTCTCCGAGGTGAAGCACTTCGTCGAGCGCCGGGCGGCCCTCGACCGGAACTGGAGCGGATCGCGGGCGCCGAGCCCTACGCGGCGCAGGTACGCCGTCTCGCCTGCCTGCGCGGAATCTCGACGTCGAGCGCATTGCCGCTCCTGGTCGAGATCGGGGACTTCCGCTGCTTCAAGAGCCCACGTCAGCTCGTGGCCTACCTCGGGCTGGTGCCTCGGGAGCACTCGAGCGGTGGCAAGGAGAAGCGCGGCGGCATTACAGAGACGTCCTCTTCACCACGGACCTCACCCTCGACGGCAAGACGTCATCACGGAATACTGTCTTCGCTGGTCCCTGGAAGTCACTTTTCAAGAAGCAAAGGGAAAACTCGGCTTCGAGGATCCGGAGAACCGTCGAACGTACCGCTCCGATGGCCCTCTGGGTAAAGCGCTCAAGTCGAGCCTAGTCTGGCGGTAACCAAGGCGCCTTCCCAACGCCCGTCGTCCTTGTCGAGAGGCCTTTCGAACGAGAGCGAGATCCCCCACCCTTGCTTACCGAATTGCACACGTCATGGGCTTCACGTGGGGAAACCAAGGCCTTGACGCACAATGTTCCCGACAATCTCGCCACGCCCCGTCCCCGGGCACCCCAGAACGGAGCGGGCAGCTCCGACTGCGGCGATCCAGCCCAATCCACGGTGGTTCTCGCTCACGCGCTGCGCCGTAACCCGATGCGTACGTGTAATCCCGTCATTGCTACCCAAGCTGCGGGCCCCCTCCCGATAGGTGAGAGATTGTTCCCAATCTGCGGGCGCTATCCGTGCGCACCGACGCCTACAGGGCTCTTCAACGTCACTAATCCGTGTTACACATTTTGGAGCGCAGATAGGAATTTCGCTCGACCAGTCGTGGAGGAGCCGATGCAGTTACGGAATACCTGGCGCCACCTGCCCATTGCAGTTCTCGTAGCCGCCGCATCCCCGAATCCGTCCCTCGCGCAAGCCATAGACAAGGCCTTTGTCAATTCGACAGGTACCACTCTTACGATTCAGGGGTCGTGGCTTGGCCTGGAGAAGCCGACGGTGTCCCTGGGTTCTATTCCGCTCACGGTGACTTCTTACTCCGCGACGCAAGTCGTGGCGACGCTGCCTCCCAACACGGCGCCGGGTACATACTCCCTTCACGTCGGTCGCGCCCACGGCGCCAGGTCGACCTTTGACTTGACGGTGGGCGCAGTAGGTCCGCCCGGTCCTGCAGGCCCCGCTGGCCAGACGGGCGCGGCCGGGCCCGCGGGCGCCCAGGGGCCGGCAGGAGCCCAGGGGCCGCAGGGGCCTCCTGGCGTTTCCGGTTCCACGGGGCCGCCAGGAACTCCGGGAGCTCCTGGCGCCACAGGTCCTCAAGGGCCGCAGGGACCGGCGGGGCCGCAAGGGCCTGTTGGGCCGCGAGGCCAACCCGGCATGGGCATTTCTTCCGACGCCCTCGGGAACACGGCCGCGGGCACGAGCGCCCTTGCTGTGAATAGCTCGGGCACGGACAACACGGCCATGGGTTACTTCGCTCTTGGCTCGAACGTGACGGGCGCCAACAACACGGCGGTCGGCACCTCAGCGCTTCAGCTGAGCACGGGGTCCGGCAACCTCGCGCTCGGTTATGGTGCCGGCGGCAATGTCGCGACGGGTAGCAACAACATCCTCTTGGCGAACGGAGGAGCTGCAGCCGACAGCGGCGTCATCCGGATCGGCAGCCAGGGTACTCAGTCCGTCACCTTCATCGCTGGCATTGCAGGCAATGACTTGAGCGCGACCGGCGTTCCGGTGGCGATCGATCCGAGTACCGGACAGCTTGGAACCGGAGCTCTTCTTGCTGGCCCTCCTGGCCCCGCTGGCCCCGCCGGCCCAGCCGGTCCCGCCGGCCCAGCTGGTCCCGCCGGCCCCGCTGGCGCGACGGGACCGGTCGGCCCCCCGGGACCCGTGGGCCTTCCCGGCTCTCCGGGGCCCACCGGCGCAACGGGCAGCACGGGTCCTCAGGGGCCCGCCGGCGCGACTGGGCCGCAAGGACCGGTTGGACCCCAGGGGCCCCCGGGCCCTGGCGCAGTCTGGAGGGACGCCAACGGTGCTCTGGTCGGACCAGCGATCATCGGCTCTTTCGCGAATACGGCCTATTTGGACAGCGCTGGAGTGCAGTGGGCGCTCAATGTTCAGGCCTCCGCGACCGCCGCTCAATACCTCCCCGGGACTCCCACGGCCGTCGTAACCCCGTATGCCGCTACCCTGTATTACACATCGACAAACTGTACCGGCCCGGCGGAGGTAGGCTTTATTGGCGCGTATACGTATCTCGCTTTTCAATCACCCGCGGACGGTTCTCTATTTGCATACGCGGACGGATTCACGGTCGGGAACATCCAAGCGCAATCCATGCTCGTCAGCGCCCAGGACTGTGAAACGATAATGCCGGCGACTCTCCAGGCGGTCTTCACCTCGGCGCCAACCATCACGCCGGCCCTGCCCCCGGCTTTCCAGGGACCCCTTCACCTCTCGCCTCAGTGAAGGCACCGTAGCCAACAAGAGAGGGCTTCCACACCCAGGCTGACACGGCGAGATGCCCCGCTCCGCCTCCGAGCGGGGCTATCGCCGGTTGCCGCCCCGCGTCGCGTGCACTCGAACGGCCTGGTGCCCCTTCGCCTCCGCCGCGAAATGTCGCTGCTGGTAACGCCCGCACACCGGGGCTCGGTACCACTGCAGCCCCGCGGGATTCCGCCGTCCCAGCCACCCTGCCTTCGTGGTTTGCACGGCCCTCTCGTGCCGAGCCCACCTGCCCGCGCCAGCTTCCTTCAGACGGAGGGGCCCTCTTGCCGAAGGCGCAGCGCGGCCGAAGCCCGAGTAGCTGGCGGATACTCAACTAGGATCGGTTGGCTTTTTCGGTAGACGGGCCCAATACACTACAGCCCAGCAGGGTCAGAGGCCGAAGACTCGCCTGGATCAGCCTTGGCGGTCGAGCCAGCGGTAGACCTTAACGAATACGGGCATCACCGCCATGAAGACCACCCACTCGACGACTTCTAGGGCTACCAGCGCTTGCCATTTCATGGCGACCATCCACCGGGTTTGAGGCTTCTACCATTCACCCTCCAGAGCAGAAGTTGTGCCGGTCGCCTAGACAATAAATAGTCAACAATATCAACTTATTGCATTTCCAAATATCCACATGGGTAGCAAGCCGCTTACCAGCGGACAGCACTGATGGAAGCAAATCACACATATACTCACCCTAAAGAGCTAGAATCGATCGTGGAGGGCCCGGAAGGTTCCCGACTTGGCGATGGAGCCCGACGCGCCCGCGCAAACTCGAGGAGTCACCACGGCCATGGGTGGCGTCGCTGCCTTGCGGCGCTTTTCGCCGGGGCTCTTAAAGCGCTCGTCGAAAGGTCAGGTTCACCCGCCGAGCCCCGGCCATTGGGTCGAATCCGTCGGCCAGCCGCGCGACGCCGTGAAAGACGAGGCGCGAGGGCCCGCCCCACACGACGACGTCTCCGCTTTGGAGCCGGATCCGCCGTGGCTTCTCGACGCGTTCGAGTCCGCCGAACAGGAACGTCGCCGGCAGTCCCAGAGACACGGAGACGATCGGCTGAGAGAGGTCGCGCTCGTCCGAGTCGCGGTGCAACGAGAGTTTCGACCCGGGAAGGTATTCGTTGACGAGGCAGGCGTCCGGTTCGAAGTCCAGGAATCCCGCCTCCGCCGCGGCAGCGCGGGCGAGAGCGAGGTACGCGGCCGGAATGGGAGGCCAGGGCCGCCCGGTGGTGGGGTCGAGCCGCTCGTAGCGATAGCCGGAGCGGTCCGTCACCCATCCCACAAACCCGCAGTTGGTCATGGCGACGGACATCGAGCGGCCACCGGGGACCACCATGCGGCGGAGCGCGGCGGCGCCGGCGATCTCCCCCAGCATGTCGAGGAGACTTCGGATGTCTGTCGCAGCGTACCCGCGCAAGAGCGCTGCGCCATGGCCCAGGGGCTGGGCTTTCGCCTCTCGGCCACTCCACCCTGGCATCCACGCCGGCACCGGATCCTCGTGCGGGGCATAGTCCAGCCGGCCGGGGCGTTCCAACTGCGCTCGCGGCTACACGCGCTCGAGGCGAACGAAGTCGCCGGGCGCGTAGGCCCCGGAAAGCCAGCGCTCTCTCGCCGCTGGGCCGCGAGACGCCCGAACCACCGAGGTCCGTTCGCCCCTCAAAAGGCAATATCCACGTGCGGACGGGGACCCGCCGTCGGTGGCGCAGCGATGCGCCGCGCCGTTGGCTTGGCCTCAGCTGGCGAGCCGGCGACCTAGGCTCGACCCGCGAGCTGGGGCCACCCGAATTGTCTCCGGTCGGGCGGAAGCCCGCCGCGCCTCACTCGAGATAGGTGCTCTTCCCAAGCGTGTCGTACAGCCTCGGCCCGAACATGCGGATGCCGGCGAGAACGGGCACGGCGAGGATGGCGAGCAGCACGGCCGCTAGGGCGATGCCGACGACGAAGTAGCTCAAGCCGACCACGGTAAGGCCCGCCATGCCTAGAGCTGGGAAAATGAGCAGTTTCTTCATTTGCGTCCTCCCAAGCGTGGCTGCGCATCAATTGCGTCAGCCCGACCCTCTGGACGAAAGAGTGCGTAATCCGGTGGAATCTGTCAATGTACGGAGGGTTTCCACCCCCATTGGAGGCGCGCTAATTTAGCAATTTCTGCGCGCCCCGATGGCGCGCCGCGTGCCGCGCTTATAGAACTCCACTTGTCTATGACTATAAGTGATTAGGTCGGCGCCGATGCCGGCACTGCGGAAATGGGCCGTGGACGGGCAAATTTGCCCTGCGCGCCCTCACGGGCCGAGCCGGCGCCGTACTGGACTGTACGTGTCCATTACCATCTGTAAATGTAAACTATGGCGACGCCCTCGGTTCACAAGGGGTAGGTCCCTCCCCCCTTGCTTTTCCCTGATCGGGTCCGGCGAGGGTAGCGGCGGAGGCCGCCGGGGGGCTTAGGGGCGCTGGACCCTTGCGAGAGAGGGGTACAGGCGCCCGGCTCTCCGCTCTGTGGCCCATCTGGGCGGACGGTGCTAGCGGTGTGCGACGTGCTAGAAGTCGTTCATAGGCTTGGCCAACCATTCGCGGTGACCCTCCCTCCAGCATCGGGCTCCGATCGCCCTTCCTTGATCCTCATCGGTGGCTCGGGCTTTCTCGGTCGTCACCTCGTCTCCGCTCTCCGCGACCGCTACCAGATCTGGGTTCTCGCTCGGCGAACGGAACATGGCGTCGGGCTAGCGCCGTACCCCTCCGTTCGCTGGACGCAAGTGGACATCGCCGAGCGCCGCCCGCTGCAGGATGCCTTCGCGGAGCTGTCGGCGCTGCCCCGGCCGCTCCACCTTATCCACCTCGCCGCGCACTACGATTTCACGGGGAAGGAACACCGGGAGTACCAGCGCACGAACATCGACGGTCTGCGCAACGTCCTCGAGCTGTGCAAGACGCTCCGCCCCGACCGCTTTTACTTCGCGAGCTCGGTGGCCGCCTGCGCCTTCCCTCCGCCCGGAAGCGCGCTCGACGAGTCGAGCCTCGCGGACGGCGATCACATCTACGCCAGGACGAAGCGAATCGGCGAGCGGCTCGTGAAGGAGTACGGAGCCTATTTTCCCTCCGTCATCGTGCGCATGGCCGCCCTGTTCTCCGATTGGTGCGAGTACCCGCCGCTCTACTTCTTCCTTCGCACCTGGCTCTCGAACGCATGGAATCGGCGAATGCTCGGGGGGAAGGGGCACTCAGCCATCCCTTACCTCCACGTGCGATGCGCCGTCCGCTTCTACGCGCGGCTCCTCGACATGCACGAGCGGCTCGCCCCGGGCGAGGTGCTGATCGCCTCCACCGACGGATGCGTCTCCCATCGGGACACCTTCGCCGCCGCCACCCAAGCCCGGTTCGGGCAGCCCCTCTCTCCCGTGACGACAGAGCGCCACCTCGCGCACTTCGGCCTGTGGCTCATGGAAAAGCTCGGGGAGTGGCGCGCCGAGGCGCCGTTCGAGCGCGCCTGGATGGGCAAGTACATCGATCGGCGCTTGAACGTGAATGCGCAGCGGACCCGCGAGCGCATCGGGTGGGCGCCCAACCCGCGACTCTATGTGCTCCGGCGCATTCCTTTCCTGGTGGAAAACCTGCGGGCGAACCCCCTCGAATGGCAGCAGCGGAACCTGGCGGCCTTGGAGTCCCATCGAGTGGAACCCAACTTGGCGCTCTACCACCTGCTTGCCGATCACGCCGAGGAGATTCTCCAAGCCTCCATGAACCACTTCCTGGACGCCGACGGCGAGCCGCTCCTGCGCCGCTATCTCGATCTGGGCACGGAGGAACTCCTCTGGGCGAAGCGTCAGCTTTTTCTGCAACTCCGCAACGCCGTCCGCACGGCCGACAAGACCATCTTCCGTTCCTACTGCCGGGAATTGGCCGAGCGGCGCTTCCGTCAGGGCTTCAGCTGTGCGGAGGTGTGCCGCGCCTTCGTCGCCGAGCGCGACCTCGTCCTCCAGGTGCTGCGCAAGGACCCCCGCGCCAGCCCGCTCCTGTCCGCCGTGAACACCCACGTGGTCGGCACCTTCGTCGTGGGCATAGACGACCTGCAGGACGTCTTCGAGGAGCTGGCCGGAGGCTTCGAGGTGGGGACAGCGCCCGTCAGCTCGCCGGAGTCCCCCGCGAGCGCCGCGCCCGCCGCTCGAACCACAGAGCCCCCACCCCCATGAGCCCGTCCGCTGCCCCGGAGAAGGCAACCGACCAGGGCGCACCGCCCCCGAGCACGGCCCACCCCAAGAAGACGAAGGCGAGGAGCTTGGCTGCGACGAGGAAGCCGACGGCGCCGCGCCGTGCGTCGAGGAGGTAGCCGGTCGCCAGCACCAGGTGAAAAGCGCCCGCCTGGCGCGCGAAGAAGAGCGGGCGCACCGGACCGAACCCCGCGAAAGTGGTGGCAAAGTCGGGGATGGCGACTAGGCCAATTCCGATCGCGAGGCTGTGCGCCGCCACCAGAGATACAAAGGCCCGGAGCTGAGTCTCGGCTCTCATGTCCGAGGGTCGAGGCGCCCGCGTGCTGGGCGGGTCCCGGCGCGCGGGCCGCCCCTCACAAGACTTTTGCGGAGCAGATCTCCCTGCCTTCGGCGTCGTGGGCGTGGATGGCGCACGCCAGGCACGGGTCGAACGAGTGAACGGTCCGCAGCGCCTCAAGCGGTTTCTCCGGCACCGCTACCGGATTGCCCACCAGCGAAGCCTCGTAGGGGCCCGCCTGGTCCTTCCCGTCCCGAGGCCCTGCGTTCCAGGTGGAAGGCACCACCGCCTGGTAGTTCTTGATCTTCCCGTTCTCGATCACTACCCAGTGCGAGAGCACGCCGCGCGGCGCCTCGTGGAAGCCGACGCCGCGGATCGTCCCGGACGGGAAGTGGGGCTCGTTGTAAATGGCCGTGTCTCCTTTGCCGACGTTTTCCGCCAGCATCTGCCAATGGCGGACCGCCAACTCCGATAGCACGGCGGCTCGGATGGCCCGGGCGGCGATCCGACCCAGCGTGGAGTGCAGGACCGCGGGCGTGAGTTTGGCCCCGGCCACCTTGCCCGCCACCTCCAGGCAGCGGTTGGACCAGCGCACGAAACGCTCGTCCCCGAGTGCGTACCCCACGAGCACCTGAGCGAGTGGCCCCACCTGCATGGGCCTACCGTCGAATCGAGGAGCCTTGACCCATGAGTACTTCTTCTCGGGATCCCAAGGGTTGTACTTCGGGTCCGTGGTCTCCTCGAACGGATGCTTCTGCCAGTCCCCGTCGTACCAGGAGCGCGCGATGCTCTCCGTCACGTTCTTCGCGAAGTACTCGTCCTTGAAGGAGCGAATCGGCTTCACGGTGGAGAGATCGCCGTTCATGATGGTCCCGCCGGGAAGATCGAAGCGGGTCGCAGCGGCGTCCACGGGAAGGTCCGGTACGGCCAGGTAGTTGGTTACGCCAGACCCGTACTTCAGCCAGTCCGCGTACATCCCGCCTACGGCACACACGTCGGGGAAGTAGACGTCCTGGACGAAGCGGATGACCGGTTCGAGCTGCTGCTTGATCTCGAACAGCTTGTTCATGTTGAGCGGCGAGGCCGCGTCTAGGTTCACCGCGTTTGCCACTCCCCCGACTGCCAGGTTCTGGATGTTAGGCGTCTTGGCTCCCAGGATCGCCACTGCCTTCAACGCGGAGCGCTGGAACTCGAGCGCCTGGAGGTAGTGCGAAACCGCGAGGAGGTTCACCTCCGGAGGCAGCTTCATCGCCGGGTGACCCCAGTAGCCGTTCGCGAAGACGCCGAGCTGGCCGCGGCTCACGAAGGTCTCGAGCTTCCCCTTCACGGCCTTCATCTCTTGAACGCTGTTCTGCGGCCAGTCGGAGAGGGACTGGGCAATGGACGCGGTCTTGGCAGGGTCGGCCTTCAGGGCCGAGACCACGTCGACCCAGTCCAGGGCCGACAGCTGGTAGAAGTGGACGATGTGGTCGTGCAGCGCGTGAGCGATGACGATCAGGTTGCGGATGAGCTGGGCGTTAAGTGGGATCTCCAGCCCGAGGGCGTTCTCGACGGCGCGCACTGAGGCGATGGAGTGCACGGTGGTGCACACGCCGCAGATACGTTGCGTGAAAATCCAGGCCTCCCGCGGATCCCTACCCTGCAGGATGTTCTCGATGCCGCGCCACATGGTGCCGCTGGACCACGCCTTCTTGACCCTGCCCCCGTCGACCTCGCAGTCGATGCGCAGGTGCCCCTCGATGCGGGTGATGGGGTCGATGGTGATGCGCTGGCTCATGGTCAACCTCTATCGAGCGGCGGCGCCGCCGAGGAAGGGGAACTTCTTCACGACCACCAGGAACGCCATCGTCTCCGTGGCGACGAGCCCGAAGGTGATGACGATCTCCTGCACCGATGGGAAGTAGGTCCAGCCATAGCCGGGCCGGAAGGCGAACAGGTAGGTGTTGAATCGATAGAGCACGCCTGCGGCCACGAGCAGGAAAGCCGCCTGCAACTGCAGGCCGCTGTTGGTGCGGGTCTTGGGCGCGAAGAGCATCGCCGCTGCCGCCACCCAGAGGGCCGTCTCGGCGAGGAATAAGAAGGAGAAGCGCCCCTCGTTGAAGATGGCTCCGGCCTGGCCACGCCACACCACGTCGGCGATCCGGACCACCAGGTAGACGACCACGATCCAGGCCGAGACGACGCCGAGTGTGCCGAGCATCTTCGTCTCCGGCTTCAGGTGGAAGGCCCGGGAGCTGAAGGTGTTCTCGATGACCACCGTGGCGTATCCCATGGCGATGCTGCTCACCAGGAAGAGGAAGGGCAGCCAGGGCGAGAGCCACAGCTTGTGGAGCTTCGAGGCCGCCAGGAGCCAGATCGAGCCGAGGGAGGACTGGTGCATGGTGGGCAGCAGCATTCCAAACGCGATGATGAAGGGGAGCGCCGCCTCCAGCTTCGGGGAGACCACCTCGGCCAGGCGGCGCAGGCCGGCGTTCTCGCCCCCCTTGAAGTGCTCGAGGAAGGCCGGCGAAATCTCGACCCACAGCACCACGATGTAGGCCATGACGCAGAGCGCGACCTCGAGGAGCGCCGACCGCAGGTTCCAGCTGGCCACGAAGAACGGGATCTTCCAAAGGCCCCAGTAGCGACCCACGTCGAAGGCGATAGCCACCGCCGCCGTCGAGTAGCCGAGCGCCGAGGTGAGGAGGGCCGGACGGACGAGCGAGTGATAGCGCCCCTTGTTGAATACGTAGACGAGGAGGGCCACCGCGTAGCCGCCACTTGCGAGCGCGGTGCCGACGACGACGTCAAGGGCGATCCAGATGCCCCAGGGATAGCCGTCGGACATGGCCGTGGCCGCACCGAGACCGCCGATCCAGCGCTGCATCCCGGCGATGGTCCCGAGCCCCCACAGCGCGATGAGAAACACGAAGAAAGGGGTGAGGATCTTCCCTCCCACGGGTCGAGCCCCGTTCTCGCTCATGGCTTGCCCTCCTTCTTCCCCGGCTCTTCGCCGGCCTGCGCTCCCTTGCGCCGGTTGCTCCAGGTCGTGTAGGCGAAGGCAGCGTAGAGGACGGCGGGCACGATGCCTGCCTTGTAGATGCCGCCGTGGATCGCGTGGCTCAGGGTCGGCACCGGCGTGTCGCCCACGTCGGGCAACCCGAGCTGGTGCGGGGACATGGCCGCGGGGGCGAGGTAGAGCACCTGCGTGCCCCCGGCGTCCCGCTCTCCGTACACCTCCGGGTAGTACGCGGCCGGGCTCTGGGCAATGCGCCGGCGCGCGTCCGCCTTCAGCTCCGCGACCTTGCCGGTCACGATGGCCGCGCGGGGGCAGACGCGGGCACAGGCCGGCCCCTCGGGGAGGTGGCGGCACAGCTCGCACTTCACGATCCGTGCCCCCAGGGCGCTGTGCCAAACGAACTTCGGGACGTTGAAGGGGCAGACCACCTCGCAGTAGCGGCAGCCGACGCAGAGACTCACGTCGTAGCCAACGACACCGGTGGTGGGGTTCTTCTTCAGGGCGCCGATCATGCAGGCGTTCACGCAAGCCGGCTCCAGGCAGTGCATGCAGCCGGCCTTCACGAAGGCCGTCCTGTCCCCGTCCTGGGCGAGCCGGATGATGTTCTTCGTGGTAGCCGAGAGGTCGACGGGGGCGTTGTAAGGTGCCCCGTTGATCTCCATCTCGTCGTCCGGCAACTCGTTGGCCCGCTTGCACCAGGTCACGCAGGCGCGGCAGCCGATGCAACGGGTGGAGTCGTACAGGAGCCCCACGGCCTCGGGATAGGCGGGGGCCGCCGCCGCCCGGGTGGGCCCGAGCACCGCGGCGCCGGCCGCTCCTCCAGCCAGGACCTTGAGCACCGTTCGTCTGCGGATGGGGTCCATGGTCACTCCTTCTTCTCGCCCTCAGCTTCGTCCTGCCCCTTCTCGCGACCGAGGGTCTTCGAGACCGTCCAACCCGCGCCCGCGAGCGCACCCACGGCTACGCCGGCGAGGCCCGTGGCCCATGGGCTCACCTCGCCGCGCGGCGTAGACACGGGCGGGTAGAGGCCCGGAGGAGAGAGGTGCTCGGGTTCAACGGTCTGGAAGAGCGGCACGCGGAAGGCGAGCTCCTTCTCCGTGCACCCGAAGCACTGGGCGCCGATGCCGATGGGCCAGGCTCCGATGACGTCGCCGTAGTGGAGCAGCGAGCAGTTCGCGTGCGTGCGCGGTCCCTTGCAGCCGAGCTTGTAGAGGCACCATCCCTGCCGGGACCCCTCGTCCCCGTAGCGCGTGCAGAAGCGCCCAGCGTCGAAGTGCGGCCGGCGCGGGCAGTCGTCGTGGATGACGCGGCCGTAGGCGAACTTGGGGCGGAGCTTCTCGTCGAGCGCAGGCAGGGTCCCGAAGGTTGCGAACTGCAGGACCGTGCCGAGCAGGTTGTACGGGTTCGCAGGACAACCGGGGATGGTCACGAGAGGCTTGCCTTGGATGACGTCCTTCACTCCCACTGCGCCGGTCGGGTTCGGATCCGCCGAGGGGATGCCGCCCCAGGAGGCGCAGGACCCGATGGCGATGACTGCCCCGGCTTGGCCGGCGACCTCCTTTACAATGTCGAGGGCGGTGCGATCGCCGACCTTGCAGTAGATGCCTCCATCCTTCGTGGGGATGGCGCCCTCCACCACGCACACGTACTTGCCCGCGTTCTCCTTCATGGCCTCGCGGAGCGCCGCCTCGGCCTGGTGGCCAGCGGCCGCCATGAGCGTCTCCGAATAGTCGAGCGAGACGAGGTCCAGGATGAGCTCTGCGGCCGTGGGATACCCGGTGCGCAGCAGCGTTTCGGTGCAGCCGGTGCACTCCTGAAACTGCAGCCAGACAACCGACGGCTTCTTGGGAAGCGCCGCCCGTTGCGCCATCTTCTCCGCCGCCGAGGCGGGGAGGCCGACGGCCGCCGCCGCCATGGTGCACACCTTGAGGAAATCGCGCCGGTTCACTTCGAGACCGTCTGCGCTCGTCCGCGCCTTGCTGTCCATTCGGGCCACCTCCGGTTGCAGCAGTCTCCCGAATCGGCGCAGGGCAAAACGTTGACACAAGTCAATTCCACGAAAAATTAGCGCGCCGCATCGCGCAAATATCACGTAACTAGCCGAGAGAAATGGCCAATATTGAGAGGCCCATCGGCACCCCAAATGGTCTACGCTCCCCCCTGTGCCAAATTATGCGCACCATTTGGGAAACTTTTTCGCGAATGCGAGAGGGCGACCTGTGCACGATCTGTCGCCCCCTCTCGGGCGCGCGGCGCCGGTTGTCGAGGGTCCGACGGGCCATCATGGACTATAAGTGTATGATCGGCGGCCCAGTCGACGCGGCGCTTCTGCGGTTGGCTCCTCAGAGGACCGGGGCGTCCCCGGCCGCGGCGGCGAAACGGACGGCAGAGAATGGCGCCTCGTGAAGGCAGGCGCACTCGACCCGAACCTCGGCCTGCGTCCCGCCGGGCTCCTACGGCGAACTACGCGCGGCTCATGTTTTGGCTCGCCGGCGTCGCCTTCCTCCTGTCCAGTGCGTTCTTTCTTCCCCTGGCAGGCGTCGCCTTCATCTTCAAGCACGACCGCGCGGCCTTGCTTGCGCTGGCCCTCGTCTTCGCGATTCCCGCTTCCGCCGTCCTTTCCGGCTTCGTGATCGTCGCCATGGGTGCGGTGCGACCGAGAAGGTGATTCATCTCCGGGTCCGGCCACGCGCTTGCTCGCTCGGAGGAAGCGCGGCTGCGAACGCCCTCCGCCGGGACGTTTCGCTCGCTTCTCGGCGCGAGCCGTCGCCGGCCGAGCTCTGGACGTGGCTGCTCCGCTGCGTGCGACTGGCTATGGCGCGCGCGAAAGGCGCAGGCCGCCCGCCGCCTACTTGCGGCCGTCCAACACGGCGCGAACGCGCGCCAGCAGGGAGGTCCTGGTGAACGGTTTTGCCAGAAACTCCACTGCTCCATCCACTACGTCCGCCCGGGTGAGCACCTCGCCGGTGTAACCCGACACATAGAGAACCCGAAGGCCTGGGCGCAGCCGGCAGAGCTCGTTTGCGAGCTCGTGTCCGTTAAGACCCGGCATGATGACGTCCGTAAGCAGCAAGTGCAGAGACCCGTTTTCCTGCTTCGCCCTCACGAGAGCCTCGCCTCCGTTACTGGCCGCGACCACCCGGTAGCCAGCCGCCGCGAGCATCCGCACGGTGCTCTGGCGGACCAGCGGATCATCCTCGACCACGAGCACCGTCTCCGTGCCCCGGTTCGCGCTAGGCGGCTCCTTCACGACGGCCGCCGAGGGGGCGTCCGATCGCGGGAAGTACACGTCGAAGGCGGTGCCCCGGCCCGGGTCACTCTCCACGACGATGTAGCCATCACTCTGCTTCACGATGCCGTACACCACCGCGAGCCCGAGCCCAGTGCCCTTGCCCTGCGGCTTCGTCGTGAAGAACGGCTCGAAGATGTGCTCCTTCACCTCGGACGCCATACCCGTGCCGGTGTCCATGACCCTCACCCGAACGTACTCTCCGACGCGCATGAAGGGGTGAAGGGCCACGAGTTCCTCTTCGACCTCTACATTCGTCACCTGGATGGTGAGCTTGCCGCCGTCCGGCATGGCGTCACGAGCGTTGACCGCCAAGTTCAGGATGACCTGCTCGACCTGCCCTGGGTCGCACCGCACCGTCCAGAGATCCGGACTCAAGACGGACTCGAGGGTGACGTCCTCGCCCAGGACTCGGCTGAGGAGCTTCTCGCTGCCCCGGATGATGGAGTTCAGGTCGAGCGTGACCGGGGCGATGACTTGTTTGCGCGCGAAAGCGAGCAACTGCCCGGTGAGGCCTGCCGCGCGATTGGCCACGGCCTGGAGCTGTCCGATCTCCTCGAGATTGGCGGGTGCGGCATTGGCGGCGTCGTCCCTCATGCTCTCCAGGCAGCTCATGATGACGGTCAGAATGTTGTTGAAGTCGTGGGCGATGCCCCCGGCTAGCCTGCCGATGCTCTCGAGCTTCTGGGCGTGCCGGAGTTCCTTCTCTAGGACGCTCCGCTCCTCGGCGGCCTTCTTTTGCTCGCTGATGTCTCGGGTGACGGCCAGAACCATCTGTTGACCGTTGAGGGTCACGACCCTCGCGGATACCAGGACCGGCTTCGTGTCTCCCGACCTGGTCCGAAACGACGCCTCCATGTCTCGAACGAAGCCGTCTTTCTTCAGCGCAACCACAAATCGGCTCCGCGCGCTTGGGTCGGCCCACACTCCGAGGTCGATCGAGGACTTGCCGACGACGTCTGGCGCTTCCCAGCCGAGCATCTGCGAAAAGCCGTCGTTGACGGCGATGTAGACGCCATCCTCGACCCGGTTGATGGTCATCGAATCGGGGCTCGTCTGGAAGGCCGCGCGGAACCGCTCCTCCGTCTCGCGCAGCGCCGCTTCCGCCGCCTTCACTGCCGTGATGTCCTGTGAAATGCCGCAGGTTCCGTAAATGCGGCCCTCCGCGTCCCGAAGCAGGAACTTGTTGGCCAGGAACACGCTCTGCCCGCCGTCGGCCAGGTCCGCGACCTCCTCGATCTGGACGGCCCGCCCGGACTCGAGCACCTGGAGGTCGTGCGCTCGGTAGGACTCGGCCCGGTCCCGGGGGAAAAGGTCGAAGTCGGTCTTCCCCCTCACCTCCTCCCGCGGGATGCCATGCACACCTGCCAGGTACTTGTTCACGGTGATGTAGCGGCCCTCCGTGTCCTTCAAGAAAATGGCCACCGGCGCGCCGTCCATCACGTCCTGCAGCAATCGCTCAGCCGAACGAAGGTCGATCTCGGAGTCCCGGTCGCGAGGCTCCGGCGGTTTCCGGTCGCCGGCGGGGCCCACTTCCTGGGCCTTTTCGGCAATGGGCAGACGCGCCACCAGCCGCGCGCCCCCGCACGCGCCGCGCTCCACGAGCAGGACGTCTCCCCCGAATTGCCAGGCCCTCTCCCGCATCCCCAGCAGCCCGAGCCGCGGCCCGAGGTCTCGGCCCTTCAGGCGCGCCAGGCCGCGTCCGTCGTCCTCCACTCGGAGGACGACCGCTTCGCCTTCTGACTCGAGATGGATGGTGGCCCGCGATGCCCCGGCGTGACGGGCCACGTTTGCGAGTGCCTCCTGCGCGATTCGGAATAGCGCCGTGGCGATCGCTGGCGCCAACGCCGGGAGGATCCCCACCTCTACCTGGCACTTCACCTTGTGCTGCTCCTCGAAGCGTTGCGCCTCCTCGAGCAGCGCCGGCCCGAGCCCCAGGGTGTCGAGGGCCAGCGGCCGCAGTCCAGAGGCGATGCGCCGCACCGAGGCGTGCGCCCGCTCGAGAAGGGCCACCGAGTCCCCGACCCGGGCCCCGACCCGGTCGGGGAGCCCCTCGGGACCGGCAAGCGTCTCGCCCAATTCCCGGAGATCGGCGGTGAGCCCCGCCAGGATCTGGCCGAGGTCCTCGTGGAGGTCCCGAGCGATGCGCGCTTGCTCTTCTTCCCGCACGGCCTGCAGGCGCGCCGCGAGCGCGCGCAGTTCGCGTCGGGATCTTCGAAGGGCTTGCTCCGCCTGCCTGCGCGCCGTGACATCCCGGCTATAGCTGACGACACGGCTCACCTTCCCGTCGACTCCGAACAGCGGGTAGAAGGTGTGCTCGAAGCGCGTGCCGTCTCGAACGTCCTCGAACTCGATGGGGCGGCCACACTGCGCCGCTTCGCGAAGTCGCGCCACCCGTGAGCGGGCCACGCCCTCGGGCAGGAGCTCGAAAAGGGACTTGCCCATGGCAAGCTCCGGCGGAACCCTGAATTGGGACGCGGCGGCCTTGTTGGCGGCCAGCGCCACGCCGTCGACCGTGAACATGGAGATGGGCTCGGTCGCCGCGTTCAAGATCCCGCGAAGCGCCGACTCGCTCTCGCGCAACGCGCTCTCCATGCGCTTGCGCTCGCTGATGTCCCGGCAGAAGCACAGGAACAGGCCGGCGCTCTCGAGAAAAGTCACGCTCGCATCGATGTCGACGAGGTCGCCGTGCTTGCGCCGGTGGCGCGTCTCGAAGCGACTCGACCCCGCCCGCCGCAGTCGCTGCATGCGGGCAACGACCTCTGGCGCAGTCTCCACGCCCTCGAGATCCGGGAGGCGCATCTGCAGAAGTTCGTCCCGGCGGTAGCCGACCATCGAGCAGTACGTGTCGTTGGCCTCGATGAGCCTCGCCTCCGAATCCACCACGAAGAAGCCGTCGAGCGTCGTCTGCAGCACCGTTTGCAGACGAGCATCCCGTCGTTCCGAGCCCGGCTCCGTTCGTGTGTGCGCGGTGACGTCGCGGTTTGCCTCGAGCACCCCACTGAGAGAGCCGTCCGCGCCTCGCAGGGCGACCCAGTGGCTGTCCACCACGATTTCCCGGCCGTCCTTGCGAACTTGGACGAGTTCCCCCTGCCAGTGGCCGGCCTCCGCCACGGTCGACCGGAGTTCGGCGGGGAGCTTTGGGGAGCGGGTCTTCAGCAGGGCATGGGCGACCCGGCCCAGCGCCTCCTTCCGGGTCCACCCGTACACCTCTTCAGCTCCTCTGTTCCAGAGAATGATCCGATCGCTCGCGCCGCGCACGATCACGGCGTCGCGCCCGAGCTCGAGCATCGCCGCTTGCTCCTGCGGGGCGGCGCACCCTTCTCGTCGCCGCGCCTCCTCTCGAAAAACGAGCACTGCACCGGAGACAGTGCCGCTCGCGTCCCGAAGCGGGCGCGCGTTGGCGCTGATGGCGCGCTCGCTACCGTCTCTCGCCACGAGCACCGAGGGCATCGGCGGACCGGGCACCTGTGGGGTCCCGAGGAGTTCATCCACCGGGCTCGAGGCGCGCGCTCGAGTTCCCGGGTCAATCGAGTGGAAGACCTCAAGAAGCGGCTTGCCAACGGCCTCCTCGCGCGTCCATCCGGTCAGCTCCTCCGCCACCCGGTTAAGGACGCGAACGCGGCCGCGCCGATCGGTCGTTATGGCGCCGTCGCCGAGAGCCTCCAGGGTATCGACGAGCTCTCGCCCCGCGGCGAACTCGTCCTGACCCGCTGCTCGGTCGCTGGGAGACTCACCCGGCAAGATCGCACCCCTCTCTGCGAAGGCGCTCCGCGCCCGATGGCCGGAACGATCGCCCCGGTCGCCGCCTCCGCCCGTTCGCAGGGAGTCTTCGAGGGGACCTACGTATCATGGCGCACTAGGCTTCCTGGCACCTTAACGCGTCCTCGGACCGGGCCCATGAAACTCGCACATTGAGGACTTCTCCTCCCGCAAACGCCAATCGCCACGAACGTACGCTTCCTCAGCCCCGCCCTTCGACTCTGCCCGTCAGGTAATCGCCCGTCATCCCCGTCAACGACTCACCTGCGGCCGCCGTGTCCGGAAATCGTGGGCGGAAGATCGAGCCCGGTGCTGATAGGCACCGTCCGTGCCAGGAGGGGCAGCCGCCCGCGACGGACGGGACAGGCTGCGAGCGGCAACGTTTTCGGAGTCGATATCGCGTGCGCGGCTGGGGCGCGAAACCCGCCAGGGACTCCACTGCAGTACCCAGGGTCTCGTTGTACCCGCGAACGAGCGCAAGGGGACGATCCGCTTGCCCAGCGCACGGGGAGCGGCCCTGCGTCAGGCGGACGCAGGCGGCGGCCGCCCCGCTTCTGCCAGCGCCTGTGCGAGTTCCGTGAGCGTGTAGGGCTTCTGCAGGAAGAGGGCAGCGCCCTCGTTCAACAAAACCTGCGCCCGGTCGTTTCGAGAGAATCCGGACGTGATGAGAACGGGCAGTCGCGGGTAACGTGAGCGCACCAGGCGAAAGCATGCGACGCCGTCCATGTCCGGCATGACGATGTCGAGGATCATGGCCACGGGTAGGGATGTCTGCCCCGACAACCAGTCGAGAGCCTCCTTGCAATCCGAGGCCTGCGCCGCCTGGTATCCGAGCGAGCTTGCCATTCGAGCGGTCGTCCGCCGGACGATCTCCTCGTCGTCGACGATCAGTACCCAGCCGGTGCCTCGCGGACGCACCGGCGCTCGCGGGTCGGTCACGCGCTCCTCCGGGACGAGAGGCAGGTAGACGGAGAAACGCGCTCCCGCGCCGACCTCGGACTGCACGCGCACCACGCCTCCGTGGCCTTTGACAATACCGTACACGGTGGCCAGGCCCAGCCCACTGCCCCGCCCTTCCGGTTTGGTAGTGAAGAAGGGTTCGAAGATGCGATCCCGGTACTCGACGGGAATTCCCATTCCCGTGTCCGTCACCGATAGCACGAGATAGCGCCCGGCGATCAAGTCATCGGCCGAGCGGCTCTCGCTCACTTCCTCGGCGACGGTCTTCAGGCTCAGGGTGCCCCCTCCGGGCATAGCGTCGCGGGCGTTGACCGCCAGGTTTAGGATTACCTGCTGCAGCTGACTCGGGTCGGCCAGCACGTGGTGCTCGGAAGCGGACAGGTCCTGTTTCAGATGAATGGATTTGTCGAGCGTCCGCACGAGCAACTGGGCGACTTCCCGGACGACGACGTGCGCGTCCACGGGGACCCTGCGCTGGTGGCCGAGGCGCGCCAGAGCGAGGAGTTGGCGAGTCAGCTCGGCGGCCCGGTGCGCGGCTTGGGAGATGGTCTTGGCCGCCTCCTCCGTCTCACTTCCCGGGGCTGCGCCGGCGAGTAACAGGTCGGCCCAGCCGAGGATCCCGGCGAGGAGGTTGTTGAAGTCGTGTGCCACTCCGCCAGCGAGCTGCCCGATGGCTTCCAGCTTCTGGGATTGGCGCTGCGCTTCCTCGGCGCGGCGCTGCTCGCGGTGGGCCACCTCCAGCTCGGCGGTCCGCGCGGCGACCTGACGGCGCAAGAGTTCCGGTTGGCTGGAGATCCGGTAGGTGAGGGCTCCGACGAGAAGCGACAGGAGCGCCGCCACCACGTACGGATATCTCGCGACAGGATCGCGGCTCCAGCCCCCCCGGGGGGCAATGGAGAGAACCCATTCTTGCCCCAAGAGGGAAACCGCAACGTCGACAGGGTCGGCAAGGCTCTTCGCGTCCTCCAGCGAGGAAGCGAGCACCTCCGACGCCTTGCCATTCCCGTCCCGCTTTCTCAATTGGTAGTCGAACCGAGCCGCCACTAGGTTTAGAACACGGCTCTCCCGCAGGAGTGCATCGAAGCGCACAATGGAGCTCGACAGCCCCCAGAAGCGCTGGTTGCCACCCTCCTGGATTATGACCGGGACGCGCAGCGCCAGGCCCTCCCCGCCCTGGACCAACGAAAAGGGGCCGTACAGGGTCGGCTTGTGATTGACGACCATCTCGCGGACGTGAGGACCGTGAATTGCACTGTGGAGCAGGTCCAGCCCCTTCGCCGCCTCGTTCCCGCGCAGGGGCCAGAGGTGGCTGATGATGCAGTCACGCGCCAATTGCAGATTGGCGGTGCTTCCATTCACCTCCAGCAGGCGGACCGCCACCCGATCGAGCTGCTCGCTCGAGGCCCCACCTTCGACCATGGCCGCGAGCACCGAGGCAGCGTCAAACGATCGGGCGAACTGCTGCTCGATGGCAAACGCCGATCCTCTCGCCAAGTCGGTGGCGACGCGCCGTCGGCCCTCCACCTCGATCTGCTCGAGGTGCCTCAGCACTACCGCGCCAACTGCTAAGGTTACCGAACTGGCCGCCACCGCCGCGTACATCGCGCGACGTTCCCAAGCCATGGCGGCAATCTTCTCTGCCGAACCGCGCTGACACAAGCCCCTGCGGGCGAGCGCGAGGACCGGTGGCGGGGTGGAACGCCCTCTCCCGCCAGTTCCCTTGCTAGCCGCCTCGGCGCACCCCTTCCGGATCTCGACCGGGTGCCGCCTCGCGCCAGCGGCGTGCGAATTCTCCGCTCAATACGAAGCGGGGGAAGGTGACCCACTGCTCCACGAGCAACCGAATCGCGAAGTCTCCCGGGCCACGAAACGGCGCCGCCTTCGTCTCTTCCAACCGGTGCGTGCGCCCCTGAACGATCACCGGCAGGAGCACCGCGGGTAACGCGAACGCCAAGAGCCATACTCCGAAGAATGGGAAGGCGACGAGGGCGAGCGTCCCGAGCAAGAACAGCGGCTCCGTGCCTGCGTGCGCGAGCAGATTCCTTCGATCCCGGTGGGTCTTGGGGTATCCGCGGAACTGCCAAGCGAGAAGGCCACCTTCGCGTGTCGCATCCATGGTTCGTTTCCTATGTGGCTCGCTCGGCCGGCACCCGGACCAAACGGGGCCCGGCCAGCAAAGAGCTCTGCGATTTCGCAAGGATGGGAACTGCGCTCCTTGAGTCCCCGCTGCCGGCCTTCCGGTCGAGGACTCGCACCGCCGGCAGGCGGCTCAGCGGGACCCAGCCCGC
>Ga0335078_10002454_pt1 | contig 28106 bp, 17 predicted proteins | sample Lox_Sample_32_FD_206711 | JGI IMG/M metagenome (GOLD analysis project Ga0335078, IMG submission 206711) | Soil microbial communities from Loxahatchee National Wildlife Refuge, Florida, United States - Lox_Sample_3.2 | ecosystem: Environmental > Terrestrial > Soil > Wetlands | place: USA...
GCCAGAAATTGGCGGGGTAAAGCAGGTAGCGCCCGCCGGACGATTCGCGCGCCCGGCCCGCATGCTGCTCCAGCCGCTTTTGCGGAGCGCTGGGAATCGTCACCACCCGTTCCCGCGGAAGGACGCTATGTTCCAGCACGCCGGCGCGGGTGAAGTTGGAAACGCAGATCAGGCGGCTGGCCACGCGGCAAACCTGTCGGAAGTGCCGGTCGCGCTCCTGCCGGTCTTCGGGCTCGAAAAATTCGGGGTAGTAGAGATACTGCAAGTCATGCACCAGGCTGACCAGCGGCACCGCCGGATCGTAAAACAGGGCCCCGGTGAAAGGGCAGAACAGCAGGTCGGCCCCCATCTGGCGCAGCAAAGGCGTGGATGGCGGAGCGGCCGTGCGGCCCGCATACCACGCGCCGAGCCGGCGCACCATGCGCTCCGGCAGCGCGGCCCGGATCGCGCTCCGCACCCGGGAAAAGGGTCGGGCGGGGGGCGGCTGCACGACACAGAAGCGGCGCACGTTGGGCGCATCCAGCAGGGCCAGCTCCTGGTGGCTCTTCTCCGCGGTGAGCAGCACGAACTCGCAGCCCGGCGCGGCCGCCGCCAGCCGGCGCACCAGCTCGATCGCCAGCGGCTTGGCGCCGCCATTCCCGCCTCCCTCGAGCAGCGGAGTCAGATCGACCGCAATCCGTTTCAGCCGCCGGCCGGATCCCCCCTGGCCCGCCGCCGCATCTCCTCGCCCCGCTTCCGCCCCCTCCGGCCGCCGCTCCTTCTCCAGGCCGTCACGGCTATCGCTGTCCGGCGCTCGTTCTCGCTCAGCCACCGCCTTTCCCCACCCTCCCGCCAGCCATTCCTTCCAGTACCTCGCCAGGTGGCGCGCATTATACCGGCTGCCCATCTCCAGGCTGCGCAGATACACCGCGGGCGAGGGCCGCATGGGCGTAAAAAACTGGTCTCCTCCGTACTTCAGAAACGAGGCGTAACTGTAGACCCACGACAGCGGCACATAGCCGTAATGCCGCCCTAGCAGCGCGATGCACTCCTCGAACATGCGCCGCTTCTGGCCCAGGCTTTTGTTGCGGCTGTGCATGCGCGACTGCGCGAGAAGCTGCGGGATGGCGCGGAACGGGTAGCGCCGCGAGAGACGGATCCACAGGTCGTAATCGAAAGCCGATTGCAGCGAATCGTCCAACCCGCCCACCGCCTCGACGGCCTCCCGCCGCAGGAAGCAGGCCGGCTGGCAGATGGAGCATTCGCGGCGGAACATGTCCGCATCGAAAGGCGCCACGGTGGGATAACGGCCGAGGCTGCGGCCGGTCTCGTCGATCCACTCGCCTTCTCCGTAAACCGCCGCGGCCGCTGGATCTTCGGTCAAAGCCGCGACGGCCGCGGCGATCGCTCCCGGCAAGTACAGATCGTCCGCCCCCAACCAGGCCAGAATCTCGCCGCGGGCTTTCCGGAAGCCCCGGTTGATGGCATCGGCCGCGCCGCCATCGGCCGCGGAGACGAACTGCAGCCGGCCGCGATACCGCTCCAGAATCTCCAGCGTGCCGTCGGTCGAGCCGCCGTCCATTACCAGGTATTCCAGGTGCGGGTAGTCCTGCGCGAGCACGCTGCGGATGGTCTCTTCCAGAAACTCGGCGGCATTCCGGGCGGGCGTGATGACGCTAACAAACGGTGCGGAAGGCACTTGGTAAACTCATCATACACAAGCTCTATGGGCACCGGCCGGCGCTTTCCCAATCTTCCGCGCATTCACTGGTTCTCGCCCCTGGCGCCCGCTCTCACCGATATCGCGCATTACACCGGCCGCCTGCTTCCGGCGCTCGCCGCGCGGGCCGACGTGACCCTGTGGACCGATCAGCCGCGCTGGTCTTCCGGCCTGGAACGTTTCGCCGCCGTGCGCCGCTTCGACCCGCGGGAGTTTCGCTGGCAAGCGCTCTCCGGCGCCGACGCGGTCTTCTACAACATCGGAAACAATGCCCGGTTTCACAGCGGCATCGCCATGGTGGGCCGCCGGTTCCCCGGTTTCACCATCATGCATGACGTGCTGCTGCACGATGCGGTGGCGCACGCCTGCCGCCAGCACGACGACCGCGCCGGCTACCTGGAAATCATGCAGTCGCTGTACGGAGCCCGCGGCCGCCGCGATGCCGACCTGTGCTGGAACGGCGTGTTGAAGCCCCTCGAGCTGGGGCGGCTGTATTCCTGCGCGCCGTACTTTCTGGAATCCAGCCTGGGCGCCATCGTGCATTCCCGGGCGGCCGAACGCATCCTCGCCAAAGACGTGGATCTGCCGATCGTCCGGCTGCCGCTCCCCTTCCCTGCCCGGCGATTCACTGCTCCGGATGCCGCGAGTGTGCCGGCAGGCCCTCCCTGGAAACTGGTGGTGTTCGGATTTCTGGGTGTCAACCGCTGTCTGGAGCAGATCCTGACCGCGCTGGCGCGCCTCCCCGACCACCCCTTTCACCTGCACATTTACGGCAAGATCGAGGACCGCGAGGGAACCGAGGCCGCCATCGAGCGGCTTGAGTTAGGCCGCCGCGTGACGCTCCACGGCTTCGTTCCCGAAGTGGAGCTGGATGCGGCCCTGGCCTCCGCGCACCTCGCCCTCAACCTGCGCTATCCCACCAAGGGCGAGGCCTCCGGCAGCCAGCTCCGCATCTGGAGCCATGGATTGCCCGGCGTGGTGACGCGCACCGGCTGGTACGCCGAGCAGCCCGCCGGCACGCTTTTTTACGTGCGCCCGCCTTTTCTGGTGGAGGACCTGTGCGCCCACCTGCGGGCGTTCGCCGCCCGCCCCGCCGCCTACCGGGCCGCTGGACTGCACGGCTACGAATATTTCGTCGAGCAGCACTCGCCCGCCGCCTATGCCGCCCGAATCGTGCACCTCGCCGGCCAGGCCGCGGCCTACCGCCAGCGCTGGAACGCCCTGCGGATGAGCACCCGGGCGGTCGAAACCATGCGCAACTGGTATTCCGCCGGAAAGCTGAATGGCTACGTGGACCGCGTGGCGGAAGTGGTCGGCGAGCTGACGTAATCGAGGGGTAGCCACACCGCTTACAAAGGCAGGTGCTCGGCCAAACGCATGATCTTCAGCTTACCCTGGCGCCTTCGCGCTTTTGCAAGGTCATACGCCGCCTGCATCCCTAACCACATATCAGCGCTCCCACCAAACGCCTTTTCAAAACGCGGTTCCATCCCGGGCGTAACCGTGCTTTCGCAGGCGAGATCACTTTTCCAGCTGCTCATACCACGCCATGGTCGCCCGCAGCCCCTCCTCCAGCCTCGTCCGGGCGCGGAAGCCGAATTCCCGTTCGGCGCGGGTCACGTCCAGCGAGCGGCGCGGCTGGCCGTTGGGCTGGCTGGTGTCCCACACGATCCGCCCGGTGAATCCGGTCAGCTCCGCGATCTTCCCCGCCAGGTCGCGGATCGAGATCTCCACGCCGCTGCCCAGGTTGACGGGCGCGCCGCCATCATAGCGCCGCGCCGCCAGCACGATTCCTTCGGCCGCATCTTCCACGTACAGGAACTCGCGCGTGGGCGAGCCGTCGCCCCACAGCACGATCTCGCTCACGCCCTCGCGCACCGCCTCCAGGCACTTGCGGATCACCGCCGGAATCACGTGCGAAGAGTGCGGGTCGAAATTATCGCGCGGGCCGTAAAGATTCACCGGCAGCAGATACACCGCGTTCATGCCGTACTGTTCGCGGTAGGCCTGACACTGCACCAGGAGCGCCTTCTTGGCGATCCCGTATGGCGCGTTGGTCTCTTCCGGATAGCCGTTCCACAGATCCTCTTCGCGGAACGGCACGGGGGTGAATTTGGGGTAAGCGCAGATGGTGCCCAGCACCACGGTCTTTTCCACCGCGAAGCGTCGGCACGCCTCCACCACCTGGATTCCCATGAGCGCGTTCTCGTAAAAGAACCGCCCCGGCTGGCCGCGATTGGCTCCGATGCCTCCCACCGCGGCGGCCGCGTGGATCACCACCTGCGGCCGGAACTCGCCGAACAGCCGCTCGATATCGTCAGCGCGGGTGAGGTCGTATTCCGCGCGTCGCGGCGCGGCGATCTCGCGGACGCCTTCGCGAACCAGCCGTTCCACCAGGTACGACCCCAGAAACCCGGCGCCGCCGGTTACCAGGATGCGCTTCGCGGAAAGATCCATCCACTACGATTCCGCCGCCAGCACGCCGAGCGCTTCCCGCCCGCCTTTCAGCTTGCGCTCGAGTGCGGCGATATCGGCATCCACCATCATCTTCACCAGTTCCTGGAAGCCCACCCGCGGCGCCCATCCCAGCAGGGTGCGGGCTTTGGAAGCATCGGCGCGCAGGTCGTCCACTTCGGCCGGCCGGTAATAGCGCGGATCGATGCGCACGTGCTCGCGCCAGTCGAGGCCGGCATGCGCGAAGGCCGCCTCCACGAACTCGCGCACGGTGTGCGATTCGCCCGTGCCGATGACGTAATCGCCCGGCGCGTCCTGCTGCAGCATGCGCCACATGGCTTCCACGTAATCGCCGGCGAAGCCCCAGTCGCGCCGCGCCTCCAGGTTGCCCAGGTACAGCTTGTCTTCGGTGCCCAGATGGATCTGCGCCACCGCCCGGGTGATCTTGCGGGTGACGAAAGTTTCGCCCCGCCGCGGCGACTCGTGATTGAACAGGATCCCGCAGGAGGCGTGCAGGCCATAGCTTTCGCGGTAGTTCACCGTCGCCTGATGAGCAAAGACCTTGGCGCAGGCGTACGGGCTGCGCGGATGAAACACGGTGGTTTCGCTTTGCGGCGGCGGTGTGCTGCCGTACATCTCGCTCGAGGAGGCCTGATAAAAACGGCTTTTAATTCCGGCCCGGCGGATGGCTTCGAGCAGCCGCACCGTGCCCACTCCCACCACTTCGGCGGTGTATTCGGGAATCTCGAAACTCACCTTGACATGGCTTTGCGCGCCGAGGTTGTAGATTTCGTCGGGCGCTAGGCTCGAGAGCAGCCAGGCGAGCGAACTCGAATCGGCCAGGTCGCCATAGTGGAGGATGAAGCGCGGCGAGTGGTGCAGGTCCGCGTACAGATGGTCCACCCGGTCGGTGTTGAACGATGAGGAGCGGCGCTTCAGCCCGTGCACCTCGTAGCCCTTGGCCAGCAGCAGTTCGGCCAGGTAAGAGCCATCCTGGCCGGTGATCCCCGTAATGAACGCCCGCGGCATTTCCCGCTATTGTCGCATATCATTGAAAAGGCTAATAGTTTAGCCATTCAAGACATGTGGAACGGGGATTACGGATTTCTTCTGCACAACCTCATTTCGAAGGACTTCAAGGTGCGCTACCGGAACATGTCCCTGGGGATGTTCTGGTCGCTGTTGAACCCCCTGGTCACCATGGGGGTGCTGACGGTGGTGTTCACCACTTTCATGCCGCGCAGCGACATCAAAGACTACCCGCTGTTCTTCCTCTGCGGCCTGATCCCTTATAACTTTTTCGCCATGGCCTGGTCGACCGGCACCAGCTCGCTCGCGGAGAACGCGCACCTCATCAAGCGCGTGGCCGTGCCGCGGGAAGTGATCCCCATCGCCACGGTGCTGGGCAACAGCCTGCACCTGCTGATCCAGGTGGCGCTGCTGCTGGTGTTCGCGCTCATCGAAGGCCACGTGAACCGCTACTGGGCCTGGCTGCCGCTGATCTGGGCCCTGGAAGTGGTGCTGTTGTGCGGCCTCGCGCTGATCTCTTCGGCGGTGAATGTGTACGTGCGCGACACGCGGTATCTGGTGGAGTCCTTCAACGCGGTGCTGTTCTGGCTGGTGCCGATCGTCTACCCGTTTCCTCCGCCGCAATACCAGCGCCTGTTCGAGCTGAACCCGGTGGCCGCCCTGGTGTTCGCCATCCGCGACATCCTGCTCGATGGCAAGCCGCCGGCGGGTTCTCTGCTCACCAAGCTCTCCGTCGGCTCGGTCGCCGTGCTGGTGTTGGGACTGGTGCTGTTCCGGCGGATGAAGCAGGGCTTTTACGATTATTTGTAAGGCCGGCCCTCCAGCGCGCAGGCCCAGCCGCGAGCTTTTACTTTACTCTTTCTCCGCCGATTCGCGAGTCAGTTTTTCGTGAATCGCTTCGAGGATCCAGGTGTGCCGGGGCAGCTTTACCGGCCGGTCCTTGAGAGCGTTCTCGAGACGCTCCAGCAACCCGGCGGGGATGCGCAGCAGGATCGGGGTGGCGCCCGCGGGGCCTTCCCTGCCCCTGCTTCCGCCGGACGAGCCGCCGCGGTTGATGAGCGCCTCCACATCCACGGCGGATGCGGCTTTACGGCTCGGTTTGCGGGCGATTGCCATCGGCCGGACCTCCCGTCGCAGATTTCACGTTGATATCGAAAATATATCTATAAAGTATCTGGATCTCGTCGGCCGCCTTGGGATCCGAGGGCTTCAATTCGGTCACTCCCAAGCCCTGCGCAGCCGCGTTGGCAAAGGCTTTGCGCGAGCCGATCGGCGTATCGATGAACGTTAGCGCCGGGCTCTCGCGCAAGAAGCTCATGGCCTCCTCGTTATCCTGGCCGCGGGCATCCGCGCGATTCAGAAATGCATAGGCCTTCAGGTGCGGATTGGCCGGCTGCATCTCTTCCACCAGGGCGGCGACTTTCTCCAGCGTCCAGATGTCGAAGGAGCGCGGCACGAACGGCACCAGCAGCAGGTCCGCGACGGTCATCGCGGCGCGCTGGCTGGTGGTGTCGCGTCCGCCGGTATCGATGACGATGTCCTGATACTTTCCGGCCAGCCGCTGAGTCTGGGCCCGCACGGCGGGGCCGGCGAGTTGGATGCTGGTGTAGCCCGCGTTGCCCTCGGTCCGCTCGTTGCGCAGGATGGTGAAATCGGTGGCCGTCTCCTGGTCGTCGGCATCGATGAGCAGCAGGTCATGATTCTCCGCCGAGCGGATCACCGCCAAGTTGGTGGCGATGGTGGTCTTGCCGCTGCCGCCCTTGATGCCTCCCACGACGAGTATCATTTAGATATCTGCCCGATTTCTAGATGATATCACAAGAGGGTGCGGGGGACCATCGGGCTTGAAGGCGAGGATTTTGACCGTTACGGGCACAAGAAAACGCGTCACATGAGTTTAAGTTGTTCTTTTCCAACAACCATTAGCTGCCTAAGCGGCGACGCACTTCAAGGCGACAGATTTGTGTGCTTCAAGGCAAATTCTTGTGTGTTCCAAGGCAAAACGGTGTGCTCCGAGGCAAGCTTTTGTGTGCTCCGAGGCAAGCTTTTGTGTGCTCCGAGGCAAGCTTTTGTGTGCTCCAAGGCAAGCTTTTGTGTGCTCCAAGGCAAGCTTTTGTGTGCTCCAAGGCAAAGCGGAATTTTATAAACCATTTTGAATCAGATAGTTACGGACGGATTTTGCGTCCTAAATAGTTTTAAATATATTCCAATAGGGCTCAACAACTTCAAAGGGAAAACGTCGTTGTTGTTGCCCCCTCCTGGTATCATCGGTGAAACACCATGAGACAGAAACGCCAGCCACCGGCTGCAACCCCGGCTGACTCCTCTTCGTCCGGTGCGATCGTACCTGCGGCTCCATCGGCGCAAACTCCGGCGCCCAACTTCACCAAAGTCGATAACAACCTGACGAGTGTCGGCTTCTTCACGGCGTCCAGCAAACGCTCCCGGCTGGAGAGGGAAAAAGATCTGATCATTGTCGAGCAGGGAGTGACTCGACGGATCACCATTCTGCCAAGCGCCAAGTACGGCATGCCGATTACGCAAGACCAGGACTACTGGTTGGCCCTCATGAAACTGGTCAGTGAACATGCTCAGCAGGTAGGAAAGCTGAAAAATCCCTTCAAGTTCACTACGGCTGAGCTGCTTCGGATTCTGGGGCTGGTTCACGGCGGCAGGGCCTACGAAGATGTCATCGAATGGGCCGACATCATGGCCTTTACCGGCATCAAGGGCGGAGTCTACGACGCCGCTAAAAAACGCTGGCTTATAGACCGGACGCATGCTGTTGAACGCTTTCTCACTGCCGGAAAACAACTGCCCGACGGCTCTATCGCCGAGAAAAACTACGTCTGGTTTTCCGAGTGGCAACTCGACAACATCAACTCCGGCAAGCTGATTCCAGTCGAGCTCACCACCTACATTCAGCTCAAAACCAACATCGCCAGGAACCTCGTGCCACATCTGCAGGAGTGGCTGTTTGCCTCGCAGCGTGAAGGCCGCTTCGAAAAAAGCTATGCGGATCTGTGCCAGTTGCTCGGGATCTGCGCCTACCGGCATCTTTCGCAAATTGAACGCAAGCTGGCTCCCTCGCTCAACGAGCTGGTGACGCATGGCTACATTGCCAAGTGGATCATCGAGCCGATGGCCGGCAGCAAAACTTACAAGCTGGTGCTGTGGCACGGCGCGAAGTATCACACCGACCGCAAATCGCGCATCGATGGCAAACGCGCGGCCGAGTTGCCTGAGGGCGAAGCGCCGCCAACCGGCCGGCGGCCGCGCCAGCAGCGCTTGCAACTGAGCGCGTCTGAAACGCTCGAAGACGGCGGATCGCCTGCGACTTCGGAAAAACCGCCGCAACCGCCCGTCGATGAAAAGCTGGTAGCCGAGCTGTTGAAGCGCGGCATCGCCGAAGGCGACGCCCGCAAGCTGCTAGCTAAGCTCGCGCCCGATCAGCCGGTGATGGATCAGCTCGAATATGCCGATGCGGTGATCTCGCAATCTCGCGGCAAAATCCAAAATCCACGCGGGTTCTACATTTCGCGGCTGCAGGATAATTCGCCCAACCCGCCGTGGTTCGAAAGCGCCGCCGCCAAGAAGATTCGCGAGGAGGCCGAGGACGCGCTCGCCGCGGCGATCGCCGAGGAACGCCTGGCGCGGATCCACACCGAAGAAACCGAGCGCAGCCGCGTGGACGCCGAAATCGACGCGCTTCCCGAACCCCAGCGCCAGGCGCTGTTCGATCAGGCCAAGGCGCAGCTCCTGGCCAGCTATCCCGGCATGGCCCAGTTCTTCAAAGCCCATCCGGAGGAAGCTCTGCGCGATGGCGCGGTGCGCGGCAAGATGCGCCGGATTTTCACGCAGAATTGAGTTCCGCGAAAAATTCCAGAGATTGCCGCGCCGCTTCCTCCCAGCGGTAGCATGCGGCGCGCCGGCGTCCGGCCTCGCCCAGTTTCCGCCGCAACTCCGCGGAAGCCAGCAGGCGCTCGAGCGCGCCACGCACTTCGCTCAGGCTGCGCGGATCGGCATAGAGCGCGCCTTCGCCCGCCACCTCGGGCAAAGCCGAAACACTCGAGGTGACCACCGGAACCCCGCACGCCATGGCCTGCGCCACCGGCAGTCCGAAGCCTTCGTAGAGCGACGGATAAAACAGCGCCGCCGCGCCCGCGGTCAGGCCCGGAAGATCGTCTTCCGGCACATAGCCCAGGTAGCGCACTCCGGCGGGCTGCGAGCGCAGGCGGGCGAGAGTCGCGGGAGCGGCCCAGCCCTCCGGCCCGGCCACCACCAGGAGGAACTCCTGTCGCCATGCGGCATCGAGCGCCGCCCAGGCGTCCAGCGCCAGGTCGAGATTTTTGCGCGGCTCGATGGTTCCCACCCACAGCACGTACGGCCGCTCGATGCGATAGCGTGCCCGGACGCGGGCCGCTTCCGCCTCTCCCGCGGCGAAGAAACGCTCGTCCACGCCGCAGTGGATCACGCGGATGCGCCGGGCGTCCAGGCCCAGCAGGCGGACGGCTTCGTCGCGGGTGTGCGCCGAAATGGCGATCAGGCCGTCGGCGCGCTTCCACACGGTTTCGGCCATGCGCCGCGCCGCCGCCACATTCGCGGGCGTGTGGAACTCCGGCATGATCCAGCAGGTGAGATCGTAGAGCGTGGCCGAAAGGCGCGGCCGGCGCGGCGGGTTGCGCAGGTTCGAGCAGTGGAAGACGCCCGCCCGCTCGAACCAGTCGAGCGAGGGATTGCCGGGAAGGTTGAAGAAGTGAAACAGCGCCAGGCTCAGCCAGGTGTCGAGCCGCCCTGCCTGCGAGGTCTCGTGATCCAGCGGGCCTGGCTCTCCGAGCCACGGAAACAGGCCGATCGACATGTCCGCGGGAGCGGCGCGCCGCAGATGCGCGATCCAGTGGTACAGATAGTTTTTCACGCCCGCGCTGCGCACCAGCAGCGGCAGGGCGTCGATGACAAGGCGCATCCGGCCCCTTCATGATAGCGGCGCCGGAGAGGAGGGAGTTTGATCGAATTCGCGGGGGTCTCCAAGTCGTTCCGCCACGGAGCCGGCGAAGCGGCGGCGGGCGCCTCCGGGAGTGCCCGGCTGTTGCGCGGGCACATCCAGCAGTGGATGCGCGGCATGGCCGGCGGCCGCTTCTTCGCCCTCCGCGGCGTCTCCTTCCGCCTGGAAGCCGGCGAGAGCATGGCCGTGGTGGGCCGCAACGGCGCGGGCAAAAGCACCCTCCTGAGCCTGGTGGCGGGATTGGCCCGCCCCGATAGCGGCCGCGTCACCGTGGAAGGCCGGGTGGCCGCTCTGCTCGAGCTGGGCTCGGGATTTCACCCCGATCTGACGGGCCTCGAAAACCTGCGGTTGAACGCATCCCTCCTCGGCCTCAGCCGCCAGCGCACCGAGGAGGTTTCCGGCGCCATCGCGCGCTTCGCCGACATCGGCGACTTTCTCCGCGAACCCCTGCGCACGTACTCGACCGGCATGATCATGCGCCTGGCCTTCGCCATCGCCGTGCACGTGGACCCGGATATCCTGATCATCGACGAAGTTCTGGCGGTGGGCGACCTGCCCTTTCAGGCCAAGTGCTTAGAGCGCATTCGCCAGTTCCGGGCGGAGGGCAAAACCCTGCTGTTCGTCTCCCACGCCACCGCCCTGGTGCGGGAAATCTGCAGCCGGGCCCTGTGGCTGGAACACGGGCAGGTGGTGATGGACGGAAGCGCGGCCGAAGTGCTGGAAGCCTATGGCGGCGCGGAAGGGGCCGGGGGGACGGGAGGGCCGGCCTGAATCCAAACTCCCTTCAACTAATCCCGGCTTCCAAGCGTCAACCAATATCAGACGCAAGCATGTCCCGATCCGGAAACGCCCGGTTTCTCAAAATGGCCGTATTGGCCCTTTGCAGCCCCGCCATTGCGTCGTCGCAGGAGGGTGGCACTTTGTGTCATGCCACCCTGCAAGAGGCCAACAGGCAGCTTCCCTGGGCCGGGAATGCGGGTGAGATTCAGTGGTCTGCCGATCAGTACGACTGCAAGGTCGATACGGGCGGCCTTTCCTGGCTCACCGTCACCGTCCTGCCGCCCGTGAGCGGCAGCCCCCAGCGGGTGCTGCGCTTCGCGGCGGACACGAATTTCTCGACCGCCAAGCGGGAGGGCAAGATCCAGGTGGGCGATTCCACCGTGACTCTCGAGCAGGCCGGCGGCCCGCCGCCCGGAATGGCCTATTCCCCGAGCCGGCTGGAATTCACCATCACTCCGGGCAAAGACGCCTCCGGCAAAGACAATCCCCTGGAGGCGACCAAGACCCTGTTCGTGGGCAGCGAGGAGCCGCTGTTGTTTACCGCCACGCCCGAGAAGAGCGCGCCCTGGCTCAAGGTGAAAGACGCCGAATCGAAAACGCCGCAGGCGCAGCGCTCCTTCCAGATCACGGTGACGGCGGCGGGCAAAGACCCCGGAGTGTACCAGGCCACCATCCAGCTTGCGGCGCCCGGCGCCTCCAACGCCCAAGAGATGGTGCCGGTGACGATGACCGTGGAGAAGCCGGCGGCAGCGGTGGAAAAGGCGAAGTAAGCGCGCCGCGTCGCGTTCAGAACTTCATGCGGTTGGTGCGCCAGCCGCGCTCGATCGAGCTGCGCACTTCCTCGGGCGGCGTGAGTTCGATGATCGAGCCGCGCAGATCTCCATGGACCGGCACGTAGTGAATGTGCCGCCGGCGGTGCAAATCGGCCAGCCATTTGCGCAGCGTCTTGGCGTTGCGGATGCCGCTGGCCGCCGAGAGCAGGCCCAGCGTGATGCGGCAACTGAAGGTGCCCCATCCCACCGTCAGGCGGCAGATGGCGCCCAGCAGGTCGCGCTGCGAAGAAAAGGGCAGGGTGTTGTTGACGTCCACGTAATAGGGGTCGGTGGGCCACTCCGGCACGGCCAGAATGGTCTGCTCGGAGTGCGTGATGATGCCGTCGAATTCGGAAAGATCGTCGCCCACGAAGCGGCTGAGCTTGGATAGACCTTCCTGAGAGCGGCGTACTGCCGGCATTGGTAGCTTGGAAGGTTGGTAGGTATCTATGGGCGGGGCGGGTTCCACGGCCGCCGCCGCAGCCGCCGCGGTTTTGGGAATCGCCACCGGGCCCAGGGGATTCGCCGGGCCGCCCAGCTGCAGGCGCATCTCTTCGGCGGCCTGCTCCATCAGGCGCTGGCGCTCGATGCGCAGCACTTCCGACATCGATCCCTTCCCGTGTAGCTGCGCCATGAGTCCTTCCGGCAAAGGCTTCTTTTGAGTGATCGACATGAGGGCTATTCCAGGCGCTGCGCGCCTTCGACAGGGGCGCGCTCGCTGCTCTCGTTGAGCTTCACGATGGTTTCGATGGCGGCCTGCATGATGCGCTCGTTGATCTGCCGCACCTGTGCGGTGTAGCCGAGGTACATGGCCGTATTGCAGTAATCCACGGCGTCGCGGATGATCCCGTTGGACGCCCGGGAGACGAGCGGGAAACAGCCCGGCGTAAACACGTCTTCCGGACCTCCGGCCACGCGCATGCGAAACTGCAGCGCCTGGGTGAGTTCCTGCTCGTCGAGCGGGTCGAGGGTGATGATGCCGCCGGCGGCCCGGCTGCGCAGGGGACGGAAATCCGGCTCCGCCAGAACGGCAGCCATATCGAGCGTTCCGAACAAAGCCACTTGAATAAACTTGCTCGAATTGGATTCGAAGTTCAGAATCTCCCGCACCCGCAGCATCTGCCGGCGCGGAATCAACTGGGCCTCGTCGATCAGCAGCACGACGGTGACGTCCTGCTGGTAGAGCGCCGCCATGTGTTCCTGAAATTCCTGCCACTGCTTGGTCTCGGAACGCCGCGCCCGGATGGCGAACTCGTCGCACAGCGTGACGAGCATCTTGTTGGTGGTGGTCCAGTGGCTGGGATTGGTGATGTAACGGATGCAGTAAAGCTCGTTCATCTCCCCGTCGCTCGAATACATTCCGAACAGACGGCGGGCCACGGTCGACTTGCCCACTCCCGCATCCCCCAGAATCAGGGTCAGTCCCTGGCGGCTGTCGATGTTGCGCTGAGCCCGTTTGAGAGCTTTGGTGTGCTGAAAGCTCAGGTACATGAAACGCGGATCGGGGCTGAGCGAAAACGGATTTTCCTTGAACCCAAAAAACCCGATTTCCTGGTCGACCTCGGAGCGCGTGCGCTTGAACTGTGTAACGGACGACACGTTAACTCGTTCATTTTATCCCGAAAGTTAATGTAGTCAACGATATTGTGATCGAAAATTGCAGTTTTTCGAGTACTATGGTGCCGGAGTTATCGCATCTAGACACTCCGTACTGCAAAGTTATGGCTTCCCGAGCCGTCTTTCCGGACAGGAAGGGCCGGAAAAAGCGCTTCAGTGCGGGCCGTCCGGCAGCCGGCGGCGACTAAAATCCGGTTCCAAACGACCGCCGAGGTCTTTACCCGATTCCCGCCTTGGTAGGTAGGTTCATTGGTAGGTAAGTTGGCAGGAGCCGAACGCTCGCCAGGCTCTCCGGAAACACCGGCGGCCAAGGCAAAAAGACCCGCTCATGCCTTTTCCCAAGGGCTGCGCCGCCAGGCTTGTCCCGGCGACACCGCCGGGAAGCGAGGTTTTCCGGCAGCGGCTCCGCCAACCGGCGATATCCCCCTCCATTTATTGGATTTCAAGCTCCGAAAAGGGGCCTTTCCGCAGGCTTTCTCAGGAGTTTTCCGGATACGCGGACCTCCGTCTCCTGGCGAGGCGGCCGGAGCGTTTTCCAACCCGGCGGACTTTCGGAAATCAGGAAATAAGAGGATATCAAATCAGTATCTTGTCGAAAGCCGGCGAGCCTGGAGCATGGACAGGAGGCCGCTCCCGCGGATCCACCCGGCAAACACGGGTATCTAGCCGGGCATTACCCGTTTCCGCAGAACCTTCCGGCCACTTACCCGCGGGAGTAATTTCAGGCGTTCGCCAGAGCCGCAAAGTGGACCGGTTGGCTCGTAAATTCCCGAGGGATCACTTTTTGGATGGTAGGTAGGTTGGTAGGTATCAAAGATGGTTACGGCGGTGTAATGGTGTGCGACGCAAAGCGAAAAAAGATCAAGAAGAGCATTGACATCATACGAGCAGGTCTTTATGATTACTGCTTGACTCGCATAGTTTGTAAAGTAAGCTGGTTAGGGTGTGCGTGGGACATTGGTCAAGCAAGCGGTTGGTGGAGGGTCTGCCCTGAGTGGCAACGCTAGGATATGAACCAAAGCGTCCTCCACCCTTGCCCCGTCTTTGGTGTGGATCTATATCTTTCCAAACGGGCAACATGAATTTAGCAAATCTCTACACGCCGGAAGAGGTGGCTAAGAGGTTGAAGGTCAGCCGCCGGGCCGTTTATCAATGGCTCACCACGGGCAAACTGGTGGGTATGAAAGCCGGGCAAGGATGGCGTATCACCGAAGAGGATTTGATTGCTTTCATGAAGAGCAATGCTTCCAGAGACTCGGATTCCAAATCCGGTAAGGAAACGGAGTGAAAGCAAGTTTTTCTGGCAGGGAGCCGCGCCGGTGAATAACCACGCGGCGAAACAGAGAGTGGAATCTAAGGGCTAACACAGTTTGAACAACGAGATCCTGATTAAAGCATATTGGAGCGATCGGGTATGACAATGAAGATCATGCAACGTCTGGCAGGCAAAGTGTCGGTTCTTATCATGGTTGCCCTGCTTACCGCAGCTATGGGCACTTACGGCCTCTTGAAATGGAAGCACGGAAGCACGACGCATGCCGCGGCTACGGCTTCCAAAGAAGCCACTCAGCTAAAACAAGCCGCCCTGGCGGCCAAGCTGCCGTTGGTATTCGAACCCAACCTTGGCCAGACGAACAGCCAGGTGAAGTTCGTAGCCCGCAGCTCCGGCTACGTGACGTTTTTGACCGGCCCCTCGCAGGCGGTGCTGAAGATTCAGAATGACGCGGCCGGCCAAGCCGATGTCGTCACCATGAATCTGGCCGGCGCCAACGCCAAAGCCCAGGGTGGCGGGATCGACAAGACCAGCGGCGTCAGCAATTACTATATCGGCAACGACCGCTCGAAGTGGCTGGAAGGCGTACCGAACTACGCCAAAGTCCGCTACCACGATGTCTACCCGGGCATCGACGTGGTATATCAGGGCGACGACAGCCGCTTCCGGTACGACTTCGTGGTGAGGCCGGGCGCCGATCCCGGCGCCATCCGCCTGCAGTTCGACGGCGCCCGCAACGTTCACACCGCCGCCGACGGCAGCCTGGCGATGAACGTGGGCAAGTCGGGACACTACGCTTCGTCGAAGCCGGTGGTCTACCAGGAATTCGGCGGCCGCATGCATGCCGTCGAAGGCACTTATGCCCTGAACGGCAGCGAAGCGCGCTTCCGTCTGGGCGCCTACGATAAGAGCAAAGAGTTAGTCATCGACCCGAACTTCACCACCGCCACTTACTTCGGCGCTCCCGGCGGGAAGCTCGGCAATACCCACATCAACGCCATCTCCGGCGCGACCAACCCCACGATCAACGGCTCCGGCAGCGTGATCCTGACCGGTTACACCCTGTCGCTCAACTACCCCACGGCGGGGACCGTTTACCAGGCCGCCTACGGCGGGACGGGCAACGACGGAGACGCGATCGTCGCCAGTTTCCCCTATAACATGCAGGCGCCCAAGTACTCCACTTACTTCGGTGGAAGCGATGTTGACGTAGGGACGGCGATCGCCGCCGATAACTCCTCGACCGCGGGCACTTACCCCGAAGCCGTGGTGACCGGTTACACGCAGTCTTCCACCAGTTTTCCGGTATTGAACGGCGTTGGGGAAACCGGGACGCTGACTCCCGCGCAACATATCTTCCTGGCTAAGTTCGCCTCGTCGGGTACCCTGCTGACCTCCAGCGTGCTGTATGGCAACGGTTCCGAGAAAGGCCTCGGCGTGGCGGTGGACGCCGCCGGCGGCATACACCTGACCGGCAGCACGACTTCCACCAACCTGTTCGCCAGCCCGTACCTGATTCCGACGACGCTGGGCGCGCAGAAGTCTCTGAAATCGACCTCGACCACCAATGCCTTCTATCTCAAGCTGACTTCCGCGGTACCGCCTTCGGCGTCCGTGGCTACTTACCTCGGCGGCACCGGCACCGATACGGGCAATGCGATCGCCGTGGACACACCCAACACCGCCAACCTGCCCGGCGGCACGGACGCGTCCGGCGGCGCCTTCGCCCTGATCGTGGGCACCACCTCGTCCACCAACTTCCCCTCCCAGGGGATCGGCACCCTCTTGACCGGAGCCGGGGTGACCCACGCCTTCATGACCGAAATCAACACGGCCACCGGCACATGGGGAACGTGCCCGGGCGCCACCTGCACTTCCTGGTACGCCGGCAGCACCACCAGCTCTGAAGCGGGCACGGCGGCGGCGATCGACTCCGTCGGCGACCTGATCGCGGGCGGCAACTCCGCGGGTGTAACCGCTTTTGCGGCTCCCGCCGCGGTGACCCTGTTGGGCGGTGCCAGCGCGGGCGGCCAGGATGGATTCGTGATCGAGCTTCCGCAAGCGGCCGGGGGCACGCTGGTCGGCACCCTGGTCAACGGCGACGAGGTGGTCGGCAACGGCGGCGTCGGCAGCGCGGTGGCAGATGTTACCGCCTTGACGACCGACGGCCTGAACCAGATTTACATTACGGGCGCCGCCTCCAATACCACCGGCCCAGCAGCCGGTCAGGGCGCCCTTATCCGCCGCCGGGCATTTGCCGGCCTCTACCAGCCTGCCGGTGCGGGCACCACCCCGTTCCTGAGCGATTACCCGAACCAGGAAACGAATTCCGGAGGCAAGCCCGAAGTTCTGCCGCTGGGCGACCTTCCGTTAGGTGTGGCAGGAATCATTACCCCCGGCAGCATGGCCCCGACCGAGTCAGTGGCCAACGGGCAAGCCAACGGCGTGTCTTACGACCCGTCCGGCAATAACGCCTGCTTCGGCGGTTTCGTGTCGCAGCCGATCCTGGATGCGGCGACCGCTACGGTCAACTCCGTCATCCCGCAGACCTCTTACCAGAACGACACCACGGCCAACTCCACGGCGGTGATCACTCCCGGCGGTGTGGACGTGGGCATCCTGGGGTGCGCGACCTACAACTCGGACACCATCATCCAGATCAACGGCACCACGACGAACAATCCGACCTTCAGCTTCTCGCTGCCCGTGGGCACCACCAACTCCACGCCGGCGACCCAATCCTTCCAACTGGTGAACTTCAACCCGTCGTTCCCGAACCCGACCTATAACATCATCGCGAACACGGGCGGCGCCAACCTTTCCGCCGGCACCATTCCGTTCCTCAACAGCAACTACAGCCCGAACACCACGGCCTCGGGCGGCCTGTGGCTGCAGTGGGCCGCCGGCGCCGGCGACACCATCAGTCTGAGCGTGGTGACCGCCAACGCCGAGAAGTTCGACCCCGGCGTCTACACCGCCTCCTTCTACGTGGTTCCGATCCAGGGCGACAACGGCGGCGTTCCCCAGAAGGTTACCGTGACCCTGACGGTTACCGGCCAGCTCAGCGAAAACACCAGCTTCGGCGGCGGCGTTCCCATGAGCCAGACCGTGCCGAACGGCGAGTGCGTGGTGGGTACGGAAACCTGCTCCTTCACCGTTTCCAACGGCGCGACCTTCACTGACGGCAACGCGGTCGAAACCATCCAGGTTCCTTACCTGTCGCTGGTTCCGGTCAATTCGCCGACTCCGGGCGCGATCGCGTTCAACGGGACGGTCGGTCCCGATCCGACTCTCGGATCGTTCACCAACGTAAGCTGGAACACTGCGGGACCTGCCGGCGGCGCGGCCTGCGGCGGCCCTCCGGGAATCGCTCCTCCCGACCACCACAGCAGTAATGCGCCGGAGGCCTGCTACGTCACGCTGGTCATCCCCGCCAGCGATTTCGCCGATGCGCTGAACGGTGTTTATACCAACACCTTCACGGTGAATGTGACCGGCCTGAACAACCCCGATCAGAACGCGCCGGAAAACAGCGCCTCGAGCGCCCCGGCCCTGCCGATGGCCATCACGCTGACCGTCACGGTGAACAACAATGCCCTGCTGTTCACGGGCAACAACCAGTTCTCTTCGCCGGTTGGTCCCAAGGGTCAAACCACCATCACCACCACCGACATCCTGGACAGCAAGTATCTGAACACCACCACCGCGACCAGCTACACGGCGACGGGAATGGCGGCTGTCGGCGCGGCCTGCCCCGGCGGCACGGCCACGGCCGGGATTCCGGGTTTTGCGTTCGGAAACAACGGCACGCTGCCGGCATCCAACGCCGTCACGCCGGATCCTCCTTATACCCCGACGCAGATTCCGTACCCCGTGTCGGTTCCCAACCCGGGCAGCGATGCGCCGGGCACCTACGCCACGACGGTTACGATCACCGCTTCGACCGGCCAGACCGCGTCGATGACGTATTGCCTGACGGTCGGCAACACGATCAGCGTCTCGTTCGCCACCAATGACCTCCCGAACGATGCGCCGCCGCTGTACATCGAAGCGGGAACCGCGCAGCCGGCGACGATGACGGTCACGGCACTCGGCACGCTGATTCCGCAAGCGGCTCCTCCGGCAGCGGTGGCGGTTCCGTTCACCATCTCCGCCAACGCCGCGAATCCCAACTGGGAAGTTTTGCAGGCGAGCTGCATCGGCGCCACGTTAACCACGCCGACCACCTGTAATATCGACGGAAACACGAGCGTTTCGCCCGCCGGCGCCACCGAGATCAACCCGCCGCTGCAGACCAACGCCGGGGAATATGATCCGGCCTGGACGGTCACCGCGACCGGCACGCTGGGGGATGCTTCCCAAGGCGCCGATCAGGCCCTGGTCACTCCGCCGCTGCCCACGATGACCGCCGCGACGGCGGAATCGTTTGTGTTCCGCACGCAGGTGACTTCGGGCGTGGATCTGTTCTACTGGACCGACTTCTCGCTGTTCGCGGATTCCGCCAACCAGCCTCCGGGCAACTACGTGACGGGGACCACGCTGGCCAGCGAGACCAATCCGGCTCCGCCGTACCTGATCGACCCGATCTATTCGATCGCTTATCCGGGCGGCGGGACGAACCCCGACTGGCCGGGCACCACCAAGCCCATCGTTCTGCAGTTCTACGAAGTGCAGAATTCGGGTGTCTTCGAGATGCAGGACGGCACGCCCGCCGGCGAGGGACCGCTGCACCTTCCGTGCACTGTCGCTGACTTAGCCTGCCAGAATGTATACATCACCGCTTCGGCTGCCGAGCCGCGGCTGACGCTGGCCGGCGGCGCCCTGGATTACACGTTCACCTCGGTGCCGTTCCTGGTCGGCGCCGCACCGGGCCAGGCTTGCCATGGCTTCGCCGGATTCGGCCCGCCGGCGGCATGCACCCTGGAGTCGGATATCAACAATACGGTTGCGGGCATCCTGCCTCCGGGACAGTACACCGCCTTCTACACCATCAGCACCACCGACGGCCTGAGCGCCAACATTCCGCAGCCGTCGCCGACCACCGTCGAGATCATCCTGACGGTCATCCCGAACCCGAGCGTGACGCTGCTGCCGAACCCGCTGACCTTCAGCTATAACGTCGGCGCGCCGGCCACGTCCCCGGCCAGCATCAATCTTTCGATGGGCACCTCGGCCCCCAGCGGCCCGGTGGCCGTTACCCTGACTCCCACCGCCGGCACGGCCACGGTGGCCCTTTCGGTCAACGGCGGCGCGCCTTCCACCAACGCGATTACGGTGTGCGTGGTGGGCGGGCAGATTCAGGACTGCAAGGGGAACAAGGAAACCGTCACGGCCAGCATCGCGAACCTGGCCGGCCTGACGGTGACCGGTTCCTACGGAGCGACCATTCAGGCTCTGGTCCCGCCGACCAACCCGATCACGGGCCTGCCCAACGCCCCGGTGAGCAATTCCTCCTTCAGCGTTCCGGTGAACGTGGTGGTGAGCAGCACGCCGGCCATCTCGATCAGCCCGAACCTGACGTTTAACTGGACGGTCGGCCAGGCGGCCACCTCCCCGGCCAGCAGCAGCATGACGATTACGCTCGCCGGCAACGACACCTACACGGTCACCTCGAGCGCGGATTGGGTTACGCTCGGCGCTCCGGTTCCGAACAACACCGCCGCGGTTTCGACGGTAGCGGTTTCGATCAACCTGGCCGCGGCCGATCTGCCGGCTGCCGGCACCTCGGGCACTTCCACCATCACGGTGAAGGGCGCTTCGGGCGAGTCCGCCACCGCCACGGTTACCTTAGCCGTAGCGGCCACGCCGGTCATCACCCTGACTCCGCCTTCGGGTGTGTCGAACCCCGACAACGTCACCTACTTCTCCGGCTCGCCGGATCCGGGCACCATCCCGGTGGGGATTTCGCTGACGAACACTCCGGAGAATCCGACCTACGCGATGACCGCCATGGTGAATGCCGCCGCAGCTTCCTGGTGCGCGGCGAGCAATCCGGGCAACGTCAACAACGCGGGCGGCAGCTTCACCGTGACGCTGACGCCGAACGAAGCCAATCTGGCAGTCAGCGCCACGCCTTACACCTGCACCATTACGGTGGGAGGCAACGGCGGCCTGACCTCTACGACCTTCACGATCAACCTGACCGTGTCCGGCCCGACGCTGACCTCGGTCACACCCAACCCGGTGATTATCAATATCCCGGTGATGCCGACCATTACCGCCAGTTCGATGGAGACGATGGCAGGAACCGGCACTTACAGCTTCAAGACCACGCCGGCCACCCTGACGCCGCAACCGCCCAACAGCGTGATGTGGCTTGCGGCGACCAACCCGGCCCAGTTGACCAACGGCGCCGGCACCATGACTGTCAGCATTCCGATGGCTGCCGCGGACACCCTGGCGGCCGGCCAATATGTGGGCAGCGTGGCGTTCCAAGGTCCCAGCCCGACTCCGTTCAACCTGCCGGTGACCTTGAACGTGGCGCAGATTACGGCCAGCCCGTCCAGCCTGACGCCGTTCATTCACTACATCAACTACACCACCCCGACGGCCCAGACCGTCATGCTGACCGCTCCGATCACGGGCGGCGGCGACGCCGGCCTGGCTTTCACCGTGACCGCCAGCCAGCCCTGGATCACGGTTACGCAGACCTCGGGAACCACCGGGGTGACGCCGGCGACCTTGTCGATCGTTTACAATCCGACCGGCCTGGCTGCCAGCAGCACGCCTTATACCGGCAACGTCATGATCGCCATGACCGGCTCTTCGGCGCCGGCGCTTTCCATCCCGGTTTCGCTGACCGTGAATGCGGAACCGACGCTGAGCGCCTCCATGGGAGCCACGACCATCGCCGGCCCGACAACCGGCAACGCGGGTAACACCACCCTGATCGGCTATGTGGGTGGAACCAGCGTGATGGAGACCCTGACCATCAACGGCAGCGGACTGCCGACCGGCGGGACGATGCCGTTCACCGCATCGGTTTCCTCGACCGGCGGCTGGCTGCAACTGCAATCCGGAGCCGGCCTCGCCACCAGCGTGACCGGCACCACGGGCGGCATGATTACCCTGGTGGCCAACCCGGCGGGCCTGAGCCAGGGCACCTATGACGGCGCCTTGACGATCAGCGGAGCAAACGCATCCAACAGCCTCAATATCCTGGTGGTCCTGAGCATTCCGGGCACGCAGCCGTGCGCCTTCTCGTTCTCGGGCGGCGCCGCTGTGAACCTGAGCAGCGCGGGAACCGCCACGACGACCACTGTTCCGGGAGGCGCTCTGCCGGAGAATCCGGTGAGTGCGACCATTACGCCGGCCGCGGGTGCGACCTGCACCGGTGGCTTCACGGCGACCTCCAACGCTTCGTGGCTGACTGTTACGGTGAACGGAAGCAGCGTCACCTACACGGCTCTCAGCAACTCCATGACTACGCCGCAGACCGGTACGATTACGGTCAGCAGCGCCAACGGCGGCAGCGAGAGCCTCACGGTGACCGAAGCCGGCGATACGGAGACCCAACTGGATCGTGAAGTGCGCGCCCTGTACCAGTCGATGCTGGGCCGCGATCCCGATGCAGGCGGCTTCGTGTTCTGGACGGGAGTCGGCTCGGCCGGCCTGGGCCAGATGGCCGATTCCTTCATCACCAGTCCGGAATCGTTCAACACCAACTTCGCGGTAATGGCGGCTTACCAGGGTGCCACCGGGGCGGCTCCGACTTATGCGGAGTTCCTGGCGGCGGTGACCTCGGTCCGCGGCGGTGCATCGCCGATGACCTGGTTCACCAACCTGGCTACCACCAACAACCTGACGGTGGCGGGCCTGTACCAGAACCTGCTGAACCGGCAGCCCACCGCGGCCGAGACGACCAGTTGCACCAACGCCGGTCTGGGCCAGTGCTGGGCGAACCTCATCGGGTATCCGGGAACCAACACTCCGGATAGCGCGACCAACAACGAGTTCCAGAGCACCGGAACCTTCCAGAACCTGAAGTCGGCTACGGGCGATCACACCAACGCGCTGTACGTCCGGATGCTGTACTACATCATCCTGGATCGCGATCCCGACACGGGCGGCTTGCAGTTCTGGCTGGGCGTGGCGAACAGCGGCGGCGCTGGAATCCTGTTCCAGGGCAATACCACCTACCCGACCCGGATCCAGATCGAGGGAACGGGAGTTCCGAGCCAGGGCTTCGTAGGAAGTCCCGAGTTCATCTCCCGGTTCCAGTAAACGGCATTAGCCCTCCGCTCCGGGCCCAGCGGGTCCGGCGGAGGGTTCGCGAGACCTGAAACGAAATCGGCGCTCTCCCGGAAACGGGCGAGCGCCGATTCGCATTTTGGAGCAGGTTCGATCGCTCGGGGGTGTGATGGGGCTTACGCAGGGCGCCGGTTCGCCACGGGCAGCGTCTCCGCGGCCGGCCCGGCGCGGGTGGTGGCTGACGCCGGGGGCGTACGCTCCGGTGCTGGCAGCGCCGGCGGTGCTGGCGCCGCGGATGGTCCATGCGCGGTTCGGCCTGCTGGATGACGCGGTAACGCTTCGCGCCGCGCAACTGGTGCTGGCGCATCCGGCGGTCAGCCTGCACGCTTATGAAAGCGCCGGGCGTTTTCTGCCGGTCTACTGGCTGTACTGGGCGCTGTGTTATGCCCTCGGCGGATACCATCCGGCGGTTTTTTATGCCGCGAACGCGCTGCTGCTGGCGCTGACCGTCGCCGCCCTGATTGCCCTGATGCGGAAGTTCCAGGCCACCGCAGCGATGACCTGGGCGGCCGCGCTGTGGTTCCTGTTTTCCGCCGCGGCCACGGATGCCTACGGCACGCTTTCAAAAGGCGAGCCGCTGGCGCTCCTCTGCATGCTGGGATCGCTCGGGATGGCGTGGCGGGCCAGCCGCGCGGGTGGGTCCGCGCTTTACTGGCTGCCGGCCGGAGCGCTGGCGCTGGCGGCGGCGGGCACGCGGGAAACGGCGCTCGCGCTGGCGGGAATTGTAGCGGGCTGGTGGCTGCTGTCCTGGTGGCGGGGCTGGGGCCGGCCGGTTCTGCCGGCGCGGCGGGCGCTGGCGATTTACCTGGCGGTGCTGACGGCCGGACTGGCGCCGATCTTCGCCGCCCGGTGGATCTTGCGGAAGCCGCTCGCGGCAGGAGCTTACGCGGCGCATTACCGGTTGAACTGGGAGACCCTGCGGGAAAGCGGCCTGCTCTGGGTCCACAGCCTGGCACGCAATTTTCCGGAGCTGCTGCTGCTGCTCGCGGCGGGCGCGGTGATGGCGTGGCGGAAACAACTGCGGCAGGGGCAACTGCCGGCGATGATGCTGGTGTGGATGGCGATGACAGCGGGGATCCTGCTGCCCTGGCCGCATACGGATGCTTACTACGACCTGGCTTTCACCGCGGGCAGCAGCGTGTTTTGCGGAGTCATGACAGGCGAGCTGCTGCGGATGGCGCGGGGCGGCCGGACTACACGCGGGAAGCGGGCGGGGCGCTGGGGGGCGCGGGCGGTGCTGGCGGCGACGGCGGCGCTGGGAGGGATACTGGCCGCCGATAACCTGACCTTCGCGAGTTCCCAGATCCACGTGGACGAAGCCAACGCGGACATGCTGGAAGCGCTGGGCAGGCTGCCGCCGCACAGCGTGGTGCTGGTGAACATTCCGCGCGAGCACGAATACCTTTTTGAAATTCGATCCCATTTGCGCGACCTGATGGGCCGGAGCGATCTGCGGATCGAGCCGCTGGATTTCACGGCGCCGGATGCGGCGGAAGCGGAATGGCCGCACCTGGTGATTTCGCTGGATATGGCGCGGCAGCGGCAGCCGCTGGTGCGCGGGCCGATGACCGAACGCGAGATCGCCACCTGGAAGAGCTACTGGGAAAAATCGCGCGCGGCGGCGGACGGGGGCGCAGTGCGGCAGATCGGGCAGACGTGGCAGATGGCGGACCTCGATTTCGAAACGCTGTGGCGCAGCCTGCGGGCCGGACCGGGGCCGGTGCAACCATACTGGAGGCCGGCGCTCGATTGGCGGCAGAGCTTTTACGCCTGGGAGATCTATCCGTATCCGCGCTGGAGAGCCCCTCTGCGGGCAGCCTCTTTCGACCGCGGCGCGTGGACCATCGAACAGCCTTCGGGCGAACCGCTGCGGCTGGCCTGGGGCATGCCGGACGATCTGCCGGTGGCGGCGGATTGGGAGGGAGACGGGCGGATCGAGCCGGGAGTGTACCGCCCTTCGGCGAAGCGCTGGCTGATCGACCGGAAGCTGAGCGGGAAGCCGGACCTGGTGTTTTCGGTGCCCGGCATGCAGCCCGGCGACCTGCCCGTGGCGGGCGCGTGGGAAGGACACGGCGCAGGCCCCGGCTACTACCGCCCGGCCACACTCACCTGGCACCTGTTCGGCTCTCCCGGCAGCACGGAAGAATTGATGGCGATTCATTGGGGAGTTCCCGGAGCGATTCCCGTGGCGGGCGATTGGGACGGCGATGGCCGGGCCACGCCGGGGTTCTATCATCCGGCGGGCGGAGGAGTGATTCTCATTAACGAACTCTCGGACCACGCCACGCCGTTCGGCTACGCGGTTTCCCCCGGTATGCCGGTGGTGGTGAACTGGAGCGGCGCCGGCGTGGACACGGTGAACACGGTGAAGAACGGGAAATGGGAACGGCGCTTCGCCAACTGCTACTGCACGCCCAGCAATGCGGTGCCGGAATTTTCCACGAGCCTGGCCGCGGGGCAGTTATTTTTGGGGCGATGGAAAGATGCGCGGTAGTGGCCGGCCCGGCTGGTTTGGGAATGGATCGTGACCACGCCTCCCGCAGCTTTAAATTCCAACACCTGACCAGCTTTAAAGCCAGCGCTGCGCTGAACGGACCGCGGCACTGTGATGAGGCGGGTTTTGGCTTTGACGCTGACGGTCATGCCAAGGATGTTTCTGTGGGCAGGTATAGCGAACGGAGAGGTCCGCCACATCGCAGGTTGGAGTGGTGGTTTCCGCGCTGATGGTTTCGGGAAAATGGAAGGCCCGGCCGCTTGATCCGTACGTGGAATCGCTCGGTGATCTATCTTTTTGTTACTTCTTATTACTTCTTTTCGTTTCCGTTACTTCTTTTCGTTACTTCTTTTTACGATTTCTTCCTTCGATTATCAGCGCTCGCGGGCGCCGGGACATGGGGAACCGGTTCCACTTCTCCCTCGGAAAAGAACGCCCCGCCCAAGAGCGTCCCCAACTAAAGGAGCATGCCACCATCGCCTTCCGAACGTTGCATTGCGTTGGATAGCCGACTTTCCATCCCCTGCAGTTGGGCACGGCATCGCAATTCCGAAACGGGCTGCGCTCGGCGAGCGAGCAGCTTTATTTTCGATTTCAGCGTAGCAGGCTGTTTTGGCGGTTCCGGGCGCCGAAGTCCGCAAATCATTGAGCCGGTTGAGAAGAAACCGGGGGATAGTTTGTCACTGTCGATTGCGGCGCTGCGCTTCGGCGCCGGAGGGATGAAAATGGGCTATTCTCCCCGCCTATCCGCCCACCAGGCGCGCCACCACGTGCTCCCAGGAAATATGCATGGCGGCATAGCGCTCGCGGGCGGCGCGGCCCATGCGGGCGGCCGCGGCGCGGTCCTCCCACAGGCGGTCCATGGCCTCGGCCAGGGATTGCGGCGAGGATTCCGCCACCAGGCCGGTGGCCCCGGGATCCACGAATTCCAGAGGACCGCCGGAATCCGTGCAGGTGATCAGGGGTTTTGCAGACAGCATGGCTTCGAGCGAGATATAGCCGTAGTCTTCATCGAGCGGCGGGAACAGCACGCCCAGCGCCTTTGCGTAGCGCTCGATCTTTTCGTCTTCGGAAATGAGTCCCAGCCATTGGACGCGATCGGCCACGCCGTGTTTTTCGGCCAGGCGGCGGAGATCTTCCGGATAGGCCGGCTCATCGGCCGCCCCGGCGAACGAGACCACCACCGGACGGCGCGTGCGCGCCAGGGCTTCGAGCACCAGTTCCTGGCGCTTGGAGCGGTTCAGGCGGCTGGGGAAAAACAGGTAATCCTCCTGCGCGGAGCAATGGAAGCGGCCGGCGCCGGCGGGCGGATTGTAGAGCGGCTCGGAAGCGATGCCGCAGTAATGCTCCAGGCGGCGGGAGACGTTGCGCGAGATGGTGGTGATCACGCGCGCTTCGGGGATCAGTTGGCGGTCGGCCTGGTGGATGGCTTCGCGCACCTGCGCGCCGTGCGGGTCGAGGTGCAGGTCGGCGATGGGATGCTGCCAGAGGTCGTAAGCGGTGCGGTGCTGATGCACGATCCACAGCGCCTTGTTGGGATGCGGGATGTAATAGGCGGGGAACTTCAGGCCGATCAGGAGATCAATGCGGGCGCCGCAGGCCTCGGTCAGGTCGAGCAGGCGGCAGGCCAGCATGGCATCCAGGATCCGCTCGGGCGGATACCATTTGAAGGGAACGCCGACCAGCTCCACTTCGTGGCCGGCGGCGACCAGCGCCTGGCGGAGGCCCTCCGCCAGAACTTCGGCCCCGCCGCGAACGAACGGGACGAGGGTAGTGGCGATGACGATGCGCATGTCCGCGGCTAAACCTTCCGGCCCACCACGGCATAATCCCGCGGACCGTAAAAGTATCGATTGAAACGGCGGGTGACGGCGCTTTCGCCATCTTCGGACAGGCGGCCGGCATCGCCGCCGGGGTTCAACAACATCACCTCGGCGGGACCGAAGCCGCGCGATTCCACCAGGAAGCGCAGCGTTTCGGCGGGGATGGGATGCACGCGGGCGGGATCCTTGTAGAAATCGCGGGCGGCCACCAGGAGATTTTCCGGGTTGGGCGTTTCGAAAATCGCGGTGCCGCCCAGCCGCAGAACCCGCGCCACCTCGTCCAGCAGGCGGACCAGGCGCGGCAGCGGCAGATGCTCCACCAGGCGCAAGACGGTGACCGCACCCAGGGACCCGTCCGGCGTTCGCGCCAGATATTCCAGGGCGTCGGCCTGTTCCACCTCCAGGCGGCGCTCGCGGCATTCGGCCACCATCAGCCGGTTGTCATCCACACCGCGCGCGGAGATGCCTTCCTGGCACAGCAGCTCCAGCCACTCGCCGCGGCCGCAGCCGATATCCAGCACGGCACCATCGCGGGGAATCAGCGGGAGGTAGATTTTCCAGCGCGCCTGGGCTTCGCCGCGAGTGCCGCGAAATGCACTTTCGAGGGCGGCGAACACCAGGTCGAGGCCGCCGTTATCTTCGGGCGCGCCGGCGAGCGCGGCGGATCCGCCACCCGGTGCTTCCGAAGCGGCGGCCGCGGCGGCTGTAGCGGCTGTAGCGGCTGTCTCCTGGGGTGCCCCCTGGGCCCGCCGCCGGACTTCCTCGAGCAGCCGCACCAGGCGCTGCGTATTCTCGAGGGTTTCGCGGCGCAGAAGCCGCAGGCGCTCGTCGGCCGTCTCGAGCCGCCGCTCCAGCTCTTCTTCCTTCCGG